>BNJV01001484.1_pt1 | contig 108205 bp, 122 predicted proteins | sample 8540591 | NCBI WGS metagenome assembly BNJV01 (sample SAMD00202457, study PRJDB9452) | human saliva metagenome | host: Homo sapiens
CTTAACCTCATCAAAAAAAGCTCTCGCCGATTGGCGAGAGCTTTTCATATTAACATTATTTATCCACTACACCCCTACGCTTCTACCGATTGTCCACCTTTTCCGGATACATGTCGTGTTCGGCCAGGCGTTTAAAGGCCACGTCTTCCCACTTAGTCCCTTTTTTTCCGTAGTTGCAGTACGGGTCGATGGAGAGGCCGCCGCGAGGCAGGAATTTTCCCCACACTTCAATGTATTTAGGTTCCATAAGTGTTATCAGGTCTTCCATGATGATGTTGACGCAGTCTTCGTGGAAGGCACCGTGGTTTCTGAAGGAGAAGAGGTAGAGTTTGAGGCTTTTGCTTTCCACCATTTTTATATCCGGTACGTAGGAAATGGTGACGGTCGCAAAGTCCGGTTGTCCCGTTATGGGGCAAAGGCTCGTAAATTCAGGGCAGTTAAATTTAACGAAGTAATCGTGGTCTTGGTGCTTGTTTTCAAAGACTTCCAAGATTTTCGGGTTGTATTCGTTGGCATAGGTTACGTTCTGATTGCCTAAGAGTGTCAATTTTTCCATCTCATTTTCCTTTCAGTAAGGGATCGATCGTGCCGTTGGCGACAAAGGCCGCTTCTCTATCTCTACAGGTACCGCAGAGGCCGCAGGGCTTGTCTCCCCCTTCATAGCACGACCAGGTCAGTTCGTACGGCACATGAAGGCGCAGGCCTTCAGCCACAATGTCCGCTTTATTCATATGAATGAACGGCGCTTCCAAAGTAATGCCGCCACCCGTACCTTCGTAGACAGCCGTTTTCATGGCGTCGAAGAAGGCCGGCGAGCAATCGGGATAGGCCGCTCCCGCCGCATCATCCGCATGTGCGCCGTAAACGACGCGTTCGCAATCGAGGCTGAGAGCCACGCCGGCGGCGGCGGAAAGGAAAATGCCGTTTCTGAAGGGCACATAAGTACTTACGGGCGACTGCCCCTTTGTTTCTTCAATTTGTTCGGCATAGCTCGTTTGCGGCACGGCCTTATCCGAATGTTCCATCAGGCTGTTATGACTGTATGAAAATAAGGGGGTCACATCAAAGGAGATGCGCTGTACGCCGTAGTAGTTCGCAATTTTTTCAGCACAATTCAGTTCTTTTTTATGTTTTTGTCCGTAGAGTACGGAAAGGGCTATGACATTTTCAGCTCCGTACGTATCTACGGCTTGCGCCAGAGCTGTCGTCGAGTCGATACCGCCGCTCAGTAATACTGCTGTTTTCATATAATCGTCCTTTATTGTAAATAAACTTGAAGGGTTGCATCCGTCTTAAAACGTCCCCTTAGTTCCACCGTCCTTGTCCGCGTACTACGGTTCTTAATGCCGCGCGTCGTCACACAGGCGTGGGATGCCGTCAAAATAACGGCCACGTCGTCACTTCCCGTCGCCTTGGCCATAATATCCGCAATGTCTCTGCCGATTCGTTCCTGGAGCTGAAGTCTTTTTCCTACGGCATCACAAATTCTGGCAATCTTGGACAGGCCGATGACTCGCCCTTTAGGGATATAGGCCACTGTCGCCTTCATATCATACATAAGAGCCATATGGTGCTCGCAAAAGGAAAACATATCGATATCCTTCATGACGACGACACGGTCCTTATCTTCAGTCTGTTCTTCGTCTTCAAAGGTCTTGGCCAGACGGGCCGCAATATCGTCATTCGACTCACCGATACCGGCAAAGACTTCTTCATACATGTCCGCCACACGCTTGGGCGTTTCCTTCAGACCCTCTCTGTCCGGGTCTTCTCCCAAGGCGACGAGGATGCCGCGAATATGTTCTTCTATGGCTTTTTGTCTATCATTTATACTCCTCTTTTCTCAGGATCCCAAATAAACTTATGGAGCTGAAGCTGAAGTCTCCACCCGTTGAGTCGCCTCTGTTTCATAAAGTCTACCATCTGTGCCGGATCGATGGAGCCGAAGACGGGGCTGATATATACGGCACAACGATTGACAAGATCGTAGCGTGTTACGATTTCTTCCGCTTTTTGTAAGTCCTCTGTACTTGAAACGACGAACTTTACCGTATCCTTCTCGGTAAGAAGGGCGAAGTTTCCCGTCACCATAGCTTTTTCACAACCGCTGCCCGGCAGCTTATAGTCCATCGTAAAGGACGGGCGTCGTTTTTGGCAAAACGGAAGAAGGGATACGGCCCCGTTTGTTTCGATTTCTACGTGAAATCCCCGCATAGACAAGAGATCGATCAGTTCATCTATCCCCTCTTGTAAGAGCGGTTCTCCGCCTGTAAGGGTAATGTCCGTCACTCCTTCACGGCAGGCATAGTCGACAATTTCCTGCGGCGATTCTTCCTCGTAAGGACAGTCCGCTTCATTGGCCCAAGCCGTATCGCAATAGGTACAGCTCAGATTACAGCCTTGAAAGCGAATGAAGAGAGCCAATTCGCCGGCACGTTGTCCTTCGCCGTTAATGCTCACAAATTTTTCGACAACTCGCATGATTATTCCTCGTATGTCGCCTTATTGGTCGGCGTTTCGTATACTTCTACGCGACAAAGTTCAGGGCAATCTTTCTTTAAAAGATCATAAAAATACTTGGACAGATTTTCCGCCGTCGGTCGAAAAGATACTTCACGCAAGAGAAAGTTTTCTTCTTCAAGGCATGCCAAGGTCGTGTCCTTCAACGATCCTTTTTCATAGATTAAGGCGTGGTCAAAAAAGTCGCAGGCTTCTTTCAAGGATTTTTTCAAATTCCCGAAGTCTGTCAGCATGCCCTTTTCCTGCCGTGTTTCTTTCAAAGTTTCCGCCTTGGCATGAGCCCGTACAAGCCAGCGATGTCCGTGCAGGTTGTGACACTTGCCTTCATAATTTTTTAAAAAATGAGCGCCGTCAAAGGTCGCTTCACTACTTATATAGTACATAGTTACCTCATAAAAAAAGCCCTGCTCTAAGCAGGGCTTTCGGTCAACGTAAAAACGCAAACAAAAACAGCCCTGGTTTTATTTAAGGACAGGATGGTGCAAACGAACTGTCCGCATAGAGTATGCCGTTTCATTGTATGTCCTGAAGCCCCGTTTGTCAACGGCATGAGGTATATAAGAAAACAACGGCCGCCCCGTATAAGGCAAACCGTTGTTTGTATCTTCTTATGCCTGTACTTTTTTCATCAAAAGGGTACGCATGGAATTTAATACGGCCAAGACCATAACGCCTACGTCGGCAAAAATGGCAAACCACATATTGGCAATACCGACGGCTCCCAAAATGAGGACGAGGACCTTAATGCCGATAGCTATACAAATATTTTCCTTAACAATGGACATGCACTTGCGAGCAATTTTAACGGCCACGGAAATCTTTAAGGGGTCGTCATCCATGAGGACTACGTCCGCCGCCTCTACAGCCGCGTCGGAACCCATGGCACCCATGGCGATACCTACGTCGGCACGGGCCAGGACGGGTGCGTCGTTCAAGCCGTCTCCGACAAAGGCCAGAACGCCGTCGGCGGCATTCGTTTCTTGCAACAAAGCTTCAGTTCGTTCCACCTTATCGGCAGGCAAGAGGTTACCGTATACGGCATCAAGTTCCAATGCCTTGCCGACCTTGTCGCCCGTCGTCTGGCTATCGCCCGTCAGCATAACCAGTTTTTTTACGCCTTCATTACGTAATGCCTTCACAGCCTCTTTCGAGTGCGGTTTCAAAGCATCGGAAACGGCTACGTGACCGGCATATACTCCGTCTACGGCTACATGAATAATCGTGCCGTCACACCGGCAATCGGGAACGACGGCCCCGACGGATTCCATAAAGAGGCTGTTGCCGACACAGACGGTTTTCCCGTTGACTGATGCACGAATTCCCTTGCCGGGAACTTCTTCTCCGCCTTCCACCTTACAGCCGTCACCGTCAGCCTTATAGGCACGGCGCAATGATTCGGCAATAGGGTGAGTCGAGATGGATTCAACATGGGCCGCCAAATGAAGGAGCTCTTCTTCGGGCGACTTCCCTTCACGCATCGCTTCGGCAAAAATTCTTTAGCCGGATGAACGGCTGTAACACCGAAGATGCCGCGCGTCAACGTACCGGTCTTATCGAAAACAACCGTCTTTACATCCGCCAGTCGTTCTACGTAATTTGAACCCTTAATGAGAATACCCGCCCTGCCGGCACTGCCGATGGAGGCAAAGAAGGACAAAGGCACACTGATAACCAGCGCACAGGGACAACTGATAACAAGAAAGGTCAAGGCACGGTATATCCAGATATGCCAATTACCTTCCCCCGTCGTAAGGAGTCCGAACAAGGGCGGCAAGAGTGCCAAGGCCGCTGCCAGACCGACAACCGTCGGTGTATAAACACGGGCAAATCGGGTAATAAACTGTTCGGATCGGGATTTTTTGGAACTTGCTTCTTCAATAAGTTCCATGATTTTAGCAGCCGTCGAATCTTCAAAAGCCTTAGCCGTTTGAATACGCAAGACACCGTTAATATTGATGCAGCCGCTTAAAACCGTATCTCCCGGTTTTACTTCACGAGGCATACTTTCCCCCGTAAGGGCTGCCGTATCGAGATTACTGTTACCCGAAAGGATAACTCCGTCAATAGGAATTTTTTCGCCGGCCTTGACGATAATAGTCGTACCGACTTCCACTTCATCCGGATCCACTTGTACCAAGGAGCCGTCCACTTGTTCCACATTGGCGTATTCGGCGTTAATATCCATGAGACTTGCAATATTGCGGCGACTCTTATTGACGGCATATCGCTGGAACCATTCACCCACTTGGTAAAAGAGCATAACCGCAACGGCTTCCGTATAACCTTCGCCGTCATAAAAAGCAATGGCCCAGGCCCCTAAGGTCGCCACAACTATAAGTACGCATTCATCAAGGCCGTTGCCGTGTCTAAGCCCTTCCCAAGCTTCCAGTAAAATGTCATAGCCTACAACCAGATAAGCTACGGCGTACAAAGCAATATGAGCCGCTTTCGGCACGTCGAGAAAGGAGGTACCGATCACAATGACAGCGGCAACGGAGATGCGAATTAAATCCTTCTTCTGTCTGGCACTTAGCATACATGTCCCCCCGATGTAAATTCTTACAAGAAAATTTCGCCGTCAGACGTTGCTTTTTTACAGTTATGTTGTACTGCTTCCATCACGGCTTGCGGATCGGCACCGTCTTCAAATTCCACCTTCATCTTTAAAAGCATGAAATTGACATTGGCTTCCTTGACACCTTCCGTCTTATTGGCCGCCGTTTCCATTTTGGCTGCACAGTTCGGGCAGTCGACTTCAATTTTATAAGACTTCTTCATTTTTAAATCTCCCTCATTTTTATGTATGAATATCTGTTCATTTGTATTTCTACTGTATTTTATTAAATTTTGCTTTGGTTGTCAAGAGTTTTTTACACAAAAAGTACGGCCATAATCACAGATTGTTATGACCGTATTTCCAAGAGTTAATGTAATTCCATAACCGCCATATGTCGTCCCGTCTTGCCCTTTTCCTTTCTATACGAAAAAAAGAGGTCCGTATGGGTATGAGTACATATGTCGGCACATTCGATATGATCCTTTTGAAGGCCTGCACGCAACAACAGTCGCCTGTTAGCCTCCCACATGTTAAATAGATACTTGCCTTCTTTCGTCGGCTTATAAAGGTCTGGAACCTCCGTTTTTCCGAAAAGGTTCGTAAAGGCCTGTATAACATCGTCTCCCACTTCAAAGCGATCAGGACCCATGGCCGGGCCGATAGCCGCCAAAATGTCTTTAGCTTCGGATCCGAAGGCTTCTTTCATTTTTTCTACCGTAAGGCCCGCAATATTACCGGCCGTCCCTCGCCAACCGCCGTGAGCCAAGCCGATAGCCTTGCAAACAGGGTCAAAAAACAACAAAGGCGTGCAGTCTGCAAAATTCATGGTCAACGCCACGCCGGGTTCATTCGTAATCAAACCGTCGCAACCGGGCAGTGCGTCTTCCTTGCCTTCTACGCCGCGACCGCAGTCTTTTTTAGTAACCTGCTCAATATGTACACCGTGTACCTGATTGCACCCTACCAAGTCTTTTGTAGAAAGACCTAAAGCGTTAAAGTACCGCCGTCTGTTTTCCTTAACGGCCTCTTTGTCATCGCCTGTAGAAAAACTCATATTCAAACTTTTAAAATCCCCCGTACTGACACCGCCGAGCCGTGTCGATACGGCTGCTGTCAAGTCCTTATAAGGAGCAAATATGTGAAAGGATACAAAGGATACTCCCTCTTTTTCTATAATGTCGCTCATGTCGTCACCGCCTGTTACATATTCCGCATACATTACCGCTCGTTTCATTATACCAAATCTCTATTTTTTCTCGAAAGGTTTTTATTTATTCTCCTCTGTGCTATAGTAAAAATATCTTATACGACTTAGGAGGCTTATGATGGACTTTACATTAAAAGAACAATCTTCTGCCGAACTTACGGAAAGGGTTACTGAAAAAAATACGGCCATTGCCTATGCCAGCGGTACGGCGCCCGTGTACGCCACACCGGCACTTGTAGGCCTGATGGAACACGCAGCCGTAAAGGCTGTCGACTCACAATTACCCGACGGCTTTGCCACTGTCGGTATTTCTATGAATATTAAGCACACATCCGCTACCCCCGTAGGCATGGACGTAACGGCCATGGCGGTCCTTACGGAACAGGATCGCCGCAAACTGACCTTTAAGATTACGGCCTGCGATGCGGCCGGCCCCGTCGGTGAAGGCATTCATGAGCGCTTTATTATCGAAGCGGCTCCCTTTACGGAAAGGCAAACAGCAAGTTAAAATAGCAAAAAAGGAGACTACTTGCGAAGTCTCCTTTTTTATATCTATTCCAAGCCGGCCAATTTACGCACGTCCATGCGTGCATCATATTCTTCAGCCGTAATAAGGCCGCTCTCTACCGCTGCTTCCTTCAAGGTCAAGCCTTGGGAGGCGGCTGTTTTGGCAATGCTGCAGGCCTTATCATACCCTACGAGAGGTACAAGGCCCGTAACTAAGATTAAGGATCGATGCAAGTTTTCTTCAATTCGTTCCCTGTTCGGTTCAAGCCCTGCTATGCAGTGTTTACCGAAGGAATCCATAACATCCGTCAAAAGGCGAATCGATTGAATCATGTTGTAGGCCATAACGGGCATGAACACGTTGAGTTCGAAGTTTCCCTGACTGGCTGCAAAACCGACCGTCGCATCGTTTCCCATAACTTGTGCCGCTACCATGGTCACCGCTTCAGCCTGAGTGGGATTGACCTTAGACGGCATAATGGAACTACCCGGTTCGTTAGCGGGAATAATGAGTTCGCCAATACCGCAACGAGGTCCCGACGCCAACCAGCGCACATCGTTGGCAATCTTCATCAAATCACAGGCCAAGGCTTTCAACATACCGTGAGCAACAACGAGTTCATCCTTACTCGTCAAAGAGTGAAACTTATTCTTTGCCGTTCTGAATACCTTACCCGTCAGACGACTCAACTCTTCGGCAAAGAGAGGCCCGAATTCATTCGGGCAGTTGATGCCCGTACCGACGGCCGTTCCACCGGCAGCCAAATCACGCAAGAACTCGCATCCTTGCACGAGCATCTCCCGATTTCGTTCAATCATGCGGGCCCAACCGCTGATTTCCTGCCCTAAAGTCAAGGGCGTGGCATCCTGTAAATGCGTTCTGCCGATTTTTACAATGTCTTTATATTCTTCCGCCTTCTTTTCCAGCAGAGACTGCAAGCGATCCATGGCAGGGAAAAGGCGGTCTTCAATTAAGCACAACGTCGCCGCATGCATGGCCGTCGGAAAGACGTCGTTAGAGCTCTGCGACCGATTTACATGGTCATTAGGATGAACGGTTATACTTTCTCCCCCAGCGACAGCTATTTGGACAGCCTTTTTAGCAATCACTTCATTCATATTCATATTAAATTGCGTACCGCTACCGGTCATCCACACGGCCAGGGGAAAGTTTCCTTCCAAATGCCCTGCCAGGATTTCATCGCAGGCCGCTTCAATAGCCCGAGTCCGCACATCATCCAAGTTTCCCAGCTTATTATTCGTTTCGGCTGCCGCTTTTTCAAATAAGCAAAGACCGTGACCAGTTCTTGGGGAATTTTTTCCGTGCCGATTTGGAAGTTTTCCAGACTTCTCTGTGTCTGTGCTCCCCAAAGTTTGTCGGCAGGAACCTGTATTTCTCCTAATGAATCTTTTTCCGTCCTGTAATTCATGACATATCGCCCTCTCGTAATAAAAGCGGACTGCCTGCATATACAAGAAGTCCGCTTTATATATTTTTAAGACAAGTGTTTCAAGCCTTTTTGACCGATATCGCGACGAACTTGTTGGCCGTCAAAATGAATCCGTTCTACCTGAGCATAGGCCTTACTGATGGCATCCTGAAGAGAGTCGCCCAAAGCCGTTACACCCAAAACGCGGCCGCCGGCAGTGACGAATTTTCCGTCCTCTTTCTTAGTGCCTGAATGAAATACATAGACACTACCATCCTTTTCTACGTCATCCAATCCGTCAATGACATCCCCCTTGTGTGATGATTCGGGATAGCCGGCCGAAGCCATAATGACGCAACACGCCGCTCCCTTATGCCAATGTACGTCTTGGGGATTCAATCGACCGGTAGCACAGTCATACATGATTTGCGCCAAGTCACCGTCCAATAAGGGCAAGACGACCTGCGTTTCCGGATCTCCGAAACGGCAGTTAAATTCAACCACCTTCGGTCCCTTATCCGTCAGCATGAGTCCTGCATATAAGCACCCCTTATAAGGAATGCCTTCCTTAGCCAAGCCGTCAACGACGGGACGTAAAATCTTTTCTTCTACCACTTGACGCCATCGGTCCGTAAGAACGGGAGCGGGAGCATAAGCACCCATACCACCCGTATTAGCCCCTTGTCGCCGTCAAAAATCCGCTTGTGGTCTTGAGCCGCTACCATGGGAACGATGGTTTTACCGTCTACGAAAGCAAGTAAGCTTGCTTCTTCCCCGACCATACACTCTTCTACGACGATTTGTCCGCCCGATTCGCCGAAAATGCGATCTTTCATCATGGCATCTACGGCATCCGTCGCATCCTTTACCGTCTGCGCCACGACTACACCCTTACCGGCTGCCAGACCGTCGGCTTTGATAACAATAGGAGCACCCTGTTTTTCGATATACGCCTTAGCCGCTTCTTTGTCCGTAAAGATTTCGTAAGCCGCCGTAGGTACGCCGTATTTTTTCATTAAGTTCTTGGCAAAGCCCTTCGATCCTTCAAGGCGAGCTGCCGCCTTAACGGGGCCGAAAACGGCAATGCCTTTGGCTTCAGCCGCATCTGCCAGCCCTTGTGTCAAAGGTACTTCGGGACCGACGACGAGTAAATCGATGCCTTCTTTTACGGCAAAGTCCGTAATACCGGTCAAATCCGTTACAGATAGGGGGACGCACCGGGCCAAGTCGGACATGGCTTCACTTCCCGGAAAGGCATAAAGGCTTTCTACGGACGGGCTTTCGTGTAATTTACGCACCAGGGCGTGTTCACGACCGCCGCCGCCGACTACTGCCACCTTCATTACGCCTTATCCCCCTTTCTTACTTCTTCCGTCAAATATGCGGCAATGGCCGCATCGTATTCAGCCGTATGAGTAAAGGCCAAGCGAGCTAAATTCAAACGATAGGCATCGCTTAATTCGCCGTCTTTTTTCAAAAGTTCCGTAATCTCGCCGTACATATCGGGATTGGTTACGATGGCGACAAATTTATTATTCTTTGCGGCGGCGCGTACCATGCAGGGACCGCCGATATCGATATTTTCAATGGCATCTGCCAAGGTTACGTCCGGTTTGGCAATCGTTTCTCTAAAAGGATATAAGTTTACGACTACCAAATCGATGGGGGTAATGCCGTGGTCTTTCATGGCCTGTACATGGCTTTCATGATCACGCATGGCTAAAATAGCCCCGTGAATTTTCGGATGCAAGGTCTTTACACGGCCGTCCATCATTTCGGGAAAGCCCGTCACATCCTGTACGGCCGTAACGGGAACGCCTGCATCGTGCAAAGCCTTCATCGTACCGCCTGTAGAAATAATGTCTACACCCATAGCGGCCAATTCTTTACCGAACTCTACAATGCCTCTTTTATCGGATACACTCAATAAGGCTCTTTTTATTTTCACGACTGCCACTCCTCTTATTCCTTAATACGTACGCGATTACCTGAAATTTCCAACTTGTCATCACAAAACAGGGCGACGGCTCGCACGTACGACGGGTGTTCCTTTGTCAGAATACGTGCCGCCAGGGTATCGGCCGTGTCGTCGTCTTTTACAGGAACCGTTTCCTGAATGATAATGGGGCCCGCATCCATGTCGGGGACGACGAAATGCACCGTACAACCGGCAACCTTAACGCCTGCTTCCCACGCCTGTCGCTGTCCGTGTAAGCCCTTAAAGGACGGAAGCAAGGCGGGATGAATGTTAATAATTTTATTTTCATAAGGAGCGATAAAGTCTCCGCTCAAAATTCGCATAAATCCGGCAAGACAAATAAGGTCCGCTTGATACGGAGCGATTTCTTCCGATATATAGTGCTCAAACTCGCCTTGGCTCGCAAAGGACTTTCTGTCCGCTACGATAACGGGCAATCCCCACGAACGCGCCTTTTCAATGAACGGTGCCTGAGGGTTGTCGCAAACGGCCGCTACAAAACGACCGTTGATTTCACCCTTTTCCATGGCGTCATGCAGAGCTTCTGCATTGGAACCTCTGCCGGAAGCGAAAACGATGATTCGCTTCTCAGTCATTAAAAACGCCTCCCTTTAAGACGACACGGTCACCGCCGGTCTTGACGGTCTTACCGATAACATAGGCCTTTTCATGACGATCTTCCAGGTTCTTCATAACCGCCGGTGCGTCGTCCTTGTCGACAATCATAATCATGCCGATACCCATGTTGAAAGTTCTGTACATTTCCGGCCAGTCTACGTTACCCCACTTCTGCAATAAGCCGAAGACGGGCAGCTGCGGCCATGTCGTAACGTCTACTTCCACCCCGATGCCTTTAGGCAGAACACGAGGAATGTTTCGTAAAAACCGCCGCCTGTAATATGTACCATGCCTTTTACATCAAACTCCCGAATAACGGGCAAACACGGACGCGGGTAAAGGCGTGTCGGTGTCAGAAGGCATTCGCCGATGGACATACCCAATTCTTCTACATAGTCCGTAAGCTTCATCTTCATACGATCGAAAACTATTTTACGAACTAAGGAAAAGCCGTTGGAATGAACGCCTGTCGACGGCAAGCCGATGAGAACATCGCCCTCTTTAATAGTTTCTCCCGTAATCAGCTTTTCACGGTCTGCCAAGCCGACACCGAAACCGGCCAAGTCGTAATCGCCGTCGCCGTAAAAACCGGCCATTTCAGCCGTTTCACCGCCTAAGAGAGCGCATCCCGATTCGCTGCATGCCTGAGCCACGCCCTTGACAATAGATGCTACCTGTTCGGGATTGAGCTTACCTACGGCAATATAATCGAGGAAAAAGAGAGGTTCCGCACCCTGGACGAGGATGTCGTTAATGGACATGGCTACACAGTCCTGACCGACCGTATCGTGCTTATCCATCATAATGGCCAGGCGCAGTTTCGTACCTACTCCGTCCGTACCGCTGACGAGAACGGGATTTTTACGGAACTGTTCATTAAGGAGAAAAGGCCGCCGAAACCGCCTAAATCACCCAGCACTTCCGGTCTGTATGTGGCCTTGACCGAATCCTTCATCAATTCAACCGCTTTGTTACCGGCATCGATGTCTACCCCGGCTGCGGCATAGGTCAAACTTTCCTTAGCATTTTCCTTCGAGTGCATATTTTTCTCCTTCCTCATTGGCGGGAATTTCCGTGGGATAATCGTTATTAAAGCAAGCCAGACACATATTTTCCTTCGGAATTTCGGGCATAGCCTTGGCCAATCCGTCAAAGGAAATGAAGTGTAACTTGTCGACGCCTATATACTTGCGGATCTCTTCAACCGACAAGTCGGAAGCAATGAGTTCCTTGCGAACCGACGTATCGATGCCGTAGAAACAGGAGTATTTAACAGGCGGTGCCGATACGCACATGTACACTTCTTTAGCACCGGCTTCACGCAAAAGTCTGCAAATAATACCGCTCGTCGTGCCGCGGACGATGGAGTCGTCAACCATGACGATTCGCTTGCCCTTAACAACGGACTTGACGACGTTCAGCTTCATACGAACGGCCAGTTCACGTTGCTTCTGATCCGGTTTAATAAAGGTACGACCCATATAGCGATTCTTAATGAGGCCGAAGTTAAAAGGAATGCCCGAGGCCATGGAATAGCCGAGAGCCGCCGTCGTACCGCTGTCGGGAACGGAAATGACGAGGTCCGCATCGTAATGCGTTTCATTCCACATTTCCCGCCCCATAGCCAAACGGGCCTGGTACACATCTGTCCATCCATGATGCTGTCGGGACGGGCAAAATAAATGTATTCGAACGAACAGACTTGTTTACGTTCCGCTTCCGCATACATGGTAGACTTCAAGCCGTCCGCTCCGATTTCGATAAATTCACCGGGCTTAACATCACGCACAAAAGTAGCTCCGATAGCATCGAGAGCACACGTTTCCGAAGCGATAACATAGCCGCTCGTTTCCGTGCGACCGATACACAAAGGACGAAAACCCAAAGGATCACGAGCCCCGTAAAGCTTTTTATTGGTCATTAAAACAAGGGAGAAAGCCCCCTTAATTTGAGTCATGCTGTCAATAATTCGTTCTTCAATAGTCGGCTTTCTGCTACGGCTGATGAGGTTGACGATAACTTCGCTGTCCATCGTTGTCTGAAACGTCGCCCCGTCATCTTCAAGGCGCGTACGCAGTTCCCGGGCATTAGTCAAATTGCCGTTGTGTGCCAACGCGATTTCCCCCATCGAGGTGTACACGGCCAAGGGTTGAATGTTACGGGGATTGTTGGAGCCCGTTGTCGAATAGCGCACGTGACCGATGCCGATGGGGCCGCCTTCATTGGCAGGCAGTTCCTTTTCAAAGACCGAACTGATTAAGCCCATGCCGCGATGATTGTGAATATCCGTGCCGTCCGTCAGAGCAATACCGCCGCTTTCCTGTCCGCGATGCTGTAAGGCAAAAAGCCCCCAGTATACATAACGGGGAATGTCCGCTTCTTTATCGTAAATGCCGAAGACACCGCATTCTTCATGAAGTTTATCCCATACCGAATCGTATTGCATAGTTCCTCCTGATTGATTCTACGCCTGATTGAGTTGCTTTTGTAAATTTACGTTCTTGGCTTCTACCTGAGCCGTCATATCTGCACGATAAGCCTTGTATTTACCGGCCAGTTGAGCATCGCCTACCGCCAGAATTTGAATAGCCAAGAGAGCCGCATTCTTCGCTCCGTTTACGGCTACTGTCGCCACAGGCATACCCGACGGCATTTGTACTGTCGACAACAGGGCATCCATACCGCGCATGCTGCCGCCTTCAAGAGGAACTCCGATGACGGGCAGAGTCGTAAAGGACGCAACAACACCGGCTAAATGAGCCGCCATTCCCGCACCGGCAATGAGGCACCCTATGCCGCGTTCTTCCGCCGTTTCGGCAAACTCTTTAACAGCTGCAGGCGTACGATGTGCCGAAGCCAATACGGCTTCATAAGGAACGCCGAATTCCTTAAAAATATCCAATGCTTTTTGCATAACGGGCAAATCCGAATCGCTACCCATCAACAAGCCAATTTTTTTCATAACTTCCTCCTGTAGAAAATAAATAAATCCCGGCAGAAGGCATACGCCTTCGGCGGGATTATAGCGCTAAGATACACTGCAGGCACGACAATAGAAGGTGTGTAAATTTATCTTTCGAAATCTCATTCTCATGTCGCATCTCCTCGCAGTATGAATGATAGAAAATACATGTTGTATTGTACCAATAATCAGGGGCTTCTGTCAATGACAAAGGCCGTCACACAGGCGTTTTTACGGCATACGAGTAAGAGTTCTCAGCCCTTCTTTTCGCTCTTGACGACCCGGTCCGAGTACGAAAAAACGACACCTGCCAACATCCCGCCCACGACGGGGCTGACAAGAGACGTAACCCGTCATCTTCAAGGCGCGTACGCAGTTCCCGGGCATTAGTCAAATTGCCGTTGTGTGCCAACGCGATTTCCCCCATCGAGGTGTACACGGCCAAGGGTTGAATGTTACGGGGATTGTTGGAGCCCGTTGTCGAATAGCGCACGTGACCGATGCCGATGGGGCCGCCTTCATTGGCAGGCAGTTCCTTTTCAAAGACCGAACTGATTAAGCCCATGCCGCGATGATTGTGAATATCCGTGCCGTCCGTCAGAGCAATACCGCCGCTTTCCTGTCCGCGATGCTGTAAGGCAAAAAGCCCCCAGTATACATAACGGGGAATGTCCGCTTCTTTATCGTAAATGCCGAAAACACCGCATTCTTCATGAAGTTTATCCCATACCGAATCGTATTGCATAGTTCCTCCTGATTGATTCTACGCCTGATTGAGTTGCTTTTGTAAATTTACGTTCTTCGCTTCTACCTGAGCCGTCATATCTGCACGATAAGCCTTGTATTTACCGGCCAGTTGAGCATCGCCTACCGCCAGAATTTGAATAGCCAAGAGAGCCGCATTCTTCGCTCCGTTTACGGCTACTGTCGCCACGGGCATACCCGACGGCATTTGTACTGTCGACAAAAGGGCATCCATCCCGCGCATGCTGCCGCCTTCAAGAGGAACTCCGATGACGGGCAGCGTCGTAAAGGACGCGACAACACCGGCTAAATGAGCCGCCATTCCCGCACCGGCAATGAGGCACCCTATGCCGCGTTCTTCCGCCGTTTCGGCAAATTCTTTAACAGCTGCGGGCGTACGATGTGCCGAAGCCAATACGGCTTCATAAGGAACGCCGAATTCCTTAAAAATATCCAATGCTTTTTTTGCATAACGGGCAAATCCGAATCGCTACCCATCAACAAGCCAATTTTTTTCATAACTTCCTCCTGTAGAAAAATAAATAAATCCCGGCAGAAGGCATACGCCTTCGGCGGGATTATAGCGCTAAGATACACTGCAGGCACGACAATAGAAGGTATGTAAATTTATCTTTCGAAATCTCATTCTCATGTCGCATCTCCTCACAGTATGAATGATAGAAAATACATGTTGTATTGTACCAATAATCAGGGGCTTCTGTCAATGACAAAGGCCGTCACACAGGCGTTTTTACGGCATACGAGCAAGAGTTCTCAGCCCTTCTTTTCGCTCTTGACGATCCGGTCCGAGTACGAAAAAACGACACCTGCCAACATCCCGCCCACGACGGGGCTGACAAGAGACGTAATCCATAAATATCTCAAAGTCGGTACAAAGTACAAGGCCAGTTGCAAAAAAGACAGGACAAAGGCCGTCGCCACATACGGGCGAAAAATCCCGCCCGTAACCGGAACACGCCGCTGCAACTGCCCGTAACCGCCCTTTTTACCGAAGACGGCATGAGTCAAAAAGAGGCTTGCAACAAACAATCCCGCCCAAAGACCGATCCCTTCCGAGGCATATAAGGTCACACTGAGGCACCACAAAAGACAGATTAAATTGTGTAAAACGACGGACCGCACCGATACGCTACCCTTTCGGCACGCATAAGCTCCGCCTGCGCCAATGACGACGAGTGCAAACAGATGAAAAGTCGTAACCGCTTCAAAGGCATGGAACATACTCATCTCTCCTTTTCTTACATACTACCATGAAGGGAAGGTACACGCCAACAAAAAAGGCGTTCCTGCAGGAACGCCTTTGAGTGATAATGCTGTTCTTATAAATCGGAAAAATCCAAGGTCGCAAAGAGGTCGTCAACAGTTTCGGCACGACGAATTTGCGTGACACTATGATCCTTATGCATGAGCAATTCCGCCGAGCGAAGTTTGCCGTTGTAGTTAAAGCCCATAGAATGACCGTGAGCGCCCGTGTCATGGATGACGAGAATATCGCCGTCCTTAATTTCGGGCAGGCTGCGATCGACAGCGAATTTATCACAGTTTTCGCAAAGGGATCCCGTTACGTCATATACGTGATCGGCCGGTGCCTCTTCCTTTCCCAGAACGGTCAGGTGGTGATAGGCTCCGTACATGCCGGGACGCATAAGGTTCGCCATGGAAGCGTCCGTACCGATGTAATGTTTCCAAATATCCTTATGGTGAATAGCTGTCGTTACCAAATAGCCGTAAGGGCCCGTAATGGCACGTCCGCATTCAAAGGAGAGGCGAATATCATCCAGTCCGTTAGGAACCATAATCTTTTCAAACTGACCCTTAATGCCGGCACTCAATACATCATAGTCGACAAAACTTTCTTCCGGGCGATAGGGTAAGCCGATACCGCCGCCGAAATCGATAAAATCAATATAAATGCCGAGGCGTTCTTTGACCTCTACAGCCAATTCAAACATCATCTTCGCCGTATTAATCAAGCCGTTGGCGTTGAGTTCGTTGGATACGACCATGGTATGAAGACCGAAGCGTTCACACCCTTTTGCTTTAAAATAGCCATGGCTTCAAAAATCTGATCGCGCGTAAGCCCGTACTTCGATTCTTCCGGCGTACCGATAATATCGTTGCCGTCTTTTAACAAGGGACCGGGATTATAACGCATGCAAATACGGTCGGGAATAGGGCCGTTCGCTTCGAGGAAGTCGATCATCGTAATGTCGTCAATATTAATAATAGCCCCTAATTCCATGGCCTTGGCAAATTCTTGATAGGGCGTATCGTTAGACGAAAAGATAATGTCGTCGCCCGAAATGCCGACTTTTTCACACAACAACAGTTCCGGCAAAGAACTGCAATCGGCGCCGACGCCTTCGGCTTTGAGGATCTTCATAATATACGGATTGGGCGTTGCCTTTACGGCAAAATATTCTTTAAAATCCTTCGCCCAGTCGAAAGCCTTGATAAGCTTGCGAACGTTAGCTCTTATAGCTTCTTCATCGTAAATATGAAAGGGTGTCGGATAGGTTTTAATAATTTCACGAATTTCGCCTTCCGTAAAAGGCACTTTTTTCTCATTCATCACTGTCACTCCGTTTTCCGTACTGACGGGCAGTACTGAACTTACTGTACGATAATTGTCTCTTTTACCGCCTTATTATATAATAAGAAAAAATAATTTGTAAAATAGATGAATTCGATTGAATCGATTTGTTTTTCAGATACATGGAGGAATTTATGAATACGGAAACGCTGCGTACCTTTATTGCCGCCGCCCAAATTAAAAACTTTACCAAAACGGCGGAACACCTTTTCATTGCCCAATCAACGGTAACAAACCGAATTCTCGACTTGGAAAGTGAAATCGGCAAACCCCTTTTTACACGCAAACATAAACAGATTGAACTGACCGAGGCGGGGTTGCAGTTTTTAGACTATGCGAAACAACTCGTCGATTTGGAAACAACGGCTTTACAAACAGTCCGCTCTTCTCTTTCGCCCGACGAACGTCTGCGTATCGGTACGACCAACACTATTTACGAGTGCCGCCTGCAACACGCTCTGCGAAAGTGGATGAAAGCCAAGCCTCTAAGCACGATTATATTGAACATCGGTCATACGACGGAGATGATCGAGTCTTTAAAAAAAGGTAACCTGGATATGGTCTTTTCCTTCGTTTCCTTTTACGGAGACGGTTACTGGTGCCGTCCTTATTACAGTGAAGATCTCTGCCTCGTCTGTACTGCCGATGACACGACCTGGGCTGACGGAATTTCCAAAGAAAATCTTCCCGAAATCGACTACCTCTTCTCCAACTTTGCCCTTCAGGGGTTGGGTCTGTACATTCGCGATCTCTTCCCCAAACACCATCGCTTCCGACTGGAAATCGACAACAGCACTAAGCTTCCCGCCTATATTCGCGAGGGGCTGGGCTATACCTTTCTACCGGCCGGCCTGTTACAGGATCCGGCAGTCTCCACAGGCATTCGCATTATTCCCCTTCTCGATTTCGCACCGCCTAAAATCGACTCGTACTGCATTATGCGACGCGACCGTCCCCTTCCGACCGATTGGGAAGACTTCTTTCTTTGCGATAAATCCTAAACAAAAAAGCCGCTCATATATGAGCGGCTTTTTCCTTATCTTACTGAGCTTTCGCTACTTCAACCAACTTAGCAAAAGCGGCTGCATCGTTAACAGCCAAGTCTGCCAACATTTTGCGGTTTACTTCAACGCCTGCTTTCGTCAAGCCGTTGATGAAACGGCTGTAGCTCATGCCGTTTGCACGAGTTGCCGCATTGATGCGGGCAATCCACAATTTACGGAATTCACGTTTCTTCTGACGACGGTCACGACGAGCGTAGAAGAGAGCCTTCATTACGCTTTCGTTAGCCTTTTTGAAGAGACGGCTACGCGTACCGCGATAGCCTTTTGCCATTTTAATGATTTTTTTATGACGAGCGTGTGCTGTAACACCGACTTTAATTCTAGCCATTATATAATTCCTCCCAATCTCTTAAGTGTAATAACGTATTAAATGAAGGGGCACATCTTGCGAACCGCATCCGAATAGCTCTTAGCAACGAGAGCGGCTTTACGCAGATTACGTTTACGTTTCGGAGATTTCTTTTCCAAAATATGGCTCTTATAAGCTTTTGCTCTTTTAAACTTGCCCGAACCTGTTACACTGAATCTTTTTGCCGCAGCGCTGCGGGTTTTTAATTTACCCATGATATAATTTCCTCCTCTTACTTCGCCTTATTGACAGCTATGACCATAGTCATGTTTCTGCCTTCTATCTTAGGTGCCTTTTCAACATGAGCGACTTCTTTCAACTCATCGGCAAAGCGAATAAGCAACTTTTCACCCAATTCGGGATGGCTCATTTCGCGGCCTCTGAACATAATCGTAACCTTGACCTTGCTGCCTTCATCGAGAAAACGTTGTGCCGCTTTCATTTTGACGTAAAAGTCATGGTCTTCAATGTTGGGACGTAATTTTACTTCCTTCAACGTCAGGACCTTTTGTTTTTTCTTTGCTTCCTTTTCCCGTTTCTGTTGTTCATACCGGTACTTCCCGTAGTTCATAATACGGCAAACGGGCGGTTTGGCATTGGCTGCAATTTCAACCAGGTCCAAGTGCCGTTCTTCCGCAATCTGACGTGCAGAGCGCAAAGACATAACACCGAGCTGTTCATTCGTATCGCTTACCAAACGTACTTCCTTAGCTCTGATTTGATCGTTGATACGCAATTCTTTACTAATAATCTTTCACCTCCGCAAAAAAAGAGCGAACAGCATAGCTGCCCGCTCATATATGACCGACATATAACCTTAGTAACTGTGCGTCTTGTAAGGTGAGAAGCGGACGGCTTCTGCTTAATCTGTAACACAACATATTATACTCACAGCTCCGATACCTGTCAAGGCCCAAACAGCCATGACAGGAAATATTCCGGAACGGTTAAAAGGTCGTCATTTCACCGAAAATCTTTTCAGCATAGGTATCCGTCATACCGGCAATATAGTCGATGCACGCCTTCTTATAATCTTCTTCGCTATCCGAGATTCGGTAAATCACCTTGTTACCGTATTCGTTGGGATCCGCTTCAAGACGACCTAAGTCGGAGAACTTTTTCATACGCTTTTCAAAATGTCGCCCCAAGGTGGGATAATCTTTGGCAAGAAGGCGGATATTGTTCATCGTTTCCGTGCCGTCATAACACTCTCTCAAAAGCTTATACACCGATTCGAGAATGAGGCGCGCATAAGCATGATACACTTCCAGCCGCTTATTCTTATAAATGTGTGCGTAGTTGAAACGCATGACCGCATCCATCATATTAATATGCGATTGCGACAGAACCAGTCCCGCTTCGGGAGAACTTTCGCGGCAAATATCCGTAATAAGAGGATACATAATAGACGTATTCGTCACCGACTGAATAGGTTCCTTGCTGTAACTGTTCAGCTCTTTTAACAAGTCTTGTAAGGGCTTGCCGTCTTCTTTCAAAATACCGAGGCGTACGGCATCTTCAATGTCTCTACCCAAGTATGCGATTTTATCGGCAATTTTTACGACACACCCTTCCCACGTGTAGGGGGCATACTGACTGGGGCGCTCAATGTCGTTTAAGTCCATGGCTTCTTCACGGGGTCTTATCACCGTCGACCGCACTTCACCGCAATGACTGATAATACCGTCTCTGACCGCATAGGTAAGCATGAGGTTTTGTGTCTTTCCCGTCGGATCCAACAGAGTTTCAATGGAGTCTACTACATGCAGGCCCTGCTGTTCATGCCAAAAGCGCTGTCCCGCCTCGTCATGACTGATTTTCTGCAAGATCCGCTCGCCCAAGTGCCCGAAGGGTGAATGCCCCAAATCATGACCCAAAGCAATGGCACTGATAAGCTCCGTATTTAACCCTAAATAAACGCCGATGGTATTACTCACGGAATTGACCTGATTGACATGGTCGATACGCGTCGATATATGATCGTTCTTCGTCGTAAAAAACACTTGAGTCTTATGTTTTAAACGGCTGTAGGCCAGAGAATGAATAATACGCGTATAGTCGCGACCGAATTCCGTACGAAAATCGCCGCTGCGACTGTACAGTTTGCCGGCACGAGACGAAGCATATTGCCAGTGCGGATGATTTTCATCCATGCGAACGGACGCAAAAGCTCCTTTCATAAGTTACCTCTTTTCCCGTAAAGCCTCTAAACTGCGAGAGGCTTCTTCCGTATCGATATATTTGGCTTCCTTGTCGAATACCTCAAGATTCAATCTTTTTTTGGCTTCCTTGCGAATTTTTTTATACAGATTCTTAGGAAAGTCGTCGTCATGATATGTAATTCCTCGCGGGAAAACGGCTTCCCTCTCCAGAATATAGCCTTCCGGAACGTCGCGAGACTGACGAGGATGATACAAGTCGAACCAGAGGTAAAAGGCCTGTCTGCCGCTTCTGTTAATAACTTCGAAGCACGCCGCCCCGTCTTTTATTTCATCAAGATGAAAATAAACTGGCCCACCTGTCGTCAGTGAGCGTAATCGGGATAAATAGGACCAAGCCCCGAAAAGACCGTTTACCGGAACGGGGGATGTCTTATCGAAACCGAAACGGCCGACTGCTTCAGGCAAAACGTCCACGTCGGAACCTTGAACTACGGTAGATTTTAAATGCCCGTCCAATAATTCATTCTGAGCCTTTGCATTATTAAATAAGACTAAAGCCTCGTCATATATTTTGGTATCTACGGGCTGAAGACTCGTCGTACCGATGAACTTATTTATAAAAGACATGACCTACCTCCTCTTTTTATGGTTCATATTATACGTGTATCTGCAGATACTGTCGAGATAAGTCGCCCTATAGACTCAATCGCCTCTTTCCCGTATATTTACGAGTCTTGTTGTGACCTTTCAGGTCTTATGATTTTACCTTATCTTTGATATTTAAAGATGTAAACGAAATTTTTTTAAAGTTTTTTTCTTTTTATTTTTTTATATTTAAATATTTAAGTATATCTGCCTTTTTTTCTTCTTCTATCTCTATTTTTAAGTCCGATTTTTCTCCATATTTTTTTATCAATAGTCATAAAACATGAGCATTTATCATATATAACCCCGTATCCATAACTTTTTTTAGGCTATTGCATTATTTTTAAGAGAGTATTATTAAGACAAGAAAAAGAAAGTTCAAATAAGAACATACTTTTTACAGTATTTCAATCTTTACCTTATTACATTAATTACCCCTGTATTTCATAAATAAAAGGAGGCGGGCGATATGACTTCGATGAACGAAAATATGAAACTGATGGTTTCTGTTGCCGTACTTTTTCAGCTTCGGTTTCATTTCGAACCTGTTCTAATTAAAACAGTAACACGTAAAAGAGACATTCCCTTAAAAGGAATGTCTCTTTTTTTTATATGCTCTACTCAAGTCCTGACAATCTGCTGTGTTCATAACCGTTAACCGCTTTATTGTTCTTCATGTATACCCTATAGTTACTGTTCCTTCACTCTCAATAGCTAGAAAGTATAACTTTTTTCCTTTTACCCCTTGTATTTATAGGTAAAAAAATATACTATATAGACATGGAGATTGTGAAAACAGTAACGATATATTTTACGAGTATATCGTGCATGCTTTCCGTCTTCGCGGTTATAATGATTTTTACATTCACTATAAACGAGTTGAGAAAGGGTGGTATTCATGAAAGATGTAGTAATCGTAAGTGCTTGCCGTACGGCTATCGGTAAATACGGCGGTGCATTCAAAGACGTTCCGGCTGTAGACTTGGGCGCCGTAGTTATTGAAGAAGCAATCAAACGTGCCGGCATTGCTAAGGACGCAGTAGACGAAGTCGTAATGGGTAACGTATTACAATCCGGCCTCGGCCAGAATCCTGCTCGTCAGGCTATGATTAAGCAGGCATGCCTGTTGAAACTCCGGCTATGACAATCAACAAAGTCTGCGGTTCCGGTCTGCGTTGCGTATCTTTGGCAGCACAGATTATTAAAGCCGGCGATGCCGACGTTATCGTTGCAGGCGGCATGGAAAACATGTCTCAGGCACCCTATCTCGTACAAAAAGCTCGTTGGGGCTATCGTATGGGCGACGGCAAACTCGTTGATGAAATGATCAAAGACGGCTTGTGGGACGCATTCAACAACTACCATATGGGTATTACGGCTGAAAACGTTGCTGAAAAATTTGGCGTTACTCGCGAAGTTCAGGACGAATTGGCTGCATCTTCTCAGGCTAAAGCTGTTGAAGCTATTAAAGCCGGTGCATTCAAAGATCAAATCGTTCCTGTCGTTATTCACGGCAAAAAGGGCGACATCGTTGTCGACACGGATGAATTCCCGCGTGAAGGCGTTACGGCTGAAGGCTTGGGCAAATTAAAACCCGCTTTCAAACGCGACGGCGGCACGGTTACGGCCGGCAATGCTTCGGGTATTAACGACGGTGCGGCAGCATTTGTTGTTATGTCCGCTGACAAAGCTAAAGAATTGGGTATCAAACCGCTCGCTACGATTAAGAGCTATGCATCTGCAGGCGTTGATCCCGCTATCATGGGTACAGGCCCTGTTCCCTCGTCTCGTAAAGCTCTGGAAAGCAGGCCTCACAGGCGCAGACATGGACCTCGTTGAAGCAAACGAAGCATTTGCTGCACAAGCTGCATACTGCTGCAAGGAATTGGGCTTCGATATGTCGAAGGTCAACATCCACGGCGGCGCTATTGCCCTCGGTCATCCTATCGGAGCATCCGGTGCTCGTATCCTCGTTACCTTGCTCTACGGCCTCAAAGAAAAGAAGGCAAAATACGGCTTGGCAACACTGTGCATCGGCGGCGGCCAAGGTACGGCTTGCATCGTAGAAAACAACCAGTAATATATACCGATAAACGGAGTCTCTCGTTTGAGAGACTCCGTTTTTGCATCCATTGTGACAAAAGAAAGGCACCGCAGAGGATCTTTTCGCCTCTCGGTGCCTTTTTCTTTTCTATTTGTTTCCTTCTGCCTTTTCTTTTTCCGCCAGGCGGTTCGTCCACTTCCAGCGGTTGTGTAACCAGAACCAGTCACTCGGATATTTACGAATATGAGCTTCCAAAATATCGTTGAGTTTCTGTGTTACTTCATAAATACGCTGTTTCTTTTCTTCTTTTGAAAGGGTCGCTCCTTCTTCAAAGACGTAAAGGGGAGCCTGTATTTCAATGTGATGGTGGTAAGGGCGGTCTTCGTGAATGAATACGGGATAAATGCCGTAGTTCTTCATGGCCGCCATCTTGGCCGGTCCGTCGGCCGTCAACGTGTCTCTGCCGAAGAGTTTTACATTAAGTCCCGTATAGCCCGGGTCCTGGTCCATGAGAAGGCCGATATATTTACCTTCCCCCAGAAAGCGAAGCATGTCCCGAATGCCCGTTTTATAGGTTACGTGCTGCTTCATCATCGTCCGATATTCGTTAATAAATTCATCGGATCCGCTACTTTGCTGCTGAGCTACGGAAATGACCGGATAGTCACTCATAGCCAGCCAGGCACCCAGAAGTTCCCAATTGCCTGCATGAGATGCCATGAGAACGGCACCTTCACCGCTTTCTTTCAATCGGTCCAAATATTCTTTGCCCGTAACGGTAAATTTTTCAAAAAACCCTTTTTTTACCAAATTCGGATAGGTCAAGACTTCGACAATCATAGGCCCGAATCGCAGGCTGCTCGCTTTGGCAATAGCCATGGCCTCTGCCGGTGAATCGGTGAGTTTACAATCCAATATTTGTTTTTGTGCCAATACCTTGCGCCGCTTGGGTACAAAGGTCCAAAAAAAGACACCCATTCCTCGTCCTAAAGCCTGTTGCCAACTGACGGGCAGATGACAGATGAGGAAGCTGAGGATTTTCATGAATCGGTACATACAGACCTCTTACTTTTTTTCTTCCAGTTCGGCAAGCCGTTTTTCCAAAGCTTTGACGGTCTTTGCCAAATCGGGGAGTTTTTTAATATATACCTGTGTACGGCTCCATTCAATGTGAGGACGTGCCGGGAAGCCGGCATTTACCGTATTGCTGGCCACATTGCCTACAATGCCGGACTTACCGGCAAAGGTAACGTTATCCCCGATGGTAATATGTCCCGTACAACCGGTCTGGCCGGCAAAGATAACGTGATTTCCCACCTTGGTACTGCCGGCAATGCCTGTCTGTGCAATGACGAAAGCAGTCTTCACCGATTTCCACATTGTGACCCAAATGGACGAGGTTGTCTATTTTCGTACCTCGACCGACCTTCGTGCTGCCTAAAGGTGCCGTTATCAATAGTCGTGCAGGCACCGATTTCCACGTCATCACCGATAGTAACATTGCCGATTTGGGGAATGCGCGTGTGCTTGCCGTCTTTGGTGGCAAAGCCGAAACCTTCACCGCCGATGACCGCATGGGCCCGAATAACCGCATTATCACCCATAACCGTATTTTTCCATAATCACGGCACCGGGATAAATAGCCGCATTGGCACCGATGGTCACATTATCACCGATAAACACATAGGGATAAATAACACTGCCTGCGCCGATACGTACATTTTTACCGATAACCGCATAAGCCATAACGGCCGTATTTTCGCCGATGGTTGCACTCTCATCGACAACCGCCGTGGGATGAATGCCCTGTTTCACACTCTGTCTGGGATGAAAGAGTTCCAACAATTTGGAAAAAGCCAGACGGGGATTTTCCACAAGAACAAGGGTGTTATCTCCTGCCGGATATTCTTTCTCCGTAATAACAGCCCCGGCATGAACCTGAGGTAAGTATTCCGTATACGGTTCGACGGCAAAAGAAATGTCGTCGCTCCCGGCTTCGGCCAATCCTTTGACATCGGAAATCTCCCGATTTTCATCGCCTATAACCGTGCCGCCTAAAAATTGTGCCAACTCTTTTACCGTCTTTTTCACACTAACACACCTCTTTATTGTAATTTCGCAATTACTTCGTCCGTCACGTCGATACCGCCGTTAGGTACGGCTCTTTTATCGACAATAATGCCGACTTCCTTGTCTTTAGCAATTTCCGCCAACTTCTGATCCAAATCGGACTTAAATTGACGTTGCAGGCCGGCACTGTAAATATCCAGCTCCTGCTTTTGTTTCTGCTGTTCCTTTTGGAAGTCTTCATCACTCATGGACAGTTTTTCTTCTGCCAACTTTTTATTGATTTCCTGAACCTTCTGTTCGTGTTTTTCTACATACTGCTTAGCCAGGGGTGCTTCTTTTTGCACTCTCTGTGTATCGACAACACCGACTTTGTCGGCACTGCCGCAACCTGCCAAAATTCCTGCCGTCAAAACGGTAAGAATCAGGGCCGTAAGTTTTTTCTTTGCACCTTTCATTCTTCGGGCCTCCCTGTTATGCCAGCTTGGCAATAATATCATCAGTCACGTCTTCTGCCGTACCGATGCCTACATAATCGCTGAAAATCATGTCAATTCCCTGCTCTTGTGCCACTCGTGCGGCGCAATGGCGAATATCATCCATAATTTTTGCCTTTTCGTCATCCATTTCCTGCTTTTTCGCATCAAGCTTGGACTTCCATTCATCATTCCAAATCGCCGGATCCGGTGTATTTTGAAGTCCTGCCAATTGAGTCTTTAACAAGTTATCGTTCGTATCCTGGCGACTTTGCAACTCTGCCCGTTGGGCTTCTACATAGTCTTGTAACTCTTTTTTAGCCTTTTCTTTATAAGGAGCCATTTCGGCTTCCGCTTCCGCAACGGCCCGTGCCGAATCGGTACCGCCGTTTTTACGGAGCAGGGCAATCAACTCATTTCTGGCCGTTTCTCTCTGTTCCTTCGTCATGGCCAGTGTATTTAGTTGAAGCTGTAAATTGACGGCCTTCAACCGATCCGCATCGTTTAGAGACGGAAGGCGCTGCTCTTTTTCCTTTAACAAGGACTCGTACTTTTGTTGCAATGCACTGTTTAGGTCCGCCTCTTTCAACGCCGCCTTGGCCTTCAGTTCTTCTTCCGCCGCAGCCGCACCCATGAGGCTCATAGACTGAGCTTTTTGCAGAACTTGTCCGTCTTTTCCGGCTTGCTGCGTGTAATGCCACTGTTCGAACTGGTACTGTGCTACCATGGCATTGTACTCCAGCTCCAACCGGTGATAGACGGCGTAATCGGGATGGCTCATCATAATATGCTCCGTATCGGCATAGGCATATACCGGTCCCTGTGTCGCCGATTCAGCAGGTGTCTTGTGTTTCCAAGCATAGATACCCGCCAAAAGGCACAACACTAAAAGGACAATGGCTCCGCCTGCCGCCACGTTGCGTTTATTTTTATCCATCGACATTACTTGGACGATAATTGTTTAGCTACCTGGTCCGTAATGTCTTGACCGCCGTAGAGAACTACGCTCTTATCGACAACAAGGCTCAAGCCCTTAGTCGAAGCGACGCTGCCTACAGCTGTTTCCAATTTGTCTTTTAAGCCCTTTTGAATAGCTTCCTGCTTATCGGACATTTCGCCTTGCATCTTTTGGAAGAGTTGAGCTTTTTCTTCGTCCGACATATTGGCGGACTGTTCTTCAAACTGCTTCTGCATATCCTGGGAAGCCGTTTGTAATTCTTTCTGTGCGTTTACAATTGCTTCATTATCCGGTGCAAATACCTTGCTCGTGTCGACAACACCGATATTACTGGACGGTGCGGCACTGACCGGGTTGCCCGTCTGCATAACAGCCATAGCCGCTACGGAAAGGACAAAAATTACGGCTACTGCAGCCGAGAAAATCTTTACATTCTTTTTCTTACCCATTTCTGCCATCATAGTCAAATTACTCCTTTACAAATAACCTATAACTCGGAGCCACTGGTCGTGTTCCGACACAATATATTCTAAGCCTACATAGTCGTGTAGTCTATAGTTAATTCCCAATTCTTCATCATGATTCGATATATCCCAATCAAAGCGCAAACTCCACCTACCTGCCAGCTTTTGCTTCAGCCACAGGTGGTGACTCTTGTCTTCAGTCTCAAACTGATAACCCAGGGATGTCTTATCCGAAAAGCGATAGAAATAGCCGGGAATCAGATTCCATTTCAACGTAGACGGTTTGAATTCGACTTCGCCGAAAAGCTCATGTCCTGAGCCGAACTTTCTGCCGATATGAACTTTTGCAACCGTATCTTCGTCCTTCTTACCGCGATGCTTGTCGCCGTCACGACGCATATCGATGTACGCCGAAGCCTGAATATCGTAAAAATCGGTAAGCGATTTCAAGCGAATATCCAAATTCTCGCCTACTGTTAATTGCGGCTCTACTCGCAACTTATATTTTTCTACGACCCATTGATCGGAAACGGTGCGGCTCACATCTTCCTGTATGTCTTTTTCATGACGCCGAATAAACGCAACAGGCAGGCCTTGAAGGCCTGCGTAGCGCGTTTCCATATGCTTTCGTGTATCGTAAAAAACGACTCGCGGAATGTTTTCCGTCTCTACCTTTACGTTTACATTACGCACAACGGGAAGTTTCGGCAAAAAGTATACGTCTACCTTCGCCGTCTTTCCGGGCGTAATAATCACGTGGGGATAAAACTCGGGAATCTGCCGTTCCAATTCGCTTTCAAGCACGTCCTTTACGGCCCCGCCAGCCCAATCGAGGGCATCTTCCGGAAGCCCGACGAGAACATTTTCCACCAAATTTTGAGCTCCCTGCACATCCTCTTTAGCCATGTTTTCAGCCAAAGGCGACAAGGCTCCGAAGTCGAGATTCAATGAAACGGCTTCTATCGTATTTCCCCAAGGTCGTACGACAACGTCTACCTCCGTTCGTTCACCCGGCCGAAGGGTCATGTTCTCTACCGTATAGCCGATGAGGACGCGATCCATAATGTCATTCATCATACGATTGTACGTATCCGCATTCCGACTGACTTCACCGTCATCTCTATCCAGTAAAACCCTGCGGCCTACCGTTTCGATGCTGGCGGAAATTCGCTTAGCCGCTAAAGGCGGTACAGGTGCACCGGAAGACGTAAGGCGTACGTCTACATCGTGAATCGAGGCAGCCGCCGCACCGGACCAACATAGGGCCGATACGACGACTCCTGCGAGTATTTTTTTTCTCATCTGTCTCCCCCGCGGGTTGACTAGAATTTACCGCCGAAGCTGAAGTGGAACTTGCCGCCGTCCTTACCTACACCGTAGTCAAGACGGATAGGCCCGATAGGAGTCGTTACGCGCAAGCCCGCACCGACGGAATAATGAAGGCCTCTGCTTTCCTGGTACCAGGGAATCTTACCGGTGCCGCCCCAGGCTGCACCCATATCGGTAAAGAGCACGCCCTGTACCTTCTTGGCAATGGGGAACCGATATTCAACCGTAGCCGCATACATCTTGTTGCCGCGGAATTCATCATCTTCATAGCCGCGAAGCGTATCGGCACCGCCCAAGGTAAAGAGGTCATTGTACGGCATGTCGCCTGTAGCGATACCGCCCATGAGTCGAACGGCAATGACGTGTTTTACGCCGACTTTATAATACAGTCTGTTTTCGATAATAAACTTGTAGTAATCGAAGTCGCCGCCCAAACCGTGACCGGCCCAAGTGCCTGTAAAGGACAAACGCTTACCGTGCATGGGATCGTAAATATTGTCACGGTTATCGAAAACATGGGACCACGTTACGCTGTTCGTCGTACCGAAGTTGTTGTCAATATAGTCACGGAATACGGGCAAGGAAGCAGGATTATGTCTCCAGGAATCGTAGTTGTTGGGACCGCCTTCATGGCTTAAATACTTGGTCTTCTTCGTTTCCAATGTTACATAATCGCTTACATATTCACTGCGAACACGACCGTACGTCACATTGCCGCCCGTCGTTTTCTTACGATATTCCGATACGGTGTTGCCCTTACCGTCATAATCGTCATATTCCGCTTCTCTGTCGTAAATACTCATGCCGATAGAGTCTCCGTGGCTATTAAGCCAAGGATGTGTATACGAGAAGGTATAGTTTATTGGAATGAGTTTTACCGCCGAATTCCCAGTTCAGAGCCACCTTGTCGCCCGTACCGCGGAGGTTCGTTTCGCTTAAGCCCAAAATCCCTACCAAGCCGTCGGACTGAGAATAGCCGGCACCGACCGTAACGGAACCGGTCTTTTGTTCGGCCACGTCAATTTCCATAATAACGTCGTTAGCATTCTTTTCACCCTGGAAGAGACGGACATTGACGTCTTCGAAGTAACCCGTATTGTAAATTCGTTCAATACTGCGGCTGGCCAGATTACGATTAAATACATCGCCCTGTTTAAAACGAAGTTCACGGCGAATAACGCGATCTTTCGTCTTCTTGTTGCCCTTAATATCAATGCGTTCCACATGGCCTTCGCTGATACCGATATGTAAGATACCGTTTTCATCCATGTTGACGGCCGTAACGTGGCTGAGGATATAACCCTGGTTTGCATAGTAGCGGTTCAGTTCGAAAATATCCTTGCTCACAATCGTCGAATTAAGAACCGTACCCGGTTGGATATGGAGCATCTTTTCGAGATCTTCGGACTTAATGGAGTCGTTGCCCGTAAATTCAATGCCCTTTAAAACGGGATTCATTTCCACTTCGTAATTAAGAGCTACCCCTTCAGGTACAGGAGTAAATACGGGTTTTACGGAAGCAAAGAGTCCCGACGATCCTAATACGTTCAAATCATGGCGTACGTAGTTTGCTTCTATAGCATCACCGGAGCGCATGGCAAGACGGGGCAGGAACTTTTGAGCCAATGCCGGTTCAGGCAAGGGGCCTATGGTAACAGTCGTAACTACTTTGCCGGCAACAGCCTGAGCCTGGTCATCCGTCAAGGCGTGAGAATACGGCAAAGCGGCTTCTTCATCTTGCGAAACAGTGGCAATGGGATAACCCGGAATCGAGGTATCCACCTGCACATCGCCAAGACCGCCTACATAAGGAATGCTACCGCTTTCTACCACATCGGCAGGCACGGGAGCCGCCTGTCGTTCCGGTTCTGCCGGCGCTGCAACAGAAGCTGCAACTGCCTGATCCGTCGCTTGCGGTTCTTCAGCAGGTTCATAACCCGTAGCACCGCTCGAAGCCGTCGTCGTCGATGCCGTCGCAGTTGTAGAAGTTGCTTCGGTCGTCGTCGGTTCGGCTTGAGTCGAATGCAAGGTAACCGGTTGTTCACCGCGTTGAATAGCGGCCAGTTCCTCTGCCGATTCGTAACCGGTCAAGCCCGTAGTACCCGATGTCGTTACGCCCGTAGTGCCTACTGTCGTATCAGCTGCCCATACAGGGCAGGTCATAATGGCACTCACTGCCATAATAGCCAAAAGTTTTTTGTTCTGCGTCTTCATGCAAAATCCTCCGTTATTTTTGTATTGATTCAGTACTTCGCAGACTGTGTCGTGCTGCTTGTACGGTCTCTTGAACCTGTGCCGAAGTCATGACCTGACTTGCGGCCGGGGCACTCACCTGTTCCGGCTGAGTCGTATGTACACTTACTTGTGTATCCCCTTCAGCGTATGTCTGTACGGCTTCGCCGGTCTGTGCCGGCGCCTGTACCGCCCCTTCTTGCCGAGGCGGTGCTTCGTAGCGGAGCGGTTCGGCTTTCACCCACTCCGTACCTACTTCCGAGGGCGGTGCCGTATAGGTAGCCCGAATCTCCCCGTGTCGTGCGGCTTGCCCCAAGGCCAACCAAAGCAAAGCGATAGCAATGGCCGTCGCCACGGCTCCGTAACGCATGAGATTCTTTCCTGCGCCGTGGTTTTTACGCAAATTTTTCATTTCCGCTTCAGCCAAAAGAAGACTTAGTTCCCCCTTGTACATCCGAACTGCTGCGAAACGATTCTTCCGCCTTGTCTAACCAGACCTTGGCCGAGCGAACCCGCTCCGCCTTGTCCCGGTCGGTTTGCTTCATACGACATCCCCCCTTTCGGATGCATATAGAATCCGTCATAAAGGGTCAAAGTATTACTCCGATTATACCGTAAAACAGAGGAAATATCACTATTTTTCTGTGTATTTCTATGTTTTTTACCCTTATTTACCCGAAATTATTTATTTTTCTTCATCAATCGGCCGAACATGCCTCGAATACGCCGCACGCCTCGCTTTTGCAAACGATATACATAAGGAAGACTCACATCCAAATCGGCAGCCACCGTCTTGGGTTGTCTGTCCTTCAAGTAAACGGCTTCCATAATGAACTGTTCCTTTTCGGGAAGACGTGCCATAAAAGCACCTACTTGTTCTAAAAGCAACTGTCTATTCGTACGATCGCCTAAATCTTCACTGTTATCAGACAGCATATCACCCAGGGTCAATCCGTTTTCATCCGGTTCATCCATAGACACATTGGCTGACTTGCCTTCTTTTTTCAACCAATCGACAATTTCCCCGCGAATACGGTGAACGGCATAGACTGAAAAGGCTACGCCCAACTTATAGTCATACCGTTCAACGGCTTCAATGAGTCCCAGATTCCCTTCTTGCAAAACATCGGCCATGTGTTCTTCGCCTACATGCCAACGCAGAGCCTCCCGAAAGACCAAGGGCTGATATTGCTCGATAAGTCGGCCCCGACTGTCCATACAGCCTTCATCCTTATACGCCATCCAAAGCCGCTTTTCTTCATCAGGTTTTAATAATGTAATTTTTTGTAATTCTTCCAAATACGAACGGAGCAATATAACTCCTCCTTATATGAGCGGCACTATCTAAAAACTGTATCTCCAGCTGCCGCCTACATATGCATTCTTAGGAGAACGCCATGCATCCACACTGAATCTGCTTCCCAAATTATACTGCATGCCGACACGGTTGTCATTGTGATTAAGCCCGAAGGCGGCAGTTAACATGAAATTGTTAAATAAATATTTACCCATTTCAATATTATAGTAGTTTTATCATCCCCCGAATCATGGGCCGAAAGATCGAGATTTCCCGTCGTAACGGTCAACATATCAAGAGACAAGGCATCTTCCAATTTCTGCGTAACGCCCAAACTGTTCAGAGTAAAGCGAATACCGCTACCGAGTAGGGAATTCATATCATCGCTATTTAAAGAGCTGTCATGCTTATCTGCATTGCGCAACGTAATGAGCGAAATAATTTGTGTCCGTGACAAGGGCGGATCCGATTGGAAGTTCATGTCCATATCATCCGCCGGTCCCGTGAGATTCAAGAATACCGCATATTGACCGACACGCGTATTGGCCGACAGGTTTATGTAAGGAATGAAAGAGGTACCCTTAAATTCCGCCCGACCTTGAATGATTTGGAAACGCGTATCCAAATAACGGACACTGCCGCGTGTTACGTCGAAGTGACCCGTGGCATAAGGGGGATTTTACGGTGCCCTTAAAGGTCGCATCGCCGGTTACCCACACATCGTACAGGCCCGAATTATAGAAACGAACCTTGTCACCGGCCTTGACGGTTATATCAAGGGCCGCATTCGTATCCGAATCGGACATAACCAGTGCCAGGGGGATATCGATAGTCGCATCGTGTACATCCATATTCCCGCTTATGAGAGGTAAATCCCCGTCTTTCGACACGGTCAGTTCCCCGTCGACAGGTCCTTTGTAGTAGTCACAATCAAGAGCCAATCCGTGGGCCCCCACGGTAAGACTGTAATCGGTAGGCGTCGTACCTTCCCATACCGCTTACCCTTAACATCATAATAGCCTTTGTCTCCCTTGCCCTTCTTATCCATCGTGCCGTGGCTTTCCAAGGTAGCCGAATTGCCGTTAAAGATGAGGTCACCGTTTACACTGTCCAAAGGATTGGATATGCCCTTCAATTTGGCATATCCGTTTCGTACCGTCACAGAGCCGTTAAGTTGAGGATTCTGTACCGTACCGCCTACGATGATACGCCCCGTCATAGCGCCCTTGGCTTCTTCCACCCAAGGTGTCAGGAAGGCCAAGCCGTCAAGGCCTGCATTATCAAGACGTAATTCTACTTGAATGAGTCCGTCCGAAACATCATCTCTCAAGGCAGCCAGAGGAATGGTCCCTGATGCCGTCGCCTTGTAAGGTGAACGGGTCAAGGACGCCTGATTTAGTGAAATAACGCCGTTTTTGACGTTAAAGAGGGCAAAGGCATCCGTAAAGGGGACACCGTTCAAGGTACCGCCCGTAAGCTGAACGGATCCTTCGGCCACGGGGTTATCACTCGTACCGCTCATATTTAAAGCAAAGTCGATTCGTGAGTCGACGGGTACGGAATTCGAGCCTGTTACATCTTGCAAAATGGCCGTCGAAAAATTCTTAGCCGCAATTTGAATATTAACCGGACCGTGTACGGCATAGCTTCCCCGGGCCGCCAAAAGGCCGCCGTCTACGTGAAGAGACAGCTTGTTGACCTGTAAGATCCCTGCTTCAAAGGTTACATCAATATCCGACGGATCAATGACATATCCGTCCATTACGCCTTGCGTAATCTGTCCTTGAATATGCGCATTGGGATTATCCGTCGTGCCGTCAACGGAAATATTCCCGTCCAGACGTCCCGTAATCTTGGTAAGCGGAGCCTTGGTTATCTTAATGATATTTTCCAGACTGCCGCCGTCTACGGACGCACGGGCAATAATACGACCGTTTTTGCCGTTATGCATCAATTCGGCTTCATACTTGCCGTCGCCTTGGGTAAATCCGAAACGATGAAGTCGTAAAATACCGTCACCGTACGTGAAGTTCCCTGAAATATTATCCAGCGGCAAGTCGTTAACAACCAAAGATGCGCCTTTTACGGAACCGCCTACAGACGGATTATCCAAGGTGCCGCCTACATGGGCCTGTAAGTTGAGGGCTCCCTTCAAAGATACGTCTTTACGATGAATAAGCCGATCCGTTTCCAAATTCGACCCGTCTACGTCGAGGTTTAACCGATCTCCTACAGTGCCGGAGAAGTGTACCGTCGCGTCATAAGCGGATACACTCCCGTTCGTCAATTCCACACACCGTTGTCCATGCGGTAATCAGCCTGTACGTAGTCATAAAGATAGCCTTTGACGGAACCGTAAGAAAGAATGACCTTACCTTCAACGGACGGATTATCCGTCGTACCGCTTATATGGACCGTATTGTTAACCCAACCTGTAAATCCGGTCAGGTCTTTACCCGTAGCCTGTAGCACTTGTTCCAGACGTGCATGTTGCGTATCAATCTGCAAGTCCAAAATGCCGCTATCGAGATTTATGCTGCCGGATGCGCGATGTGAACCGTCTTTATAACGGTACGTCAAATCATCAATAACAATCTGTCGTCCCGTACCGTGCAAGTTGCCGTAAATATTATCGAAACCCATACCGTTAACAGCTCCGTCTGCAGCATTTAAATCCATACTCCAGATCGGCTCCGTACCGCTTACGTGAACAACAGCCGATACAGTCCCGCGTAAGTCCGCTCCTGCCAAGCCGGAGAACATATCCAGGGGGAGCTCCCGTAATGATAAGGTTCCCGTCCGTTTGTCCGTCCGAAAGGCTGTAAGCGAAATCGCCACGAAGCGTACCGCTACCTACGAAACCGTGAATCCCCGTAAGTTGCAAGATCCCGTTACCGTAATGAACATCGGTCGAAAGGCCGTCCAAGGCTATGCCGTCGTAAGAAAGACCGTTCCCCTGCGCCTTGCCCTGAACAACCACATTATTCAAATCATTCGTATTACCGCCGACAATGAAATCACCGCTTATAATGGCTCCCAAACCGGCCGGAACACCGGGTATATCACCTACGGAAACGGAGTCGGCGTGTAGCGTAGCTCCTATAGCACCGGATTCGCTATTCCAACGACCGTCGGCCTGCAAAGTGCCGCCGTATAAGTTCGCCTCTAGGGATTGAAGGGCAGCCACATGATGAATGTAAGACACATCGGCCTTAGCCGAATCGACAGTAAATCCGCTGTACGTTACATTATTCAGAATCACCTTTCCTTCAAGACCCAAGTCGGAAGGAGTCCCCCAAAGACGACCGTGATAACCGGCCGTACCGCTTACATCCACATCTCGCCCTACAGTCAGGGCCCCCATATCTACCCGGTCCGCATCGACTTTTAAGTCAAAGACGGGTACGTTACCGTTAATCTTAACAAGACCCGAAACGGCTACGGCCTGATTGTTCACCTTAGCGTGCACATCATTTAAGTGCAAATCCGTATCAAATAAACGGATTTGACCAGTTACATCGGAAACACGATAGTCACCGTACACAAATCCCAGATGGTTCAGGTCGGCCTGCCCTTCAGCAAAAAAGCCGTCATGAGATTCCCTCATATGGAGAAAATATTCACCGACACCGCCCTCTGTCAGGCTTACACCCGTATCGACAGGCACGTAAGAAGCGGCAAAGGTCGCCGAAAGGCCGCTGCCCTTTACTTTGATATCATAATCACGTGCCGACAGGTAGTGTACCGAAAGGGATACAGCCTGTCCGTCAACGGAGCCTGTCGCATCTCCGCGTACAGAAGGATAATCCGCTAAGGATGCGGAGCCGTTCACCTTTTCAACGACGGCCGTCTTCCCCTGTGCCGGAGCAACACGAAAAGTCCCGTCATGTATGAGAATATTCGAGCGCAGAGCCATCGGCTGATCGGGCGACTGCTTTTTGAATAATTTCGCTACATTCCAGGACTTATCCGCCGGATTTTGCCATACATGAAGAACGGGAGTCTTTACATCCACCGAATCGACAGCCCCTGCCGTATCACCTGACGAAAGAGATGACACGACCGCCTTGAAAGGATTGATCGTAACGTCAACTTCCTCACTTTCCAGCACGCGTCTTCCCTGCGCATCCGCAACGGTTACGTCTGTAAAGACGACTTTCCCCGTAAGGGATACATGCATATCACTAAATGTCAGGGTGCCGTTTATTTTTTCGTCGGCCAAGGCCGTAATCATCTGCGGTAATCGGGGCCATAAAGCCGTGCGCATCCAAATGAAGGCGGCGCCGAAAACCACCAAAAAGATGATGACGACACTTGTAAACAAGCGGTGTCTCTTCATGAATGGTAACTCCCGTATTTCATCTATAGACAAAGAGAGAATTGCAGCAAACAATTCTCTCTTATGTATTTATAACTTATGCATTCGTCGGAATAACCGCACCCGTACGAACGTCCATGCCCATTGCTTTTTCAAGAGTTGCAATGCCTACATTGTAGTCATAGAGAGCCTGAATGTTGTTCGTGCGAGCCTTATCCAAGTTAAGCTGAGCATCGAGAACATCCAAGTTAATGCCCACACCGGCCTGATAACGAACCGTAGCGATTTTGAAGCTTTCCGTAGCCTGGTTTACTACGGTCTGGGTAGCTTGTACACGCTGTGCTGCACTGCGAATAGCAAGATATGCCTGTTTTACTTCGAGTTGTACGGCTTCACGAATCTTCTGTTCATTTTCACGTGCCTTCGTGAAGGCTTCCTTAGCTTCTTTTGTCTTAGCCCTGGTGGCACCGCCGTCCCAAATGGGCAGGGATACGGTACCCTGGAGCTGCCAGCCTTTATTCTTAGTCCCCGGGAAGTCCGTGTCGAACCAGTTACGGCCTGCACCGACAGCTACGGTCGGGCGATACCCCGACTGAGCTACACCGATATTTTCATCCGCTTTTTCTACAGCTAAAGCCGCCTGTAATACTTCGGGACGATATTTCATAGCGTAGTCGAGAGCGTCTTCCAAAGACATGTTGTATTCGTTAAACGGCAAACTGTGGTCCGCCAACTCCAACCGTGTATTAATAGGAAGTCCCAAAATATTATCTAAAGACGCTTCCGCATTGGCCACATTATTAGCTGCCGTTACGGCATCGGTCTTCGAGTTGGCCAAGGATACATCCGATGTCAGTACATCAAGTTTGGCAACGGTGCCGACGTTGTACTGTGCCGTTACATTACGAACGTGTCCTTCCAAATTCGTCACCGATGTATCATATACGTCTTTCAACTGTTTATACGCCAAGAGAGCGTAATATCCTTTAATGGCATCTAGTTTCGTCTGCTGTTCAACGCGCAGCACTTCTTCTTGTGCCGTCGTCTTACCCAACTTGGCAATTTCCGTCATGCCTTCTACCTTACCGCCCGTATACAAAGGAATGGACACACTGAGCCCGTTTGTAAAACGGTTACCGATTGTCGAGACCCCGGCAACGCCCGTTTGCGACGAGCTGCGAGTAGCGGCAAAACTATAATTTACATTCGGCATCTTGCCGGCCCGTGCTTCGTTAATAGCATATTCAGCCGACTTCAAGTCATAGTGAGCCATTTTAATGTCCCGATTGTAATCCAAGGCCATGCCTACTGTACGGGGCAATGTAAGCTGTACCGCTTCATTGCGAGGCACGCGACCGACGACGATAACCGGATCGGCCTCTTTCTTTTTAGCCGCTTTTTCAGCTCGTTTTGCCATATCCGCATGAATTTGTTGCGACAATTTTTCACGTAACTCAGGCGATACATCAGATTTACGGCTGTCTGAAAGCTCTGCCGAAGCCGCATGTTTAACGATGTCCGTCGCATCTAAATGTTCCGTCGTGTCGGCTGCACCCGCAGCGGCACTGATAGATGTAAGCATGATTGCTACTAAAATCTGCTTGGAAATTTTTTTATTCATTGCAAAACCTCCGTAACCGTATTCGGTCGTATTAGAAGACATAGTTAATCCCGTAATAATTACCGCCGTCGGATCTCGACATGGGGCGAGTAAATTGCCCCATAAGGAAGATGTGCGGATGAATCTGATATTGGGCCGTCAAACGATAACGCCAGTCGTTGGGGTCATACCCTTCAAGAGAAAAGCGAAACTTGCTGTGTGTAAAGAAATCGGCCCCTATACCGAACTTACCGTGTATCAACCCGGCCCTTGCGGCATAGTCTTTATAAGCTCTGCCGTATTGCAAATTAAGCTGCGTACCGTCTCCCACGTCTTCCGCACCGACAAGTGCGAAAGAGTCGCGACGGTATAACTTAAAATTTGCGCGACCGCTGACCTCGTTTCTCGTATCATTATACAACATGCCGGCTTCGCCTTCCATGTTCATACCGCCACCTCCGAGCAGGCCGTTTACCTTTTCGGAAATCTGTGCCGTATTATGCAAGGTTTTCCGAATGTCCGCACTGCTCTGCGGGTCCGTGGCGATATTTTCCATCTCCCCCGCAATGACCGTAAACCGGTCCGTAATAACCTTGATATTTTCCAGGGAACTGCGCATATCGGCGCTCATCTTTCCGTCACCGTCCATGCGTTGTACCGATTCATTCAATTGTCCCGTAATAGCCGCCATATTGGCCGTCATCTGCTGCACATTACCGGCATTGGCCGCCAACATATCGTTTACATTACCCGTAATTCCGGCAATATTTTGAATGGAGCCGCGCATAGCCCCCTGTGTCTTTTCGTCACCGATAACGGAATTGACGTTTTTCATCATGTCGTTTACGTTATTCAGCAACTTGTTGGCATTATCCATAACATCGTCAACCGACTTGACCTTGTCACCCTGTAAGGTGCCGCCGTCTGTCACTAAATGTTGCGTATCCTGTCCGGGCGTAATAGACACCAGTTTTTCACCCATAAGACCGTCCGTCGTAATGACGGCCTTGGAGTCCTTCGGAATTTCCGTGCCTTTTTTCAGTTTCAAAGTCACTTCTACTCCGTCTTTACCGGCCGTTACGGATTCCACCTTGCCGACGTTGACGCCTACGTAGCGCACGGTATTACCGGCCTGTAACCCGTTGGCATCACTGAAAGCTACGTGTACCGTAAGTCCCGACGAACGAAACAAATCTGCATGGGACAAACCGACGACTACAAAGAATAATAAGAGTACGCCGACAACGGTCATAATTCCGACCTTGACTTCCGCCGTCATATTCTTCATTATCTCTCGCCCCCTTCTCGTCCTTCTTTACCGCCTGTAATGAAATAGCGAACTTTTTCATTCGTCGTATTTTTAAATTCTTCCGTTGTTCCTATCATTTCAAATCTTCCGTTTTCCAAATACACCATTCTGTCAGCTACTGAAAAGGCCGACTCCATATCGTGTGTAACGACGACCGATAAAGGATGCATACTTTCCTGCATAGCCTTTATCAGACGACTGATGTCGTTGCTGCGCACCGGATCAAGACCCGCTGTCGGTTCATCGTATAAAATAATCTTCGGATTTAAGGCCACGGCCCGTGCCAGACTGACACGTTTTTTCATGCCCCCCGACAAGTCGTTGGGCATCATCTCTTCAATGCCGTCCAGCCCGACAGCGTGAAGCTTTTCGGCAACTATCTTATGAATCTCTTCTTCTTTCGTCTTTGTATGCTGTCTCAAACCGAAGGCCACATTTTCGCCGACTGTCATAGAGTCGAAGAGCGCTGAATACTGAAAGACCATACCCATATGGCGTCGAACTTCATCCATCTTTTCTTCCGAATAGTCCGTAATATCTTCGCCGTCAATGTATACCCTGCCGCTCGTCGGCTTTTGCAACCCCATAATAAGTCGTAAAGTCGTACTCTTACCGGAGCCGCTGGCACCGATAACGGCCAGAGTTTCGCCGTCGTGAATATCCAAATTAACGTGGTTCAAAATAATTCTGTCGTCATAAGCGACGGTTATATCTTCTAAACGTATCATAGGTCGCTCCTAGTATAAAATGACGGACAAAATATAATTCGTTATAAAAATAAAGATAATGGACGTAACGACGGATTTCGTTGTCGCCTGTCCTACCCCTTCGGCCCCACTCTTGGCGTGCATCCCTTCAAAACAAGCTACAAGGGCGATAATACCGCCGAAGACACCGGCCTTGATAAGACCGAAAAGGACATCACTGATTTCCGTAAAGAACTCGATGGAATGCATGTACGTGTAATCCGTAAGTCCCGCACTGAAAACGGCTACACAATAGCCGCCGCCCGTACCGATGAGATACCCGAAAAAGGTCAATAACGGTACCATAAACACGCAAGCAACAAAGCGCGGCACGACCAGATAAGCCACCGGGTCCGTAGCCATACAGCGCAGGGCGTCAATTTGCTCCGTTACCTTCATCGTCCCGATTTCAGCCGTCATAGCCGCACCGACGCGGCCGGCTACGACAACACCTGTCAGAATGGGGCCTAATTCACGCCCCATGGCGACGGACATAATGCCGCCCAACGTTGACTGCGCTCCGTATCGCATGAGAATATCCACGATTTGCAGGGTCATAACCATGCCGGCAAAGAGCATAGTCAGAGCGACAATGGGAAATGAATCGACACCGAGGTGTGCCATTTGATTTATGGTCAAATCCCGACGAATACGTGGCATTTGTTTTATAGTTTGTCCGAAGAGAACGGAAATAACTCCGACTTCCTCGAAAAATGTGCAGAGTAAAGCGTCCGATACGCTCCAATAGGTGTTGCAAAACTGCCTCCTTCAGACACTCTGTAACCATATATGGAAAACTATCGATAATTCTCCAGTTTTCATAAGGTTAATCATATCATGAACAAGAGTATTTTTCAAATGTTTTTCGCATTGAATCGCCGTTTTGAGCAGTTTTTTTACGAAAAAAAGGAACGGATAATATCCGCTCCTTTTTCGCTCTCATGAAAACTTATTCATCCTTTTTCGTCCGTAGTCGGGTCGGCATCCTTGTCGCCATGATTCTTTTGAGCATCCGAGGCTGTCTTATCCTTATGAGACGACGCATTTTTATCACCGTTTTTACGGGCTTTCACATCATCCTTCTTCCCCGTTACGTCACTGTCTTCACCGTCCATCGATTCGACGAGACTGACTTGGCCGCTATGAGACTTTTTGCGCTTAGCCATCTCGGCATCCCGTTTGGCCGGTGTCATAACCTTAATGGTAATCTGCCCGTCGCCGTGAATAATATACGGCGTATCGACAACCGATTTGGCTTCGTCGTCATCGTCATGTTCGCTGAGAAGTTTCTTTTTCGGTTTCACCAGAGATTTGTCCGTTTCGACAGGTTCCTTCCCTTGAATCTTCAACTTCGCCGTCGTCGACTTTTCATCGTTGACCATGCTTACATTCTGTTCAAGGATTTCGATGACGATTTGGTTGTTTGAATCTTCTTCTTCGATTTTCTTTTTCAAGTCGGCGAAGTCCTTGTATGTTCTCAGGCGTTCAAGGATTTCATCCGTCAAATTATACTGCTGTTTCTGAATGAGGTACGGCAAAGGTACGACACCGCCGCCGCGTACTTCCAGAACCATGTCGCCCAGAGGCTGATCTTCCGGTACGACGAAAGACATATCCTTAATTTCATCTTCGCCCCGATAAGGATGAATCTTCACCTTGAAGTAAATCGTATCGCCGGGGCTGACGACAACGGGAGCCGCCGTAGCATCGACAATCCGAGCCGACTGTTTAGCCTGCGTAAGAGATATATCCGATTCTATGGATAAAATAGGATATTTAATAAATTCGTTGTGCTTCAAAATATCGAGGACATTATACAATTCGTCAATGGATTTTTCGTTAATATTATCTTCCGAATAATACATATTGTGACGAGTAATGCTCTTATCGTCACCGTCAGCCGAACGAATAGTGTAAGCAATGGTCGCCGTACCGCCGCCCTTGCGGTCTATAGTCTGGTTTACCGTGTTATAGACCGTCGTCGACGCCAGGACGGGAGTCAACTCGTTGTCTTCAATAATTTTTACGTGCTTCGTTTTAGCTGCCAGCGTATCCCTGTCGGATACATGAATAGTCACGGGAATACCCGGTGCGACGGCACCGTATTCACCGGCAATACCCGAGCCGCGGTCCTGATCGATTTTACCGACTTCCGCACCTACGGAGCCGAGTTTAAATGAGCTGTCGTAGTTGTTTACAATCGTAAAAATATAAGCGTTGTGCATAAAATAATCAATACTGCCGCGTTTTAAGAAAGGATGCCCGAAGGCGACGATATGCTTGTCGTCCACATACGTAACGGTACCGATGGCACCTAAACGCATATCACCGTCTACGAAGGCGGCGGCAACGGAACTGCCTGCTTCCAAAGGATAGGCCACGTTATCATCCCCTGCCGAGGCCGTGTCGACAGGTTGGAAGTTGTAGGACTTCAACTTGTCCTTCATCCACTGCATGGAAAGAGAATCGAATCCCGAAGCCATTAAAGGAGTGGCAATAGGTACCAATTGCGTTTCTCTGGCATTAAATTCGGGGATCTCTTCCTTTGTCGGATCGTTCCAGAGCTTTACCATGTCTTCAATGGGCGTAATCATACCCATACGGGATTTGGTAAAGGACCACCCGTAAGCGACGGCACCGACAAGTTTCCCGTTAATATATACGGGACTTCCCGACATGCCCTGCGCAATACCGCCCGATTCTTCTATGAGAGGTCCCGAGAACTTGGCCAAAATCAAGTCCCCCGACGGGCCTGCATTTTTCATAATTCCCAGGACTTCTACCGGGAAGGTTTCTATCTTTCTGCCGTGAGCTACCGTCTTGGCATACCCTGTCATGCCCGGTTGAACATCCTTAACGGACATAAAGGTTTCGGCCTGAACCGAAAAAGCGGTAAGACAACAGAAAGCCGCCGTCATTGCTGCTGCAACACGGCGGAATCTCCGTAGTATATTCATCTCTTATTCCGCTTCCACCACAACTACCGTTTCGCCGGCATTGACTGTACTGCCCGCTCCGACGGCAACGGATTTAACTACACCGGCCGACTGAGCTCGAGCTGCAGCCATAGGACCCGTCAAGGTATTGACCGTAAGCAGTACATCGCCTTCACGAACAACCGTACCTACAGCCGATACTGTCGTTACCGTACCGCTCAACACGGAAGTATATGCTACTTCTGCAGCGCTGACGGGCATAACGGCCATAGCGGCCAAGCCCAGTGCTACTATCATCTTTTTTAACTTTTTCATATTATCCACCTCTATGATTCGTAATAACTGTCTTTTAATCTGTCCATTTCCGCCAAAGCCTTGCCGGCTCCGTTTGCTACGGAAAGAAGGGGCGTGTCGCATAAGTAAGCGGCCATCCCCGTGGCTCTTGCAATGAGACGATCGAAACCGTCCAAAGAGCCCCGCCGCCGGTGAGGACAATGCCGTGGTCAGCAATGTCGGCCGCCAATTCGGGCGGCGTCTTTTCCAAGATAGATACGACGGCATGGACAATACTGTCCAAAGGCTCTTCCAGAGCCGTTCTTATTTCCTGCGAGTCCACATCGGCCTCTACAGGAAGTCCTGTTTCCGTACTGCGACCGCGCACGTCGGCCATAAAGTTGCGACCGTCCGCAATGGCCGTGCCGATGAGCATTTTCAACTCTTCGGCCGTACGATACCCGACGGTTACGGATTTATTTTTTTCCAAATAGCGAATAATCGCTTCATCGAAGGTATGACTGCCGATACGCAAGGATTCGCTGATAACGACACCGCTGAGGCTTAAAATAGCCACATTGGTCGTACCGCCGCCCAGGTCGACAACCATGGACCCGTTCGAATCGGCAATATCAAGACCTGCCCCGATGGCTGCCGCCAAGGGTTCTTCCATGACGACAATCTTACGGGCTCCGGCCTGCAATACCGCTTCCATGACGGCCCGTCGTTCTACGTTCGTCACACCCGAAGGAACGGATACGATGACGCGCGGCTTACTGAGCATGTAATTACCCGTCACCTTGCGCAGATAATGGCGCAAAAGATACTCCGTCGCATCGTAATCGGCAATGACGCCGTAGCTCACAGGATGATAGGTCCTCACATTGCGAGGTGACCGCCCCAACATAGCCTTGGCTTCCTTACCGACGGCCACAACGCGGTTAAGTCGCTCGTCGACGGCAATAACGGCCGGTTCATTAATAACGACACCGCGGTTTTTAACATATACGACAATATTGGATGTCCCCAAATCAACGGCAATGTCCGTACCGAACCAACGGGACGGCGACAAATACCGCAACGGAGACAGAGTTTTTCGATTATTCTTCGTCTTCAACTCGGACTCGGACAATGTCTGCACCCAACCTTTGTAACTTGGCTACCAGATCGTCATAGCCTCTGTCTATGTGATGTAACGAGCCGATTTCCGTACGGCCTTCAGCCACGAGACCGGCCAGGACAAGTGCCGCGCCGGCACGCAAGTCCGTTGCATTGACGCGACCGCCTGCCAAGTGTTGCACCCCTTCAATAAAGGCGCTGCGACCTTCAATACGGATTTTCGCACCCATTCGTTTGAATTCTTCAACATGCATAAAACGGTTTTCAAAAACTGTTTCCGTTACAATGCTGTTACCTTCGCAAATAGTTGCCAAGGCCATGAACTGCGCCTGCATATCCGTAGGAAAACCCGGATAAGGCAAGGTCTTTATTTCAACGGCTTTCAACGGTCTCGTACCGATGACGCGAATACCGTCAATGTCTTCTTCAACCCGTGCGCCCACTTCCTTGAGCTTGGCAATGAGAGGTTTCAAGTGTTCGGACAGAGCGTTTTCTACATACACATTCCCCTGTGTCATCGCTGCTCCGACCATAAAGGTCCCCGCTTCGATGCGATCGGGAATGACGGCATGAGCGGCGCCGCGTAGTTCCTTAACGCCTTCAATACGAATGGTATTCGTCCCGGCACCGCGAATATTGGCACCCATGCTGTTAAGATACGTTGCCAAATCAACGATTTCCGGTTCTTCCGCCGCATTTTCAAGGACCGTCTTGCCTTCAGCCAAAGAGGCGGCCATAAGAATATTTTCCGTAGCCCCTACGCTGGGAAAGTCCAAGTAGATTCTCGCCCCCTTCAAACCGTCAGGAACAGATGCTTCAATATCCCCGTCGGCCAAGTCAATAACCGCACCCATGGCTTCAAAGGCCTTTAAGTGCAAATCAATGGGTCTGGCCCCGATGGAACACCCGCCGGGAAGAGAGATTTTAGCATGCCGTTTCCGTGCAAGCAAGGGGCCCATAACGAGGAAAGACGCACGCATGCGGCGTACCAAATCGTACGGAGCCACGGTAGACGTAATATTCGTACCGTCCAGAACAAGTGTCCCCTTTTCGGGCGATTCCACTGCTACGCCTAAGGATTTAATAACCTCGCTAACCGTGTGGACATCGGCCAATTCCGGAATTTCCGTCAATGTCGACTTGCCTACTCCCAACATGGACGCAACGATAATGGGCAAAACGGCATTTAGCACCGCTGACCCGAACCGTACCGTTAAGCGGATTACCTCCGTGAACAATCAGTTTTTCCAACTCCGATGCCTCCCAATATATCTTCAATATACCTTTATATACATAGTTTTTACTCTAAACAATTTACCTTCCGGTCATAATTGCTAACAGATATTGTAACACAGAAAAGCGAAATCTGAAATACCCCGAAGAAGGGAGATAAAAGGATTTTCAGCAAGAAAAAAAGGACAGAATCCAAAAGATACTGCTCTTTTTCAGTCTGAGCGCAATACCTTTCTTCCTGTCCTTTTTTCTATCTAAAAGAGGAGTTATTTCATGCTTTCATAAATGCGTTCCAAGTTGGTCTTCATACGATCGAGATATGACTCTCCTTCAGGATTGCTTTCTATCGTATCGAGGACTTCCACCTTGGCACCTACTTCGGCGGCCAAGGTTTTAGAAACTGCAGGGCTTGCCGCTTCTTCGGCAAAAATCGTCTTCACTTGATTCGTCTTGCAATATTCGGTCAGTTCGGCCAATTCCTTCGGGCTCGGCTCGCCTTCTGCAAAAACGTCTTCTACGCTCTTTTGCGTTAAAGCGAAATCGCGGCATAAATAGCCGAAAGCTGCATGACCCGTTACAAAGTCGCGACGCTGAACGTCTTTAAACTTGCCTTCATAATCCTTGCGCAGGCTTTCAAGCTGAGCAATGTATTCTTTAGCGTTTTTTTCGTAGAAATCCTTATTAGCCGGGTCGGCTTGAGCCAGTCCGTCGGCAATATTTTGAACCTCTTGTGCGGCACAAGTCAGACTGAGCCACGCATGGGGATCGAATTCACCGTGTTCTTCCACTTCTTCCGGATCCGTATTCTTAATGGCGTCAATTCCCTTAGAAGCTTCGATTTTAACGAGCTTGTCGTTATGAGCCGCTTCGATGACTTTTTCCTGCCACGGTTCCATACCCAATCCGTTATACACGAATACATCCGCCCCCGAAAGAGCCTTCATCGTTTCCGTCGAAGGTTCGAAGCCGTGCGGTTCCGTCCCTGCCGGAATCACGGTATGCACTTCTACCTTGTCCTTGCCTACGGCCTTAACGAATTCTCCCATGGCGTCAAAGCTGACGGCCACCTTCACCTTATCCTTCTTCGCCGTCTCTTCCGTCTTTCCGCAACCGGCCAGAACGGATACGGCTAAAAGAACCGTAAGTATGCAAGCTATCCATTTCCTCAACCCTACCATCTCCTTTTTAGCAAATGCGAATCATCTGCATTAACATACAAAAAAGACTATCACACCCGTCTATGACTGTCAATCTTATGAAAATATGCAAATTTATCGTTATATTAGTCTTTCGGATTTTTTGTTACGACAACAAAAAAGAGCCGTCTTACCGACGACTCTTTCCCTTTTAAGCGGCCCAGACGGCCCGCATAATTTGTCCGTACGATTCTTCCAAGTGCTCAATAATGAGGCTGAACAAAACCGATATAATTTCTCCGTCAGCTACATCATCACTAATGTAGCAAACGTCCAGGATCAGCGCCCCTTCTTCGTCAACACAGTACTTGAAAGACTTGTACGTACGATTGTACTCATTGATGAGATTATATACAGCCGTTTCGTTGCCGTTTTTCAGAACCTTCGGGGCTATGAGAACACGAATTGTCGAATACAGCGTATCGTCAAGAACCAACACAAGCGGTAACTCCGTTCCCTGAGCTTCAATGAATGTCCTGAAAATGACCGTGTTCAACCGGCGGTCATGCATATCATCCATCATAAACGACTTGATTCCCGATTTCTTTAAATATTTTCGGAAGGCCTCGGCTTTCTTATTCATCTGTCATCACTCCGTTCCGAACAACACAGACCGAATCCGAAGATACGAACATAGTTTCTTTAATTTCATTATACAGAGAATAAGAATTCCTTGCAAAGCCGCTGCTATACTGATATTCGATGACTTTGCCCGTGGCATAATCGATTTCGATACCGGGCTGATTATTATAAACAAAAACGTTAAATTTGATTCCCTTTCCGTTATCTTCTACAGAGAGTGCTTCCATTTGCACTCCCCTTGCCACCAGATTCTTTCCTTCAAAGACGGGCGTTACCCGATAAAGCACATGATTGTGCGTTTCCTTAATATAGTCATGAACCATATTTTCAAAAGGAAGCATGCCTTGCACGTTCAAATAGCGCGTACCTGTAATGAGATTCTTCGGGTTTGCATTTTCCGCCGTCAACTGATAACCGATAAGATGACAGCGGTTATATAAATATTTCCCGTCTACGTTATCATATTTAACCGTTTGCCAACCGCTGGGTTTGACGGAACCGATGGGACCGCGTTTTTGCGTAGGCATCAAATCTTCGCCGATGTCGGCAAAGGCCGGCCCGCACCGCCCTAACGGATCGAGATCACTGTATCGCTCGACAGATGTCGTCTTCATATCCTCTTGGGAAAAAGACGGCTCATTGTTGTTAATGACCACATAGGGCTTCCCGCTAAAAGGCGGCAAGGTCGACAAGTCGACAACATTGCGCCCCGACTCGTTTTGTGCTGAAACAGCGGCTGCAGGTGCCGCCTTTTCCGCCTTCGGTTCGACCGGATTAGAGCCGCACCCGGCTAATGATACAATTACCAGTAGGGTCGCCAATAAGGCCGTAAGTTTTTTCTTTATCATCTCGTATATACCTCTTGCGTAATATCATCGTGAGACGTGCCGACAAAATCCGTTTGCTTCGTTACGGTAAATACCCCTTCTAAGGGCAAATCAAAGAAAAAGTCACCCGGGTAAGCACGGTTCCACTTATATAAAACAACAGATTGAACCGAGTCGACAAAAGGCTTTACAGATACATTTTCAACAAAACAATACGCACCTTCGCCGGCCTTTTCAAGAAAATTCTCGTCGCACGTAAGAACCGCTTCCGAATCTTCAAATAAATCGGCAGAAAAGGGGTGAATGTACAAATTCGTCCCGTATTCTTTTATAATACGCCTAATCAATTCGCTGTCTTTACTTTGTCGCCTGTTGTTGAACAAGAGTCCCATACTGTCGTCTACTGCCGCAATAATATGCATACCTTCTCCTTAATAAGCCTTCGCCTCTTCCGGCGTCAACCAAATGAATGCCCGTCGTCGAGTCGTACCAACGGTCTTCATTAAAATTCTTTACTTCCATCCATTGTCCGACACGATAAATAAACTTGGGATCCACCAAGGACATGGCCTCTTTATATGACGTCTTTCCGTCAAAACTCTTAATACTTAGGACCTTGGCCTTATTACAGCGACAGGTCTCTCCCGTAGCGGAGGTACGCTTGGCGTCGGCAGGTACCAACAAGGTGACGAGAAGATCGTTAAAACACTTCTTGTACGCTAAAAAAGGCCCTTTTTCGGGACAGTAGAGACGAAAAAACCGAGTCTTCTCATCGTCTACAATACCGTCCAATCGGGCACCTTCCAGGTTGGCCCGATATAAGTCGGCCCCCTTAAGGACCGCATGATTTAAGTCGCAACCTCGCAAGGCCGCTCCGTGCAAGTCGGCACCCGACAAGTCGGCGCCGGCCAAAGAGCATTCGGTAAACAGCGTATCGGAAAGATCAGTATCTTGCAAACAAGCCCCTACGAAAGATACATGGCGAAAGTCGGACCACGAAAAATCCAGGCCCGACAAATCCAAGCCGGCGAGATTCAAGCTATCCAATTGCGATTCACGGCATGAATGAGCCTGGCGTTCAGCCCTCGTCATGGTGCTTAATTGACGCATGTCTTCAAGTGTCAGCATTTTCATGGCTCTCACTTCCCGCTTATGAGATGTAAGCCCTAACGGGCTTCAAAAAGGGGCAATTTTTCCAAAAAGATAATGTCCGTCCGCTTACCTGCATCCCCTTCAGCCAAAATAGCCGCCTTACCGATGACTTCGGCACCGGCCTTTTCAGCCAACTCTTCCAAGGCCTTCAAAGAACCGCCCGTAGAAATAACGTCATCTGCAATGACGATTTTCTTACCCTTAATAAGCTCTACATCCGCATCGGAGAGGCAGAGGATTTGTTTTCCCTTCGTCGTAATTGATTCATCGTCTACAATAAGGGGATTTTCCATATAAGCCTTAATGCTCTTGCGCGCCACAATATAGTGAGGCATGCCGAGAATCCGTGCCATTTCGGCTGCCAAGGGAATCCCCTTCGTTTCGGCCGTCATAATCATATCCGCTTCGGCCGGAAGCTTAGCCGCCAGCTCCTTAGCCGTATTGACGGTCAGCTCCGTGTCGCCGAGAATGACAAAGCCTGCAATAGCCAGACTGTCCGTAACATTTAAAATCGGCAGCTGTCTCGTACAGCCTGCCACGTGAAGTTCATAATATTCTTTAGCCACGATACACCTCATTTTTCCCGCAGGAAATTAGATTTTTAAATCGATAATCGCCGAAACGCCTACGCCCTGAATGCGCGATGCCCCGACGGGATTGGCACTGTTTACGGGAACAAGGCCCTTAACACGAGCTATGTTATTAAAGCTGCCTTCTACCTGGGCTACGGCCTTTACCTGCTCTACTTCCGCTGTCGGTCCCGTAACCTGAGCGGCACCGACACGACTGCCGTTACCGATGCTGACAATGGGAACTACCTTCGTCGCATACGTAGTACCGAGATTTTTCTGGTTCAATAATTTATTCAAAAAGCTGTTAATGGAACTGCCGTATTTATCGATGACAAGGCCGATAGCTCCGCCCTTAATCATACCGCCCAAGCCGAGGGCTTCTACGGGAAGAACGGCACCGAAAGAAGCCGTACCGATAGAAACGGCCAACATAGCCGCAATAAGTTTCTTTTTCATCTTATACCTCCTATACATCTTATGATTCTATTATATCAAGACACGGTAGTCTGTGAAACCCTTATAGATATAACGACCGAATCTGTCCGATTCCCTTGCCTGCAGGATATAGTATATAATAACATCACCAATATGTTGCGGAGGTACATATGTTAAAAGTTAAACTTCAAAAAGCGAGTTCTCACCTGTATCAACTGTTTAAACAGGATCCCCTGCTGTATATACTGATTCTTCTATTTTCAGGATTCATTTCCAACATCCCCACAACGGAACCCTACGTCCGTTCAGTACTCATCCTCTTATGCAGCCCGGCCCTTCTTGTACAGACCTATGTTCTACGCAATAACCGTTTCAGAACTATCGCTACGGTACTTGCCGCCGTTATTTCGATCATCGCCTACGCTGTAGCTGTAACCCTGGACAATACGGGCGTTTCCGCCTTATGCCTTAACTTAGCGGCTCTCTGGCTCTTTGTCACCGTCTTGCGATACTTGACCTTGGATGCGACGAATAACCCGACATCGGCTTTTTACGGACGCTTTCTGCAATTCATCAAAGCAGGAGCCGTAGCCATACTCATCAACACCTTACTGTCCGTCATCCTTTTATTTGTCGCCCTCATTTTTCCCGAAACTCTCCCTATTACCTTCATTACCGGTCATCTCACCCCCACCTTGTGGACCCTGGTCTTCTTCATCGTCCTCTTTTCGTATGAATCAGGGCCCTCCGAACCGGGAAAACTCTACACCTTTATCTTTAAAACCGTCGTGCCTAAGTTCACCGTCTTTTCGGGAACCCTAGCTGTCATTTATCTGTTTTTAATCCTTATCGACGTGCGACCGGATGCTCGCTTTTTGTATACCTACTATCCATACGTTACCTTGTACTATCTTTTCTTTTTAGCCGGCTTTCGCATTAAGGCCACCATTCCCGAACGCCCCCTCATACTCATACTTTTCTCGGCCCTTACGGCTCTCTGTCTTATCCTTACCGTTAAGCGAGTCTATGTCGATTCATCTCTCATCCTGGGGGCCGTTTACATCATTCTCTTTAACGGCGCATTTCTCATCCACAACCTCTACCTGCTCATTCGTAAAACAGGACCGGGAGCTCACACGAAACTTCTCGCCCTTGTCATGGGTCTCATTATGTTCATGCCTCTTGTAGGCTACACTTCTTTCATCCGTTTCGTCACCTACACTCACGAAAAAGATACCTATATCCCCCATTTCTCCATAAGCAGCCAGTTCGATAAGGATGCCGAATCGGCTCAGAACGAATCGGAAGGCGAGTCCGACACCGCCGGTCATTCTCCGGCCGGTAACCAAAAAGGCAAGGTAACCAACCTGACGCCGCGACGAGAATCTGCTATTTCCTATCATATTGCGTCGTATGCGGAGGCGAATTTAAACAACGTCTTTTTCTTCAACAAGCAGACTCGCAAAGCTTCTCGTACTTTCGGTGACTACACACTGGCCTTGGACGAATCGGGCAAGAACCTGACGGTTACCTTGCCTGACGGACAATTGCAGACATACAACATACCGGAAATCATAGAAGAACAAATTTCGGCGGGCGATGAAAGTACAGCCGTCACCTTGAATACTGACGACTACCTGATCGTCATTACCCAATACCATAACGACAATACGTCGACGAGTCTGAGCTTTGACATATTCTACAAATAAGAATCTTCACACATAAAAGAGGCATCTCAATGAGATGCCTCTTTTACTTACGTGCTTTTATTTGTATTCAGGGACCCATTTCAAAGCATCCACGTTTTGCAAAGCCTCTTCTTCGCTCAAATCACTCTGCCCTGTCCGTACGGCTTCTTTTGCTACCGCTACGGCCACAGTATGGGAAAACTCCGTGAGTTTATCTACCGGCGGCAAGGTGGCTGCCCCGGGTTGCGTTACATCTATAATTCCTCCCAATGCATGAGCGGCTGCGGAAATCATTTCATCCGTCAACAGCTTGGCCTCTGCTGCCATGACACCCAAACCCAAGCCGGGATAAATGAGGGCGTTATTAGCCTGTCCGATATAATACATAATCCCCTTATACATGACCGGTTCGGCAGGAATACCCGTAGCAATAAGGCCGCGACCTTCTGTCCACTCAATGAGATCTGCCGCCTTGGCTTCTGCCAGCTTTGTCGGGTTGCTCAACGGGAAGATGAAAGGACGTTTCGTCGTTTTGGCCATATGTCGAACAACACCTTCCGTAAAGGCTCCGGGAACTGTCGACGTACCCACAAGAATCGTCGGACTCACAGCCTTAACGGCAGCTTCCAAATTCGTCAATTCATGGGCATTAGAAAACTCATCGCGGTTACGAGTAAACTCTCGTTGTTCCGGCGTAAGATTCGGCGTATCATCAAAAAGAAGGCCCTGTTTATCGACAAGATAAAAACGTTTTTTTGCCTCTTCAGGGGAAAGACCCTGTTCCACCATTTCCGAATAGACGCGGTGAGCAATACCACAACCGGCCGTACCGGCACCGAAGCACATGTACACCTGATCCGTTAGCTTTTCTTGAGAAATATCGAGACCTCCCAAAATACCGGCGAGCGTAATAATCCCCGTCCCTTGAATATCATCGTTAAATACGGGATAGGTCTTATTATACTTTTGTAATAGAGCCGCCGCATGGTCTCTGCCGAAGTCTTCAAAATGTAAGTACAACTTCGGAAAGAGTCGTTCCGCCGTTTCCACAAAAGTATTTAAAAATACGTCGTAATTATGCCCTGTTACACGCTTTTGATGATTTCCCAGGTATAGCGGATTGTCTAAAAGGGACTGACGATTGGTGCCGCAATCTAGGATAACCGGCAAAACCTGTTCGGGGTTAATACCGGCGGCGGCCGTGTATACCATAAGCTTACCGACGGAAATGTCAACACCGTTCGTACCCCAGTCACCGATACCGAGGATTTCTTCCGCATCAGATACGACAATGAGACGAACATCTTTGCCCTCTGCCCCACTTCTCAAGGACTCTTCAATTCGCGACGGCTCATCGACAGACAAAAAGACGGCATTTTGCGGATTTACAAAAAGTTCACTGTATTCTTCAATATTTCGGCAATAACCGGATCGTACACAATAGGCATGAATTCGACTACGTGTTCGCTGAACACCTTATAGAACAAGGTGCGATTCGTATCAAACAACTGCATGAGAAAACGCCGCTTTTCAATACCCGCATCCTTGCGGCAAATATGTTCGTACGCTTGCCTGGCCTGCTCTTCAAGAGTTTGTACATGAGGCGGTAACAACCCGACCAACCCGTTTTCTATACGTTCCTCAATGGTAAATGCCGTGCCCTTATTCAAAAACGGATCGTTTAATAAATCATAGCCTGTCTTCATCATTTATCCCCCTAACCGAAACACCATACAACCGTTAGATCTGACATGTAGTAACTATTATATCACAGCCCGAATAATTCCAAGGCAAACATATCCTGAAGACTCCCTATACAAAGAATTAAAAACCTAACTTTAAGAGTTTTAATACTTTGTATGCAATATACTTTAACTCATTAGTTATTTATTTGTTTGTTCTTTAAAAATTATTATGATATGATGAAATTACAAAGATTCGTTTAGTACGTACTACTTTTACAAAGGAAGTGCCGACATGGACGATATGCAACGGTTTATTAACGAACACAACCTACGACTGAGAGAGGGTGCACAAGGTTTTATGAGCAGGGAATTCTCAAAACATGAATGGTCGGCTCCGGTTATTCAAGAGGCCGACATTTTTAAAAAATACTGTCATCACTTGGGCCTCATGGGCGCAACTATTGAAGAAATCACCACTGTGGGCTTCGGCGTCGGCCCCGTAGACGGTTACTCCATATCCCATTTTTGCACGCACAAACGCCATCCGGAAAATAAAACCTCCATCGACGTCGATGCCTGTCTATGCGGAGTCGACCACTTTAACCTCATTATGAACTGGTACCTCTGTCCCATAGTCCTTGTGACGGACAAAGGAAAATTTGAAATCGACTTCACCGAATCATCAACCGTCTACATGGGCAAAGACTCCATTCCGACGCACTACTACGGAGCCTCCGAAGAAGAACTGGAGCAAGAATACCTGGCCAAAGAACTCTTTTCAGGCCTACAAGGAGACACCGTCGTCGACTGCCTCATTGAAGAACAAACCTTTGAAGAAGCGGCCTGCGAATTTACGGGAGCCTGTAACATGACCTTGCCCTACGGTCTGACCTCGTATATCAAAAACATTACCTTCTGCCTCGAAAGCGGCAGAAAACTTCGCCTCTCCACCTTCTGGAACAATGGCATGATAGAAGTCCTGGACAAGGAAGACCGCTACGTGCAAATCCCGGCAGATCACCTGAAACGATGCCTTCCCTTTGCTTAAGACCGGTAGATGCTGAGTCGCATGGAAACAATGAATGGCGGGAGTAGAACTTGCTAAGGGAGGATAAGGAGGTAGAGAGCAGTAGTAAGTCCCGGTCGGATTGAATCTGACCGGGACTTTTTTTGTATAACTAGTATAGAGCTCTTGCTTTTTACATACCCTTGGGAACAGCGTAAGTTGGGAGATCTGGCTGATGGAGTCTTTGGGGGAGGGACCCCAAAGACTTCAATCGATACCTATTGGAATGGAAGCATACCGTGGATACAGTCTTCCAATTTAATGGATGATAAAATAGAAAAATTTTATTAATGATAAATCCATTACGAATCTGGCGATTAAAGAATCCGCAACTAAGTTAATTCCGGCCAATTCAATAGCTATTGTAACCAGAGTTGGGGTTGGGAAAGTCGCTTTTAATACGTGAAAAAAATTTGCTACTAGTCAAGACTTCTTAAGTTTTTTTTACTGTAGACATGAGCACAATCCTCTTTTTATGGCATATCAAATTTTTTTAGATTAATGAAAGTTAAATCACGACTATTGCAAGGGACCTCCATAAAAGGTATTACGAAATCAGAAGTATTAGAATCTGAAGTTTTAATTCCTAAGGGAGCTGAAGAAGAAATTAAGATTGCAGATTTTCTTTCTTCTTGTGATACCCTCATCACCCTTCATCAGTAAAAGTCATTTCCACACATTTCTACTACGTTAATCCTGATAGGGATCTCATGACTAAATCAATGTCCCGGTTTTCTAGTTCTTGAATGATATGTAAATAGGTCTTTTGGGTCGTTGTCATGCTCGCATGACCCAATCGTCTGGCTACGCTGGCAATGGAAACGCCGGCGAAGAGTAAGAGGGAGGCATGGGTATGTCTTAGGCCATGAATGGATATAACGGGTATGTTTTGGGCCTTGCAATGGCGAGCTAATATACTGTTTACCGTAGAGTTAAAGACACGGCCTCGAATAAAAATCGGTTCGTCTTCAGGTAGGCCCTTGATTAGTTCGGAAAATTGGATAATTGTCTGCCAATCAAGTTGTATTTTCCGCACAGATGACTTGTTCTTCGTCGGCATGAACCCTCCCTTCCCTTTATAATCCCACGTCCGCTCCACCGACAAGGACTGTCTGGCAAAAATCAAAGTCTTTAGGCGTTAAGGCCAGGGCTTCAGAAAATCGCATACCTGTTTTGGCAATTAATAGAATCAGCCAGTCCCAATTGATTTTCGGCGGTAGTTTCAAGGATGAAAGCAAGGTGTGAAGCTCGAATTGGTTTAAGTACTTAATCTTCTTCGCCCTAGGTGTCTTCCCTTTTATAATAGCCTTACGAGTCGGATCGCGTTCAATCATGCCATCGTCAACAGCATCTAAGATGGCAGCTTTTAGCTGATGATGAAAATCCATAGTCGTTTGTCGTTCATGAACAGCTGCATAATCGTTTAATAATTTTTGATAGGTTATGCGATTTAAATCACATAATGATAATTGAGGCACCAGTTTTTTCAACCATACTAGTGTAATCTCGTATTTTTTCATGGTTACATCTCGAATGGCCCCTTCTTTATAAATACGTATCCACCTTTCATAATATTTATAAAAAAGCTCACTTCCCTTTTCATTCATATTTATGTTCTCCTTCCTTTAGCGAATTTACAGCATATATTTGTGCAGAAATGACTCTTCCTGATGAAGGGTGATGAGATTATCAATATCCCCTAAAACTATCCCTATATAGTCACGCTCTTTTTCATTTTGAGGATAATAACACTGGTATTCGGCAATCTCAGACAAAGATATATGTTTAATAGTCCCACCATGACTAATTTTGTTCATTATTTGAATAAAGTTACTGCCAGATAACAATTGATATAAGAAACTGGGCTCACCCGACTTCATCCTACAAACCCGTTGCGCTAAGACCAATCTGTCATCTATAACCTTTGCTATCCTTCCAACATTTCCATCCATTGTAATTAATAAATCATCTTTATCTAAAATATATTTTTCTCGACCATAATCAATATTGATACGGTTCCCAATATTACTCAATACAATCGGACTATCATCTTGAATATTGCTGTTCGTGATGACAAGGTACTCTCCTTCATCATTAAACTCTTGACTATCAAACGGAAACCCTGTACTAATTTCACTTATCTCCCCCAACTTACGCTGTTCCCAAGTTTGTTGTAACAAAAAAACAGCCTTACGGCTGTTTTTTTGAATATCTTTACATTTTGATTCCCAACAAGGTCAGCTGTTCGGCAATTTCCTTTTCTAAAGCAGCAATTTCTTCATCGTCCTTTGCTAGTAGTTGATTGACTTCGTAAATGTCGATCTCTTCTTCTTCTTCAAAGGTATCTACATAACGAGGAATATTGAGATTATATTCATTTTCTTCAATTTCCTTTAAGGTTGCTACGTGTGCATATTTATCGACGTCGACTCGATTAGCATAGGTTGTAACAATCTTATCGATTTGTTCAGCACTCAGTGTATTCTGGTTCTTCCCTTTTTCAAATTCATTGCTGGCATCAATGAAGAGGATATCTCGTGTCGTTCTATTCTTTTTGAAAACAAGAATAATGGTAGGAATGCCCGTACCGTAGAAAAGATTTGCCGGTAAGCCTATGACAGCGTGGAGATAGTTCTTTCAATCAAGGTTTGACGAATTTTTGCTTCCGCTGCACCACGGAAGAGTACGCCATGGGGCAGAACAATGGCCATCGTCCCTTCTTGGTTTAAGTGATAAAGGCTGTGCAAAACAAAGGCATAGTCAGCCTTAGACTTCGGCGCTAATTTACCATAATCAGCAAACCGCGGATCTTTGAGTTTCCGTTCATTATTATCCCAATTAGCCGAATAGGGGGGATTGGCTACCACGGCATCGAATACACGAGGTCTATCAATGCCTTGAGAATCGGGGCCATCAGGCCAGTCTGTCTCCAAGGTATCCGCATTATGCAAGTTCATATTATCGTACTTAACGCCACGCATCATTAAGTTCATACGCGCCAAGTTATATGTCGTCGTATTGAGTTCTTGGCCGTAGAATCGAACAGCCCCTTGTCGTTCGCCATCAGGAACTTCATCACGGACAGTCATCAACAAGGATCCGGAACCCATAGCAGGGTCATAGACCGTAAAGGCATCATGTCCCTTTTCTAATCCCAAGGTCACTATCTTGGCTAAAATCAGGCTGACTTCATGGGGTGTATAGAACTCTCCGCCCTTTTTTCCGGCACTGGCTGCAAACTTACCGATAAGGTATTCATAAACTTCACCAAGAATATCCCGTCCACTTGCATCGTGAAATTCAATCTGATCGACGAGCTTAACCACTTCTCCCAAGGCCTTAGCTCGTGCTGCTGTAGATGATCCCAATCTGGAATCGCCTAAGTTAATGTCATCAAACACGCCAAAGAAGTCTTCTACGGCTTCTCGATTTAATTCGGCGTGTTTATTAAAGTTATCAAAGAGGCGTTGATAATCACCCGGTTCTACGTCCCCTGCATGAACGTTTGCAACCAAGGTTGCCCACGTATCTTGAGGCTCAATAGCATATCCTAAAGCGCTGGAAATATCTTGTAAGCAAGCATCTAAGCCTTGGTCATTAACCAATTCTTTATAAGCGTCATTAACTGATTGCCCCTCTTCACACTCAACTAATTCATCAGAAATCAAATACTGTTCTTGATGTTCTGATAAGTATCGGTAAAACATAAACGATAAAATAAAAGTCTTATATTCTCCAGCATCCATGGTCCCTCTAAGTTCATTCGCCATAGCCCAAATATGTGAAGATATTTGCCTTGCGTCTACATTCTCCATACACTAACTCCTCTATTCTCAATATGTAATATACGTATCGTAACTTTATACAAAGCTGTTGCAACAACGCCTTTTTCAATAACTGCAAATGTTCTAACTTACGCTGATGAAGGGTGATGAGGTTAGTTGTCCTTTCAAGTATTGCTCCAATTTCTTTTTGTTCAGAAATTGGAGGGACTAATATCGTCTGATTTAAAAAATGCTTTTGATCCAATTTATTTGATGAATTTCCCGACGAGGTAATCGATTTAGAGAATATTGGAACCATAACTCGTTCAAATTGAATTGCATATTTCCAAAAATTTAAATCATATTCAGCAATAGGTCTATAGATAGGAAATAGCTCTGAAATAATGCCAGTACCTATATCATTTAATACAAACCTACCAAATTTAAATTCATTATTCGGATGGCCTTCAAATGCAATATCACCTTTTTTCATAACATAGGTTCGTGTATCTAAATTATTAGATTGCACTTTATCCGGATCTTGAAAATACATTTTCGCAACAGAAATCCACTTATTACGGCCTAATGTACCATCATTACGTTCATTTATTCTCTTATATAACTCCCCCAACTTACGCTGTTCCCAAGGGTCAGTAAATCCGGGAAAACGAAGTTCCGGATACACTTCTCCTTCTTTCGGAAAAAGTTTTTGAAGCAACGATTTTTTCTTTAATTTTAAGTGTTCTAACTTACGCTGATGAAGGGTGATAATAGCATTTATATTATTTATAAGGACTGAAATTCGTTCTTGTTCATCCAATGTTGGAATAGAAAGTATTAATTTATTAAAGTCTTTTTATATTATAATTCGATCTACCATCACCAGTAGAAACACTACTAGCATAACATTTATGTTTTTTCAGTATTAAAGTAAGTAGAAAGAAAATATGGATTTAGAATACGTTTATCCGTACGTGTATTTATAGTAGCAAATCCAATAGCTCCAGCTTCTTTTTCTTCAATCACAGCTGAAGTTCCTATATCACCCGTATGTACAGTTACGACATCACCGATTTGTAGTTTTCTTGTTTCATTCTTATCAGCAAACTCTTCATCTAAATGGATTGGATTCTCTGAAAATACAAATTGCCCTTCTTTTTATATCTGAATTCCGAATAAGCAGAGTACCACTATCTCTATAATTTTCCGTCATTGTTGTAACTAATCCAATAAAAGTTTTAGCAACATCAACTAACTTACGCTGTTCCCAAGGTTCAGTGAACCCGGGGAACCTTAATTTCGGTACTAATTTCTTCTCTTCCATCTGTACCTCCCTATTATCCTTACTGATATTACGGTTCTACCATGGAATCTGCCAATTTATAAATGGCCAAGTCCAATTGATTCCGATACTCTACTTTTTTGAGGGCTCTAATAGTCTTGTCTTGTGCTTTTGCCTCATATTCCTTGGCTCCTGCACGTTTTATTTTGCCAAGTTTGCCTTCTGAATCTAAGTCGTTCCTACCGTATGTGTGCCCGGCAATAAGAGCCTGTAACTCTTCATTGGACACAACATCGACAATCCCCCATTGCAATCGGAAATTGAATATTTTATCTCCAAGGATAACTTCATTGGCAGCTTTAATAATATCATCGCTCTTACTCAGCTTTACGGGGTAGGTTAACTCGGTGCCAGCTGCCGGATAATGCCCCTTAACAATGGCATCGGCAGCGTTGTTGATTTCTTTAGCATAGGCTCTGTCATCCATGGACTTCGTAAAGTCGTAAATCTTTTCTCTCGTTTCTTGAGCCTTTTCTTCTTCGCCATCATGGACGTAGTTCAAGAGGTTTTCTACCAGTTCTGTTAAGTAATCATAGTTGACCTGTACGTCTTTAACATGAGTCATGGCTAACTCAATCTGGTAGACGGGAATTTGTTTCCGTTCTGCCATCTTTTCTTTCAGCTCGTTGTATAAGGAGTTGGAAAGCATGGACTCTTCTTCAACTGTCATGCCGAGTGCTTCAATAAGTTGTTCCGGATTATCGTAACTAAAACCATCTTCTTCGCCATTTGCAGTTTCACGATTATATTGCTTCAAGCGGGATACGGCACGGCTATAATCACGCATGAGTTCAGCCATTCGTTCTTGCATTCCTTCACTAGCCGGAACAGCCGTAAACTGTTCTGTTATGCCGGCGATTTCGCTGACAATGGCCCGTGTATTAGCCAATTCAGCTTTAAATGAATTGGCTAATACTCCAGTTTCAACTAGTTTCTGTTTATCCGGATCCGTAGTGCCAGGGCCTATTCTATCCTTTAATTCTGCCGACGTTTTTGTCTGCATAAATGGCGAGTGCCTTGTTCATAAGCCTTTCATTGTACGCAGGCCAACGGTAATTTACGATTCTGCCCCACGGCTTTTTCTTTCATATCTGCCACTCGGTTAGTCCGTGAATAAGCCTGTATGAGGAGGGCATTTTTTTCAAAGTGCGATCCACATACAGGGTATTCATCTGCGGCGCGTCAAACCCTGTGAGCAGCTGGTCTACGACAATGACAATATCCAAGAAGTTTCCGTCTATAGCCGTCCGATTTAAACGGCTGGCCACATCTTGTGTATAAGCTGCCGTGTCGTCTAACCCAAAAGCCGTACCGAATTGTTCGTTATATACCTGCATGGCTGACCAAAGCCCATCATTGGTGACTTTTTGGTAGTCCCCATTATTCGTAGACTGGCTAAAGGTCACGGCCGTCTTTAAGGTAAATAAGCCTTGCTCTGCACGTTCTTTATTGACTCGTTGGAACTCATTAAAATACATCATAGCCATGGGCGTACTCGCCTTGTTACCACCGACATGGGTCGTAAAGAGGGCATTGTACTTACCTTCGTTCGAACGATTGCGCCAATTCTTAAAGATATCTTCTACGACAAGGCGTACATGGTCTATGTTTTCATCATAAATGCTCGGTTCAACCATATCATCCATGTCTTCATCTGTCATGTTTTCTATCTTATTTTGAATTTTTTCTTCCGACCAATCGGGATATTGCGCCCTATAAAAAGCCGGTAGATATTCGGACTTCATTTGCTCTTCATTAATGGTCGTTTCAAAGTCGACCTTAAAGCCCAAAACGTTTCTATCGGCAATGGCTTCACGAATGGTATAAGCATGTAATAAAGGTCCGAAAATATCTTCTGTACGAGGCGCTGTCTTGCTCACTACATCATCAAACATGGGCGTTCCTGTATAGCCAATCCAGGCGGCATGCCTAAACTTTTTCTGAATCATCTCAAAGTTTTCTCCACCTGTAGACCGATGGGCCTCATCGACAATAAACACATAGTGTTTATCCGGAACTTCAAATCTCTTTCGCTTAACCAAGGTGCCCAGCTTTTGTACGGATGTGACGATGATGGATATGTCCTTGCTCTTTAGCTTCCGTTCCAAGTCCCTCGTACTTTCCGTACTTTCTACGCTTCCCTTTATGCCTGCATCTGCATCAGCCGACGGATCGTAAGCCCGATAATTTTCATCAGTTTGACGCGTCAAGGCAATACGGTCGACGACGAAGACAACCTTATCCACCTGAGGCATACGACTGGCAAGCCATGCAGTCTTAAAGCTTGTAATTGTCTTACCTGAGCCAGTTGTATGCCATATGTAGCCCAGCTTATTCGTTCCCACGGAAAAATCAGCTTGTTTAAGTTTTGCTAAAACAGCCTGGGTTGCATAAACCTGATAGGGCCGCATGACCTTAATCATTTGCTTATTTTTCGTTCCGTCGAGAATCATAAAGTTTGTAGCCATTTGGTGAGCCATAGGGATGCTAAGCATTAAGTCTGCAAACTCTTTCCAATTACGAACCGGCTTATTGTCCCTATCTTGCCAGCGAAAGGCGAAATCTTTGTTGAATTTATCGGCCGTCGTATTTGCCATGTATTTCACATCATTCGGTGTAATGGCCACGAGAATCTGCAAGGTCGAGAAAATATCCGTATACTGTCGCTCACCAATATATTGATGCATTTGATTTAAGGCTTCGTTTACATCGTGTGTATCCGCCTTTTCTTCAATTTGAATAATCGGTAGGCCATTAATAAGCATAGTTGTGTCAAAGCGGCGTGACGGGCGGCCTGTTATCTTCGGGTCTCTACTTATTTGATTCACTACTTGGTACTGCGTATTGCCTGCTCCAATTTGCTTTTGATCAAAGACCGTTAGGAACACATGTCGTCCATCGTCTAAGTCCACTTCCACCTGGGAAACTCCGTTGAGCCCATACAAAAACTGACCGGCTTCATACGGAGTTTTAAGGTTGCTAATGACGGATTTCACTTGATTAAACTCAATGTCACTAAGAGGTCGGTCCAATTTATCCTGATTAAGGGTATACAAAATAGACCGAAAATTATTCCACAGATCTTCGGTCGTCTTAATATTCGGTTCATACTTCCATATCTTTGTCTTAATCGGTCCATATTTTAACTGCCCTTCGGCAATCTGTCCGTCTCGCACAGGAGTAATCGTCCCAGTCGTCAAATAATCAATCAACTTATCCTCAAAATCAAGTTCCCTCATGGCCTGCCTCCCAAGTGCTATATCTATGCCGTCTACAACAACTATCTATGATTTAAAACCGTTCTTATTTTAACATATATTTTATATTACACATTATATATATTTCCTTGCGGAATAGATCTCATCCAAGAGTTCAAAGAAGTAAAATTTCTAATTATATCGCCTCTATACTTTCACACGAACCAATAACTACAAGCTTACATGACTACCACACTCTTTTCCAAGTCTTTAATCCATGTCTCAATAATTACTTCAACATTATTAATTTCCTTTAAGCGAGCAAGGACATGTGCTTTATTCAATAAATACATAAAACAAATTATTTCTTTTGCAGTCCTTCTCTTCTCCTCTGATGAAATAAGTGAATAAAAGTCAATATTTAAACTCTTCACCTGTTCTTCTCTATGACTGCCTCCATGTAATACTAATCGATACATTAAATTCTTAAAGTGGTCGGTATACTCAGGCGGAATTTGCGACAAAATCTTATCGTCGGTTGATACCTCGTCAATTCTATATCCATACTCAAAGGTTGCGAAAGCTTCAAGTGCTTGCCTCATCACATTACCAATGACGATATCATAATCACTGGATTCATTATTCCCGTAATAATAAACTTGCTTAAGGAGTTCAGTATATTCTTGTCTGGAACGTATCCTAAACTCGCTTAATGCACAATCTTTAAGTTCTAAAATACAATAACTGGTTTTTATCCCTTGCAGATTTTTCTTCCAATCATCAGATAACTCCTCAAAGATCTTCTGTAATTCATAGAGAGTCATTAAATCGTGTGTCATCACAATAGCTCTACTGTTTATATTCCCATTAAGAATTCGTGCAAGCTGAAGCTTCAAGAATGATAAGATTCCTATCTTATTTTCAAAGTCATAACTGGATATCGGATCGTCAATTATAAGCAAATTTTCATCACCATAGACACTATTTTCATCTCTTTCTTCCATTATTTTTGCAAAAAAATAACATAGTCCTAATATATTACGTTCCCCGACAGAGATCTGCTGTGGTGGTACCATTTCCCCATTTGATAAAACTTTATAACTATCACCGTCAGATTTAATAGCTAACCTATTTTCAGTGAAAAATATATATTTTAATGCTCTATTAATAACATCAATAGCAATCTTGAAATTTTTTCTTTTTTCATTCAACTCCTTTAAGACTTCTTCTTGCTCATCTTTATAGCTCTTAGCCTCATCCAGACACTTTTTTGCCTTATCATACTCTATTTTCTGTAGCTTAAGCCGTTCACAATTTTCAATTATCTCGTAATACGCAAGTTTTTCATTTATATCCGTCAGCGTATTTTTATACCCTTCTATATCTCCTACTTTGGTATTATGTATATCTTTTTTTCTTTTTTTAAGATTATCCAGCTTAGTATTTAACTTCTTTATTAGCCTCGCCACATTAGAAATATCTTTATCATTAAAGGGGTACATAGGGATTATCTATCTTCTTCTGAATTATCTCATTATTAGTATCTATAATATCATTAATTTTTCTTCAATAATTCATCACACTGTTGGTATGAATTTAAAGCTGAAAAGAAAGAAAGGTCGAATTCTAATTTATTGTATTTCAGCTCTTTCAATCGTACCTGATGACTCTTAACCTTATCAGTCAACACCTTTTGAATCTGTCTTACTAATTTCTCCTTATAATCTACGGTTAAATCCTGTAAACAATACGGACAAAAAGTATTATTCTCATTACTCAGATACCTTTCCCGTTCTTGTAGTTCTACTGACTTTCCTCCAGTCACCAAATCCAATAGAAGCTTTTCTCTATCTGATAACCCAGGTTTTTCAATCTTTTCTTTTATTAATTTATTTGCATACGCAACAGTATCTTGCCCATAAGCTTCGGGAACAGACGGAATTTCCTCAACAATCTTGTTACCACCATCCCTTGCTATCTTTAACTTTTCCATATTACTTTTAAAGTCGGCCCATAATTCCTCCTGTTGTTTTTCAGGCTTATGTTCAATAATTTTTTTATACGTATCATCCTTCACCGGAGTATTAGTCTTGTTATTTTTTATCTTCCGGTCTCTACCTGCCCATCCGCCATCACCTCTAAGAATCTCACGCATACTATCACGATAAAATTGAGGGGCTTTCGGATTCTTCTTATCCGTGTATTCTTGAAATTCTCTATCTCGACTTTCTACTAACTTTCGTGCCTCATCTAACTTCTTCTTTACTTCTTCAATCTCCTGTGTTAAATCCACTTGTTTCCCTAAGATCGCAATAGATTCAAGATCGCCTTCAATACGTACATTCTCCTCTACAAACTTCTCATCAAACACAAAAATATTATCTGTTCCAGATAATGTAACTTTTTCATTATCTCTATTATAAAAATTAGCACTTATATCCTTATAATCAGCATTTCCCGTAATGAGCCTCACAGCTTTTGCAATCGTACTCTTCCCAGCCCCATTACGGCCATAAAGCAATGTTGCTTTAATATATTTTTTATTATCACCAAACAAAACCAACTCTTTTGACTCGGAGAAATTTGCGCCTTTTAATTTAAGGCCGCATATCTCTTTAATCATTATCTTCACTCCTATTACAGATTTTTTCTACTTTTAACTCTTCTCCTCCACACCCGTCCAGTTAGCCAAGGTGCACTTTATCCGCCCCGTCGCCCGACCGTCTATTAAAAATACATTTACGTTCTTACCTCGTTGTGCCATGTGCGGCCCTCCTATATAATTCCCCTACGGCCCAATGAGCACAAAGTACAGTGCCCCGGGGTAGTCACGTCTCATGTCTTTCAGTTGTGCCGAGAAGCGTTTGAAGTAGTCGGCAAAGACGTGTACGTTTTCTACGAAAAAGGTTTTATATTCTTCGTCACTGAGAACTAAGTCTTTTAATCCTTTAGGATTTCTGTAAAGCCAATCAATATCGAAGGTGACGTCGCCCACCTTGCCTCGAAGGCCCCAGTAATAGCGAGGATCCGTGAAGGTACAAACGGGTGCTTTCAGCATAGTAGTCGTAAATTCGTCCAAGCGTTCAATGAGTATGTCCAGTACGGAAATGTTCTGGGAGTTCCAGCCGTAGTGTTCAAAGCGTCCGTCTCCGTATTCAAGGCCGCCGCTCTGACTTTCATAGTCACAAATCCATTGTTCAACCAAGCTTTCCGACAAAGGGCCGTCTATACCGCAAAAAGCATCCCAACAAGGATAGCGTTCTTCTTTATGCCAGTCGTCTGTAAGGCTTATGCAATAGAGACTTACATCTCCGTCCCTTTCATCATAAAAGGACAAGCTTTCAAATTCCGGTGTGACACGATACTTTTCGCCCTTCCATGTAAGGTATGTATTTTCTTTATAGCCGTCCGAATATCGCATATACGCTCCCAAATATAACTATCCTTATGTTTCATCCGAGACTTTCTTTAAAAGCTCCTCGTTGTGACAATACGTATAAATATTATATACCTTATCGTGTTAATTAGTATCTATATATGAGTATAAATCTATCTTTATCATCACGCTATGATATATTCAAATACATTAAAAGGACTTAGATAGAGTCTCCTCTATCTAAGTCCTTTTCGTACTAATAGGTTACGCTCCCTCATATACGAGGTTAATAATAGTCAGTGTTGTTTCGCATGATTTGACAAGGGACGGTATGGGCAGGAATTCATAGGGTGAGTGGAAGTTCATGCCGCCTGTAAAGTAGTTGGGTGTCAGGATTCCCTTTCGTGGAGATGAAGGATCCGTCCGTACCGCCGCGCATGGCAATGGTTTTTGGGCGTAATGTTCAGTTCTTTCATGGCTTCGTAAATGTAGTCGATGGCCTTGCCGTTTTCATCCGTTAAGGCGTCGCGAATGTTGCCGTACGTATCACTCATGTCGAGTTCAAAGCGAGATCGAGGATATTTTTTCGCCATGTCGTCTACATACTTACGAATGCGTGCCTTCTTTTCTTCGTATTTCGCTTTGTCGTGGTCGCGAATGTTTAGGGTGACTTCAGCTACGGACTGGTTGGATTTCACGGCTTGGCACCAAATATAGCCTTCTTTTCCTTCCGTGCATTCCGGCGTTTCCGTTCTGTCGAAGAGATTCATGAAGTCTACGGCCAAAAGGGTCGGATTGAGAAGGACGCCTTTGGCACTCATGGGATGGGCACTGACGCCGTGAATGGTCACGACGGCCGTACCGGCGTTGAAGGTTTCATAAACAACTTCACCCAGTTCGCACGAGTCGATGGTATAGGCAAAGTCTACGGGAAAACGGGAAAAATCCATGTTCTTAGACCCGTAAAGGCCACATTCTTCATCAGGTACGAAGGCTACGTAAATATCGCCGTGGTAAAGATTTGAGTCGCTTGCCAAGGTGTGCAAGGCCGTCATGACATTGGCTATAGCCGCCTTATTATCCGAACCGAGGACGCTCGTTCCGTCGGTGACAATAAGGTCCTGCCCTACATAAGACTTTAATTCAGGATGTTCAGCCGCCTTCATGACCAAATTTTTTTCTCGATTTAAAACAATGTTGCCGCCGTCATAGTTTCTACCGTATGGGCGTGAACGACGGGCGACAAGTTAACGTCTACCGTATCCAGGTGAGCGCAAAAGCCGATGGCCGGTGCCGACTTTTTATTCGGCCCCAGGCGTGCGGGAAGACGTCCCGTAAGAACGCAGTGTTCACTTAAATGTAAATCGACAAGGCCTATTTCTTCACATTCTTTTTGTAAGAGTTTGGCCATGTCCCACTGCCCTTTTGTACTGGGAACCAGCGTGCCGCCGTTCGGTTCACTTTGAGACGGTACTCCGATATAGCGGTAAAATCGTTCTGTCAGTTCTTGTGTTAAGTCTTTCATATTCTTTCCTTCTTTCATACACCGGTTACAGTATTTTCTATGTTAGAAGTGCCTTTATGAAATATTGTTAGAACATTTGACGCGGATATACATAGTCTGCCTGGAAGCCCAAAGGAATGCCGGCTGCCCAGAAGAGATACAAAGTAATGGTAAGGACGATGAGAAGTGCAATCGTATACGGAAGCATAAGGCTGCTCAGCGTACCGACACCGGTCTTTTTGTAGTATTTCTGGCAGTAAATAATGATTAAGGGATAGAAGGCAAACATGGGCGTGCATACGTTAACAGCCGAGTCGCTGATACGAAATGCCGCCTGAGTCAGTTCAGGTGCAATGCCGACGGACATGAGCATGGGCACGAAGATAGGCGCCAAAATGGACCACTTAGCCGAGGCGGATGTAATGAGCAGGTTCAGTAAGGCAACGAAAACGATGATACCGAAGACCGTAACCTGCGGCGGTAAGGCCAAGGATTTCAAGAATTCCGCACCGGCAATGGCAATGAGAGCCCCCAGGTTGGACGCACCGAAGGCATACATGAACTGGGCTGCAAAGAAGTAGAATACAATGAGCTGTACCAGCGTATGCGTAATGTCTTCCATAGACTTCGTAAAGTCCTTGGAGCTCTTAAAGCTGCCGCTCAAGATACCGAAGACAATGCCCGGTACGGCCGCAAGCAGAAAGATAATGGCTACAATGGACTGCATGACGGGAGCCTTAAAGCTGGCAATATTTCCCGCCGGGTCACGCAAGATAGAGTCTTCCGGCCAAAGCGCCGCAAAGAGTCCGACAAGCATCAAAATGAGAACGAAGGACGCAATGTAGAAAGCTCTGTTTTGCTTAGGCGTAATGACATCGATGGCATCTTCCGATACGTCAATATCCGCATCCAAGGGGCAAGCCTTGCGGCACCACGGTTCGGTAATTTTTCCGTTACCCACCAGCAAACGGCAATAACGGGCACTGTCGCCGCTAATGAGAAGAAGTAGTTACATAAAACATTGATTTCGTATGTCGGGTCGATGAGTTGAGCCGCCATTTGCGAAAATCCCTGGATAACCGGGTCGATGGCCGACGGCGTATAGTTGGCTGCAAAAGCACCGGCAATGCCGGCAAAGGAAGCACCTACACCGGCCAAGGGATGCTTGCCCGATGCGTAGAATAAATAAGCCGCCATGGGGATGATGATCATATAGCCGCTATCGGGAGCCAAATGACTGAGCATACCGACAACGATGACAATAGGTGTTAAGAGAAACTTCGGTGTTACGGCCAAAAGCTTTTTCAGGCCCGTGGCAATAAAGCCGGACCCCTGTGCGACGCCAATACCCAAGGTCGCCACAATAACCATGGCCAAGGGGGGAAAGCCTGCAAAGTTGCTGACCATCTTAGTCAAAAGAGTTGCCAGCGATTCAGGAGCCAGCATATTGGTAATCGTAATTTCTTTACCTGTTGTGGGATGAATGTATCCGAAATGAATTTGTGAGAATAAAGCCGATACGACACAGGTAATAACAAAGGCTGCAATAAACAGCATGGTAATGTCGGGAATACGGTTACCGATGCGCTCAATGGCACTGAGTATACCGCCTGTACCCTGCACTTGTACAGTGCTGTCGTTTGAGTTTTCTTGCGACATAACAGGTCCTCCTCTGTATAAAAACAAATTTGCACTCAAGTCAGTGCTTCTTTTATAGTAGTAGTCACGTATTTTCATGTCAATGTGCTTTTATGAATATGCATATATTCCTGATACCTATACCATTACGACAACGTTGAGGTCCCCCTTTTCATCTTGATATACACCCTCATTCATGGTAAACTATTTTAGTACGACATATATGCGCCTATAGCTCAGGGGATAGAGCACCGGTCTCCGGAACCGGGTGCGCAGGTTCGAATCCTGCTAGGCGCACCATATTAAAAGGCTCACTACTCGGTTAGTGAGCCTTTTTTGAAGGAGCGTTCCATGGATAAGCGAGCTCGCGAACAACAGACAATGGAAGAAATGATTAAAATTTATTGCCACGGTCTTCACCATACCAAAAAAGGAACTCTCTGTCCCGTATGCACAAGTTTGCTTCAATATACAAGGGAACGAATCGCTCGTTGTCCTCATATGGAGACAAAGACCTTCTGTGCTTTTTGCAAGACTCATTGTTACTCACCGACACGACGTGAAGAAATTCGTGCCGTCATGCGCTACAGCGGTCCGCGTATGATGCTTACGGCACCTGTAGCGACACTGCACCATTTATACCTGTCCATTCTGCACAAGTTGAAAGGGTCAAAACATAAAGATTAATCCCACCGACCTAAAACAGATATATGAAAGCCCCGACTCCTATGAGTCGGGGCTTTATCGATTTCCTATAATTTTCGTTCAATGGCAATGGCCTTACAAATATCCGAAGCCGTATTCTTTCCTTCTCTATGATCACTGGGCGTACGGGGAATGGAAAAGGTATAGCGACCGTCATGAAACTGCAGTTTAAAGTGAGGCCCTTCATCAATAACGGTAAAGCCCAAGTCTTTTAACCGAGCCTGTTCACTGCTGTTCATACGGCAACCCCGCCCGAAGAGGTCACGAATACTGCGAGCTATCTTTTCACCTTCACCGACACGCGGATTGGCTTGCAGTAAGTCTTCAATAAGCGTATAAGGGCGTGACGTTTCTTCATAGCGGTTCTTTACTTGCGACAAGATACTGTAAAGAAGGTCATTGGTTTCACCGTCGTAGAAATCTTTTTCCTCACCGCGGCAGTAAAAAGCCTCGCCTGCCGCACTGTCCGCCAAGGAGGCCGTCATGGCATCCAAACGGGCACGCAATATATAGTTTTGGGAACTCAATTCTTCTACCTGCTGCTGGAGTTCTTTATTTCCTGATCAAAGGCTTCCATGTACAAGTCGAGTTGTTCTTGTGCCTGAGTGCCCTCTCCGTGCAAACCTTGCAGGCTTTGCTTGGCCTTATGACTGTTAACCTGTGTCCAATTATAGTCGGATACGTCCGACCGAGTGATGAGCATACTCCAGATGTCGGCAATAATGGCATCGGCCATGGCTTTACCGTCACGGTTATAGTCTGCCGGAGCGTGACGACGGTAATCGGTCGTGCCGGGAAAATATATGCCTGCATAGCCGTTGTGCACGTTATTTTCATGTGTTCGTTCACGCAGCACCCAAGACGTATTTTTGTCTGTTTCTACCAATACATGCGCCACACCGCCAAGTTTTTTAGCCAAGTAATTCGGAGGGACAACGGTCCTGCCGTTTTCACCGACACTCAGATAGACAACGGGAAGACTGTAGTCGGCGACACCGTTCATAACAGCTACAGCCGTATCTACATAGCCTTCTTCAACGATGTAATACTCACTTTGAATGGCAAAGGGCCCGTCATTACGGCAGTATCCGTTTTCCATACAAGTACGTACAATATATGGCTTGTTCCCTGACGGCAGATCTCGGGGCGTAAAGGAATCGACCATCCGTTGCAGTTGAACCAAAAACTGTTTAGTCCCGTCTTTGTCGATATAGATGCAATCACTTTGCCAACACTTATTACCCTCACGATCTTCCAACCGACAGGCCAGAACATCTACCTTAAAGTCCATAAATGTTTTAAAAGAAACAGTCGTGTTTCCGCTTACAAAGACCTTATCTCCGTCACTTATGGTATATTCCAGATTTTCAAATCCGTAATGAGGACTTCCCGTAATCCATTCTCTAATGAGTTCGATAATATCCTCTTTGGTTACCGACTCTTTAAGGGGTAAGCGCGTACTGAATAAGAGCATGACCGTCACCTTTCCGTTTCTTTTCCGTCGTCTGCGGCTTGTATGCCGTCGTACATGTATTTGTATTGTATCTCATATGTAATACGTTTGTCATATTACTTGTGCGAATATTCTCATATTCTTAAAAACAAAAAAACAGGCACTCTCATGAGTGCCTGTTAAGATTTATTTCTTAAAGTTCGCCTTCTGCAATGGCATCAAGGATATCCAAGGACGGAATGAAGAAAAGCTGTCCCGTTACGGGCTTAGAGTAATCGAGGAGCTTGTCGTTTTGTGTAAACATATTGGTAAGCATCTGCTTCGTTACATCCCAATAGCGGGCATAGCCGATAAAGTACGTGCCCCTTACGCCTTCACCGGGATTAGAGAAAGGTACGTTCATACGGACGATTTTGTGTTCTTCCCCGTCTCTGTTATCTTGAGCCACTACGTTATGTGCCTGCGGGTCTTTTTCGTCATCTTCCAATTCAATATCGCTGAATTTATGGCGTCCGATAAATTTTTCCTGCATTTCCGTCGGCAGGGCACGCCATGCATCAAGGTCGTGAACGTATTTTTGAGCAAAGGCATAGGACCCGTTAATAAAGTCCGGGTCTTCATCTCCGATGACTCCCCATTCTACCGCTTCTTCATCAACCGGGTTTTCCGTGCCGTCAACAAAGTCGATAATGGCACGGCCTTCAAAATAACGGAAGCCCTGAGTTTCGTCGACTAATTCCGTTACGGGGCGTAAATATCCCATAATCTGGTCAACGACCATATACGTAACAGCCGGGTCCGTAGCACGAACGTGGAGAAACAGGTCCGCTTCCGTAGCGGGAGCATCCTGCTTATCACCTTTAATGCCTTGGGAAGTCTTCCAATTCCTTCGGCTTTTTAGCACCCGGAAACAGGTAATCCCAAGCTTTATCACTAAATCCCAAGGTCAGTTTCAAGTTAGCTTTATCGGCACGAATATTCATAGACCGCTTAATAGCTTGAATACGGTCTGCCATATCGGCAACGACTTCTTTTTCCGCTTCCTTATCCTGACGCTTTAATTTAAGCAAAATAAAATCTACGGCTTCACCCGCATCTTTATATACATCTTGAGTTCTTGCAACATCAACTGCCATCATTTTCTCCTTTTACGAAAAATGAAAACAAGTATCTTTAACTTCGTTTCATTATACCATTCATAAATGTGAAAGAACAAGAAAAGGCTATGCTCTTTTGAGCATAGCCTTTCGTTTATCTACTATGTAATTCTCTATCCAGTTTTTGTAAGCGTTCAATTCGTTCCTGTGTCGACGGATGGGTACTGAAGAGTTTGGCAATACCGCTACCAACTCCAGCAAAGGGGTTAATGATACACATGTGAGCCGTCGACTCCGTAGCGCCGGGCAATACTCTTCTGTGTGCATAGGCATCAATCTTCGCCAAGGCGCTTGCCAGTGCCAGAGGATCTCCCGTTAGTCTGCCGCCTGCATCGTCAGCCATATATTCACGAGTTCTTGAAACGGCCAACTGAACCATAGTCGCCGCCAAGGGAGCAATAATGATGGAAGCCAGCAGGCCGATAATACCGCCACCGCCGCCGTTTTCATCATCATTATCGCGGCCGCCGCCGAAAATAGCCGCCCACTGCAATATATTGGCTAAATAGGATACGGCCGTAGCAAAGGTGGCCACAATGGTGCTGATGAGAATATCACGATGTTTGATATGAGACATTTCGTGAGCCAACACACCGCGAATCTCTTCATCGTCAAGCATGGTCAAAATCCCTTCCGTAGCCGCCACGGCTGCATGGGAAGGACTTCTCCCCGTCGCAAAGGCGTTGGGTACATCGGAAGCGATAACGTATACTCGCGGAACGGGTAAGCCGTCGCGCTTAGCCAAATCCTGTACAATATGATAGAGTCGGCTGTCGGACCCCACTTCTCTGGCATTATACATACGCAACACCATAGAATCACTGAACCAATAGGAAAAGACATTGATTCCTATGGCAAAAACCAGAGCAAAGGTCATGCCCGACCTGCCTCCGGCTACATAACCCAGGGCCAGAAAAATGACACCCATGAGGGTCATAAAAAATACGGTCTTTATATTGTTCATAGGCCATTCCTTCTTTTTAAATTATAAAGTCAAAAGGTTAAACTTATACTCATATTATACGTAAAATCAGAATAAAAGTCAATTTCCCTCTATAAACGAAAAAAGCCCGCAAGGGGCTTTTTTCTTGTATTTATTAGGCATAGATAGGGGGAGTTTATCTATTTACCTAACTCGCTGTGCAATACTTCACCCAACCGTTTGATGCCTTCTTCAATTCTTTCGGGAGGCATGTTCGAATAGTTGAGGCGGAAGTGGTTGGCGTTGCCGCCGTTCGGGTAGAAGGGACCGCCGGGAACGTATGCTACTTGACGATCGAGTACCTTAGGCATCAATTCCTTAGCATCCATGCCTTCCGGCAGGGTTACCCAAGTGAAGAGACCGCCTTCCGGATAGGTGAAGGTAACGCCTTCGGGGAAATACTTCTTCATGCAGTCATACATGAGTGTACGACGTTCGCCGTAGAGTTTGCGAATCGTAGCTACGTGTTTGTCCAAGTCGAACATATCCATGTAGTAAGCTGCCTGGCGCTGGCCGAAGGAGGAGGTCTGTAAGTCTACAGCCTGTTTCAATTTAACGACTTTGTCGATAACTTCGGGGTTTGCAACCATCCAGCCGATACGGAAACCGGGCATGAAAATTTTCGAGAACGAACCGAGGAAGATAACATTACCCTTGGTATCCAAGGATTTCAAGGTCGGTACGCGTTCGCCGTCATAGCGAAGTTCACCGTACGGATTATCTTCAATAACGGGAATTTCGTATTTATTCATAATGTCCATAACCGCTTTGCGGCGTTCTAAAGGCCACGTAATACCCGTCGGGTTCTGGAATTCGGGAATAACATACATGAGGCGAACTCTGTCGTTTTCAGCCAAGATTTTTTCGAGTGCTTCGGGAACGATACCCTTATCGTCCGTCGGTACTTCGATAAATTTCGGGAAGTTCAGTTTGAATGCGTTTATAGCACCCAAATACGTCGGGCTTTCAACCAATACGATGTCGTCTTTATTAAGGAAAATCTGGCCCAATAAGGATAAGCCCTGCTGAGAGCCGGCTGTAACGACCAAATCTTCAAAAGTACAGTCAATATCAAAGGCCGATTTCATGCGTTTCGCAATTTTTCACGTAAGGGATTGTAGCCTTCCGTCGTGCCGTACTGTACTGCTTGGCGTCCTTCTTTTCTGAGGATTTCCACGTCTACTTTTTCCATATCCTCAATAGGGAACAATTCCGGTGCAGGAAGACCGCCGGCAAAGGAAATAATTTCCGGCATAGTAGTGAGTTTAAGCAATTCACGAATTTCCGATGCTTTCAGGCTCATTGCCACATCAGAGAACTTCATACACAATCACTCCTTTAAATAAAATAAACGTATAACTATGATTTGAGTGTATCATAGATATACGTTTAACGCAATCATGTATGTGCTGAAAAATGCAATAATACCTTTTTTTTATCGACTTTCATGGCATCGACTAATTCAGTAATGGATGAAAACTTCTTCTCATCTCTCAGCCGTTTATAAAAACGCAGAGTTACGGTTTTCCCGTAAATATCGCCGGACCAGTCGAGAATATGCGTCTCCACGCGTCTGTATTGTCGCGTAAAAGTGGGATTATTACCGATATTGGTCATGGCAGGCCATTCTTTTCCGTCCAAGACGACACCGGTTACATATACACCGTCGGGTGGCAGAGCCGCCTTCGGAGGAATAAGCATATTCGCCGTAGGAAATCCTATAGTCCTTCCCCGCCGATCGCCTGATACAACTTCGGCCCGAAGTTCAAACGGTCGGCCCAAAAGAGTCATGGCCTCTTGCATTTCTCCTTTAGCTATGAGTCCGCGTATGACGGTTGAACTGACCGGGTAGTCGGACTGCGGGGCTTCAACCAGGTCGAGGACACGCACGGGAATATGGGCATCGCCCATAGACTGCACGAGGGTTTCAGTATTGCCTGCCGCCTTTTTACCGTACGTAAAGTTCGTGCCTACGACAATCTCCGACGGAGCGATATACTTAATCAGACAGGCGCAAAAGTCTTCAGGCGATTGGTTGAGCAGTTCCTGCGTCATAGGCAACATGATGAGACCGTCAATGCCTACGGACCGTATGTATTCTTCTTTTTGTTCTACTGTAGCAAGCCTTGCCGGCTCTTTAAGGGGTTTAAGACCGATAAGGGGTGAGCCGAAAAGGTGAGAACCAGCGTCGGCACATGCAGTCGCTTGCCTTCAGACATAGCCGTTTCCATGACTCGACGATGACCGACATGGACGCCGTCGAAGGTTCCCAAGGCAATGACGGCATGCCTGCAAACAGCTGCCGCTTCCAACGAATCGTATACGTTCATAACTACCTCTCGCCGCTAAACATTTTATGCGGCCTTAGAATATGGTGGGACACATCGAAGGTCCCGACACCGACCATGATATGCATCGGGTCGTAAATTCGAACTACTTCACCGTCGGCAAGACCTCGTCCGGCAAAGGGTACGGGACGGCCCTGCAAAAGAGCGGCATATTGATCTTTCGAGCAGGTCGTCGCCGCCATCTGCGGTAATGCCGCATCGATAGGAAGGAGAAACTTTTCTTTTTCGGCGGCCAATTCTTCGAGAGTAGCCGCTTCACTAATAGAAAAGTTACCTACACGCATTCGCAAGAGCCCGGTCATGACGGCCTGTGTCCCCAATCTTTCGCCTATATCACGAATGAGCGAGCGAATATATGTCCCCTTGGAACAGTCTACTTCTATAACGGCTCGATACCCGTCATAGGCCAGAAGGGTTACATCATCAATGTAAATATCCCTGTCAGGCAGCTCGAATTCCTTGTTTTGCCGTGCCAATTTATAAGCTTTAACCCCGTTGATGCTAATAGCTGAATACTTGGAGGGTCGCTGTTTTCCCGCACCGACGAATTCTTTCAGTACAGCCTCCAATTCTTCTTTTACAGGCCGCGGGGCATCACTTTGTGAGACTACCGTTCCCGTATAGTCTTCCGTATCCGTCGTAAAACCGAATACGAACTCGGCACGATAGGTCTTGTCGTCATCGCCGCTGTACTCGATAAGGCGTGTTGCCTGACCGAGAAAAACGGGCAAAACGCCGGCAGCCAAGGGATCCAAGGTGCCGGCGTGACCGACCTTTTTCATACCGAAAATATGTCGCACCCGTCCGACCACATCGTGGCTGGACATGGCGGACGGTTTCAGAACATTAACGATTCCGTGTATCATAAAACCTTCCGTATTTCTTCAATTAAGGAGGATTTTGTTTCATCCAACGACTTGTTGACGGTACAACCGGCTGCACGAATATGCCCGCCACCGCCGAATACGGCAGCTACGGCATTGACATCTACATCCTTGGAGCGCAGGCTGACACGAGTCTGATCCCCTGTGACGGCCTTCACCGTAAAGCCACATCAACGCCCTTAATACGACGAGCGTAATCGATGTAGCCGCCCGTATGTTCGCCCGTATATTTCAAGACATCTTCCGTAAAGGATATTCCGGCTATACGACCGCCTTCAAAGAGTTCTATTTGCTGTAAGACTTGTGATAGCGCCCTTGTCTTTACCAGTGTCGTTTCTTCCAAGTGTTCGGAAATCCGATTGGGACGAGCTCCCGCATCAACTAAAGCTGCAGCACAACGTAAAGTATGCCCTGTCGTATTACTGAACTTAAAGAAACCGCAATCCGTAGCAATGGCCATATACAAGGCATCAGCCATGGACGGTGTGATTTCTTCTTGCCACTTCAAAAAAAGATCCGTCAGGATTTCTCCCGTTGCGGCACAGTCTGTAAGAATATATTCGCAGTCGGCAAAATGAGCATTGGATACGTGGTGGTCAATGTTGACGGTATAGTCCCCCAAGAGCGTTGCCGTCTCACCGGTTCGACTCGGATCCGTCGCATCGAGAACAACTCCGATTCGTCCCGCTTCAGCTTCTACATCCGAAGGGCGCAGAATATGTTGACATTCTTCAATGAAAAAAAATTTGTCGTCAATACTGTCATCAATGACGGTAATAACCTTTTTCCCCTTGCCTTTCAGCCAGAGGGACAGAGCTGCCAGGGACCCCAGCGCGTCACCGTCGGGACTGACGTGTGCAGTTAAAAGAAAGGAATCATGGCGCTCAAAAAGAGCCCGCAATTCTTCGGGAGTACCATTCATAATCTAATCCTTCTTCTCAATGTCATGTAAAATCGATTCGATTTTCATGCCGTATTCGAGTGATTCATCTTCTTTAAATTCAATCTGCGGCGAATAGCGGATACCCAATCGTTTACCCACTTCCGAGCGGATATACCCTTGAGCCTTGCTCAAGGCGGCAAGAGTATTTTTCTTTTCTTCATCCGATCCGAAGAGGCTCACGTATACAGTCGCTTCCCGCAAGTCGCCCGTAATCCGGGCATCCGTAACGGTCACAAAACCGAGACGGGGATCCTTTAATTCCTGCAGGATAATACGAGACACTTCCTGCTTAATGAATTCCTGTATTTTACGTACTCGTAATTCTCCCATAAGAGCCTCACTTTACATTAAGCCTTATTTAGGCACTACTTCAACCATTTCAAAGGCTTCTACTTCGTCGCCTTCTTTTATATCGCGGTAGCCGTCAATGGTAATACCGCATTCATAACCTTCAGCTACTTCTTTTACATCGTCTTTGAAACGACGCAATCCATCCAAATCGCCTTCATGAACGACAATGCCGTTACGGATGAGGCGAACCTTTGACGTACTCGTAATCTTGCCTTCCTTAACGTACGAACCGGCAACGATAACCTTCGGCGTTGTAATCACCTTGCGGACTTCCGCACGACCGATAATGTTTTCTTCGTACTTCTTGTCGAGCATACCCTTAATAGCCGCTTCTACATCGTTAATCGCATCATAAATGACGCGGTATGTACGCAAGTCGACGCTTTCTTTCCGCCGCTTTACGAGCCGCCGTATCGGGACGTACATTAAAGCCGATAACCAAGGCATTGGAGGCCGACGCCAACATAATATCCGATTCCGTAATAGCCCCTACGCCGGCATGAACGATGGCGATACGCACTTCATCGCTCTTAATGGCCAAGAGGGACTGACTGAGAGCTTCGACAGAACCTTGTACGTCGCCTTTGACAATAAGAGACAGTTCCTTCAGCTCACCCTGTTGAATCTGGCTGAACAGATCATCCAAGGTAACCTTCGATTTAACACTCAGTTCGGACGAGCGTTTCTTTTCCAACCGTTTTTCCGCTACGGAACGAGCCGTCTTTTCATCTGTTGCATTAAGAATATCGCCGGCTTCAGGTACATCATTCAGCCCGAGAATTTCTACGGGCAAGGACGGTTCCGCTTTTTTAACGCGTTCGCCTCGTTCATTATTCATAGCACGCACCTTACCGTACGTGTTGCCTACGAGGATGGAATCGCCGACGCGCAAGGTACCTTTTTGTACGAGGACGGAAGCTACCGTACCGCGGCCTTTGTCGAGGCGAGCTTCAATAACAACGCCTTCGGCCGGACGATCGGGGTTAGCCTTAAAGTCCGATACTTCCGCAAGGACGAGGATGTTCTCCAATAAGTCATCGAGGCCTTGTTTCGTGTGAGCCGAAACGGGAACCATAATGGTATCGCCGCCCCAATCTTCACTGATGAGACCGTATTCCGTCAACTGTTGCATAACGTTGCTCGGATTAGCCCCTTCTTTATCAATTTTATTAATAGCCACGATAACGGGAACATTCGCCGATTTAGCATGATTAATGGATTCAATGGTCTGAGGCATAACACCGTCATCAGCCGCTACTACGAGGACGGCAATATCCGTAACCTGGGCACCGCGAGCACGCATGGACGTAAACGCTTCGTGACCGGGCGTATCCATGAAGGTAATCTTTTTGCCTTCATAACGTACTGATAAGCCCCGATATGCTGCGTAATACCGCCGGCTTCATGACTCGTAACGTTTGTTTTGCGGATAGCGTCGAGAAGGCTGGTCTTGCCATGGTCGACGTGACCCATAACGGTAACTACGGGGGGACGAGTCTTTAAGGTTTCGGGAGCATCGATGATTTCTTCGATTTCCGTCGGATCTTCCGGCGGAGCTTCCATCGTTACGGTTACACCGAATTCATCGGCAATAAGAGAAGCCGTATCGTAGTCGATTTCCTGATTAATAGTCGCCATGATACCGCCCAGGAGAAGACGTTTGATGACTTCCGCCACTTCACGGCCCAAGCGTTCGGCAAAGTCCTTAACCGTAATCGTTTCCGGTAATTCAATGGATTCGGGGTAATTTTTCTTCTGCGGTTGGTTCTGATGGAAATCATGTTGCTGACCATGGCCGCCTTTACGGTTTTTTTTGTTCTTACCCTTGCTCAACGCATCGGTCAAGAGAGTCTTGGGACGACCGGCATTCTTACCGTTACGATCGTTTTTGGCGTTACGGTCATTTTTCCCCTTGCGGTTGTTGTTTCCTTCACCGCCTTGTGTCCGGTTAAAGAATTTCGTCCGTTTGCTTTCACCGTTTTGTCCGCCCGACTGAGGTGCCCCGTTCTTACGGCTGTCCGGACGATTGCCCTGTGTCTGACTGCCGGAGCGTACATTACGGTCGTTACGGTTACGGTCATTGCCGCTGCGAGAATCATGGCGGCCGTCGGCCGTACGATTGTCATGAGGACGAGCATTATTGCGGTTATCAGGACGGCGGTTTCCTGCCGGACGCTGAGCGCCTGCCTGGGCACGTTGCTGTCTGTTGCCGTTTCTGTCTTCGCCCTGCTTAGCACTGTCACGTTGCGATGTATGGCGGTGTTCCTGCTGTTGCCCTGCCGGACGTTCACGACGTTCACCGTTACTGTGCCGTGTATGTGCCGGTGCAGCCGCATTGCGGTGATTATCGCCGTTCGAGCGCACTTCCGACTGTTTCTGCTGCGGTTGTGCCGGTTTGGAACCGCCTTTAAATGCTGTATCCAAGACGGCCTTCATCTTATCATCTACGCCCGTAAAATTGGACGCTTTTATATTTATTTGCCAAAGCCTGAATGACTTCTTTTGTCTGTACTCCGTATTCTTTTGCTACTTCAAATACTCTTTTCGTCATCTGGTTACCCCCTCCGTACTTATTCCATCTCCTGTACCGCCTTTATCATAGCTTCGGCAAAGCCCTTGTCGGTCACGACGATTACCGCCGTCTGTGAGCGCCCCAAGGCCAGGCCCAACTGTTCTTTCGAGTACGTTCGAATCATATCTATATGTTTACGTGTGCCGAATCGCACATATCGTTCTTCATTCGTAGGACCGCTGTCACTTGCCAGAAACAACAGGGCCGCTTTGTTTTCTTTATTTGCTGCTCTGCAGCCTGAGTACCGCATACTGTCTTGCCGGCTCTATGTGCCAAACCGACGAGATTCAATACTTTGTCGCTCATTATTCCAACTCCTTACGGAGTTGATCATATATTTCTTCAGAAACGGCTTTTTTCAAAGACCGTTCTAACCGATGTTCTTTATACGCTTTTTCAAGACATGCCGGGTCGGCACAGACATACACGCCTCGACCCGATTTTTTGCCGGTCTTGTCGATTTCCACCGTATCTTCCGGTGTGCGAACAATCCGAAGTAATTCCTTTTTCGGCTTTTGCTCCTGGCAACCGACACAGACACGAAGCGGGATTTTTCTCATCTTCATGTCGGCCTCCTAGACTTCGTCTTCAACCGGCATAGAAGTCGCTTCATTATCGACTGCGTCGAATTCAGCCAAAATGTCATCGTCTCCGGTAGCCACGTCACCGTCTTCGGCTTGACTTTCGCTCTTAATATCAATCTTCCAATTGGTGAGCTTAGCCGCCAATCTGGCGTTTTGTCCGGCTTTACCGATAGCCAGGGACAACTGGTAGTCGGGGACGACTACGACGGACGATTTTGCACCTTCATCAATCGTGACCGAAACAACCTGAGCCGGGCTGAGTGCGTTAGCAATGTATACTGCCGGATCTTCATCCCACTTAACGATGTCGATTTTTTCGTTTTGCAGTTCCATGACAATGTTCTGCACCCGTGCGCCTTTCGGTCCGACACAGGCACCGACGCAGTCCACGTTCGGATCGCGCGAGTAAACGGCAATCTTAGAGCGTTTACCCGGTTCGCGAGCCACGGAATGCAGTTCCACAACGCCATCGTAAATTTCGGGAACTTCCAATTCAAAGAGGCGTTTCAACAAGCCCGGATGCGTGCGGGATAATTGAATCTGCGCCCCCTTAGGCGAATTCCTTACTTCAACTACATAACATTTAATTCGCTGTCCTACCGTGTATTCTTCCGTAGGAATCTGTTCCGAATAAGGCAATACGGCTTCAGCCTTACCTAAATCGATATATACGTTTTTTTGTTCAATACGTTGAATAATGCCCGTAATGATATCGTCCGTACGGCCGTAAAATTCATCATATACAATATTTCGTTCCGCTTCACGAAGGCGTTGAATCATGACTTGTTTGCTGCCTGTGCGGCAATACGTCCGAAGTTTTTCGGCGTCACATCTACTAAAATTTCATCGCCTTCTTCATATCCCTTGTCGATAGCTTGCGCATCTTCCAAGGATATTTCATTTTCTTCGTCAGCTACTTCAGCCACAACCGTCTTGGGAGACACGATGCTGTAGTCGCCTGTCAACCGGTCTAAGCGAACCGTAGCGTTGGGGTTTCCGTCGTATTCCTTTTTATACGCCGTAATCAGCACGGCTTCCAAGGAATCACAGATGACATCGGCCGTAACGCCCTTTTCTTTAGACAAGTATTCAATGGCACTGAGCAGTTCTTTATTCACTGTTGCACAACCTCCGTTAAAAATCTATATGTAATCGTATTTGCGAAATATCCTTGCTGTCTATGGCCGCATCTTCTTCATCTATGAGAAGATGTACGACGCCGCTTTCATCCTTGCCGACAAGACGAGCCGTAAGGCTTTTAACTCCTTTGTAGGGTGTAAAAAAGTGTACATCCACATCGCGGTCCTTATAACGAACAAAGTCTGTATCTTTCTTCAAAATACGGTCCAACCCGGGTGAAGAGACTTCCAACAAGTATTTATCCGTAATGGGATCTTTGACATCGAGAAATTCGGAGAGTTTTTCACTCACTGCCTGACAGTCCTCGAGGCCTACGCCGCCTTCTTTATCAATAAAGACACGTAAATACCAGTCCCGTTCCCGTACGTATTCGACATCGACGAGCTCCAAATCCGTTCCGGCAATGATTGTTTCTACTTCTTGTGAGACCAATTGTTCAATATCGCTTCGTTTCATTCATTTCACCAACTGTTCGTAAAAATAAGGTCCGCATAAAATTTGAGAGCGGGTTTCCACCCACTCTCAAAACAAAGTCCACAAATTACTTATGATTATACCACTTGCAATGAGTCCGTACAATGCGTAATTACTTTATCTGTCCTCGTACGTCATCCAGAACGGAACGCAAATTTTCCGACAAGGCGGTGCGCAATTCATCTACCGTCTTACTGTCAAAATCGTGCACGAGATTGGGGAAATTGCGTACACGCCGTTCTGCAAAAAAATCATCACGCAACAGGTTGTACATAATCGACACTCCGCTGCGAGTCGATGCGTCATAATAGGCTACTACCATGTAAGAGCCGTTAATAATCCGCACGGCCTCAGACGGCTCGATGATCCGTTCAAAGCCGGCGTACTCAAGAGGCAAAAGATCCTGCCAGTCACCGTCGGGAATCCCCTTATTCGTTAAAATAACGGAAAAATCTTCCCGACAGTGCACATAGTGAGTTTCAATAATATGAGGCAATCGCTTTTCGACCATCTTTGTAAAGGTCGCAAAATCGTCCGTTATAAACTCAATGAGCGTAAATTCCAACATGCCGATATCCGTACGTACGGAAAAATCTCCCGACCCGTTATGATACACGCCTTCAACGGTCCATCCCTTGCGTTCGTTTACATACGCAAAGATAACTGCATAGTCACCATCTTGAAGACTCGCTTCGGAAAAATCCTTCCGTAATGTAAAATCTCCCACCTGAAGTGGGAGAGACGCATCCATATTCCATTGTTTCACTGTTTCGATTAATCTCTCGTCCATGAGTAAAAATGGTGCGGTTGGCGGGACTTGAACCCGCACGACCAAAGATCACTGCCGCCTGAAGACAGCGCGTCTGCCATTCCGCCACAACCGCCTGAAAACTAAAATTCATACAACTCTTTGTATTTCTCTTCGTTTTGCATTACTACTTTAACATATTCCCGCGTTTCTGAAAAGGGTATGCTGTCGATTTCGGAAAAATTTTTGTCCCAACCGTATTCCTTCATCCATTCGTCTACATGCCCCCGTCCGGCGTTATAAGCTGCCAGTGCCAGCACCGTATTGCCGTCATATTCACGCAGTAAGTAAGCTAAATACCAGGTACCCATGCGCAAATTCGTACTGACGTCGTTAAGCATTTCGGGTTTAAAGCCGACCATACCCGTTTCTTCGGCAATCCACTCACCTGTTTCGGGCATAATTTGCATGAGACCGCTGGCTCCGCGATGAGAGGATGCATTGTCCTTAAACTTACTTTCCGCCAAAACGACGGCTGCCACCAAGCTGGGACGCACGCCGTTTACGCGAGCGTATTCACGAACAATATAGTCGTATTCCAGAGGATATACCAAGGTACGCATAAAGGTCTGGCGCCACCCTGAAAAGTAAAATGCCGACAGGAGAACGAAAAAGACGGCTATGACAATTGTACCGATTCTGCTTTTTCTTCTCACTGATGCCTCCGTTTTTACAAACGCATTTTGTAACCTTTCCCATAAAGAACGCACTTGCTCTTTTTGTATCTTCCAAGGTTCCCGAATTATCGATTACCTGTTGGGCAAGGGCCTTTTTTTTATCGACGGAAATTTGCGAATGAATCCGTAACAGCGCCTCCTCTTTCGTATAGCCGTTCCGCTTCATTAAGCGGCTCAGCTGTACTTCAAAGGGAACGTATACAAGCCATACCTCGTCGACGTACGAGTCATATTTTACTTCATACAAAAGCGGCATGTCAAGAAAGACGACAGGCGTTGCACCCTCTCTTTCAAGGCGCAAAAGTTCTGCATCCAGGGCCTCAAAAATAAGGGGAAAGAGGATATTTTCCAAGCGTTTTTTCATCTCCGGATTCCTAAACACCAAATCGCCTATATAGACGCGATCCATGGAACCGTCCGCAGCTACCGCATCTTTACCGAAGGCCGCTTCAATTTTGCAAGGCCCCGTGTTCCCGGTGCCACCACATCTCGGGCCGTCTTATCACAGTCAATGACAAAGGCTCCCAATTCTTTCAACATATTCGTAACCGTACTCTTTCCCGTAGCAATGGAGCCGGTCAAGCCGATTCGATACATGTATGCCTCCTAGTGTTGACAGTGCGGACAATAGTGGGTGCCCCTGCCGCCCTGCTTTACGTATTTAATAAGGGTTCCGCACGTTTTGCACGGCGTTCCCTCACGGCCGTAAACAGCCAGATTTTCCTGATTTTCCCCTTCCCGACCGCTACCGTTGACAAAGTCTCGAATCGTCGTACCGCCGTATTCAATACCTTCAGCCAAGACGGTATGAATGGCCTTTGCCAGTCTCTGCGTTCGCTCCTTACCGATGTGATTGCAACGACGCGACGGGCGAATACCGGCAAGAAAGAGAGCTTCGTCTACGTAAATATTTCCCAATCCGGCCAAAACGGTTTGATCAAGCAAAAAGGACTTTACAGTTCGCGACGAAGCTTTCATTTTTTCACGCAAATAATCAGCCGTAACCGCCGACGAATTGGCATCGGGACCGAGGTCGTCATAGCCGGAAATGCCCGTCTTCTCACCCGGCTTTGCAAGCCACAGACAACCGAAGGTGCGTACGTCGCAATAGTAAAGAAGGCCCTTATCAAGGTGAAAGACGATATGAGCCGTCTTCGGCCTATTGTTGCCTGCAGCATCATAAATAAGACTTCCCGTCATACGCAAATGAACGAGTAAATCCGACGATCCGTCCGTACAAAGGCGCAAATACTTTCCTTTACGCCCCACGGCAGTAAAAGTACAGCCCGAAAGAGCCTTTGAAAATGTCTCTACCGTCGCATTTTTTATAAGGCGCGGCAAGGTAATATCTATATGGGTAATCGTTCGCCCCGTCAATACGGGTTCCAAGGTCGCACGGACCGTTTCGACTTCCGGAAGTTCAGGCATGATATTCTCCTACTTGGCTTCTTCCCAGTTCGTTCCCGTATGAATATCGGCAATAAGCGGTACCGACAGGGTAACGACTTCTTCCATCGTTTCTTTCAAAAGTTTTTCAATCGTTTCTTTTTCTTGCGCCGGCACTTCTAAAACCAGTTCGTCGTGAACCTGTACAAGCATGCGGCTGTGCAGGTTTAGTGCTTCCAATTTTTTCTGAACCGCATTCATAGCCAGTTTGATAATGTCGGCGGCACTTCCCTGAATAGGCGTATTCATAGCCGTACGCTCTGCAAAGGAGCGGCGCATAAAATTCTTACTGCTGATTTCCGGTAAGGTGCGTAAGCGACCGAACATGGTACGTGATTCGCCGGTGCGTCTTGCTTCTTCCACCAACCCGTTCATATAGTCGTGAATGGTACTGTATCGGGCAAAGTACGATTCAATATATTCCTTAGCCCTATTACGTGTAATCCCCAGATTTCGTGACAAACCGAAATCGCTGATACCGTAAATAATACCGAAATTCACCGCCTTGGCATGAGAGCGCAGTTCACCGGTCACTTCGTCAAAAGGCACGCCGAAAACTTCCGATGCCGTTCGACGGTGAATGTCCTGATTATGCTTAAAGCCGTCAATCATCGTCGGATCTTGTGACAAGTGAGCTAAAAGGCGCAGTTCTATTTGTGAATAGTCACCGGACACGAGATAGTCATACCCTTCTCCGGGTACGAAGAAGGAACGAATCTTGCGACCCTGTTCCGTACGAATAGGAATGTTCTGCAAGTTCGGATCCGAGCTGCTGAGGCGTCCCGTAGCCGTCACCATTTGGTTAAACGACGTGTAAACACGCTCGGTTTCTCGTCAATGAGGGGTTCCAAGCCGTCGAGGTACGTGGAAATCAACTTCTTCAAGGCACGGAACTTGAGTATTTTCGGCACGATCTCGCTTTGTTCCGCCAATTCTTCCAAGACAGACGAATCCGTCGAGTACCCGGTCTTTGTTTTTTTAATAACGGGAAGTCCCATTTTTTCAAACAAAATAACGCCCAACTGTTTCGTCGAATTAATATTAAAGGACTCACCGGCCAAGTCGTAAATTTCCGTTTCCAAGGCATCCGCTTCTCGAGACAAGTCGGCCTTCATCTCTTCCAGACGATCTCTGTTTACAGTAAAACCGTTTAATTCCATAACGGCCAGAGTCCGTTCCAAGGGGGATTCGATAGTTTCAAAAAGGGATGACAGCCCTTTTTCTTCCAGGGCCTGTTGTACAGGTCCGTAGAGGGAGTAGACGAAAGCGGCTTCGTTAGCCGTCTCATTTTGAGCCTCGCCCTTAACTTCATTCAGAGTGCGCCCGAATACTTCAGACAAATAGGTCAGGCCGTAAGCCGTTCGCGTCGGGTCCAACAGATAGGCTGCCAAGGTTACATCATATACGGGTAAATCTCCTATTCCCGCACAAAGAGCCGCCTTATACAGGGATTTCCCGTCAGCAGTCACAACGACCTCAGAGTCTTCCAAAGCCGTAAGCCACTGTCCTATATCCTCACTTTTTACCTCGTATACACCGCCTTCAACGGCTAACGTCAAGGTACTTATTTTCGAATGTCCCGGTGTATTTTCATAATGAGCCGCTAAGGCTACCGTCTGCCCCTTCACATCACGGGCCTTCAATTCTTTCAACTGCTTTAGAGTCACCGTCTCTTCAGCTTGTTCCAAAAACGCGAACCGATCAAAGGCGGCGAAACGTTTGAGCAGATTGCGAAAGCCCAGCTGTTTGAACAAATCACGCACTTCCCCCTCCCGCGGATGGGGCAAAAATCCCGCTTCGTCGAATTCAACGGGTACATGGCAATTAATGGTAGCCAATTCTTTAGACAACATAGCCTTATCTTTATTATCCGCCAGTTTTTCACGCAACTTCTTGCCGCTTATATCATCTAAATGTTCATATACGCCCTCAACCGTACCGTATTCGGTAATCAGTTTAAGCGCCGTTTTTTCACCTACACCGGGAACTCCGGGAATATTGTCAGACGTATCGCCCATGAGGGCCTTCATATCAATGACCTGAGCGGGTGTATATCCGTACTCTTCTTGCATGACATCGGGAGTTACGGCAAGCATCTCGGAAATACCTTTTTTAGTCAGATACACCGTAATGTTGTCATCTACCAGCTGCAAAGCATCACGGTCACCCGTAATAACGGACACGGACGTATTGTCCGTCGGCACCTGTTTGGCAACGGTCCCGATAATGTCATCGCCTTCATAGCCTTCCGTTTCCAGCACATGAATGCCTAAACATGCCAAAACCTCCCGAATGAGTGCAAACTGAGGTCGCAATTCATCGGGAGCCGGTTTTCTTGTCGCCTTATAATCGGCATATAATTCGTTTCTGAACGTATGTTTATCCTTATCAAAAGCGACGGCCACGTAATACGGATCCAAATCGGCGTAAAGTTTCAAAAGCATATTTAAAAAACCGTACACGGCATTAGTCGGCCGTCCCTGACTGTCGCTCAAAGGCGGCATGGCATAAAAAGCCCGATATAACAGACTACTTCCGTCAATAATCATCAAGTTTTTTTTCATAGTTTCACCTACTGCAGTCAACTCAAAAATTTACGTACAACGGAATAAACAATATAAATCCCCAGGATGGCCAGTAAATACGGCAAGGCAACCAGTAAAAGGCCGAAAATACCGACGATGACGGCGGCTATTAAGAAGATAATGACCGCTAAGGCCGCCTTGATACGCAAGGGCATTTTGGTGTAAATATGGACCCGCCCCTGAAGGCTTTCATCTTCTCTTACGTCCTCAGTATATACACGTCCTTCTTCATCAACGGTTTGACCCGTAAATCCGTCCCGCTCGGCACGGGACATGACCTGTACGTCCTCTTGTTGACGGGCATGGCAGGACTCGCACAAGCCGTCTGCATATACAGCTTCATTATCGCATTGACGACATTTCATAATCTATTCCTCCGACTGTTATGTCTACTCTAATATTCTTTATTCTTCATGCGTCTTTCAATATCTCGTTTTGCTTCTTTTTCCGCTATGGCCTGTCGTTTGTCATAAAGCTTTTTGCCGGTTGCCAAAGCGACGGTCACCTTGACCCGTCCTTTTTTGAAATACAAATTAAGGGGAATAAGTGTATACCCCTTTTCCTTGGTCGCACCGATAAGTTTGACAATTTCGTATTTATGTAACAGCAATTTGCGAGTCCGTAAGGGATCGGCATTAAAACGATTGCCCTGTTCGTACGGACTGATATGCATACCGACTATATAGGCTTCACCGTCATCAATACGGCAAAAACTGTCTTTCAGATTCACTCGGCCGGCACGCAGCGACTTTACTTCCGTTCCCGTAAGAGCCAAGCCGGCTTCGTACGTGTCATGTATAAAATAATCGTGTCGGGCTTTTCTATTGTCCGTAATATATTTCATGCCCTTTGTTTCCGCCACGGTGTTACCTCCTGTGCTTTTTCTTTCCTTTACCCTTTCCCTTACCGTTTTTCTTCGAGTTTCCTTTTACGCTACTGAGTTTAGAACCCTTTTTACGACTCTTCTGTGATTGGGATGAAGGGATCTTTTTCCTTTTTTTGTCCCTTTTTGCGATCTTTCTTACCCGATTTCTTTTCAATCTTTTTTCCGCTCTTTTTCGCTTTACGACCGGCCAAAAGGGTCTGTAAATCTTCTAAAGAATCAATACGCCCGGGAACAAAATCGATTTCACAGCGTTCCGTATCGACGGAAGCCAAGGTCACGGTCATAGCATCCCCTAACCGATAGCGGCGACCGCTTCGACAACCTACGAGGGTATATGTACCTTCGTCAAAAATGTATTCGTCATCCCGTAAATAGGAAATATGAACCAGGCCTTCAATACCGTCGTCGAGGGATACGAAGAGTCCGAATCCTGTAATCCCCGTAATATGGGACTCATACGACTCGCCGATAAAGGGCTTCATATACTGGGCCTTCTTCAAATCCGCCGTATCTCGTTCCGCTTCAACGGCTACGCGTTCGCGCACACTCGCATGGTCGGCCGCATTGGCCAAAAACAATGCATCCGCCGCTTTCTTCAGCCTTTACAACAGGGTGCGACGCATATTTACGCAACAATCGATGAACCAATAAATCGGGATAACGTCGAATGGGCGATGTAAAGTGCGTATAGCTTTCAGAAGCCAAGCCGAAGTGGCCGGCATTTACAGTCGCATAACGAGCCTGTTGCATAGCGCGTAAGGCTACGGTTTGAACAACTTGTTCCGCCTCCGTTCCCGCCGCCTTTTCCAAAAGAAGCTGGAATTCTTCAGGCGTCGGATTCTCTGCTGAAGGAACGGGCAGATTAAATACGGACAACACGGTTTTCATCATTTCAATCCGTTCTTTGTCCGGTATTTCATGAATTCTGAAAACCGTCGGGTTTCCCGTCCCTTCCAAGTAGGTGGAGACGGTTTCATTGGCAATGAGCATGGCTTCTTCTACAATCCGTTCAGCTACGGAACGTTGCCGCTCTTCCATCCGTAAAGGAGTGCCTTCTTCATCGAGAATAATCTTAAATTCCGGAAACTCGAAGTCCACGGCACCGCGACGCAGACGCATGTCTTTTAAAATCTTGGACAGGTCACGCAAGTCTTCAATCATGGGCATGAAGGGCTGCAAATCATCGGGAATGATTCCGTCTTCCAAAGCCTTCCGAATTTCCTTGTAATTGCAACGGCGTTTGACACGAATGACTGCAGGTCCAATACGCCGGGACACGACGATACCCGTCTCATCAATTTCCATGACGCAGGCCATGCTGTACCGGTCTTCGCCGGCGTTTAAGCTGCAAATACCGTTACTCAACACTTCCGGTAACATGGGGATGACACGGTCTACAAGGTAGACGCTGGTCCCTCGCTTATAGGCCTCTTCATCAATGACCGACCCGGATTTTACGTAGCGACTTACGTCGGCAATATAAACACCCAAACGATAATGTCCGTTAGACAAGCGAACCACGTCAACGGCATCATCCAGATCCTTGGCATCTTCACTATCAATGGTAATAAGTTTCCTATCACGATAATCAGCCAGCCCCGCTTCAAGGTTTACGGTCTTATCCAAGGCATCGGCTGCTTCGGCTACTTCGGCCGGGAAGGAAAAAGGTAGACCGTGACGGGCCATAATAACCTTTACATCCAGGTCCTTATCGCCCGTATAGCCGAGAACTTCCGTAATTTCGCCTTCCGCCTTCTGGTATTCCTGAGGCCAGGCCGTAATCTTTACGGCTACTCTCGCCCCGGTACGAGCGTCCAAGGCTTTATCCAAGGGAATGTACACATCTTCATGTAAACGCGGATCATCAGGGGTCACAAAACCGAAATGAGCCTGACGGTCATAGGTCCCCACCAAAGTTTCATTGGCCCGTTCGAGAATAGTTGCAATCGCCCCTTCTTTACGCTTTCCTACGGAAGACGTAATCTTAACGACAACCTTGTCGTTACTCATGGCCGTATGTCGATTTTCTTCGGCTACATATACGTCATCTTCTCCGTCAGGCGTGACGACAAAGCCGAAGGAGCGCGTATATCCTTTATATATTCCTGTTATTTCTGCGACCTTCTCCGTCATATGCCGCTGTTTACCTTGAAAAACCACGAAGCGTGTCTCTCCTTTTACTTCCACAACCTACTGATACACATATAAAAATATTATATCATATCTCATGTGCGTCTGCTGTTTCGGGCAACAAAAAACCTGCGGTAAGTACCGCAGGTTACGTTGTTTAAAAGGTATGCATCAATCGTCCCAAAACAAGGGTCAAGATAGCGAAAATGACGGAAAAGAAAATGGTCATTTTCGAAAGCAGGGCATCCATACCGCGTGCCCGACTGCCGAATAAATCTTCCGCACCGCCGCCGAAGCCGGCACCCATTCCCTGTGTCTTGCTCTTTTGTGCTACGACAACACCGATTAAAATTAACGATACTATAGTTACGAGAACTTCCAAAAAGTTAATCACCGTACTCCTCCTTATACTCATGCTAACGCAATTATTGTACACTCTTTTTGACTATCTATCAATAGAATTTCTACTGTCACGTGCATGCACATATTCCTCCAGCTTATGCTTAATACGCTGTAGGGCGTTATCGACGGACTTTACGGGACGATTGAGGCTCTCAGCCGTTTCATTGTACGATTTTCCTTCCAAATAGGCCAACAGAACTTGCCATTCCAGATCGCTGAGTACCTCGTTCATACGCAGTTCCATGTCTTTGTATGCTTCTTCATTAATGACGAGTTCTTCCGGATTCAGGTCTTTTTCTCCGGTCAAAACATCCTGCAAGGTGCGTTCGGATTCATCTGCATAAACGGGACGATCAATGGAAACGTACGAGTTCAACGGAGCATGTTTATACCGCGTTGCCGTCTTAACGGCCGAAATGATTTGACGCGTAATACAAATTTCCGCGAAAGCACTGAAAATAGTATGCATGTGCGGCTTGAAATCGCGAATAGCCTTATAAAGGCCAATCATTCCTTCCTGCACCAGATCTTCCGCATCGGCTCCGACAAGAAAGTAGGCATGAGCTCTGGATTTAACAAGGTTTCGATATTTTTGTATTAAATAATCGGAAGCGGCCGCATTGCCGGCTGATGCCAGAGCTGCTACTTTTTCATCTGCCATATCCTGAAAGTTTGTATCTTGTCGTTCTTCCATATATGTCTCCTATTTCGAGCGACGTATTTTTTCCAGCTTTTCCCAAACGTCCGTATTTTTCACGCGATGGACGACTTCGTTACGGACTCCCGTCAAATGAACCTCACCGTGCACATATTGTTTTTCTTCGTGCTTCATACGAGCTACATCTTCAGCAAGTTCCCTAGCCGATACGCGGTAGGCACCGCTGCCGAGAATCTGCTGTTGCTCCGTTCCGTCCGAGGTGGCGACAAAAAGGCTGCGTCGTTCCCGTCGATGCTCGTACACAAGGCGTTCTATACGACTGTCCGCCGTTTCATCCTTATCCGTAAAGACGATGCGACAATCCTTGCCAACGGACTCTTCTTTCGCCCCTTCATCCGTATACATGGCATCGAAAACAATGACCGCTTCAACTCCTTTTATTTTACCGTAACCCGCAATCGTATCGATCAGTCGTTGACGTGCATGTTCCAATGATTCATCGGCCAGAGCCTGCAAATCCTTCCAAGCAAAAATAATATTATAGCCGTCTATGATATAGAGATCTTTCATTTTCGCACCTACTTTTCCCGGTGTCGTTTACGAGCTACTTCATACATGAGAAGAGCTGCCGCTACGGAAGCATTTAACGAGTTAATCCGACCGAACATAGGAATGCGTACGAGTACGTCGCAATTGTCCTTCACAAGACGGGATATCCCCTTACCTTCACTACCAATAACCAATACCAGTGGCATATCGGCAGACAGGGAGTAATAGTTTTCTTCGCCGACCATATCGGCCCCTAAAACCCAGAACCCCTGTTTTTTTAATTGTTTCAACGTAGTCGTCACATTGCCGATACGAACGACCGGCATGTATTCCACGGCACCGGCCGAGGTCTTGGCTACCGTTTCATTTATAGGGGCGCTGTGCCTTTGCGGCGCCAAAACGGCATGTACGCCGGCACATTCAGCCGTACGAATGATAGCACCCAAATTGTGGACGTCTTCAATGCCGTCGGCAAGAACCAAAAAGGGCATCTCCCCTTTTCCTGAACCTTGGCCAAGACATCATCCAAATCGGCAAAGTCAACGGCTGCAGCAAGGGCAATGACATCTTGATGCCGTACGCCCTGAGCCAATCGCTCCATAGCCCGAGTATCGACGAATTCGACGGGAATTTTCCGCTCTTTCGCCAAAGTTCGAATACGAGCCAAAGGCGGTGCCTCTTTTTTGGCAGTCATATAAATTTTTGTCACCGAACGCCCTGCTTTCAGGGCTTCGGTGACACTGTTGCGTCCTGCAATAATCGATGTATCCACAGGCTACTCCTTATGTGAGTCACGACTATATTTTCGTGTATAAGAAACAATGCAATTCATGATTTGCTGTAACCGTTCATCTTGCTCGGAAAGAATCAGATAGCCGATAAGTGCTTCCAAGGCCGTACTGTTGCGATATTCACCGACAGTGGCACTCTTGGGAACTTGCATCTTCGCATTGCGCGCACGGCGGCAAACAGCCGTTTCCTCTTCTGTAAAATCTTCTTTAAGGGCTTCATAAACAACGGACTGCACCTTGGCGGAAACAAATTCAGCCGCCAGGGAATGCAATACTCGGGCATTGGGTATACCCGTAGCCGTTAAGCATCGACGCAAGGTCAAGGCATAATAGGCATCGCCTATGAGTGCCAGATTCAACGAGTCCGTACGGGCTGCATCAACAAACGGTACATTCAAGGTCGTATCGTCTGCAAAGGCCTTAAGGGCTTCTTTCTTTACTTGTTGAAACTGTTCAAATTTCACTTTTTCCAACGTGCTCCCTGAGGCGAATCTTCAATGGTAATTCCCAAGTCCGACAACTTGTCGCGAATAGCATCGGCCAAAGCATATTGTTTCTGAGCCCGGCATTCTTGTCGCAGTTCAAGAATAACATCCATCAAGGCTGCATAGTCCTTATCATCCGCTTTTCCGGCCGTACCGTTCCAGCGATCCTCCAAGACCCCGAGAATATCCGTCATAGTTTTAAAAATACGCTTTACTTCCGAAAGGACGGCACTGTCTGCCGGTACGCCGTTCGTCGATACTTCGCTCGTATAAATATTGACTTTCTTAGCCAATTCAAACATGGCCGCACTGGCAAGAGCCGTGTTGAAGTCATCACACATAGCCGTTTCAAAATCTTCCATAGTACGTTGCGCATCGGCCAGTAAAGCAGCCGATAATTCGGATTTGCCGCCCGACGGCTGTTCCAATAACCACAACGTATTATCAATAGCCGTACCGAGGCGTTCCAGACTGCGAGTCATTTCCGTCAAGCGTTCGTCACTAAAGTCCAAGGGACTTCTGTAATGATTGGATATGAGGAAGTATCTGAGCGCATCGGGACTGTAATGTTCCAATACGTCTTTGACGAGGAAAAAGTTATTCAGCGACTTACTCATCTTTCAGAATCAATAGTAATGAAGCCGTTGTGTACCCAATAATTGACCATAGGGCCGTGATTGCAACAAGCTTCGGTCTGAGCGATTTCATTTTCATGGTGAGGGAATATCAAATCACTGCCGCCACCGTGAAAATCAAAGGGTTCGCCCAAGTATTTTAAGCTCATGGCCGAGCATTCAATGTGCCAACCCGGACGGCCTTTTCCCCAAGGACTGTCCCAAGACGGTTCACTCGGTTTAGCAGCTTTCCAGAGGGCAAAGTCCATGGGATTTCTTTGCGGTCGTCCACTTCTATACGAGCTCCGGCCATCATATCGTCCAAGGAACGATGGCTCAATTCCCCGTAGTGTTCAAAACTCTGAACACGATAATATACATCTCCGTCCAACTCGTAGGCATGGCCGTTTTCAATCAGTTTGGAAATCATGGCGATAATATCATCCATATGTTCAGATACGCGCGGATATTTATCGGCACGTTGAATGTGGAGCTTATCCATGACTTCAAAATAAGAAGCGATATACCGATTGGCAATTGTATCCCACGATACTTCTTCCCCGTTGGCGGCATTGATAATCTTATCATCCACATCCGTAAAGTTTTGAATATGCGTAACGGCATAGCCTAAGTGCTTCAAATAACGTTTAATAACATCCCAAGTAACAAAGGGACGCGCATTTCCCATGTGCGAATGGTTATACGGCGTAATACCGCAAACATACATCTTCACTTGCCCGGGGGTAACAGGCTTAAACCTCTTTTTTTCTGGATAGCGTATTATATACGGTTAATTCTCTCATCATAACCTCCTATTTAACATAAAAAGAGCCCCCATCCCCTGACAGAGACGGTGGCCCGCGGTTCCACTCTGTTTTACGACATAGTCGTAATCTTCATAACCGGTAACGGCGGTATCCGGATCGAGCTACTATCGTTCACTCGACCGACTCGCGAAGGCAGTTTTATCATCGGGCAATCTGACAAGGCTTTCAGCGACCGCCTCGTCTCTCTGTAGTGCCGAAGGATAAACACATTTCGGTCTTCGTCATTGTACACTTTCCGTAGAAAGCTATATATAATACATAATATTATATGACTTATCACTTTCCTGTCAATAGGATACTTGGATAAAATTAAAAGGGAGTATCTCCTAAAGACACTCCCTTTTTACCTTGATTTATTCCGCAATAAGTCCGCTGCGACGCAAGCGCTGTACCACTTTTTCACGTCCCATTAAAGCGATGATGACGTTCAGGTCCGGACCGTGCATAACACCGGTCAAAGCCACGCGGATAGGCATGTACACGAACTTGCCTTTAACGCCTACCCCCTTTTGCACCTTCTTGAAGAGAGGCTGAACCGTATCGGCCGTAACTTCGTCCAAGGCCTCCAGCTCTTTCAAAAAGGCCGTAAGAACGGCGGGAGCCGTTTCTTCTTTCAATACGGCTGCCGTTTCTTCGTTTTCCGGTTCATATTCATCGGTAAAGAAGACTTTAGCCGCATCGGTAACTTGAGCACCGTACTGAATGTGTTCACGCAAAGCCGTTACCATCGTTTCAACCCAGGTTAAGGTGTTCGCATCAGGGTTTTTCCGACACGTAGCCGGCCTTCTGTAAATGAGGTAAGCAAAGTGTTACTAACGAAGGGCCATCCAATTCTTTCATATATTGGAAGTTAATCCAATTAAGTTTTTTTCAATATCGAAAAACTGCCGGGTTTTTTTCGCCACACGATCAAGAGTAAACATGCTGCACAGTTCTTCTTTACTGAAAATTTCCTTATCGCTGTCAGGTGTCCATCCGAGCAAGGCCAGGAAGTTAAACAGTGCTTCTGGCAAGTATCCCATATCCCGATACTGTTGTACGGATGTGGCCCCGTGACGTTTACTCATCTTTTTTTCTTATCTGCACCGAGAATGAGCGATACATGAGCAAACTTGGGAGGTTCAAATCCCAGCGCTTCATACAAAAACAAGCTGACGCGGTGTGTTGGACAGGTGTTCTTCCGCCCGAATAACATGGGTAATTTCCATAAGGGCGTCATCAAGGACTACACAGTAGTTATAAACCGGCACGCCATCGGATTTAACAATAACGAAATCCCCGATTTTATCGGAATCAAAAGGCACCTTGCCACGCACAATATCATCTACTTCATAAGTTTTGTGCTTCGGCGTTCTAATGCGTATGACATGCGGTCTACCTTCAGCCAGATACTGTTTTATCTGTTCTTCCGAAAGATGACTGCACGTGCCGCCGTAAACGGGCGTTTCTCCCTTGGCCATTTGTGCATCTTTTTCGGCTTCCAACTCTTCGGGTGTACAGAAGCAGTAGTAAGCCTTGCCTTCAGCCAACAGTTTTTCCGTATATTGACGATATAAATCAAGGCGTTCCATTTGACGATACGGTCCGTGATCACCGCCTACATCAATACCTTCATCCCAGTTAATCCCCAACCAATGGAGGGCTTCTTTTATGTTTTCTTCCGATTCGCGCGTAGACCGCTTTTGGTCCGTATCCTCTACGCGGACGACAAAAGTTCCGTCATTATGAGCGGCTACAAGATAATTAAAGAGTGCCGAACGGGCACCTCCTATATGAAAAGGCCCGGTCGGGCTGGGAGCAAAACGTACGCGAACTTGCTTAGACATGAATCAATTCCTCCTAAATTGCATTGTACTTGAGAACCATAGCCGCCGCTTGTGCCGCCATGCCCTCTTCATTACCGACGAAGCCGAGTCGCTCCGTCGTCGTGGCCTTAACGGATACATTGCTTTCATCTATTTCCAAAGCCACAGCTATATTATGAACCATTTGGGAAATATAAGGTTTAACCTTCGGCTCTTGAGCCAACAAGGTAGCATCCACATTGATAATGCGACACCCGTTTTCCACGAGAATTTGCTTAACCTTGCGTAAAAGAGCAATACTGGACACATCCTTATAGGTCGCATCCGTATCGGGAAAGTACGTGCCTATATCCTTTAAACCCGCTGCCCCGAGGAGGGCATCCATGACGGCATGAACCAATACATCCGCATCGGAGTGACCTTCCAGCCCCTTACCGTGAGGAACCGTAACACCTCCCAAAATAAGTTTGCGACCTGCTATAAGACGGTGTACGTCATAGCCGCTACCGACACAGTGCTTCGTCGGCCCGTTTAAGTAAAACTCCAAAACGGGAATATCGTCGGGTGTTGTTACCTTGAGATTACGCTCGTCACCGTTTAATACGACAATGGGAACACCGCAGGCCTCGACCAACGAAGCGTCATCTGTACCGCTGAAGCCCTTTCTTTCGCATATTCATGAGCCTTCTTCAAGACCGAACGGCGAAAAATCTGCGGCGTTTGCACGGCAATAAGGCGGCTGCGGTCCAAGGTCTGCAGCCGTTGAGGTTCCGTCGTCTCCGCATCTTCTCGAAGTTTCACCGTATCCTTTACAGGCACGGCATAAACAGCCGCATCAGCTCGCTCCATGACGGAGACGGCATTATCAAACCACTCGGGACCGGCCATGGGGCGAGACCCGTCGTGAACCATGACGATGTCGCAATCCTCGGCAGTCAGTAAGAGACCGTTATATACGGAATCTTCCCGCTCGGCACCGCCGATGGCATATTTCACGGGAATAGACGGCTTCAAAGTCCTTACCACCGCTTCCACGTCTTTACGATCCCGTTCGGACACGACAATAACGGTTTCGGACACGTACTTAGCCGCAAAGAGATTGGTCAGCGTATGTTCTAAAACGATTTTTCCGCAGAGGGGATAAAAAAGTTTATTTCGTTCATAGCCGAATCGTCGTCCCGATCCGGCGGCAACTACAATAACAGATACTTTCAAGTACTCCACCTGTTTCTAATCAGATACTTTGACAAAAATCATACGTCCCGCCGAAGTTTGCAATACGGAAGTTACGGTAACGGGGACGGACATACCGATATACTTTTGTCCATTTTCCACGACAATCATCGTACCGTCCTCCAAGTAAGCGATCCCTTGGTTTTCTTCCTTACCGGCCTTGACGATAAGAACGGTCATTTCTTCGCCGGGAACACGTGCCGGCTTCATAGCATTGGCCAAATCGTTAATATTGAGAACAACGACACCTTGTAATTCTGCTACCTTATTCAGATTGTAATCATTGGTAATGACCTTGGCCTTAAGATCACGGCCGAGGCGCACCAATTTTGAGTCTACGCCCTGAATATCGTCAAAATCGTCATTAATAATGTGCACATCTACGTGGCCGTCCTCTTGCATTTGTTTTAAAATATCCAAGCCGCGCCGACCTTTAGTCCGTTTCAATAAGTCCGCCGAGTCGGCAATAAGTTGAAGCTCTTCCAGCACGAAAACGGGCACGAGGAGCGGTCCTTCTAAAAATCCCGTAGCACACAGCTCGGCAATTCGACCGTCAATGATGGAACTCGTATCCAACAACTTGGTACTTCCCGTCTTTTTACAGATCTTTCCTTGGCTTGTTTGCCTAAGCGAAAGTTAGCCAACAGGCCGGACACTTCCGCTTTTTTATGTACGGCAATGCTCATTCCGGCATAGCCGAAAACAAGGTTGAAAACAATAGGACCGTAAGCCCCGATAATGGGGAGCCGGGCAAAGGCGAATCCGATTAAATTAGCAATTATAAGTCCAATAAGCAAGCCCACGGTTCCGGCAAGAAGGTCCTGTCCCGAAAGAGATCCCAGACTGAATTCGATACGATGAATAGCCGCCCAAATGAGGCGCAAAATAAAGTGAGATAAAATATAACCGACAACGGCTCCGACCAAAGCCCCGACTACGTATGCAATAACTGTCAGCACGGTCAGACTGAAAAATCCCGTTGCCTCGCCTTCCAACTCGGCACTGAAAAAGGGCGTCGTAATGAGTTCGTCAGCCAATACAACAAAGATAATGGCCACTACGAGGACAATGAGCCAACGCATGAGCGTATCGGCCAGTTTATGTACCTTTACGCGACGTGCCTTACCCGTTTCCCTTTCAGCATTGGAAGAACGTTGATCATCAGACATACTACGTCACCTCCCGCAAATGATCCTTAACCTTTTAAAACTGTTTAATTATATCATGTATCCATGCCGCTTTCCAGGTAACCCGTCGTTACAAAGCCTATAAAAACTCTTTATTTACACATTCATATACAAAGGGGTCAATTATTCCGATTTCTTATAATCCATTCACATCGGCTAATAAAAAAATATATTCTCATACGAAAATAAGACAGCTCAGGCTGTCTTATTTTATCTATGCGCAGATTATTTCCCTTATTGCGAAAATCAGCAAATTTTTATTTGACACATTTGCATTGTTTTTAAAGCCGCTTCATGACTTTCGGGAGTCACTCCGGCACAGCAGGAAGATACAACGGATACAGATTTTTCAGGATAAAAGGCCTTCAGCATGAGAGCATTGGAAACAACACAAATATCCGTGCAGAGTCCCATGAGCTCGATTTCATCATAATCGGCTAAAAGATCCGGTAAGTCCTTAGAGCCGAAGGTCGGCTTTTCCACAACCGCCACAGCCGACTTCACGTACGGCTGCAAGGTGTCGATAATCTGCCATCCCTTAGTCCCTTGAATACAGTGTTCGACAGGCAGATTCTTTCCTTCCTGAGTTTCCAGATAATTTTTACCGTGAGTATCCATCGTAAAAACCAAAGATGCTCCGGCTTTTTGGGCCGCTTCAACTTCAGTCTTCACGTGCGGGACTATCTTTTGGGCTTCCGCCGTTCCCAGACTTCCGTCAACGAAGTCGTTTTGCATGTCGATAACTACTACAACCTTATTCATATAACCATCTCCCGTATTTTAGTATCTTACGTGCCGCACCTTTTTGCTAGATCTTAAAAGCTTTCTCAATCGCTTCTTTTACCGTCTTTACGCAAAGAATATCATACTTTTTTACATCTATATCATCCCTGTTGCCTTCGGGAATGATAAACCGCTTAAATCCCAATTTAGCCGCTTCCTGAATGCGTCTTCGTGCATGAGGCACCCGTCTGATATCACCTGTCAGGCCGATTTCCCCCATGACGACCGTTTCCGCATGAACGGGCAGATCTCGAAAAGATGATACGACAGACAGAGCCACAGGAAGATCGGCTGCCGTTTCGGACATCTTCAAACCGCCGGCCACGTTAATATATACATCTTGAGTCGATAGGTTGATGCCCGCCCGTTTTTCCAACACGGCTAAAAGCAAGATCAATCGATTATAATCCATACCTACAACAGTCCGCCTGGGTACGGCAAAAACGGAACGCGACGTAAGGGCCTGAATCTCGCCCATAAGGGGCCGCATACCGTCCATGACGGCGGCAACAGTAGAACCGGCCTGACCGGCCGAACGCTCAGCCAGTAAAAGTGCCGATGGATTGACCAGTTCTTCCAAGCCGCCTTCGGTCATGGTAAAGAGACCCGTTTCGTTAGTCGATCCGAAACGGTTTTTCATGCTGCGAAGAACGCGAAACTGATAATGCCGTTCCCCTTCCAAGTACAATACTGTATCCACCAAATGTTCCATTAGTCGAGGGCCCGCAATGGCACCTTCTTTGGTAACATGTCCGATAACGATGACGGGAATGCCCGTAGACTTGGCAAAATTCATGAGCTTATTCGTTCCTTCACGAACTTGAGTCTGACTCCCCGGTGCCCCGTCACAGTCGCTCGTATACATGGTCTGAATAGAATCAACGATAAGCAGTCCGACATTTCTCGACTTTGCTTCTTTTAAGACCGAATCCAAATAGGTATCGGCTTGCACGAAGAGGTCGTCGACTTTAATATTTAAACGATCGGCTCTCATTTTAATTTGTCCGGCCGACTCTTCACCTGATGCATACAATACCGTACCGGCTTCCCGACTTACGGCTGCTGCCGTTTGCAAAACCAACGTAGACTTGCCGATACCCGGGTCGCCGCTCAGAAGAATCAAGCCCCCGGGTACAATGCCACCGCCCAAAACCGTATCCAATTCGTCAATTCCCGTTTGCAAACGACTCATTGATTCCATACGTACAGACTTCAATAACTCAGGTTCCGTGCCTTCGCTTCGTACCGAGGAAGCCACCCCTTTAGGAGCTTGCGGAACGGTTTGTTCTTCAACGAGCGTATTCCATTCGCCGCACTGCGGGCAACGCCCCAACCATCGGGTTGAAACGCTGCCGCAATTGTTGCAGACGAAACGGGTCTTTATTTGCCATATCGACTCCTTATATCATCTGAAAATCGATCTTTTTCCCGTCTTTACTGTCAATACACACCTTCATGCCTTCTTTTAAAGTCCCTTCCAGCATATACTCGGACAGCTTGTCTTCGACGAGCTTTTGCAAGGCACGCCGTAAAGGACGAGCCCCATATGCAAAGTCGGTTCCTTCTCCGACCAGGACCTCCGTCGCCTTTTCCGTCACGTCTACGGCTACCCCTTTTTCTTTTACCTTATCTTCCAAGGTGTGAATCATGAGGCGTACAATATGACGCAAGTCGTCTTTAGTCAAAGGTTTGAAGATCAGAATTTCATCCAATCGGTTGAGGAACTCGGGTTTAAAGAACTTGCGAACATCCGTCATAATATCCTTCTTTACACCTTCAAAGGCATGGAGCCTGTCATCTTCCGACTCGTGTCCGACATTAAAGCCCATTGTAGGCACTTCGGACTTCAAACGATTAGCACCCAGATTCCCGGTCATAATAATAACCGTATTTCTGAAATCGACAGTTCGCCCCTTTGAATCCGTTAAACGACCGTCATCAAGGATTTGTAAAAGAAGGTTGAAGAAGTTATGGCTCGCTTTTTCCACTTCGTCAAATAAGATGACGCTATACGGTTTTTCTCTAACTTTGTCGGTTAATTCTCCCCCTTCATCGTACCCTACATAACCGGGCGGAGAACCGACGAGTCGCGCTACGGCATGAGATTCCGTAAATTCACTCATATCGATGCGAATCATGGCCTCTTCATCACCGAAAAGGCCGGCAGCCAAGGCACGTGCCAGCTCCGTTTTACCTACGCCGCTGGGCCCCAGGGAAAAGGAAAGAGCCGACAGGTCGCTTCGGATCTTTCAGACCCGCTCCGGAACGGCGCATGGCTTTAGCCACAGCTCGAACAGCTTCATCTTGCCCGATAACCCGTTTATGCAACTCATCTTCCAAGTTAAGAAGGCGTTGCGCTTCAGTCGTACCGATTTTTTGTACGGGCACTCCCGACCAGACGGAAACGACATCGGCAATATGAGAGCTTAAAACCTGAGGCCGGTCTTTTGCCTTTTGGGCTTCTTTTAACTCACGAATTCGTTCTTCCATCTCTTTGGCCTTATCACGCAAAGCGGCACACTCTTCAAACTTTTCGGCTGCCGAAAGTTCACTTTTTTTCTTTTCAATTCGTGCCAATTCGTCTTCCGCTTCTTTTAATTCACCGTTAGAAGTGGCATGTTCCAAGCGAACCTTAGAAGCCGCTTCATCAATAACATCAATAGCCTTATCGGGCAAATATCTGTCAGCAATATAACGAGCAGACAGTTTTACCGCATCCGACAAGGCTTCGTCCGTAAAGTGAACATGATGAAAGTCTTCATACGGTCCTTTTAATCCCCGCAAAATAGCCAGAGCCTCTTCTTCCGTCGGTTCTTCTACGCGTACCGGCTGGAATCGGCGAGTCAAGGCCGAGTCCTTTTCAATATACTTGCGATATTCATCCGTCGTCGTGGCACCGATACACTGAAGTTCACCTCTGGCCAAGGCAGGCTTTAAGATGTCGGCGGCATCCATAGTCCCTTCAGCCGAACCGGCACCGATTAATTGATGCAATTCATCAATAAACAAAATTAACGATGAGTCTTCTTTAACCGCTTCCAAGAGTTGTTTGATCCGCTCTTCAAATTCGCCGCGATATTTAGTGCCGGCAACCAGGCTTGCCATGCTCAAGGAGATGACACGTTTATCTGCCAACGGCTTAGGAATATGGCCATCTGCAATTTTTTGCGCCAATCCTTCGGCTACAGCTGTTTTGCCTACTCCGGGTGATCCGAGAAGAACCGGATTGTTTTTCGTACGACGACACAAAATTTGGATGACCCTGTCAATTTCCTTATCTCTGCCGATGACGGGATCGATTTTGCCGTCTTTCGCATCTTTATTTAAATCGCGCCCGTAAAGGGCGAGAGGATTTTCTTTTTCAGTTCCCGTATCCGTGTCCGGGATTTCTTCACCGCCTTGACGAACGGGTACTCCTTCTTCAATTTCTTCAATAATGCCGGCCGTATCAATATCCATATTTCCAATACGTGAACGGCCATACTGTCTTCTTGTTGCAATAATCCCCAAAGAATAATATCCGTTTCAATGGGCCGCGACTGTTTGGCAGCCTCACGCGAAGCCTCTTCCATGGCCAGGCGGGTCTTGGTCGTTAAGACAGGGTTATCCGTCACTGCCGTACCGATTCCCACTACGCCTTCTATGACTCGCATAACATTGCCGTCCGTAAGCCCCAGTCGACGTAGGATTTTCCCGCCTTCTCCTTCTTTTTCCAAAAGCAGCCCGATTAATATATGTTCAGTTCCCACATAGTTATGTCCCATACGGCGAGCCGCATCGCGAGCATAGCGGAGAACGCGTTTTGAAGGTTGTGTAAAACGTTGTTCCATGCACATCCCCCTCCTTTCAAACCTTTCTGTTACGGCTCACGCCGTACGTACTTTTTAATGAGACTGCGCAATAAGCGAGCCCTTTCTTTTTCTTCCGGGTCTTCATCATTGAATCGCCTCAGACTTACATACGCGGAGTCAACAGCAGTAACCATAGCCGCATAGGTTTGCAAATCGGCATCGATTAAACCGCTCGTTACGGCCAGACGAAAATCACTCAACAAATTGAGGGCTTCTTCCTGTTCCATCAGTCTGGCTTGAGTCAATACACCGTAGCTACGGTACAGACGATCGAGGAAAAGGTCTGACTTTTCTTCCCGTAAGGCACGTCTGCATTCCCGTTCTTCCTCAATAATATGACCGACAACCGTTTCCGCTCGGTCCAGCAAGTCTTCTTCCGAAATGCCCAAGGTCATTTGATTGACCACTCGAAAAACATTACCTACATGCGTACTTCTTCCTGAATATACGCCCGAAAAGCCGAATCCGAACTTCGTAATCCCTTGCATAATTCGACGCAACTTTTTAGCTGCAATAAGCCCCGGCAAATGAAGACTCACACCGATAAAAAGTCCCGTCCCGGTCATGGCCGGCATGGATGTCAAATAGCCGAAATCTTCATGAAAAGCCAACTCCGTTTGACCTTCCAGCACATTGTCGACGGCAAAGGCCTCCGCGGCGGCCTGTCGAACATTACTTCCTGAAACAATCGTATTGATAACGAAATGATCCGTTTCATTCACCGCCAAAGAAGCAGCCGCATCTTGACGTAAAAATAACAGCTTGCCTTCCCCTTTTTTTGCAAGAGTAGGCGTTATGATCCTGCGTGCTACCGCCAAATCACGATTCTCATCGCTCATATCATTGACGGATAACGCTTCATATTGACCTTTCCCCAATTTGTTCAAACCGGGTATGCAAGCACGTGCCGCCTCACATACAACAGCCTTATCTTCTGCCGATGCCCGTTCGGGAAAGGCTCGATTCTTCATATTACGTGCCAACCGGATACGACTATCCAAGACGACATCGTCATCCGTACCTCGACTTTCCTGCCACGGCAAGACGAGAGACCGTATATACTCATTAAACACGATCTTCACCGCCTTCGAAGCTCAAAGCTTTGATTTCATCTCGAATCCGCGCAGCCTCTTCGTAGTTTTCTTGAGCCACCATGAGCTTTAATTCCCGGCGCAGTTTCTTTATATGGGACTTTGTCCGAAATACCTCCGTACCGCAAACAGGAACCTTTCCTACATGACGCACATGACCATGAATCCTCCTCAAAACGGGTTGTATTTCTTCAGAAAAAGCGGTATAACACGCTGAACACCCGAATAGCCCCGTGCGATTGAAGTCGGCAAAAGTCATGCCGCATTCCGGGCAAGTAACTTCCGAAGTTACCGTAACTTCATCGTCACCGGTTGCTGTTTTGCCGAAAAAATTATTTCCCCATGCCTCAATATCCTTACCGTTTATGAGGATCCCTTCTTTTTCGGCACAGGCGGCACACAAATGTAATTCCGTCCGCTTACCGTTTTCTATTTTAGTAAGATGTACGACCGCATCGGCCTTTTTACAACTATCACAGAGCATGTAAAGCCTCCCCTTATCCCTTGGGTACGAGCTCAAGACTTTTTAAAATACGCGTAATAACAGCCATGCGTTGTGCTTCGTCATCAAGTTCTTCAAATAAAGATTTAAAAGTCTGATGCAACATAATGGCCTCCCTATTTGTTACTGCCTTATGTTTTAATAATTTAAACAGCAGGCCGTCCAGATCTTCCATAGAAATGCTGACGGCAGGGCGTCGTTCCGATAAGGCAACAGGTGTACGGTCATGTTTTTTTCGCTTTTGCAACCGCACAATGCGTACGAAACCGCCGGATCCCCTTCTCGATTCGACGATAAAGCCTTTATCATTGGAAACGCGTGCTCAAAACATAACTGATTTGCGAAGGCGCACATTCCAACTCATCGGCCAATTCATTACGGCGAAGAACTATATTTTCTTCCTCTTCTTCCAATAACTTATGTAAAATAAACTTTTCTATTTTATCGGCTAATACACTCATATTATCACCTCATAAATACATCTGAGAGGTCCTTTTCATACGCTTTGACCTTACAATTATTATATTAGACTTTTTGACTTTTTACAAGAAGAATACCCCGACTAATCCGGGATGATTGACAGTATATAGTCCTTCTTTTTATAATAAATAAGTTATATACCTACGTTCGACACTGTATTGAGGGAGGCACTCATGTTAAGTACATCCTACTTTTGGAACTTGTCAAAAGCCATCTACAGGCCGCGCAATTTCCGTGAACAAAAGCGGGCTTTTTCCTTCTTTTGCATCAGTATTATGCACAAAGACCTGTTTAGAGAGTTCTATGACTACTTCGATTCATACGAACCTATGAAGGGCTTCTTTACTGAAAAAGACATTGATTTCCAAGAGAGTATGACCCGAGTTTTCCTTTATAAAAACTCGACCATGCGGGAACGCCTGACCGCCTTGGAGCATCATTTCGATATTCTCCGTACCATGTTTACGGATGAGGTTATTCACGAACTGTATTGGGGCAAGGGCTACACACTCTGGGAATCTCCCGATCCGGAACTGCCCCTCGTCTGTCGCCTCATCTTCGATACGGGACAACGAAAAGAAGGGTTCTTATCCTTATATCTGTATTATGAGAACGAAATGATTTACCATTTTAACTTCCGCTTCGACTATAATAAGAGCGGAGTTCCTTCCTTGTATGTAGGTACTCTTCAAGGTTCTAAAGAAGGCTTGGAGCTAACAAAAGTATTGACGAAGAAACTCTTCGGGTACAGGCCGAAAAATTTCATTCTCTACTTATTACGTATCTTCACACAAACCTTGGGAATAAAAAATTTATATGTCATTACGGATGAAGGTTTTTATACTAATAGCCATCTTCTGCGAGGAAACCGTTCAAAGAAGACGAACTTCAACGATTTCTGGAAAGATGAAGGTGCCTTCTCCGTATCAGACGAAAAAATGTATTGGGCCTTACCGATTGAAGAAAAAAGGCGCACATACAGTGAAATCAAGTCGCAAAAACGCAACCTTTTCCGCAAGCGTTACTTATTGATGGACACA
>BNJV01002667.1_pt1 | contig 107802 bp, 142 predicted proteins | sample 8540591 | NCBI WGS metagenome assembly BNJV01 (sample SAMD00202457, study PRJDB9452) | human saliva metagenome | host: Homo sapiens
TAGATTTTTCAAGTTTATGATACGTCTCCTGATACCGCAACACCATTGACAGATATATAAAAAGAAGGCAAATGCCTTCTTTTTATTATGCTTTTACAAACCAGCAAATTCTTTGATTTCTTGTGCAGACATAGAAGAATCACAACGAACCTTGATTTCTCCGTTAGCAACATGTACGAATCCAGGTACTGTAGGGATTTCATAACGTGAGCGGAAGTCTTGCAATGAATCGAGCTGGCTTGGTTCTTCGCTGTTGATGAAGTAGATGTGTGCTTTTGTTTCGGCAACGACACCAGCCAAAGTTCCGGCAAATTTACGGCAGTAAGGACAAGTTTTACGTCCAACAAAGAAAGTTGCAGTTTCTTTGTTATCAAGGGCTTCTTGAGCACGCGCTACAGTTGTAACTTCAAGATCTTTAATATCTTCTAAGAATTGTTCCATGAGTTTACCTCGCTTTCATTGATAAATCTAGTATGCCATAAAGTTTTTAAAAATGCTTAGATTTGATACGAAAAAAGATGAGATGGTCTATCTCATCTTTTTAAGTTGTTATTTTACAAAAGCGTTGATTTCAGCTTCAATGTTTGCAATTTTGGTTTGTGAATCTTCATTGCTTTCACCAACCACTGCAATATAGAATTTAATTTTTGGTTCAGTACCTGAAGGACGAACAGCAATCCAAGAACCATCCGCAAGTGTGTATTTCAAGACATCACTTGGAGGAGTTGTCAAGGCTGTTACAGTGCCATCTGTAGCAGTAGATGTTTGAGCTTTAAAGTCTTCAACAACGGTAATTGCTGTATTATTGAATTCTTTTGGACTATTGTCACGGAATTTAGCCATAATTGCCTTGATCTGCTCAGCACCATCAACACCTGAAAGGGTAACAGAAATAGTCTTTTCAGCATAGTAGCCGTATTCTTTGTAGATTTCTTCGATACCATCTGCAAGTGTCAAACCACGAGAGCGGTAGTAGGCAGCAAGCTCAGCAACTACAAGAACGGCTTGGATAGCATCTTTATCACGTACGAATGGTTTAATCAAGTAACCGAAGCTTTCTTCAAATCCCATCATGTAAGTGTGATTGTGTTTTTCTTCGAATTCTTGGATTTTTTCAGCGATAAATTTGAAACCAGTCAAAACGTTGAACATAGTTGCGCCGTAGCTTTCAGCAATCTTAGTAACCAAGTCAGTTGAAACGATAGATTTGCAGAGAGCAGCGTTTTCTGGAAGAGTTCCAGCATTTTTGTGGGCTTCTAAAATGTACTTAGCCATGATAGCACCGATTTGGTTACCAGAAAGGTTGAGGTAGCTACCATCTTTTTGAAGGACTTCAACACCGACACGGTCAGCGTCAGGGTCTGTTGCAACAAGAACATCAGCGCCAACTTGGCGACCGAGTTCTTCAGCGAGAGCAAAGGCTGCTTGATTTTCTGGGTTTGGTGATTTAACAGTAGAGAAGTCTGGATCTGGTGTTGCTTGAGCTTCAACGACTTGAACTGAGTCAAATCCTGCTTGTGCAAGTGCACGGCGAGCCAACATTTCACCAGTACCGTGAAGTGGTGTGTAGACAATCTTCATGTCTTTACCAAATTCTTCAATCAAGGCTGGGTTGATGTTTACATCTTTAACTTCTTTGAGGTATTCGGTATCGACTGCTTCGCCAATAACTTCAATCAAACCAGAAGCTTTTTCAGCTTCTACATCAGCAACTTCAACAGCAAATGGGTTTTCGATAGCACGAATATAAGTTGTCAAAGCATCTGCATCATGCGGAGGCATTTGACCACCATCTTCACCATAAACCTTGTATCCATTAAATGGAGCTGGGTTGTGACTAGCTGTAATCATGATTCCTGCAAAACAGTTGAGGTGTCGAACAGCAAATGAAAGTTCTGGAGTTGGACGAAGACTTTCAAAGACATAGGATTTAATACTGTGTTTAGCAAGAACTGCTGCAGACTCAAAGGCAAATTCTGGAGAGAAGTGACGGCTATCGTAAGCAATGGCTACACCACGTTCTTTTTCATTTCCCCCTTTTGACTCAATCAAACGAGCCAAACCTTCAGTTGCTTGACGGACAACATAGATGTTAATACGGTTTGTACCTGCACCAATCAATCCGCGCATACCAGCTGTACCAAATTCAAGATTAGTATAGAAGGCGTCTTCCTTTGTTTTTTCATCCATATTTTCTAAATCTTGACGAAGGTAGTCAGGAAGTTCTGCAAAATTTACCCATTTTTGGTAATTTTCTTGATAAGTCATAGGAAATCTCCTTTATTATATATTCTAATCGGCTTCATTATACCATGAAATGAAGTTTTAGTAAAACGTTAGCATGAGTTTCTGATAAGTTGTAAAATGTAGCTTAAGAACAACCCTTGAACGGCTTAAAGAAACATGCTATACTAACTGTATGATTATTTTACAAGCCAATAAAATCGAACGCTCTTTTGCAGGAGAGGTTCTTTTTGAGAATATTAACCTCCAAGTAGATGAAAGAGATCGTATCGCTCTTGTTGGGAAAAAAATGGTGCAGGAAAGTCTACACTTTTAAAAATCTTGGTAGGAGAAGAAGAACCAACCTCTGGAGAGATTAATAAGAAAAAAGATATTTCTCTGTCTTATCTAGCACAAGATAGTCGTTTTGAGTCCGAAAATACTATCTATGACGAGATGTTGCACGTTTTTGATGAGTTACGAACTACTGAGAAACAGCTTCGTCAGATGGAGCTCGAGATGGGTGAAAAGACAGGTGCGGATCTAGAAAAACTAATGGCTGACTACGATCGTTTGTCAGAAAACTTCCGTCAGGCCGGAGGTTTCACCTACGAAGCGGATATTCGGGCTATTTTAAACGGATTTAAATTCGATGAATCGATGTGGCAGATGAAGATTGCCGAGCTCTCTGGTGGTCAAAATACTCGTCTTGCACTGGCAAAAATGCTCCTTGAAAAGCCGAATCTCTTGGTTTTGGATGAGCCAACTAACCACCTAGATATTGAAACCATTGCCTGGTTAGAAAACTACCTTGTAAACTATAGCGGTGCTCTTATTATCGTTAGTCACGACCGCTATTTCCTCGATAAGGTAGCAACAATTACCTTGGACTTAACCAAAAATTCCTTAGACAGATACGTAGGAAACTACTCAAGTTTTGTGGAGCAGAAAGAGCAGAAGTTGCTGACTGAAGCTAAGAACTACGAAAAGCAACAGAAGGAAATTGCTGCCTTAGAAGACTTTGTTAACCGAAATCTTGTTCGAGCATCGACAACCAAAAAGGGCGCAATCTCGACGGAAACAACTGGAGAAAATGGAGCGCTTGGATAAGCCAGAAGCTGAGAAAAAAATCAGCTAATATGACTTTTCATTCTGATAAAACATCTGGAAATATTGTTCTGACAGTTGAGAATGCTGCGATTGGCTATGATGGTGAGGTATTGTCGGAGCCCATCAATCTCGATCTTCGTAAAATGAATGCTGTTGCAATAGTAGGTCCTAATGGTATTGGTAAGACGACCTTTATCAAGTCTATTGTTGATCAGATTCCTTTTATTAAGGGTGAGAAGCGTTTTGGTGCTAATGTTGAAGTTGGCTACTATGACCAAACTCAAAGTAAGTTAACACCAAGCAATACAGTTTTGGATGAACTTTGGAATGATTTTAGATTGACGCCAGAAGTTGAAATCCGTAATCGCTTAGGTGCATTTCTTTTCTCAGGGGACGATGTTAAGAAATCAGTTGGTATGCTTTCAGGTGGAGAGAAAGCTCGCTTGCTCTTAGCTAAACTTTCTATGGAAAACAATAACTTCCTGATTCTCGACGAGCCTACAAACCACTTGGACATCGATAGCAAGGAAGTCTTGGAAAATGCTTTGATTGACTTTGATGGGACTTTACTTTTTGTAAGCCATGATCGTTACTTTGTCAACCGAGTAGCCACTCATGTTCTAGAATTATCTGAAAATGGCTCAACCCTCTATCTTGGTGATTATGACTATTATGTCGAAAAGAAAGCAGAGCTAGAAGCTAGTAAAGTAGAGGAAACATTAGTTGATAGCAATAAGAACGAAGAAACTCCAGTTAATGATTATCAAGCTCAAAAAGAGAGTCAAAAAGAACTTCGGAAACTGATGCGAAAAATTGAAAACTTGGAGGCAGAAATCGAAGAACTTGAAACCAAAGCTCAAGATATTTCTGACCAAATGCACACTACCAATGATGCAGATGAACTCATGCAATTACAAGCAGAACTGGATAAGATTAGCCAGCGGCAGGAAGAAGCAATGCTTGAGTGGGAAGAATTGTCAGAAAAGGTTTAAAAAAACAGCGATTGACGCTGTTTTTTTATTTTACTATCCACCCTGAGGGAATCGAACCCCCATCTCAAGAACCGGAATCTTACGTGATATCCATTACACTAAGGGTGGAAACTTTCATCATTATATCAAAAAAATAGGAGTTTTACTCAAGACCAATATAATGCTAAATAAAAGTAAAAAAAGGATATAGAAAAAAATCTAAAATCCTTTTTACATTTTTTTAGTTTTTTTCAAGAAGTGCTTTGATTTCTTGAAGAACTTCCAATTCAGTTGGACCAGCTGGAGCAGCTTCAACTTCTTCTTTCTTACGAAGATTTTGAGCTTTCTCAATTCCTTTAACTACAAAGAAAAGAACAGTACCAACTACTACGAAGTTGATGACAGCGCTCAAGAAGTTACCGTAAGCAACACCGTTCCATGAAAGTTCAGCAATGCGGTCAACTTTCGCAGCTTTCAAAGCTGGGTTCAATAGTAGTGGAGTGATGATATCGTTAACGAATGAAGTTACGATAGCACCAAAAGCAGTAGCGATGATCACACCGACAGCAAGGTCTACGACGTTACCGCGAGCAAGAAATCCTTAAGATCCTTTAACATAATCTTTTTCCTTTCAAAATTTTATCAAATTTTTACACATAACATTATATCGTAAATTTGTGGGCAAAGCAAGAAAAGTGCTCAATGATTTTTAAAAACAAAAAGCTTGCTGAAAAGGTAGTTTAGAACGACTATTGTAACCTGTGCAAAAACGATTTCTATGGTGTTAACCCTGTTGATGTCATCACCAACAAATTGACCGATAATATGAGGAAATTTAGTAACAAAGATAAAGGTTAAAAGCCATATCAAGTAAGAAGGTAAAAAGCTCTAGCTCCTGAGAATTTGATAAGTCGTCTAAACCAATTTGCTCGTTTTTGTTTAAAAACAATGGTATCGTTGGTAAAAAAGGCAAATAAAATACCCGTTATATTACCTAAAGCTGTAGCGACCAACTCTTGTCTAGTTATAAAAAATATGATCATGCGTGTTCCTACTGAGACTATGGTAGTAGCAACACCGAAAAAAATAAATAGGATAAAAATTTCGTTATCGAAGAATTTTTTTATGTATCTTTTTCATAAGATTAGTATAGCATAAAGACTATAATTGTGCTATACTTATAAAGTTGACTTGCTCAACCCTTGGTGCTTAGCTTCTTTCACCAAGCATATTAGACGCGGGATAGCCGCTAAAGGAGAAAACATGAAAAAACTAACTGTCCGTGATTTGGCTGATATTGCCATTGTAGCAGCTATTTATGTGGTTTTGACAATTACGCCACCACTCAATGCCATCAGCTACGGTGCTTATCAGTTCCGTATTTCTGAAATGATGAACTTCCTAGCTTTTTACAATCCTAAGTACATTATCGGTGTTACTCTTGGATGTATGATTGCTAATTTCTTCAGTTTTGGACTCATCGATGTCGCAGTCGGTGGAGGATCAACTCTTGTCTTCCTAAGTCTAGGAGTTCTGTTGTTTAGTAAATACAGTAAAGACTATCTGTTTAATGGATTGATTCGTAAAGATCATTTCTTCTTTTCAATTCTATTTTCAATTTCAATGGTAACAATCGCTGCTGAATTGCATATCGTAGCAGAAGCACCTTTCTTCTTTACTTGGTTCACTACTGGTATCGGAGAATTTGCTTCACTAATTGTCGGTGCCATTATCATTGGTAAAATTGGTCAACGTATTGATTTGACTAGATAAAGATATCACATCAAATATTCATGAAAAGGGCTGAACTTTGTTCAGTTTTTTTCTTTGTCCATAAAACTAGTTGCTCAACAAAAGTGGTATAATAAAGAAAAAAAAGGGATCATTTTAATATGTATAGTTATCGTATTTCAGTTTTTTTGAAGTCCTTTGGAAAAAAATCAAGTCATTAGATTTTTTTGTTAATTTTTTTAGCACTATTTTATTTCTATCTTTTTTTCCAAAGAGTTAAGACATCTTTAAAAAAAGTGGTGGGAGTATGTTGGATCCTTTTCATATTGCAAAGGGAAGATTATACATTCACACGATTATTCTTTTTAGAAAAAGGATTGTTCCTCTAGCTGAAATTAAACAGATTGATATTGATTACGTTCGAGGGAGAAGAATGAATGGGGACAGGTATCATCTGTACTTTACAAGGAAAGATGGAAAATCTTTTACTTTTTCATTTTTGGAAAAAAAGCAAAAGAAACGAGGAGTTATTGAAAAATCTTGCCAATGTGGCCAAGAAGTGCCATATTAAAATCTATTATTATTATTAAGAGTCGATTGCTAAAATTGGATTGTTGTCACTTGTGACAGTTGTCAAAGCTAGGAGAGTAGCTAATATGAATCAACTACAAGTAATAAGAAAAGATAAACAACTAAGAATTTTATTGATGCAAGAATGCGATATTCTCTTTTATGACCAGTTGAAAGAGGTTGAATTTTCTCAGAACAATGAAGTTTATTCTCTTTCGCCCATAGCCTTTGCTAAAGACGGTAGTGGGGGAGAATATGTAATTCTTGAGGATCAGAGTATAGGTTTTATAGGGAGTGAAGGCCAAGTTGGCCGGGTAGCAGAAAGCCTTGATGAATTGCTTACTTTCTTACTTCATGCTGGTTCTATCTCAGACTTTTCCTGTCGGTTACTCTATCAAAACAAGCATTTGTTGGCAAAATTCTGTCAGGGATTTATTAACAAAGCACGAGAAAACTACCAGTCAAAAGGTGAATTGTGGGATAAAGTGAGAGCTGGACTTGCACAAGAGTTGGGACTTGAATTTCAGCCAGAAAAACTGCAAGAGTTAGCCTTCAATTTTTATCAATCAGCGATAAGAACCCCTCTATTCACTTGTAAATATGGTCATGGTGAGAATGAATATGTCTGCGATTCTGTTTTATCAGATATTGTCGGCTTGTGGGTTTCAGAGCTGGTAGGGACTGACTGCAGAAGAAATTATGAATTATAATCGTTTCGGAAATATTGATGAAAGAGGTTCTATTTAATTAAAGTATTGTGTCTATTTTAAGTACCTTGATTAGAAATATACTCCGGTTAGATTCAAGAAAACGCTTCCCATAAATGTAGTTTTATGTTATAATATTCACAAATAAAAAAAGTTTTAGGAGTTTATATGGTTTCATCAGAATTTATCTCAAAAATTGAATTTGCTTGTAAAAAGAAAGAAAGTCTTTATTCAAATAGCAAATTCAAGTATGCTATCCGTTCAATGTTTGCAGGTGCATTCCTTACCTTCAGTACAGCAGCTGGAGCTGTTGGTGCTGACTTGATCAATAAGATCGCTCCTGGTAGCGGACGCTTCCTTTTTCCCATTTGTTTTCGCATGGGGATTGGCCTACATTGTCTTCTTGAATGCTGAGTTGGTTACATCTAATATGATGTTCCTTACAGCTGGTAGCTTTTTGAAAAAAATTAGCTGGAGAAAAACAGCTGAAATTCTCTTGTATTGTACTTTCTTTAACTTAATTGGTGCGCTTATCGCTGGTTGGGGATTCGCACACTCAGCAGCTTACGCAAACTTAACACATGATAGCTTTATTTCTGGCGTTGTAGAAATGAAGTTGGCACGTTCGAATGAATTGGTATTACTTGAAGGTATTTTAGCGAATATCTTTGTAAATATCGCAATTCTATCATTTGTTTTGGTTAAAGATGGTGGAGCTAAACTTTGGTTGGTTCTTTCAGCCATTTACATGTTTGTATTCTTAACGAACGAACACATCGCCGCAAACTTTGCATCATTTGCGATTGTGAAATTCAGTGTCGCTGCTGATTCAATTGCAAACTTCGGTATTGGAAATATCCTTCGTCACTGGGGTGTGACCTTTATCGGTAACTTTATTGGTGGTGGTTTACTAATTGGATTACCTTACGCTTTCTTAAACAAAAACGAAGATACATATGTAGATTAAAAGTTGGATTGATTCCAACTTTTTTTCTTTTTATTTTTTTCCATGCTATAATGAAAGTAGTAATGTTAAATTTAGAGGAAAATCATGAACGAAATTAAATGTCCAAATTGTGGCGAAGTTTTTTTACTGTTAATGAAAGTCAATATGCAGAACTAATTTCTCAAGTTCGCACTGTAGAGTTTGACAAGGAGTTACATGCCCGAATCAAGCAAGAATTGACATTGGTAGAGCAAAAAGGCCTTGAATGAACAACAGGCAAAACTCGCTCAAAAGGATCAAGAAATTGCCCAGCTACAAAGTCAAATCCAAAACTTCGATACAGAAAAAGAATTGGCCAAAAAAGAAGTGGAGCAAAGTGCTAGCCAAAGTCTGTTGGAAAAAGAAAAAGAGGTCCAAGCTCTTGAGAATCAATTGGCTACCTTGCGCTTGGAGCATGAGAACCAACTACAAAAAGACTTTATCTGATCTAGAGAAAGAACGGGATCAGGTTAAAAAAATCAGCTCCTTTTACAAGAAAAAAAGAAAATGAGCTTTCTCTGACTTCGGTGAAACAAAACTATGAGGCCCAGCTTAAGGCGGCTAATGAGCAGGTTGAGTTCTACAAAAATTTCAAAGCTCAACAATCAACCAAGGCCATAGGTGAAAGTCTAGAACAGTATGCGGAAAGTGAGTTTAACAAGGTCCGTAGCTTTGCCTTTCCAAACGCTTATTTCGAAAAGGACAACAAGGTTTCTGCTCGTGGGTCTAAAGGGGACTTTATCTTCCGTGACTTTGATGAAAATGGGCTAGAATTTATTTCCATCATGTTTGAGATGAAAAATGAGGCAGATGGGACCGAAAAGAAACACAAAAATGCTGACTTCTACAAGGAGTTGGACAAGGACCGTCGTGAAAAGAACTGTGAATATGCTGTTTTGGTAAGTATGCTTGAAGCAGATAATGACTACTTTAACACCGGGATCGTCGATGTCAGCCACGAGTATGAGAAGATGTACGTCGTCCGTCCTCAATTCTTTATCCAGTTGATTGGTCTCTTACGGAATGCGGCTCTTAACTCTCTTAAATACAAGCAGGAACTAGCACTGATTCGTGAGCAAAATATTGACATCACTCATTTTGAAGAAGACTTGGATGCATTCAAGGTTGCCTTTGCTAAGAACTACAATTCAGCTTCTGTTAACTTCGGCAAGGCCATCGATGAAATTGACAAGGCCATCAAAAGGATGGAAGAGGTCAAGAAGTTCCTCACCACATCAGAAAACCAACTCCGCCTCGCAAACAATAAGTTGGATGATGTTTCTGTTAAAAAATTGACCACAAAAAATCCAACCATGAAGGCTAAGTTTGATGCCTTGAAAGGGGAATAGGAGACTCTTATGCAGATACGAAAAGCAACCATGAAAGATGCTGAAGCCCTACTGTCTTTATACGAAGATTTGGGCTATCCAACGACAGCTTCTAAGCTGTCTCGACGTTTAGAAATGATTCTTTCTCAACCACATTATGGCTGTCTTCTAGCTGAAAGAAACGGAGAAATTTTAGGTTTCTTAGGTTATGCAAAGCTCTTCTTTTTTGAAGCAGATGGATCTTACTATCGTATTTTAGCTTTGTCAGTTGCAAAAGAAACAAGACGACAAGGAATTGCTAGTAGGCTAATCGATGAATTGAAAAAACAAGCGGTAAAAGAAGGAGTTGAGGCACTGGCTTTAAATAGTGGATTAACCGCTGAACGAAATGCTGCACATCAGTTTTATCAGGCAGTTGGATTTGAAAAAGTGACTGCCGGCTTTGCCTTGCATTTAAAAACTCAACATAAATAAATCATGAAAAAATAGTAGAGGAAACGAAGTAATGTCTTCAACAAAAGGGAAAACCTTATATTTTAATGATAAGAGCATGGATTATGTGACCTTTGGTAAAGGAAATCAACCTCTGGTGATTATACCAGGATTGGGCGATGGACTACAAACAGTTAAAGGTATGGCTATGCCTTTTTCAATCACATACCGTATACTTGCTGAACGTTACAAAATTTATGTTTTTTCTCGAATCAATGAGTTGAGGAGGGGTTATAGCACAAGGGATATGGCGGCAGATGTTGCAGAAGCAATGGAGGTATTGAATATTACCAGTGCCTATGTTATGGGGATTTCGCAAGGTGGAATGATTGCTCAATGGGTAGCTGTAGATTTTCCAGAAAAGGTTGAAAAGCTAGTTTTGGCTGTGACAACAGCAAAACCTAGTCAACTTGCTAGAGAACGAATTGAGCATTGGCAAAAACTCAGTCAATCTGTAAATTTTAAGCATCTCATGCTGGATATTGCAAAGCACTCCTACACGCAAAAGAGCTATCAAAAGTGGCGATTGCTTTATAATGTTATGGGAATCTTTGGTCGCATTAAAGATAAACAACGTATTGATATTCAGTCTGTATCTTGTTTGAAACATGATAGTCTAGATTTTTTGGAAAAAATCAACAGTCCTACGTTAATCATTGGAGCAGAAAAAGATGATGTTCTTGGCGTAGATGATTCGCTTGAATTGCATCAGCATATCAAAGATAGCCAGCTCACTATTTTTGCCAGAGTGTGGGCATGCACTCTATGAACAGAATAAGGATTTCCAAAAAAGAGTTTTAGTATTTTTAGAAAGTTAATAAATGAACGGTATTATCAACTTAAAGAAAGAAGCAGGGATGACCTTGCATGATGCAGTCTTTAAACTGCGTAAGATTTTAGGACTGTAGTAGAAGATGCTATTAAAAAGAAAGGCTATGATTTATCTGTATTTGATGCTGAAGATCAGCCATTGGCTAGCCCAGGTTTTTCAAATATCACGTTCATTTAGAATCACTTCTTTTATTAAAGAAAAAGCAGTTCAAAATCAAAAGTCATCTAGTCCAGAAAAACAAGCATTTGGAGGATATGCAGCAATTTCTCTTAAAGATTATATGAAAGAGGGAGCCCTTCGTTTATCTTTAAGACTTAGTGAAAGTGACAAATTGAAGTTAGAAGACATTGATTTTTCAAGACTTTCCGATGGACACTACAAGATCAATAATGACTATTTTATAGTGAACAACGGAATGTATACAATAGTTGAAGATGAAGGTGATTTTGAAAAATTTTTTTACTTAGAGAATCTATTAAACAATTTTATTTGGAGGATTTTTTTATAAAATTGAAAAAGCTTGATTAAATTATTAGCAAATAAAGATGAAACATTTGTTTATAATATTTGTATCAGATTATCTACATATTTAGTAGTCGTTGCAGTTTATATGGCCATTTTGGGTTTGTTTTTTTATTGTATAAACAAAATATTATTGCAGTACGTTATCTGTTATTTTTTTGTCGGTATTGTTTATAGTTATTGGCATCTTTTTAAGTTTATTGACATGGAAAGTTCTTCTATATTGTAAGGAGACTTTGATTGATTTTTAAGAAATATCAATCTTTCTTTGAATACAGTGTTAGTCATTCCAATAAGTTTAATAAGAAATTTAATGAAGTAAGTTTTGAATTAATCACAGGAGAATTATCTTACCTCAGAGGAGATTTTTTTATTATCACTTAGTCAATATTCAAATCTCAATCTTTCTAATATTTCTAAAAATAGAAAAATATTTGAATTTAAGAAATTATATTATGAATTTCTATCTTCTATCCATCTTAAAGATGCGCAAAATATAGCTTTCTTTGAGGAACAATTGTCCAAGGCACCAGATTCGAAAGGTGGTAAGGCTAAATTCGTTGCACAAGCCCAAGCCATAAAAGATATTGTGTTCAATAAAGAAGTGAATGACTACTTCGACACTGCTGAACCAGAAAATAAATTAGCTCGAATCAAGTTTTTCTTATTACGGTGCTCTCAATGCCCAATTAAAAGGAGATGAAGCTCGTACTCGCAGTTTGTTTGAAAGCATCGCCCATGAAAATCCAGAACTTTTTTATGTTCAGGAAGCGAAGAAATATTTAGAAGGATGAGCTGATATAGTTTTAAAATCTGTCTAAGATAGAGTATGTTGATATAAAGTGAAAAGGAAATTAGAAAGCAAAAATGAACGGTATTATCAACTTAAAGAAAGAAGCAGGGATGACTTCGCATGATGTGGTCTTTAAACTGCGAAAAATCTTAGGTACCAAGAAGATTGGCCATGGTGGTACCTTAGATCCGGATGTGGTGGGTGTTTTACCCATTGCAGTTGGAAAAGGCGACACGCATGGTCGAGTTTATGCAAGATGAGGGTAAGATTTATGAGGGGAGATCACTCTCGGCTATTCTACAACAACCGAGGATGCTAGTGGGGAAATCATTGCAGAGTCACCTGTTTTGTCACCCTTGGATGAAAAAGTTGTTGATGAAGCAATAGCCTCTCTGACTGGACCTATCACACAGGTTCCTCCTATGTACTCTGCTGTCAAGGTCAATGGACGCAAGCTTTATGAGTATGCGCGTGCTGGCCAGGAAGTCGAGCGTCCAGAGCGTCAGGTAACGATTTATAGTTTTGAAAGAACGAGTCCCATTTCTTATGAGGATAGACTTGCCAGATTTAGCTTTCGTGTGAAATGCAGTAAAGGTACTTATATCCGTACTTTGTCTGTTGACCTTGGAGAGAAGCTTGGTTATGCGGCCCATATGTCTCAGTTAACACGTACCAGTGCTGCAGGTTTGCAACTCGAGGACGCCCTGACTTTAGAAGAAATTTCCGAAAAAGTAAAGGCTGGACAACTCGATTTTCTACATCCGATTGAGATTGGGACAGGGGATTTAGTTAAGGTTTATCTTACTCCGCAGCAGGCAGAGGAAGTCCGTTTTGGCCGTTTTATTGAGTTAGAGCATAGCGAGAAAGAAGTTGCAGCTTTCGAAGGTGAGAAACTACTTGCTATATTGGAGAAACGTGAAAATCTCTACAAACCAAGAAAGGTTTTTCTCTTAAAATTTTATAGCTTAAAAACCACTGGAAATACAGTGTTATTTGACAGTTTAGCTTACTTATGATAAGATTTAATTTAAGAAAAGCTAGAGAAAAATAGAGGATATTATGAGTATTGAAATGACTGTCAGTGAGATTGCTGAAGTCTTGGGTCTATCCCGACAAGCAATCAATAATCGTGTCAAAGAATTACCTGAAGAAGATATTACAAAAAAACGACAAAGGTGTTACTGTTGTTACTCGTAGTGGATTGATTAAACTTGAAGAAATCTACAAAAAGACTATCTTTGAAGATGAACCAGTTAGTGATGAAGTGAAGCAACGAGAGCTCATGGAAATTCTTGTTGATGAAAAGAACGCTGAAATCATTCGTCTTTATGAGCAATTGAAAGCTAAAGATAATCAACTTGCTGAAAAAGATGAACAGATGCGTGTAAAAGACCGCCAAATCGCTGAAAAAGATAAGCAATTGGACCAACAACAACAGTTAACCCTTCAAGCTATGAAGGATCAAGAAACACTCCAGTTGGAGTTGGATCAAGCTAAGCAAGAAGTTCAGGCATCGAAGAAAGGCTTCTTTGCTCGCTTATTTGGAAAATAAGAAAAAACTGCTTGGTTTTTAAGATTAGCCAGGTGGTTTCTTTTTACAAATCAATAAGGAATGATAAGATGGAAACATTAAGAGAGTATATCTCATTCGATTTAGAATTCAATAAACACCAGGATAAAACTCATTTGATTCAAGTATCAGCGGTACATTTTAAAGAAGGTGAAGAAGTAGGAGCATTTGATTCTTATGTATACACGGATGTTCCTTTGAAGAGTTTTATCAATGGCTTGACGGGGATTACTTCCGAGACTCTGAAAGGCGCACCAAAGGTAGAAGAAGTCCTGCAACAATTTCAAGATTTCGTTGGTAACTTGCCTCTCATTGGCTATAATGCAGCAAAGAGTGACTTACCGATTTTACTAGAATATGGATTGGATTATCGTGATCAATATAAAGTCGATCTTTATGACGAGTCTTTTGAACGTCGTAGTTCTGATCTACATGGAATTGCTAATCTAAAATTACAAACTGTAGCAAGTTTTCTAGGTTTTAAAGGGAAATCTCATAATAGTTTAGAGGATGCTCGTATGACTGCTCGAGTATATGAAGCTTTTTCTGGAGTCGGATGAGAGTCGACTTTTACTCAATACTCAGAGCAACCTCAATTCTAATCCTTTTTGGTGGTTTAGATTTATCACAACTTTTTTTGATTAGGAGGTTTTTTTATGAAACCTGAAAAACCGAAAAAAATTGGGTTTTTAAAAAGATTTACCTAAATCTAGATAAAATCCTCTTTCTATTCTTTTCTAATCTTTATGCTGGTTGACTATATTTGGTTGCCATTAAACTCAGTCATAGCTGGATTTTTTTACTAAGTCAGACTGGATATTTGTTTATTTCTTATAACAATATTTTTTTCAATCATAAAAAAACGCTCCTATAGTCAGTCTTGGTTTTGTGGTTTTTGATAGCCATTAATCTGCTGGTAGCCTATTTTTCAACTCAGTATTCTCTTTATTGGAGCACGTCATCTCCTTTATCATGAAAAAAAGAACTCTCATAGAATATAGTCGAAAAGTATTCCGTGAAAGCCTTGCTTTTTATGAAGAAGTTGACTATTTCTAAAAGCATTATTTATCTTTCTTTTTGTGGCAATGCTATTTCCTTTTATCAGAAAGATATTTAAGATTTATTATTTTAATAAAATAGTGATTCCGGAGTTTATCCAAACTTACATGGAAGATAAATATTGGATGTGGTGGGTAGCTATTATTAGCTTATCACTTTTATTCTTCTATGTTTCAGTTCGGTTGATGTTCGCATTACCAAAAAGTCTTTTACGAAAAGATGTCAGTTAAGGACTCTGTTCTTTATAGTCTTGAAAAAACAAAGAATAACTTTTGGTTTTATGCCTGGCATTTATTCTTAATTATCGTAAAGACAAACCTATTCTTTTACCTACCTCTCATCCCTATATTATCAATTCAATTTATAGTGGATAGCATAACACAGAAAGAATCCCTAGTTCTTGCTATTATTAACTTTGTTCTCATCAAGAATTTTCATTATATGGCATTAACCTATTTCCTTGTTAAATTCTCTTCTTTTCTAACAGGAGAAGAACTTGACATTATGCCAAGACGGGAGAAGGACCATATCATGAGATGGGGTGTGATGGTCTGTGCAAGTACTTTCTTTGCAATTGAAGGATATAATTATCTAGAAGCTCCTGTTGTCAATCCGCCACTCGTAATTTCACATCGTGGCGTATCAAATGGCAATGGTGTACAAAATACAATCCAATCCTTGGAAAAAACTGCTCAATTAAAACCGGATTTAATAGAGATGGATATCCAGGAAACAAAGGATGGGCAATTTGTCATGATGCACGATGCAAATCTTAGAGGATTAGCAGGTTTGAATAAGACGCCACAGGATTTGACTCTGGAAGAGTTACAACAGATCGACATACACGAGAATGGTTATACGACGAAGATTTCGAGTTTTGATGATTACCTGAATCGCGCAAATGAATTGCATCAGAAACTTCTTATTGAAATTAAGACTAGCCACAAAGATAGTCCGCAAATGATGGATCATTTTCTCGAAAAGTATGCTGCAAAAATTAAGGTTTATGGTCATCAAATGCAATCCTTGGATTACCATGTTGTTGAGAAAGTAACTCAGTATGATAAGGATATTCCAATCTACTTTATTCTTCCTTACAATTCTGTCTTCCCGAGAACGAATGCAACGGGGTATACTATGGAGTACTCTACATTAGATGAATATTTTGTAACCAAACTTTGGAATACTGAACAAAAACTCTATGTATGGACAATCAATGGTTCGGAATCTTTCGATAAGTCTTTCCGTTTAGGAGTCAACGGCATGATAACGGATGACTTGGAAATGATTAAAGATGAACTAGAGACAGCTCAGGAAGATCCTGAGTACACAGACTTGCTTTTAAAAAAGGTAACTGAATTCTTTGCATTCTAATCAAAAAAGAGGCTGTTAACCAGCCTCTTTTTGTACGATATTAAAAAGGTAATTTACCTGCGAATGCACCAAGTTTCTTCTTAGTAGTTTCGTCAATTTGCTCGAGAGCAGCATTGAGTGCTTGGATAGTCATATCAGATAGTGTCTCAATATCTTCTGGATCTACGACTGCTGAATCAAAAATCAATCTTAACGACTTTTTTTATCACCAGTTAATGTTGCAGTTACCAGATTTTTGAGCAGAAGTTCCAACAAATTCAGTAGCAGCAAGCTCAGCTTGACTTTGTTCCATTTGTTTTTGAAGTTTTTTTGAGCCTGGCGCATCATGTTTTGCATATTCATCATGGCGGTAGTTAGCTTCCTTTTCTTTTTATTTTTCCATTTTATTTTATCAATTTTTAATACGAAAAGTCTATTTTTTTTAATTTTAGTGCTCTTTTTTTCTATCTAAATTCATTTTTAAGTTTTCTTTAAGTTTTCTATACTATTCTTAAGAACTCTATATTAATCGAGAGCTAGAAATGACAGATTAGAACTCAATTTTGCCAAAAACGTGATTTTGATACTAGTTTCTAGCTAGAGGGACCTAGTATTTATTTTAAGATAGTGCTAGATTATGATATAATAGGAAAGAATGAGTTTTTTAGAACAAACTAAAGGAGAATCAATATGATTTATGCTGGAATTTTAGCAGGTGGAACCGGCACGCGCATGGGTATCAGTAATTTACCCAAACAATTTCTTGAGTTGGGAGATCGCCCAATTCTAATCCATACAATTGAAAAATTTGTCTTAGAACCAAGTATTGAAAAAATTGTAGTCGGAGTTCATGGAGACTGGGTGACACATGCTGAAGATTTAGTTGAAAAATTCCTTCCACTCCACAAGGACCGTATTATCATTACAAAAGGTGGGGCTGATCGTAATTCTAGTATTGAGAAGATTATTGAAGCCATCGATGCTTACCGTCCACTAACAGAAGATGATATCGTAGTAACACATGATTCGGTTCGTCCCTTCATCACACTTCGTATGATTCAAGACAATATCGCTCTTGCTCAAACATGATGCTGTTGACACTGTGGTTGAAGCGGTGGATACCATTGTTGAAAGTACAAATGGTCAGTTCATTACAGATATTCCAAATCGTGCTCATCTATACCAAGGACAGACTCCACAAACATTCCGTTGTAAAGACTTTATTAATTTGTATGGTTCATTATCAGCAGAAGAAAAAGAAATTTTAACAGATGCATGTAAAATCTTTGTCATTAAGGGTAAAGATGTGGCCTTGGCTAAAGGTGAATACTCAAACCTTAAAATTACAACAGTTACAGACTTGAAGATTGCTAAAAGCATGATTGAGAAAGACTAGAGACATGATTAATCAAATTTATCAACTGACAAAACCAAAATTTATCAATATTAAATATCAGGAAGAAGAGATTGACCAAGAGAATCATATCCTCATTCGACCAAATTATATGGCGGTTTGTCATGCAGATCAACGTTATTATCAAGGTAAACGCGATCCAAAAATTTTAGCGAAAAAACTACCAATGGCCATGATTCATGAGTCTTGTGGTACAGTCATTTCTGATCCAACAGGTACCTATAAGGTTGGTCAGAAGGTTGTTATGATTCCCAATCAACCACCTATGCAAAGTGACGAGGAGTTCTATGAAAACTACATGACAGGTACCTACTTCTTGTCAAGTGGTTATGATGGATTCATGCGTGAGTTTGTTTCTCTTCCAAAAGATCGTGTAGTAGCTTATGATGACATCGAAGATACGGTAGCTGCTATCACTGAATTTGTCAGTGTTGGTATGCATGCCATGAATCGTTTTTTGACAGTTTCTCATAGCAGAAGACAGAGAATAGCTGTCATTGGTGATGGTAGTCTAGCCTTTGTCATGGCGAATATTATAAATTATACCTTGCCTGAAGCTGAGATTATCGTCATTGGTCGTCACTGGGAAAAGTTGGAACTCTTCTCATTTGCTAAAGAGCTTTACATTACTGATAGCATCCCAGAGGATCTTAGTTTTGACCATGGTTTTGAATGCTGTGGTGGTGATGGATGTGGACCTGCTATAAATGACTTAATTCGTTACATCAAACCCCAGGGAACTCTATTAATGATGGGTGTTAGTGAGTATAAGGTAAATATAAATACCCGTGATGCCCTCGAAAAAGGTTTGTTACTTGTAGGTTCTTCTCGTTCTGGGCGAATTGACTTTGAAAAGGCAATTCAAATGATGGAAGTCAAGAAATTTGCAAATCGTTTGAAGAATATCATTTATCTAGAGGAACCTGTAAGAGAAATCAAAGATATTCACCGAGTTTTTGCAACTGACTTAAATACCGCTTTTAAGACAGTCTTTAAGTGGGAAGTCTAATGGAGGATGATTATGGAAAAAATCATTAAGGAAAAACTTACCTCTTTACTATCAACTGATGAAGATATTCTGAGCGTTGAACAATTAGGTGGGATGACCAATCAAAACTACTTGGTCAAAACATCTTCAAATCAGTATATTGTTAAATTTTTCGGAAAAGGTACAGATAAATTAATCGACCGCCAAAATGAAAAGTTCAATCTTGAATTGTTGAAAGATTTGAAATTAGATGTAGAAAATTATCTTTTCGATATTGATGCAGGTATCAAGGTCAATCAATATATTGAAAATGCCGAGACACTTGATTCAACTACCATTAAAACTAAATTTGAGAAGATAGCTCCAATTTTACAAACGATCCATGCTTCGGGTAAAGAATTAAAAGGAGAGTTTGCTCCTTTTGACGAAATTAAAAAATATGAATCATTGATTCAAGGGGAGATTTCTTATCCTAATTATGAAGCTGTCAGAAAGGCTGTATTTTCTCTGAAAGAAGAGCTTGAAGAAATTGGAATTGACAAGAAATCATGTCATATTGATTTGGTTCCAGAAAACTTTATTGAAGGTCCAGACGGACATCTTTATCTCATTGATTGGGAATATTCTTCTATGAATGATCCTATGTGGGATTTGGCAGCCCTCTTCCTCGAATCTGAATTTACAAGTGCAGAAGAAGAAGACTTTTTAAGTCATTACGAGAGTGACAAGACTCCAGTTTCAAGGGAGAAAATTCGTATTTACAAAATCTTGCAAGATATCATTTGGAGTCTTTGGACTATTTACAAAGAAGAAAATGGTGCAGATTTCGGAGATTACGGAATCTCTCGTTACAATAGAGCAGTAAAAAGAATTAGATTGTGAAGGAGATTTAGATGAAAACTAAAAATGGAGTTTCTTTTGGGCTACTATCAGGTGTGTTCTGGGGATTAGGATTAACTATTAGTGCTTATATCTTTTCAATATTCACGGATTTATCGCCCTTTGTAGTAGCAGCAGCGCACGATTTTCTGAGTATTTTTATCTTGTTAGGATATCTTCTATTTAAAGAAGGTAAAGTACGTTTTTCAATCTTTTTGAACATTCGAAATGTCAGTGTTATTGTCGGAGCACTTTTAGCGGGTCCTATTGGTATGCAGGCCAATCTCTACGCGGTCAAATATATAGGTAGTTCCTTAGCTTCGTCTGTTTCAGCTATTTATCCTGCAGTATCTGTCATTCTTGCTTTCTTTTTCTTAAAGCATAAGGTTTCTAAGAATACAGTATTTGGAATCTTATTAATCATTGCAGGGATTATTGCTCAGACTTACAAGGTTGAACAAGTCAATTCCTTCTATATCGGAATTCTTTGCGCCTTGATTTGTGCTTTTGCTTGGGGAAGTGAAAGTGTTCTGAGCTCCTTTGCTATGGAAAGTGACCTCAGCGAAATTGAAGCTCTCTTGATTCGTCAAGTTACATCCTTCTTGTCTTATCTTGTTATTGTGCTTTTCACGCATCACTCATTTGCAGAAGTGGCAAATGGCCAATTGTTTGGTCTATTAATTGTCTTTGCAGCATTTAATATGATTTCTTATCTTGCCTACTATATGGCTATCAATCGATTGCAACCAGCAAAAGCAACTGGTTTAAATGTCAGTTATGTAGTTTGGACTGTCCTGTTTGCAGCGATGTTCTTGGGGACACCTCTGACTGTCTTGACCATTATAACTTCATTTGTTGTAATGGCTGGTGTTTATATTATCATTAAAGAATAAAGGAGAAAACGCGTGAAAGCGATCATCTTAGCAGCGGGATTGGGAACTCGTTTACGTCCTATGACAGAAAATACTCCCAAAGCCTTGGTACAAGTCAATCAAAAAAACCTTTGGTTGAATATCAAATTGAATATTTAAAAAGAACGAGGAATTGATGACATTATCATCGTCGTAGGTTATTTGAAAGAACAGTTCGACTATCTCAAAGAGAAATACGGTGTGCGTTTAGTTTTCAACGATAAGTATGCGGATTACAATAACTTTTACTCTCTTTACTTGGTAAAAGAAGAGTTGGCTAACAGCTACGTTATTGATGCTGATAATTATCTTTTCAAGAATATGTTCCGCAATGATATCGAGCGTTCAACATATTTTAGTGTTTATCGTGAAGATTGTGATAATGAGTGGTTCCTAGTTTACGGAGATGATTACAAAGTTCAAGATATCATTGTCGATAGCAAAAATGGACGCATCTTGAGTGGTGTGTCATTCTGGGATGCTCCAACAGCTGAGAAAATTGTTGGGTTCATCGATGAAGCCTATGCAAGTGGCGAGTTTGTTGACCTTTACTGGGACAATATGGTTAAAGATAATATCAAAGAACTAGATGTATATGTAGAAGAGTTAGAAGAAAAATTCTATCTACGAAATTGACAGTGTCAAAGATTATCAAAAAAATTAGAGAAGATTCTATCTTCACAAAAATAACCAACTTTTATGAACTGATACCTTACCTATTTTTTTACTTGACTTTTCATGTTTGATACAGTATACTAGTGAAAATTTAACCTTTAAGGGAAGTCCAGAGAGACTCACAAGGTGTCAGAGAAAAGAAGCTACAATGGGAACAAGTAAGCAAGTGCTTATTTGCTACTTTTGTGTAAATATCTTAACTGAAACCTTGCTATTGCAAGGTTTTTCTTTATCTGATCCCCTTAAAATTTAAGGAGGAAAAGTTATGAATCCAAATTGTAGAAAACGCATGGGTGCTATTCGCTTGGAAAATATGAAAGTGATTGTTCAAGAGGAAATCGCACCAGCAATCTTTGAGCTGGTACTTGAAGGAGACATGGTTGAAGCTATGAAAGCTGGACAATTTCTTCATTTACGAGTTCCTGATGATGCTCATCTCTTGCGTCGTCCAATTTCAATCTCATCTATTGATAAGGTTAAGAAACAATGCCATCTTATTTATCGAATTGAAGGTTCTGGTACATCAATCTTTTCAACCTTAAAAGCAGGTGATAGCCTGGATGTCATGGGACCTCAAGGAAATGGATTTGATTTATCAGATTTAGACCAACGTAGTCGTGTTCTCCTAGTTGGCGGGGGATCGGAGTTCCGCCCTTACTTGAAGTAGCTAGACAACTGCATGAACGTGGTGTAGAAATAACAACTGTTCTTGGATTTGCTACTAAAGAAGCTGTCATTTTAGAAGATGAATTATCCCAATACAGCAAAGTCTTTGTGACTACTGATGATGGCTCCTATGGTATCAAGGGAAATGTATCAGTTGTGATTAACGAATTAGATAGTGAATTTGACGCTATTTACTCTTGTGGAGCACCTGGTATGATGAAATACATCAATCAAACCTTTTACGAACATCCCAGAGCTTATCTATCTTTAGAATCGCGTATGGCTTGTGGTATGGGAGCTTGTTATGCTTGTGTGCTTAAAGTGCCAGATAGTGAAACAGTTAGTCAACGTGTCTGTGAAGATGGGCCTGTATTTAAACAGGAACAGTTGTTTTATAAGGAGAGTATCATGACTACAAATCGATTACAAGTTTCTCTATCAGGCCTAGAATTAAAGAACCCTATCATTCCTGCCTCAGGCTGTTTTGGTTTTGGTCAAGAGTATGCTAAATACTATGATTTAGACCTCTTAGGTTCCATCATGATAAAGGCTACTACGCTTGAGCCACGTTTTGGGAATCCTACTCCAAGAGTGGCAGAAACCCCTGCAGGTATGCTCAACGCTATTGGTCTACAAAATCCTGGTTTAGAGGTCGTTCTTTCTGAAAAGTTACCTTGGCTTGAAAGAGAATATCCAAATCTCCCTATTATCGCCAATGTTGCTGGATTTTCAAAACAGGAGTATGCAACCGTTTCTCATGGAATTTCAAAGGCAAATAACGTAAAAGCCATCGAGCTCAATATCTCTTGTCCTAATGTCGATCATGGAAATCACGGTCTTTTAATCGGGCAAGACACAGATTTGGCTTTTGATGTGGTTAAAGCAGCTGTAGAAGCGTCAGATGTTCCAGTCTACGTTAAACTAACTCCAAGTGTGACTGATATTGTAACCATAGCAAAGGCAGCAGAAGATGCCGGAGCTAGCGGTCTTACCATGATCAATACTCTTGTTGGTATGCGTTTTGATCTCAAGACAAGAAAACCAATCCTCGCAAATGGAACAGGTGGGATGTCAGGTCCAGCAGTCTTTCCAGTTGCACTTAAATTAATTCGCCAGGTAGCACAAACAACGAGTCTGCCAATTATCGGTATGGGGGGAGTCGATTCAGCTCAAGCTGCCTTAGAAATGTATCTAGCAGGTGCTTCAGCAATCGGTGTCGGAACAGCAAACTTTACAAATCCCTATGCTTGTCCAGATATTATCGAAAATCTGCCAAAAGTTATGGACAAATATAACATCGAAAGTCTGGAACAACTTAGGAAAGAAGTAAAAAGTAGCTTATAGTCTTTTTAGATTCGTAATGTTTTGAATGCCTTCTTCTTTTTGGTATAATATAACTATGATTGTAACAATACCTATTAAAACTGAAAAAGACATTGCAACCCCAGGACCGACTGTCCTAGTATTAGGATATTTTGATGGTATCCACCTAGGGCATCAAAAACTATTTAGTATAGCTGGTGAAATAGCTGCAAAGAAAAGATTAAGCGTTGCCTTAATTACTTTTCATGAATCACCAAAATTAACCTTAAAAGCCTATTCGCCAGAAAATTTGCTTCATATCCTAAATGCGGACGATCGTGAACGCAAATTTAAACGAGCAGGAGTTGAAAATCTTTATCTGATGGATTTCTCAAGTCGTATTGCTAATATGACAGCGCAAGAGTTCGTAGATACCTTTGTTAAGGAAGTTAAAGCTGATACCATTGTAGTTGGATTTGACTATAGTTTAGGTTCAGATCGAAAATCTGCAGAGGATTTAAAAGAAATCTTCGACGGAGAAGTAGTTGTAGTACCACCTGTAGAAGATGAAAAAGGAAAGATTAGCTCTACTCGTATTCGTCAAGCCATCCTAGAAGGGGATGTGAAAGAAGCTGGGCAATTACTAGGAAGCCCTCTTCCGACAAGAGGAATTGTGGTACATGGTAATGCCCGTGGACGTACAATTGGATATCCTACTGCTAATCTAGTGCTTTTGGATCGTACTTATATGCCAGCAGATGGTGTCTATACTGTTGATATTGTAATAAAACGAAAACTGTATCGTGGAATGGCCAGTGTCGGAAAGAACGTGACCTTCGATGGAGAAGAAGAGCGTTTTGAAGTCAATATCTTTGATTTTGATGAAGACATTTATGGAGAGACTGTGACCGTCTATTGGTTAGATCGTATCCGAGATATGGTAAAATTTGACAGTGTTAAACAACTGGTCAAACAACTGGAAGAAGATGAAAAAGCTGCAAGAAAATAAAAGAATCAAAAAGTTCGAATGATTGTTCGAGCTTTTTGTTTAGCAAAAGTAGTCGATTAAGAGTCTTAGAGATATTTTTTTACAATCGGTAAAAATTTTTGGGAAAAAGCAAAGTTTTAGCTTGACATCTTAAATTTTTAAGGAGTAGAATGTTTACTAGTTAATTAAATGGTTAAACACTAGTTAAGGAGTTGTGATGAAACAAAGAAGTGTCCTTTTGGTTTATGATTGGTCTTTTTGTTCTGATTTTTAGGAGCTTGCGGACAAAAAGGGCAATCAAGAAAGCAAGAATGCTAAAGGAATGAAAATAGTGACCAGTTTTTATCCAGTCTACGCCATGGTTAAAGAGGTTTCTGGTGATTTAAATGATGTTCGGATGATTCAGTCTAGCTCCGGTATTCATTCCTATGAACCATCCGCAAATGATATTGCAGCTATTTATGATGCTGATGTCTTTATTTATCATTCACATACCTTGGAGTCATGGGCAGGAAGTTTAGATCCGAACTTGCAAAAATCTAAGGTAAAAGTCATAGAAGCGTCTGAAGGTATGACCTTGGAGCGTGTGCCTGGCTTGGAAGATATGGAAGCCGGAAACGGTGTTGACGAGAAAACCTTGTATGATCCTCATACATGGCTTGATCCTGAAAAGGTTGCAGAAGAAGCGCAGATTATTGCTGACAAGTTATCCGAACAGGACAGTGCTAACAAGGAAACTTATCAGAAAAACGCACAAAGTTTTAGTGATAAAGCTCATGAACTTACTAAGAAGTATCAACCAATCTTTAAAAAATCAAGTCAGAAGACATTTGTAACGCAACATACGGCCTTTTCTTATTTGTCCAAACGGTTTGGTCTAAATCAACTAGGGATTGCTGGTATTTCACCTGACCAAGAACCAAGTCCAAGACAATTGACTGAAATTCAAGAATTTGTAAAGACTTATAAAGTCAAAACTATTTTTACTGAAAGCAATGTTTCTTCTAAAGTTGCTGACACACTTGTAAAATCAACAGGTGTGAGTCTTAAAACTTTAAATCCTTTAGAGGCTGATCCACAAAATGATAAGTCTTATTTAGATAATTTAGAAGAGGATATTGCAATACTAGCAGAAGAATTGAAATGAGGAAATTATGAATAAAACAAAGAAATATTTAGCTGGATCAGCAGTAGTTATTGCGCTTAGTGTTTGTGCTTATGTTTTAAATCAGCACCAAGAAGCAGAGAAGAAGGAAGATAATCGTGTATCTTATGTTGATGGGAAAAACAATGAGTCTAAAAAGAACGAAAATTTGACTCCTGATCAAGTTAGCAAAAAGGAAGGCATTGAGGCCGAACAAATTGTTGTGAAAATTACTGATCAGGGATATGTGACTTCTCACGGAGACCATTTCCATTACTATAATGGTAAAGTTCCTTTCGATGCGATTTTTAGTGAAGAACTAGTCATGAAAGATCCAAGTTATCAATTGCGTGATGAACACATCGTTAACGAAATTAAAGGTGGTTACATCATCAAAGTTGATGGAAAATATTATGTCTACCTAAAAAATGCTAGTCAAGCTGAAAATATTCGTACCAAAGAACAAATTGAAAAACAAAAACAAGAGCATACATCTGACCAAAAAAATGATTCTAAGGAAGTTGTGGCAGCTAGAGCTCAAGGACGTTATACAACTGATGACGGTTATGTTTTTAACGCTTCTGATATCATTGAGGATACAGGAGATGCTTATATCGTTCCCCACGGAGGACACTTCCATTATATTCCTAAGAGTGATCTGTCAGCGGGTGAATTAGCTGCCGCAAAGGCTTATTTATCTGGCAATAGTTCAGCTCTCAGTCAACCCTTGTCACTGACACCGAATAATGGTGTTTCTGCAGCAGATGATGGTTATGTCTTTAACCCTAATGATGTTGTCAGAGATACTGGCGATGCTTATATCGTACGACATGGGGACCACTATCACTATATCCCTAAATCATCTCTTAACAATCATCAAGCACAATCTAACACTCCAAGCTTAGAAAGTCCTTCTAATTCTACACCAAATAATCCGTTACCACATGTTCACCATGAAGAAGAGGAACACGATCATGGTTTTGATGCAAATAGAATTATAAGTGAAGATTCAGAAGGTTTTGTCATGAGTCATGGTGATCACAATCATTACTTCTTTAAGAAAGATTTGACACCTGAGCAAATCAAGGCCGCACAAGATCATTTTGAAAGCTAAGTCACCAGTGACACCAAGTCCAAGTCATGAGGACCATGATGAAGATGAGCATGACCACCATCATGGTGAAGACCATGATCACGTCTTTGATGCGGATAGAGTCATCAGCGAAGATGCAGCTGGCTTTATCATGAGTCATGGAGATCACAATCATTACTTCTTTAAAAAGATTTATCCCCTGCTCAAATCAAGGCCGCACAAGATCACTTGTACGGCAATAAACATTCAGAAACTAGCCCAGATAACCACAGCAGTAAACCAGAAGAACACCATCATGATAACCATGGAAACCATCATGAGGAAGAGCACGATCATGGATTTGCAGCAGACCGTGTGATAAGTGAAGATGATAAAGGATTTGTTGTTTCTCATGGGGATCACAACCACTATTTCTTTAAAAAAGATTTAACAAAAGCTCAGATTAAAGCTGCTCAAGAACATTTAAACAGCCATAAAACTGAGTCTGTTAAACCTCTTGCAAAAGATGTAGAAGCATTTTCTAGAGAGGCCAGTGATAATGAAAAAATGGAGTATATTTCTAAGACCTACGGTGTACCGCTAGAAGCTATTCGTATTTCAAATGGATTCTTTGTATTTGGAAATCCAGACCAGGCTTATGACCCAACTCACATTCACCCTTATGCGGTTCGAAAGGAACACGTTCGAATTCCGCTTCAAACAGGTGATGCAGAGCTTGATTTTCTAAACGAACTCTATACAACTGCACTTCGTGACGGTGTCTCTCCTTATAGCCTACAGGTTGAAAATGGTAGCTTCGTCATACCTCACGGTGACCATAATCACTACATTAAAGTTCAGACTAAAGGTTATGAAGTTGCTTTGAAACATAAGATTCCTGCCCTGCAATCCAACTACCAACCAGGAGCCTTTGATGAAGCGACTGTTCAAAATAAGGTTGACCAGCTTCTAGCAGAAAGTCGAGAAGTTTACAAGGATAAACCAATTCTACAGAGACAGATCGAGCTTGCTTTGGGACAATTTTCTGAAAATATGAAGAAGCTCTCAACCAACTCAACAGCTGGTTATCTGGCTGCTTTAGATCTCTTTGACAAGCAGTATATCCATGTTGATGCTAGCGTAAAACCAACAGAAATCAGTCCTTTAGATAAGAAATATCAAGCTTTAGTAGATAAGATTAATACCTTGGATACGGATGCTTATGGACTTCCTAAGAAGGATCTCTTGGCTCAGCTCCAAGAAAATAAATTGGCTCAAGATGAGGCTGGTTTAGATGCAGTAGAAGCAAAACTACAAGCTCTACAAGATTTTAATGATCGAACTGGAGTTACAACAGTCGAGTACATTAAGTATTTCTATCAACATTTATCTGATAATCACTTAAATGACACTCTTAGAAATAAAATTGCTAACTTAACTTGGACACTTTATCAATCACAATCCTTCCTTAAGGCGACTGACTTGAACAAACTATTCCCAGAAATCTATCAAACAAAACTGGAAGTTGAAGAAGCTCTGAAGAATGAACCTGTTACAAGTAAGCCTTCTGAAACGATTTTAGATACAGAAAAAGTGGATGGCCATAGTGCTAAAAACAGCAGTCTATGAGTTTTTTTGAAAGGTTTGTATGATGATATTAAGCCTGAGGAACAAAGCAATCATGTTCGAAAAGCTCAAGTAGAAGGACTCTTAACGAAAGCTGATGAATTAGTTGCTCAAGTCAAAGAAGAAGGCGTAAAAGCTTCACTCGCTGACGAGGTGAAAAACCTGAAAGCTGCTCTAGATAAAGACGATGCAGACCTTGATGAACTAAATACGCAAGTCCAAGATCTTCTGAAGCGTATTTCATTAACTATTCAGAATGAACGTGAGAATGCCAATCAAGATTCAGAGGTTTTAGTTCTCTATCAAAAATTATATAACGGAGTCCTTGCCCTTCATACTTATTTGGAAATGAATAATGGTTCTGATACGGACTTTGAAAAAGTGGATGCTTTGTTTGATAAATTATCAGCTGCAAGCAAAGACAAACAAGCTCTTCTAGCACTTGCGCAAGAAATTGTCTTATTAAACCAAGAGCTTCAATCCAAAGCTAAGCCGGATGAAGCAAGTTCTGAAACAACTACCAAACAAGCAAGCGACAAACAGGCTGAATCAAGCAATCCGACAACTAGTTCTCCAGAAACAAGTGAGAAAGAAGTCAACTAAAAAAGAAGTAGCTTTGCTACTTCTTTTTTAGTCTTTGTAAGATACAATTCCAATGATAGTATCGACTGCACGTTCCATGGTTTGAAGGCTGACATATTCAAAACGTCCGTGCATATTTTCGCCACCAGCGAAGATATTTGGAGTAGGAATTCCCATGAAGGAAATCTTAGAGCCGTCTGTTCCACCACGGATAGGCTCGATAATTGGTGTAATATCAAGACTTTCCATCACTGCTTTAGCAATAGTGATTGGAGTCATATCCTTTTCGATAACTTCTTTCATGTTGTAGTATTGGTCTGTCAAAGTTAGGGTTACACGATCACTGCCAAGTTCTTGGTTCATCTTGTCAGCAATAGCTTGCATTGTAGCTTTACGCACTTCGAAGCTTTCTTTTTCAAAGTCGCGAATGATGTAGCTAGCACGCGCTTCCTCAACAGTTCCAGTGACATCCATGAGATGGTAGAAACCTTGGTAACCCTCAGTCAACTCAGGTCGGTCACCAGCTGGGAGTTGATTGTGGAAGTCGATGGCTAACTGGAGAGCATTGACCATTTGTCCTTTAGCTGTTCCTGGGTGAACATTACGACCTTGGAAGTGAAGTTCAGCACCTGCAGCAGAGAAGGTTTCATACTGCAATTCTCCAAGAGGTCCGCCGTCAACTGTATAAGCGAAGTCAACATCGAAGTCCTTTGCATCAAATTTGTTGGCACCAACACCGATTTCTTCATCAGGACCGAATCCAACTCGAATTTCATAGTGTTTTATTTCAGGATGAGAGTTCAAGTATTCGATAGCTGTCATGATTTCGGCGATACCAGATTTGTCATCAGCACCGAGAAGCGTAGTCCCATCTGTAGTAATCAAAGTTTGGCCGGGATATTTCTCTAAACTCTTAAAATCAGCTGGATCAAGTTTGAAACCAGAATTCCCAAGTTCGATAACTCCACCGTCGTAGTTTTCAATAACCTGAGGATTAACGCCTTCAGCATTAAAATCTGCCGTATCCATGTGTGAGATCAAGCCAATCTTACGAGTTAAACTTGGATCGTTGGCTGGTAGAGTACCGATAGCGAAACCGTTTGGCAAATAATAGACATTTTGTAAACCAACACGTTTCATCTCTGGGATGAGGACATTGGTTGCGAAGTCTACTTGGCTTTGAGTACTAGGTGTTGTCGTTGAGTTTTCGTCAGAACGTGTATTGACTTTGACGTAGGTCAAGAAGCGTTCTAGTAGTGTTGGATATTTCATCATAACTCCTTTTTATAATTTTTTATTTACCTAAACAAAATTGGCTAAACAATTGAGTAATGAGTTCATCTGGCGCTGCATCACCGGTGATTTCCCCAAGAATTTCCCAAGTGCGTGTCAAATCAACTTGAAGCAAATCAACAGGCATACCTAGTTCAAGTCCTTCATTAACTGCTTGCAGACTTTCAACTGCCTTTTCAATTAAAGAAATATGACGGGCATTAGACAAGTAAGTAGCATCTTGTTCGACTAGTCCTGCATTTTCAAAGAAAAGATTGTTGATCCGTTCTTCAATCTTATCAATGTTTTGATTTTTTTAAGAACTGAAATACGGATGACATCTTCAGGGAGTTCCTGAGTTTCAATAGCTTCAGCTAGGTCAGTTTTGTTGAGAAGAATAATACGATTTGTATCTTGACTAATTTCAAGAAGTTGTCGGTCTTGGGCAGTTAGAGGCTCACTAGCGTTTAGGACTAGTAGAACTAAGTCAGCTTCCTTTAGGGCTTTCTTGGAGCGTTCGACACCGATTTGCTCGACGATATCATCTGTTTCCCGAATACCAGCTGTATCAATCAATTTGAGAGGAACACCGTTGATATTGACGTATTCTTCGATGACATCACGAGTAGTTCCGGCAATATCAGTGACAATGGCCTTATCTTCACGTAGAAGGTTGTTAAGAAGGCTTGATTTTTCCAACATTTGGACGACCAATGATAGCCGTTGAAATTCCTTCACGGAGAATTTTACCACGACGTGCCGTTTTTAAGAGATTGGTTAAGAGGTGTTCAAATTCTAAAGTTTTTTCACGGATTACAGCAGTAGTAGCCTCTTCCACATCGTCATACTCAGGATAGTCTATATTAACCTCAACTTGTGCAAGTGTATTGAGTATCTCCTGGCGAGTATTGTTAATAAGATCAGACAAGGATCCGTCTAGTTGCTTGACCGCAATATTCATGGCTTTGTCTGTCTTGGCGCGGATGATATCCATAACGGCCTCAGCTTGAGTCAAGTCTACGCGACCGTTGAGGAAGGCACGTTTAGTAAACTCACCAGGTTCAGCCAACCGAGCCCCTTCACGGATAGCCAATTGGAGAATTTCATTAGTTACGGCGATTCCACCGTGAGTATTAATTTCAATAATATCTTCACGAGTGAAGGTTTTTGGAGATTTCATAGCACCAACCATGACCTCGTCCATAACCTTACCTGTCTGAGGATCAACGATATGTCCGTAGTTTAGAGTGTGACTAGCAACCTTGCTCAAATCCTTGCCTCTAAAAATTTTCTGGGCGATAGTAAAACTATCCGATCCACTTAAACGAACAATACCAATAGCCCCTTCACCAAGCGGAGTCGAGATTGCTGCGATGGTATCAAATTCACGTGTAATCATTTCATTTCCTTTTTACAATTTATATACAAATATCAATTAAAATTGTATCAAAATATAGCGTTTTATTCAACGAATGCCACTTATAAAGAAAAAGCCTAAGCAGATTGCTTAAGCTTTATTTAGTTCGCATTTCACCTTGTGGGAAATAAGTTCCTTCAGGCATATCGTTAATAATAACGTGAACAGCTGACTGAGGTGCTCCTGTGTTACGAACAACAGCTTCTGTTACTTCTTTAGCTAGGGCTTTCTTTTGCTCTAGAGTGCGTCCTTCAAATAAATCAATGCGTACAAATGGCATAATTGCGTCCTCCACTAGTTATTTTATTTCTTCTATTTTACCACATTTTGCCATTTAAAGCTTTGAGAAATTATGGTATACTAGAATGTAGCAAAAATTTAGAAATGGACGTGAAATAGAAGCATGGCACAGTTGTATTATCGTTATGGGACCATGAACTCTGGCAAAACCATCGAGATTCTCAAGGTTGCCTATAACTATGAGGAGCAAGGAAAAGGAGTTGTGATTATGACTTCAGCTCTGGATACGCGTGACGGTGTTGGCTATGTTTCAAGTCGCATTGGGATGAAAAGACCAGCAATTACTATTGACGAAACAACAGATATCTTTGGATTTATCCGAGATTTACCTGAAAAACCTTACTGTGTACTTGTCGATGAAGCCCAGTTTTTAAAACGTCACCATGTTTACGACCTAGCTCGTGTTGTTGATGAGTTAGACATACCTGTTATGGCATTTGGTTTAAAAAATGACTTTCGTAATGAGCTGTTTGAAGGTTCTAAACACCTCTTGCTCTTAGCAGATAAGATTGATGAAATCAAGACCATCTGTCAGTATTGTAAGAAAAAAGCGACTATGGTCTTGCGTACGCAGGACGGACTGCCTGTTTATGATGGTGAACAAATCCAGATTGGTGGAAATGAAACCTATATCTCAGTTTGCCGTAAACATTATTTTGCCCCTGAAATCAATAAGGAGAATAAGAAAGAATGAATATCTATGATCAACTACAAGCAGTAGAAGACCGTTATGAAGAATTGGGAGAATTGCTGAGTGATCCTGATGTGGTCTCTGATACCAAACGTTTTATGGAGCTTTCAAAAGAAGAAGCTTCTACTCGTGATACCGTTACAACCTACCGTGAATACAAACAAGTTCTTCAAAACATTGTCGACGCTGAGGAAATGATTAAGGAATCAGGTGGAGATGCTGATTTGGAAGAAATGGCCAAGCAAGAATTAAAAGACGCAAAGGCTGAAAAAGAAGAGTACGAAGAAAAACTGAAAATCTTGCTCCTTCCTAAAGATCCAAACGATGATAAGAACATTATCCTAGAAATCCGTGGTGCAGCTGGTGGAGATGAAGCAGCTCTCTTCGCTGGAGATCTTCTAACTATGTACCAAAAGTATGCGGAAGCCCAAGGTTGGCGCTTTGAAGTTATGGAAGCATCTATGAATGGTGTCGGTGGTTTCAAGGAAGTGGTTGCTATGGTATCAGGTCAGTCAGTTTACTCTAAACTCAAGTATGAGTCTGGTGCCCATCGTGTGCAACGTGTCCCAGTGACAGAAAGCCAGGGTCGTGTTCATACCTCAACAGCGACTGTCCTTGTCATGCCTGAAGTGGAAGAGGTAGAATATGATATTGATCCAAAAAGACCTTCGTGTAGATATTTACCACGCATCTGGTGCTGGTGGACAGAACGTCAACAAGGTTGCGACAGCCGTTCGTATCGTTCACTTACCAACTAATATCAAGGTTGAGATGCAGGAAGAACGTACCCAGCAGAAAAACCGTGAGAAGGCTATGAAGATTATTCGTGCGCGTGTTGCAGACCACTTTGCACAAATTGCCCAGGATGAACAAGACGCTGAGCGTAAGTCAACAATCGGTACTGGTGACCGTTCAGAACGGATTCGTACTTATAATTTCCCGCAAAACCGTGTTACGGACCACCGTATTGGCTTGACCCTCCAAAAAAACTAGATACCATCTTGTCTGGTAAATTGGATGAAGTTGTAGATGCCTTGGTTCTTTACGACCAAACACAAAAATTGGAAGAATTAAACAAATAATGAAATTAGCTCAAATATTTAAAGATTTTTGAGGGAAAGTTAATAGCACAAGGAGAGGAAGCAGAAAGCCTCTCCTTTGTCTATCGTAGCCTAAAAAAATCTATCTTTTACAGACTTCGTCTTTGCACTTCAGCAAGAAGTCACTGATGAAGATTACAAATTTGTAGAGGACATTTACAGGAAACTAGAAAATCACATGCCTGCTCAATACATAATCGGTTATGCTGAATTCTATGGGATGCAGTTAAAAGTAGATGATCGAGTTTTGATTCCCCGTCCAGAGACAGAAGAGTTGGTGGAACTCATTTTGGCTGAGAATCCAAAGGAAAACCTCAAAGTTCTTGATCTCGGAACAGGAAGTGGAGCGATAGCCCTTGCTTTAGCGAAAAATAGACCAGATTGGTCAGTTACGGCTGCGGATATTTCACAGGATGCTTTGGACTTATCATTGGAGAATGCTTACGCTCAAAATCTAAATCTCTCTTTTATCAAATCTGACTGTTTCTCCGAAATTTCTTCAAAATATGATATAATTGTATCCAATCCACCATACATTTCTCGAGCAGATGAGGAAGAAGTTGGTTTGAATGTTCTGCATTCAGAGCCGCATTTAGCCCTTTTTGCAGACGAGGAAGGTCTAGCGATTTATCGCAGAATCGCGGAAGAATCAAAGGACCATCTAAATGACGGTGGTAAGATTTATCTTGAAATTGGCTACAAAGAAGGTCAAAGTGTACCCGCTCTCTTTATGGAAAATCTTCCTGAGAAACGAGTTCGAACTCTGAAAGATCAATTTGGCCAAGATAGGATGGTTGTCATTGATGATGGAGAAAATTAAGCAAGAGTTGGAAAAGGGTGGAGCAGTAGTTTTGCCAACTGAGACAGTTTATGGCCTTTTTGCGAAAGCTTTGGATGAGAAGGCTGTTGACCATGTTTATCGGCTCAAACGTCGCCCTAGAGATAAGGCTCTCAATCTCAATGTTGCTAGTTTAGACGATATCTTGAACTTTTCCAAGAATCAGCCACCTTGTTTACAACAACTTGTTAAAAGTTTTTTCCAGGGCCTTTAACCATTATCCTAGAAGCTAATGACAAGGTCCCTTACTGGGTCAATTCAGACTTGACGACTGTTGGATTTCGCATGCCCAGTCATCCCGTCACTCTAGAATTGATTCGTGAGTTTGGTCCCTTAATCGGCCCGTCTGCTAACATTTCAGGACAGGATAGCGGTGTGACCTATAAGGAAATTCTGCAGGATTTTAACCAAAATGTTCTAGGTTTGGAAGATGATGCTTTTTTAACTGGTCAAGATTCGACTATTATAGACTTATCTGGCAGCAAGGTGAAGATTCTACGCCAAGGTTCGATAACTCGAGAAGATATCCTTGCCAAGATACCTGAAATTCCTTTTGAGGAGGTATGATATGCTACGTGAATTAAAAGCGACAGATGTCGAAACAATTTGTGTCATTAACAAAGAAGCGTTAGGTTATGCTTTTAGTCCTGAAGAAACGGCTCGTCAATTAGCTAAGTTGTCTCAAGACTCTCATCACTTCCTACTTGGTTTTGAGGATTCAATTAGCCATGACTTACTTGGTTATGTTCATGCTGAGGTTTATGAATCCCTTTATTCAAAACCAGGTTTTAATATCCTTGCTTTAGCTGTTTTACCTCAAACACAAGGTAAAGGAATCGGTAAAACATTGCTTGAAGGATTAGAACAGGAAGCAGAAAAACGTGTCTATAACTTTATTCGTTTAAATTCTGCAGACCATCGTACAGCTGCGCATGCTTTTTATGAAAGAGTTGGTTATACCTGCGATAAAATGCAGAAACGGTTTATTAAATTACTAAAAGGAGAAGACCTATGATTTTTGACAAAGACGATTTTAAAGCATACGATGCTGATCTATGGGATGCTATTGCCAAAGAAGAAGAACGCCAACAAAACAACATTGAGTTGATTGCTTCAGAGAACGTAGTCTCTAAGGCTGTTATGGCTGCTCAAGGGTCTATCTTGACCAATAAATACGCCGAAGGTTACCCAGGACGTCGTTATTACGGTGGAACTGATGTAGTAGACGTGGTAGAAACTCTAGCTATTGAACGTGCAAAAGAAATTTTTGGTGCTAAATTCGCCAATGTCCAACCCCACTCAGGAAGTCAAGCCAACTGTGCAGCATACATGGCTTTGATTGAGCCAGGTGATACAGTTATGGGAATGGATTTGGCTGCAGGTGGTCATCTGACTCACGGGGCTCCTGTAAGCTTCTCAGGTCAAACCTACAACTTTGTTTCATACAGCGTTGATCCTGAAACAGAACTCTTGGACTTCGATGCTATCCTGAAACAAGCCCAAGAAGTAAAACCAAAACTAATTGTTGCTGGTGCTTCAGCCTATTCTCACATTATTGATTTTTCTAAATTCCGTGAAATCGCAGATGCAGTCGGTGCTAAGCTTATGGTCGATATGGCTCACATTGCTGGTTTGGTTGCTGCTGGTCTTCATCCAAGTCCAGTACCATACGCCCATATCACTACAACAACGACCCACAAAACCCTTCGTGGTCCGCGTGGTGGTTTGATTTTGACTAACGACGAAGAGCTTGCTAAGAAAATTAATTCAGCTATTTTCCCGGGTATCCAAGGTGGTCCTTTAGAGCATGTTGTTGCTGCTAAGGCTGTTGCCTTCAAAGAAGTCTTGGATCCAGCCTTCAAGGAATATGCTGCTAATGTCATCAAGAACAGTAAGGCTATGGCTGAAGTATTCCTGAAAGATCCTGATTTCCGTATTATCTCTGGTGGCACTGAAAACCACCTTTTCCTAGTGGATGTCACTAAGGTTGTAGAAAGTGGAAAAGTAGCTCAAAACTTGCTGGATGAAGTTAATATTACCCTAAATAAGAACTCTATCCCTTATGAAACCTTGTCACCATTTAAGACTAGTGGTATTCGTATCGGAGCGGCAGCAATTACTGCTCGTGGTTTTGGTGAAAAAGAAAGCCGTCAAGTTGCTGAACTTATTATTAAAGCCCTTAAGAATGCAGAAAACGAAGCTGTCTTAGAAGAAGTGAGAAGTGCAGTCAAATCCTTGACAGATGCCTTCCCATTATACGAGGACTAATATTTTATGGATATTTATATCAAGAAAGCCATCATCCATCAGTTCAGCCCTGATGACACAGAGTTGTTCCTAGCGGATAAGTTTCTCAATATCACTCCCAAAATAGAGGAATACTTGCGTAAAAAAGTGGAGCGTGTGTATTCTGATGATGCTAAAACTGGTATTTTTGAAGAGGATAACCCTTTTTTTAACAACATCACAGAAGATCTAATGGAAACATCTGTGTCGATTGCTAATCTCTGGAAAGAGGAATTCTCTGTATCTGAAAATCAAAAGACAAACGATTTGGTCTTTGTACAGTTTTCAAAAGAAGGAGTGGAACACTTTGCCTTCCTTCGAATTGCATTGCGAGAAACCTTGACACACCTAGGTGGTGAGGTTGATAATCCAATCAAACTGACTCAGAATAATCTACCAGGTTTTGGTACTGGAGCTGATGAAGCCCTTGTGGTTAATCTTCAAAGCCGCAAGTATCATTTGATTGAAAAACGCATCAAGCACAATGGAGCTTTTTTAAACTATTTTTCTGAGAATCTTATTCAAGCTCAACCAAAGATTTCACCTAAGAAATCTATCAAGGAACTTGAAAAAACGGCTCAAAAAATTGCCGAAACCTTTAACGCGGATGATTTTCAATTTCAATCCAAGGTTAAATCAGCAATCTTCAATAATATCGAAGAAAACAATGAACTCTCTCCAGAAAAATTAGCTAATGATCTCTTTGACAACAATCTTACTGCCCGTTTAAGCTTTTATTGACAGAGTCAAAGAAGCAGTACCTGAGCCAGTTCAGTTTGATGAGATTGATGCCAGTCGTCAGTTGAAGAGATTTGAAAATCAGAAACTCTCCTTGTCAAACGGAATTGAACTAATCGTACCAAACAATGTCTATCAAGATGCAGAATCCGTTGAGTTCATTCAAAAACGATAATGGAACCTATTCTATCTTAATCAAAAACATCGAGGATATTCAAAATAAATAATGTTTAAACTTATACGAAGAGTGCTGGTGCTAGCAGTCTTCCTTTTCGCTGGATACAAAGCCTATCTCATTCGTCAGGACGTCAAACAAGTTATGACCTACCAACCCATGGTACGTGAAATCTTGAGTGAAAGAGATACTCCAGCAAACGAAGAGCTTGTGCTCGCCATGATCTATACAGAAACCAAAGGTAAAGAAGGAGACGTGATGCAGTCTAGTGAGTCTGCTAGCGGTTCTACTGATACCATTAACGATAACGCTAGTAGTATTCGTCAAGGTGTTCAAACTTTGACAGATAATCTCTATCTAGCTCAAGAAAAAGGAGTGGATGTCTGGACAGCCATTCAAGCTTATAACTTTGGGCCTGCTTATATTGATTTTATCGCCCAAAATGGGAAAAAGAATACGATTGCTCTAGCTAAACAATATTCTAGAGATACAGTTGCGCCGACATTAGGGAATACAACAGGAAAAACCTATCGCTACATCAATCCTATTTCCATTTTTCAAGGTGGAGAACTTTATGTCGATGGGGGAAACTATTATTACTCTAGACAGGTTCAAGTAAATCTCTATATCATGAAAAATTTTTAATCTATTTTAAGCATCTAGAAATTCTAGGTGCTTTTTATAAGTTTTTCTTTAAGGATACTTTTAATATGCTAGAGGAGAAAAAGGAGGAACGTCTCATGCGAAAGAAAGTCTTTTCTGACTAGCGCTGCAGTACTTTTAGCAGTTGCAACACTGCAAAGCGCCCAGGCAGCTACTGATGTTCAAAAAAAGTCATTGATGAAACCTATGTTCAACCTGAGTATGTCTTGGGTTCTTCACTAACAGAAGATCAAAAAAATCAAACACTTAAAAAGACTAGGCTATGATGCCTCTAAAGATACTAAAGACTTGAAGACTATGACACCAGATGTCTACTCAAAAATTATGAATGTCGCCAACGACTCTAGTCTTCAACTTTATTCATCAGCAAAAATTCAAAAACTAGGTGAAAAATCTCCACTTGAAGTCAAGATTGAAACACCTGAAAATATCACCAAAGTGACCCAAGACATGTACCGTAATGCGGCTGTTACCTTGGGTGTCGAGCACGCACGTATTACCGTTGCAGCGCCAATCCCAGTTACTGGGGAAAGTGCTCTAGCAGGTATTTACTATTCCCTTGAGTCAAATGGTGTAAAATTACCTCAAGAAAATAAAGACTTGGCTCAGGAAGAGCTCAAGGCCTTGTCTGATATTAACGATGAAAACAAGGACAAATCAGGATTCGATGCCAATAAACTGAACGTTGCACTTGCTGATATCAAGGCTGCAGTCGCTAAGGCTAAAGAGTCCAAAGGTGAACTTACAGAAGATGATGTTCGTAAGATTGTTGAAGATACTTTGAAGAACTACAAACTAGATCAAGTTGTTACAGGCAACCAAGTCAATGTCATCATCAACTTTGCCTTCAATCTTTCAAAGAGCGATATTCTTAACAACGAAGACTTTACAAAGACGCTAAAAAGATTTGAAACAAAGCATTGTTGCGCAAGCAGGTGATAGTTTCAGCAATATCGATCTAAACTTTGATGCCAATAAAGCTATTCAAGACGGTGGAAACATTCTAAGCTCAATTTGGCAAGCTATCCTTGATTTCTTCAAGAGTTTTGGTGCTTAGGTCAATTCATGGTATAATAGATGGTAACAGGATTGTTGCCGTCTTTTTTTGTCGGCTTATAGAAAGTGAAAAATTATGTTAAAGAAAAATGATATTGTAGAAGTTGAGATTGTCGATTTGACCCATGAAGGAGCAGGTGTTGCAAAAGGTTGATGGCTTGGTCTTTTTTTGTAGAGAATGCTCTACCGACTGAAAAAAATCCTTATGCGCGTACTTAAAGTCAACAAGAAAATCGGCTTTGGTAAGGTTGAGGAATATCTTACACAATCTCCACATCGTAACCAAGACTTAGATTTGGCTTACCTGCGTTCAGGCATTGCCGACTTGGGGCATCTAGCTTATCCAGAGCAACTCAAGTTTAAAACCAAGCAAGTGAAAGACAGTCTTTATAAGATTGCTGGTATCAGGGATGTAGAGGTTTCGGATACTCTTGGCATGGAAAATCCGATTAAGTATCGTAACAAGGCTCAGGTTCCTGTTCGTCGCGTCAATGGTGTTATGGAGACTGGTTTCTTCCGTAAGAATTCTCATGACCTTATGCCGTTGGAAGATTTTTATATCCAAGATCCAGTGATTGACCAAGTTATTGTGGCTTTACGTGATTTGCTTCGTCGCTATGACTTAAAACCCTATGATGAGATGGAACAGTCTGGTCTGATTCGTAACCTTGTCGTTCGTCGAGGACATCATTCTGGAGAAATCATGGTCATTTTGGTCACCACTGTCCTAAAATTTTCCGAGTTGAACAGTTGATTGAACAAATCATCAAGCAGTTCCCAGAGATTGTGTCTGTCATGCAAAATATCAATGACCAGAATACCAATGCCATTTTTGGAAAAGAATGGCGGGTTCTCTATGGTCAAGACTACATTACGGACCAAATGTTGGGGAATGATTTCAAAATCTCTGGACCAGCCTTTTACCAGGTCAATACCGAAATGGCGGAAAAGCTCTATCAGACAGCTATTGATTTTGCGGAGTTAAGAGAAGACGATGTGGTGATCGATGCCTATTCAGGAATCGGGACCATTGGCTTATCAGTCGCTAAACATGTCAAGGAAGTCTACGGGGTAGAAGTTATCCCCGAAGCAGTTGAAAAATAGCCAGAAGAACGCAGAATTGAACGGTATCACAAATGCTCACTATGTCTGTGAGACAGCTGAAAATGCCATGAAGAATTGGCTCAAGGAAGGCATCCAACCAACTGCCATCCTGGTTGACCCTCCACGTAAAGGCTTGACCGAAAGCTTTATCAAAGCAAGCGCCCAAACAGGAGCTGACCGCATCGCCTATATCTCCTGTAATGTCGCAACCATGGCGCGTGATATCAAACTTTATCAAGAATTGGGCTATGAATTGAAGAAAGTCCAGCTGGTGGACCTTTTTTTCCGCAAACGCATCACGTTGAGTGTGTAGCTTTGCTGGTAAATGCGTAAAAAACCTTCTAACAAAAGGGATAATGAAAAGCCTTGATTGTAAGGCTTTTTTTGCATTTTTGTGATAAAATATAGGTAGTTTTAATCGAGAGCAACTAAGAAGCAGTAGCAAATATTACATATAAAATAATCAAAATAAGGAAGATAAAATGACAGAAATTGACAAAAAAATAATTTAAAAAAATTATCTTTATTGTACATTTGGAATTACTTATATAGCTTTGGGGGATTCTTGCCATCTTTACTCAATCTCATATTTTGGGATTAGAAACATTTATAGGGAGAATGTTACATATAGTAGGTGCACTTGGTCCAGCTATTGCAAGTGGCTTTTTATTTGAAAAAGGAATAATATAAAAATTTAAACATTTTTTTATTTAGTAAGAAAGAAAATAGTAGTATTTATTTCATTATTCATTTGTTAGCAATTTTGATACTATTTTCTGTATCTTCCTTAGAATTAAATGAAGTATCAATTTATCTGATGCCATTATTCTTTATACAACTAATTTTTGGTGGTGGACATGAAGAATTAGGATGGAGAGGAATATTACAGCCGTTACTTGATAAAAAAATATACTTATTGGCAATCTAATTTGATTGTAGGATCAATTTGGGGAATATGGCATCTGCCTTTATGGTTTATAGTTGGAGAAAGTCATCAAGGATTTCCTTTTATTTTTATTTTTTTATATACATTGTTTTTTAAGCTTTGTTTTAGGGCTTCTTTATCGTCAAACGAAATCTGTGGGATACTGTCTATTATTCCATACGTTCGCAAATTTGTTAAATCTCTATTTTTGTGTTGAAGATTAATCTTATTTTTTTATTATCATTTTTTTATTGGTTATTTGATTTATACTATATTGGCGAGTAATAGAATTAGTAAGGAAAAAGAATTTATATCCAAAATAACAGGATATACTCTAGAAAATGAAGATGATTTTGTTCAAGGTAATAAAGAAGAAATAACGAAGATTTATATGAAAGGTTTAAAGTAAACATGAGTCTCTTATTTGAAGAATTTAAAACCATTTGTTTCCATTTAAATCGAGTCGGAATTACACCGACACTGATGGGTTCTTTGGGATTGGAGTTTAGAACAAAAGAAAATTGGGGGCGTCTGACATTGACATTCATGTACCTGGTGACCCTAGAGGTTGGGAAGCACCTGACCATCTCAGAATTTATGACTGGGACAAGATAATGAAAGTGATGAAAGACTTAGGCTACGTCTTAATAGATATTCATGAGCATGAACTCAAAAACGATCGAGTGAGTGTTGAATTTGGAAGTATCGATTCCTTACCTGATTTTGCAGGAGTTTCGGAATCGGATATAGAGCTTATTCACATTGAAGGCATCACTTTTCGTCTTCCAAGTCTGGAGCAGTATCTAAGTATTTACAAAGCTTCTTCTCAAGACTCCTATCGAAATGATCACAATAACAATAAGGATTTTTAAAAAAAGATCGAGTGGCTGGAAAGTCATTTGTAAATTATCATATGAACAGTAGTAAGTTGTAAGACTGGTTGCTTTTTTTATTTTTTTATTATTATTTTTTTATTTGTTATTTAATTTATACTATATTGGCGAGTAATAGAATTAGTAAGGAAAAAAATATTTTAAATTTTTTTGATCAGGATATCCATCATTGAAAGTAACGTGTGGTCATTCTAGATAATTGATTTTTAGAGATTTTTTTCTATTTGATGAGGCATCACTGCTTGTTCAAACTGGTTTAACAAGTATTTATCTAGTGAAAGTCCCTACAGTAAGGAGTTTAAATATGAAATTCCATGAATTTGGTGATAAGAATTTGCCTTCTATCTTGCTGATACATGGCGGTGGCAGTTCTTGGTGGAATTATCTTCGTCAAGCACGAATCTTATCAGAAGAATACCGTATTATTCTACCCACTTTGAATGGCCACGGAGAGGAATATCAACTTGATTATGTTTCTACTGAAGATTCTGCTTTGGAGATTCTAGACTATATCAAAGCAAATTGTGGTGGGAAATTGTTTGCAATCGGTGGTGTTTCACTTGGTGGTCAAATTGCTATGGAGCTTTTGTCAATAGACAGAGATATAGCTGAGAAAGCCATCATAGATGGAAGCCTCTGTATCCCTCAACCAAGATTAGCTAAAATCAGCATTTTTCTGATACGTCCATTTGGCAAACTGATGTTTAGTAAATTCTCTTGTAAACTTCAGTTAAGCATAATGAACAAAATATATCCTAAATTCGCTTATCCAGAGGAAATAAAAGATTATTATTTGGAGGATCTGCCAAGGACGCCTATCAAAACATTAGTGACCATTTATAAAACCTATATGGGGCGTTACAAGCTAAAGGACACGATTTCTGCAAGCAAGACGCAGGTTCTGTATATCTATGGTGAAAAAGAATTGAACTATGTGAAAGCATCAGCGAAATTATTTCATCAGCACCATCCCAATACGATCCTGTATGAAGCTAAGGGCTATAACCACGGCTATTTATCAGCTTACCTGCCTCAAGAGTGGATTGATTTGGTGGTGCCATTTTTAAAGAGCGATTCATTGGAAATGTGTAATGAATCTGATATATCATAAGGAGGAATCTGATGCTAGGAGCAATAGTTGGAGATATTGTTGGTTCTGTTTATGAATGGGACAACATTAAAACGAAAGACTTTCCATTATTTCGTGATGATTGTTTTTTCACAGATGATACGGTTATGACCTGTGCCGTTGCAGAAGCAATTATAAATGGTGGTCAAAAAGATGACTTTATTGATGCCATGAAAAAATATGGTAGGATGTATCCCGATGCAGGTTACGGTGCAAGATTTGGGAATTGGGTTGATGGCGACGATCGAGAACCTTATAATAGCTTTGGAAATGGCTCAGCAATGCGTGTATCTCCTTGTGCTTGGATCATGGATTGTGGCTTCTTTGCCAGAACAGGAGCCTGGCCTTCTAGTAGAAATCTTGCGAGAATTTCTGCAGAGGTGACTCATAACCATCCAGAGGGTGTCAAAGGAGCTATGGCGACGTCTGATGCTATCTTTCTGTGTCGTTATTACTTTGGAGGCTACTGTGGCGATTACGAGCAACCAATCAATGATCATCCTACAGAGTGTAAAAAACGCATCAAGGAATACATAGAGAAAGAGTACGGATATAACCTTTCTCAAACACTAGATGAAATTCGTCCCTACTTATCGTTTTTAATGAAACTTGCCAGAATACTGTACCTCAGGCCATCATTGCCTTTCTTGAAAGTACAGATTTTGAAGATGCGATTCGAAATGCGATTTCCCTTGGTGGGGATAGTGATACTCTCGCTGCAATTACAGGTAGTATCGCCGAAGCAGCTTATGGAATTCCTGAGTGGATCAAAGACAAGGCCTTTTAGCTATCTAGATGAGCCTTTGAAAGAGGTGCTTAGACGATGGGAAGAAACGATTGTAATAAAAATAATAGATAGGCGTTATGCGGACCGATAATGAATGATGGAGAGTTATCGATGGTTATATTGGAATTGTATCAAGGTGATTATCAAAAAGATTTAGTCGTATTTGAGACTTTAGAAGAAGGGAAAGATTTTGTAGCTCAAATCCCTGGATATACTCAAGAAAAACGAAGATGGGTTTGAAGTGGAGTATGTGAATCCTAAACACTTGCCGGATTATATGGAAATTATCTTCAATGGAAATATTGTCCCCTTATCTAGATTTTCGTTTGAACCCGAAGAAAATGTGGACATTATTTGGAAAGAAATTTCGAATCTGTCCCTTAAAAATGATAAAGTAATCGAAGGCGCTACAAAAGTAGATGCGTACGTCGTTAACAACGATGAAGTGAAAGCTTTTGTCGAATCCAGAGAAGCAAACTTCCGCAAGGCAAAAGCTTTCTTAGAAAGCAAAGGGTGCGAAGTCGACAGAAGCTTTTTCGGAAGTGAAGACGGTGAAGCGATTGTCTACAGAAAACGCAACACTGAAGATTGGCACTTCTTATGTCACTTAGACCCGCTGTTTGTAGAGGTTGAAGATGTAGAAGAATATGTGAAAGAAGCGATGGAAGATATTCAATAGTCAACCAAAGTTCTTTGTGAGTGTATGCCACTGCTTGAGTAGATGGATTGAGCAGTAAAGAGAAACATCTAGCACTATCTAGCTTCTTCAGGAGAAATATCTATCATGAAAATGGAAGTCGGGAAAATCTATCTTGTAAAAAAAGATGTTTTTGGTTTTAAAAAAAGATGAACTTTGGACTTTAGTTGATAAGGGGTATCAAACTTATTTTTTGGGGAACATAATTTCGTATTTGTCAATGTTGAGAAAGTGAAGGTATTTGCATTTTTACAAGATAGTTCAGAAGAAGATATACAAATTTACCATCATCTGGATGACTATCTTGAAGAAGTTAATCGTGAGAATTTTTAAAGGAATGTAAGCTGAAAATGAAAAATGCTTGCTTTAAATCAAGCTAAGATCTAATCTATCAATTTTAAGTTCAGGGATTTTATTTGGAATTGATCCATTCTAGAGACTTTTTCGTTATAAAAAAACTAGACTGAAACCAAGGTGAAAACCATCTGGTTCGGTCTTTTTTTCTGTTAATGTAGTATAATAAAAGGTGTAGGTATTCAAGTTTTTAATAGGATTATTCTAAGAACGAAAACATCTAGAGAGAGACAAAACATGAAGCAATCACTTGAATTTTTTTAAGAGAAAGAATCACCGATAAGATGCCCTTAGAGGAAATGGTAGCAATCTTTGAAGACTTGTGTCGTGAGCCTATTGAGGATGAGATGGTTTTATTTGAAACAGGGACGTTTACAACTATATCTGATAAGCCAATGTTTCAACTATCCTTAGTAAGGCAAGTCCCGAATGAAGACGAAGAATTTTATCAAGTACATCTTGATATTTTCTATGAAGCTAGTCGTGAGAATCAAATCTTTAGTGAATCAACCTGGGATGAGGATTTAGAGGAAAATATTTTTGACTACATTAGAAATTCAGAAGTATTTGCCTATGCTAAAGATCAGGAATACCTAGCAGTCAAAATGTATATGGACCAAACTTGATAAGGCTAGTTAAAGTAATGAAATTTAATGACAGGAGAATTATAAATGAATAAAATAATGGTAATCATCAATCCAACATCTGGAGGCGAAAAAAAGCCTTAGATTATAAGGTGAAGTTAGAAAATAAAGCTAGAGATTACTTTTGAACATGTGGAAATGAAGATTACGGAAAAAAAGCTCAAGATGCAACAAACTTTGCGGAAGAAGCTGCTCGAGAGCGGTATGATGCAGTCCTTGTTTTTTTGGTGGGGATGGTACTGTTAATGAAGTAATCTCTGGGATCGCGGAAAAAGAATATACTCCTAAACTTGCGATTATTCCAGGAGGGACAGGGAATCTTATCACCAAACTATTAGAAATCAATCAAGATATTGACGGTGCGATTGACGAGCTTGATTTTTAGTTCTACCAACAAGATTGATATCGGAAAATCTAACGGAAACTATTTTGGTTATATCTTTAGTATTGGTTCATTACCAGAAGCCATCCATAATGTTGGGATAGAAGATAAGACGAAGTTTGGCATGCTCGCCTATGCGATTAATACCATGAAGTCTGTCGTAACAGATCAAGCATTTAATATTACTGTTGAGACAGAAAATGGAAATTATATTGGCCCAGCCAGTCATGTTTTTAGTTCTTCTTACAAATTATTTTTGTTGACAAAAAAATCTTTGATGAGGACAAAAGATGGTTATGCCAATATTTTGATTTTAAAAGATGCGTCTATTCTCACTAAATTGTCTGTAATCCCTGATTTATTAAAGGGAGATGTTGTCGTAAATGATAATATCGAGTATCTAAAAAGCTCGTCACATCAAAATCTCTTCAGATAGTGAATTAGAAACAGATGTTGATGGTGACAAATCCGATAATTTACCAGTAGAAATCAAGGTACTAGTGCAGCATATAGAAGTTTATTAACAGTTAAAAGAATAAGAAATTTTTAACAAAGAAATACATAAACGTGGGTATCTAGATATACCATTTTTCATGAATAGTGAGAATAGCTCTCATACAAAAACAAGTCGTTAAAGACAAGGAGTAGATATATGGAATTACAAGATTTTACCGAAAAAGAACAAGAAATGATTAAAAAGGGATTAACTTTCTCTAAACTTAGTGATAAAGAAACTGCTGATAAGATTATCGCCTTAATCCCTCAAGAATACATAAAACGTATACCTTTTTTTCGTTAGAAAACATGCTATTACACGCACAGTCAAGAGAATTTCGCTTGAGTACCCAGAATTATACGCAGTCGCTGAACAAGAAGGCCAGCTTCCAACAAAGGAAGCCCAAGAATTGCGACAAATTCTTACAGATATTTTCCAAGAAAAAATGAACAAGCATAAGATTAAGTAGTTTTTAATAATTTACTTAATCCTATACTTGCTCGTATTGAAATGATACTATCCTATTCCCACATACTGTGTTGAGCTCTAACACCATAACTCTCTATAGAACCATCTGAATTGAACTTGGATTCAATCCTGTATCTTTTCCAGAGGTCGTAATCTGCTGTTTGAATGGTTAGGATGTAGTTTGCGTCAGTCTCAGCGACATTGTAATCAGCAGGATTGACTTTAAAGATATCGATTAATTTTCGTGTTTGAAAATCTTGGAGCTTGAGATTTGCTAGCTTGACATGATTGATAGAAATTTCTTCTAGTTGATTGTTATCCTTAGGTGTTCTGTAATAGGTAATGATACAGTTTTTGAGCTGATCAGTATCTTTTCCTGTAGGAGTAAGGCTCATAAAGCCATAGGATTGATCATCCCGCTTGATTTCAAGAAGCTGGCCGTAGTAGAAGTGGTCATTTTTTTGGGGTTGGTGATTGGACTATCTGCACCTTTATCTTCGAAAGTGAATCCATACTCTAAAAGCTCGGAAGCCTTGGTCTTCCCGATAATGACAGTGGTATCTTGAATGGTTACTGGAACAGGTTGAGCTGGAAGGCCACTCATCATCATGCAAAACATAAAAACATAACTCGTTAAAAAAGCTGTCCCAATAACAGCGTTGGTTGATGCATAGGCATGACTGTTATGAGTGTTTTTTCTGATAGTTAGTACAACCAATTTGCCGATACTTTTTAAAAGCATACTAACAAGCACTATGAAAAATTGTTTTTTCAAACATTCATAAAATGCTTGTGGAAAGCTATTACCATGATAGTAGAAGCCAGCCAAAACGAGTAGATTAACGATTAAATAGATCAACAAGAACCAATGGATCTCTTTTAGGGCATTGGCATCAGTGATTTCTTCATAATCAACGTGAATTCTTCCTTGAATAGCATGCCCAAGTTTATAAATCCATTTGGGAATTTCCTTGCCTTTTTTTACTGCGATTACAAGTCTAATATAGAGATAGATGGTAAAGAATAAGGATAGAAAGAAAAGAGCATAAAAAAACAAAACAACAGTAGTGAACATGGCTATTTCCCCTTTTTTTACCAATGAATACAGAACTATTTATTAGCTCCATTATAGCACTTTCTTAGTAAATAGAGCTAGAAATATCAGCAATATCCTTAAAGATAAAAAGATGGGAATCATGGCCATTTATGCTATACCAATTGTACTGATAGAAGGTAGTCCTTTCTTACTAATCGTTTTATTGGATGGTAATTTGGGATTAAAGAGAAAGAAGAGATTTGAGATAGAACATAAAGGAGTAGAGAACCATGGGTAGAATGGTGATTATAGGTACTTTAATAGCTTTTGCAATCTTTAATCTGCTGCTCGGTCTGGGCTTTTATCTTTTTCTTAAGAAAAGGAGAGATAACGGACAGTCTTTGTACGAAACCCCTGTAAATCAACAAACTCGAACAGAAAAACTGGGTTTAGGCGAGATTTTAGTCTACCTGTCCCTGATTGCTATTGCAGGGATCTTTGCTTTTCAAACCTTAAACAGAGGCGGTGTGGGGAATTCTATTTTAGCCAAAATGATTCTTCTACCTGCTCTGATGGCGCTTTTCAATGCGCGAAAAAGGACTGGAAAGTCTTTACTTGCCCTCCTTATAACCTTTATGGTCTTTCTAGTAGGAGTTATGTTTAATCTCACGATAGGTTTGCCACCTCAAGCACCGGTTTTACAAATTAATGAAAGTAAAATCACTTTGGTAGAAACCAAAGCAAGCGATCTGATGGAAGCTGGATTTGATATCTATGTAAGACAGGGTGATGGTGGTAGCGACTACGAAACCCTTCTGGCAGATGGTAGTTTCCAAAAGTATCCAGGCGATAAAACAGTTACCATCGAAAAAGGCTTCAGACTGGATAGTAATGCTGTCCCTTACGCTCTCTATCTTCTTGTAAAAGACGGTATAGTACTGGGCAGTATTTCCTTTTACGGTGCTGAGGACCAGGATGTGTCTTTAGAAGATTCTAAGGTTATTCAGGTTCGATTTAACAAGGACAGTATCGAGGCAGCGAAAAAACATTCTATCACTTTCAAGTTAGATGAACTCGACTTAACTAAGAGATTGGACCTTCCTCTTGTTCAAAAAACTTTTAAAAAGCATCTATGGTCAATTCCCCCATCACATACAAGTGATGTCACTCAATTGTGGTATGGATTACAGTGGTCCAGCAACAGTGACTCTCTATTTTGGAATGAATATTACAGCCTTATCCGTCTAGATGAAAATTATTTGATGACTGATTTTGAACTGGCTGCGAAAATAGCACGTGATGAGTAGATGGGTTTTTGAATAGTTGACTGTACTTATAACTAATTAAGGAACTAATCGATTTAGTTCCTTTTTAATTTTTTGAACTTATTTTAAAAACGGTTTCTATTTTATGGTTCGTTAATTATTACGAACAAAAAAATGAATTTATTTAAAAAAGTTTCTAAAAATACTTTACAAGTATCTGAAAACATGATATAGTAATGAAGCTTAGAAAATGAGATGATGTTTTCTAGCAAATATAAACCCGAGTAAAAAATGCCTACGGACAGGCAGGGTTGAATGCCGAAGCGTGGTTGAAAAGCCACATTATTGATAGGGTTAAAAGCCTACTTTTATAAGTTGATGTTAGGACATTTGTCCTAATTCGTATAGATTTGTTAGTGTGGTGAAAGCACACGTCATCTTGTGAAACGATCAATAAAGTACGTAATATTTGCTACTAGAGAGTTAGGAAACATCAGGAACAGACATACTCAAAGAAACAAACATAAACACGTCAGTAGATTGTAGAGCAGGTGCTAACCTGCTCTTTTTTCATAAGTATCCTTTAGAACCTTACATGGTTAAGGTGTAAAAAATATGATAAAGGAGTATGTCTCTATAATGTTAAATCAAAACCAAGCTCCAATTTATGAGGGACTGGTCAAGTTACGAAAAAAAAGAATTGTTCCTTTCGATGTACCAGGTCATAAGCGTGGACGTGGTAACCCAGAATTAGTGGAACTTTTAGGGGAAAAATGTGTAGGTATAGATGTTAATTCTATGAAACCTTTGGACAATCTAGGGCATCCCATTTCGATTATCCGAGAAGCAGAGGAGTTAGCAGCAGAAGCTTTTGGTGCGGCCCATGCCTTTTTAATGATCGGTGGAACAACATCATCAGTACAAACCATGATTCTCTCCACCTGTAAAGCGGGAGATAAGATCATCCTTCCTCGAAATGTCCATAAGTCAGCCATCAACGCTCTCGTTTTATGTGGTGCTATTCCTATCTATATCGAGATGAGTGTGGATCCAAAAATCGGTATTGCACTGGGACTTGAAATGAGCGTGTAGCACAAGCTATAAAGGACCATCCAGATGCTAAGGCTATCCTAATCAACAATCCAACCTATTATGGGATTTGTTCAGACCTTAAGGGATTAACAGAGATGGCTCACGCCGCAGGAATGAAAGTGTTAGTAGACGAGGCGCACGGTGCTCATCTGCATTTTACAGATAAACTTCCTCTATCTGGCATGGACGCTGGAGCGGATATGTCAGCTGTATCCATGCATAAGTCTGGTGGCAGCTTGACACAAAGTTCGCTTCTTTTAGTTGGTGATCAGATGAATCCTGAGTATGTACGTCAAATCATTAACCTGACACAGTCAACATCAGCATCTTATCTGTTAATGGCTAGTTTAGATGTTTCTCGTAGAAATCTAGCCCTTCGTGGTAAAGAGTCCTTTGAGAAGGTCATTGAGCTATCTGAGTACGCTCGTCGTGAAATCAATGCCATCGGTGGCTACTATGCCTACTCAAAAGAGCTAGTAGACGGTGTGTCTGTTTGCGATTTTGACGTCACTAAGTTGTCAGTCTACACTCAGGGTATTGGCTTAACAGGTATTGAAGTTTATGATCTCCTACGAGACGAATATGATATTCAGATTGAGTTTGGTGATATTGGTAATATCTTGGCCTACATTTCAATTGGTGACCGCATTCAAGACATTGAGCGCTTAGTCGGTGCGCTAGCTGATATCAAGAGACTATACTCACGAGATGGAAAGGACTTGATTGCTGGAGAATATATTCAGCCTGAGTTGGTCCTATCTCCTCAGGAAGCCTTTTATTCAGAGAGAAGAAGCTTAACTTTGGACGAATCCGTTGGGCAAGTCTGCGGAGAATTTGTCATGTGTTATCCTCCCGGCATCCCAATCTTAGCGCCAGGTGAACGGATTACACGAGAAATTGTCGATTATATTCAATTTGCCAAAGAACGTGGTTGTTCCCTTCAAGGAACGGAAGATCCAGAGGTCAATCACATCAATGTTATTGAGAGAAAGGAGAACTAAATGGATTTATGGTTTTCTGAAGTTCATACTCCAGATGTGAAATTATCCCTGAGAACAGCCAAACAACTCTACGCTGGTAAAAGTGAATGGCAGGATATTGAAGTATTAGATACACCAGCTTTTGGGAAGATATTGATTTTAAATGGGCATGTCTTATTTTCAGATGCAGATGATTTTGTCTATAATGAAATGACGGTTCACGTTCCTATGGCTGTCCATCCCAATCCAAAGAAAGTCTTGGTTATTGGGGGTGGTGACGGTGGTGTTGCCCAAGTATTAACGCTATATCCTGAACTGGAGCAAATTGATATCGTGGAACCGGATGAGATGTTGGTTGAAGTCTGTCGTGAGTATTTCCCAGACTTTGCAGCAGGACTTGATGACCCTCGTGTCACAATTTATTATCAAATGGTCTGCGTTTTTTGAGAAACTGTGAAGATGACTACGACATTATCATCAATGATGCGACAGATCCATTTGGACATACAGAAGGTCTTTTTACCAAGGAATTTTACGGAAATAGTTATAGGGCTCTCAAAGAGGACGGTATTATGATTTACCAGCATGGAAGTCCATTCTTTGACGAAGATGAGTCTGCTTGCCGAAGTATGCATCGTAAGGTCAATCAAGCCTTTCCAATTAGCCGTGTTTATCAGGCACACATCCCAACCAGTCCTGCTGGTTATTGGTTATTTGGATTTGCATCGAAAAAATATCACCCTGTCAAAGATTTTGATAAGGAAGGTTGGAAAAGACGTAAGCTTTTCACAGAATACTACACTGCAAACTTACACGTTGGTGCCTTTATGTTGCCAAAATACGTTGAAGACATTTTAGAAGAAGAGGAAAGAAAAAAATGAGTCGTTTATTAGTTATCGGATGTGGGGGCGTTGCCCAAGTTGCTATTTCTAAGATTTGCCAAGATAGCGAAACCTTTACAGAGATTATGATTGCTAGCCGTACCAAGTCAAAATGTGATGATTTGAAGGCTAAATTAGAGGGAAAAACAAGCACTAAAATTGAAACAGCTGCTCTTGATGCTGATAAGGTAGAAGAAGTAATTGCCTTAATTGAAAGCTACAAGCCAGAAGCCATTTTGAACGTAGCACTTCCTTATCAAGACTTGACTATTATGGATGCTTGTTTGGCAACAGGAGTCCACTATATCGATACCGCCAACTATGAGGCTGAGGATACAGAAGACCCTGAATGGCGAGCTATTTATGAGAAACGTTGCGAGGAACTTGGTTTTACAGCCTACTTTGACTACTCATGGCAGTGGGCTTACCAAGAAAAATTCAAAGAAGCTGGCTTGACCGCTCTTCTTGGTTCTGGTTTTGACCCAGGTGTAACCAGCGTCTTTACTGCATATGCATTGAAACACTATTTTGATGAAATCCACTATATCGACATTTTAGACTGTAATGGTGGGGACCACGGTTATCCATTTGCAACTAACTTTAATCCCGAAATCAATCTACGCGAGGTGTCTGCACCAGGTTCTTACTGGGAAGATGGAAAATGGGTAGAAGTTGAAGCCATGTCTATCAAGCGTGAGTATGATTTCCCTCAAGTTGGTCAAAAAGACATGTATCTCCTCCACCATGAAGAAATTGAATCATTGGCTAAAAACATCCCAGGTGTTAAACGTATTCGTTTCTTTATGACTTTTGGCCAATCCTATCTAACTCACATGAAATGCTTGGAAAATGTTGGGCTCCTTCGTACAGATACCATTAACTTTAACGGTCAAGAAATCGTGCCAATCCAATTCTTGAAAGCCTTGCTTCCAGATCCTGCAAGCCTTGGCCCACGTACAGTTGGAAAAACCAATATTGGTTGTATCTTTACAGGTGTCAAAGATGGTGTTGAAAAGACTATCTACATCTACAATGTTTGTGACCATCAGGAGTGTTACGCAGAAGTTGGTTCACAGGCAATTTCTTACACAACAGGTGTTCCTGCCATGATTGGGACAAAATTAGTGATGGATGGCACTTGGAAACAACCAGGAGTGTATAATCTTGAAGAGTTGGATCCAGATCCATTCATGGAAGCTTTAAATAAATACGGTTTGCCATGGGTTGTGGTTGAAAATCCACAAATGGTGGACTAATGAAGTTAGAACAAGTACCAACACCTTCTTATATCATTGACTTAGGAAAATTAGAAGAGAATTGTCGCATTCTACAAGAGGTTCAGGAAAAGGCAGGTTGTAAGGTTTTGCTAGCTCAAAAGGCTTATTCCCTCTATAAAACCTATCCTTTGATTAGCCAGTATCTTTCTGGTACAACGGCTAGTGGTCTCTATGAAGCTAGGTTAGCTAGAGAAGAGTTCCCAGGGGAAGTCCATGTATTTGCGCCTGCTTTCAAGGAAGCTGACATGGAAGAGTTGCTTCAAATATCTGATCACATTGTTTTTAATTCGGAGAGACAACTACGAAAATACAGTCAAATTTGTCGTGAGGCTGGTATCAGTGTAGGTCTACGCCTCAATCCTCAGTGTTCTACTCAGGGAGATCACGCGCTCTATGACCCTTGTGCTCCTGGATCCCGTTTCGGAGTGACTTCAGATAAGATACCGAGTGATTTGCTGGACTTGGTGGACGGACTTCATTTCCACACTCTTTGTGAGCAAGGGGCAGATGATTTAGCGACAACTTTAAAAGCAGTAGAGGACCAGTTTGGACAGTATTTGCATCAGGTTAAATGGCTTAATATGGGTGGTGGACACCATATTACTAGAGCCGACTACGATGTGGACTTACTGATTTCTGAGATTAAGCGAATTCGAGAAACCTATAATCTTGACGTCTATATTGAACCAGGAGAAGCGATTGCTCTTAATGCTGGTTATTTAGCTACTGAAGTCTTAGACATCGTTGAAAATGGGATTGAGACCTTAGTGCTAGACGCTTCAGCAAGCTGTCATATGCCTGATGTCCTTGAAATGCCTTATCGTCCCCCATTGAGAGATGGTTTTGAAGTGCAAGAAAAAAACTATACATATAGACTTTCTTCCAATACCTGTCTAACTGGTGATATCATTGGAGACTACAGTTTCGAAAATCCAGTTGAGATTGGAGATAGACTGTACTTCGAGGACATGGCAATCTACTCCTTTGTCAAAAATAATACCTTTAATGGGATTGGACTGCCAAGTTTGTATCTGATGGATAAAGAGGGTGAGTGCAGTCTAGTCAAGGCATTTGGTTACAAAGACTTTAAGGAGAGATTATCATGATGGACAGTCCAAAAAAATTAGGTTATCGTATGCCTGCAGAATATGAACCCCATCATGGGACTCTCATGATATGGCCTACTCGACCAGGGTCTTGGCCTTTTCAAGGTAAGGCAGCTAAAAAAACATTTAGCCAGATTATCAAAACCATTGCCCAAGGGGAAACAGTCTATCTTTTGGTTGAGGAGGACTATCTATCGGAAGCCCAATCCTATCTTAGAGACCAGGTCGTTTATCTAGATATCCCTACAAATGATGCCTGGGCTCGTGATACAGGTCCGACCATTCTCCTTAATGATAAAAGGGAAATTAGCGGTAGATTGGTCTTTCAATGCTTGGGGAGGTTCTGTGGATGGACTCTATCAAGACTATGAAGCAGATGACCAAGTGGCCAGTCGTTTTGCAGAATTCTTAGAGGTACCTGTTTACGATGCAAAACCATTTGTACTAGAAGGTGGAGCCATACACAGTGACGGCCAAGGAACAATACTTGTCACAGAAAGTTGCCTCCTCAGTCCTGGTCGCAATCCTCATCTGACTAAAGAAGAGATTGAAAATACCTTACTAGAGAGTCTTGGGGCTGAAAAAGTCATCTGGCTACCTTACGGTATTTATCAGGACGAAACCAATGAACACGTCGACAATGTAGCAGCCTTTGTTGGTCCAGCTGAGGTTGTTTTAGCTTGGACGGACGACCAAGACGATCCCCAGTATACCATGTCTGCTGCAAATCTAGCTCTTTTGGAGAATGAAACAGATGCAAAGGGTCGGAGTTTCACCATCCATAAACTTCCAATTCCAGCGCTTCATCAAGTAGTGACGGAAGAAGATTTGCCGGGCTATTCATATGAAGAAGGTGAAGAAGAACGCTATGCTGGTGAACGTTTAGCTGCTTCCTATGTGAACTTCTATATTGCTAATAAGTCTGTCTTGGTGCCACAATTTCAGGATGAAAACGACCAAGTGGCCTTGGATATCCTGAGTAAGTGTTTCCCAGACCGTGAAGTCGTCGGAATCCCTGCAAGAGATATTCTTTTAGGTGGTGGAAATATCCACTGTATTACCCAACAAATTCCAGAATAGGAGAAAAAGATGAGAAATGTAACGGTTGCAGCTATTCAGATGCAATGCGCTAAGGATGTGGAAACGAATATCCAAACAGCTGAACGTTTGGTCCGTCAAGCTGCAGATCAAGGTGCGCAAATTATTCTCTTACCTGAGTTGTTTGAACGTCCCTATTTCTGTCAGGAACGTCAATATGACTACTACCAGTATGCCCAGTCGGTTACAGAAAATACGGCAATTCAGCATTTCAAAGTGATTGCTAAGGAATTAAAGGTCGTTTTACCAATCAGTTTCTATGAAAAAGATGGTAATGTCTTATATAATTCGATAGCTGTCATTGATGCTAATGGAGAAGTACTAGGAGTTTACCGCAAGACGCATATACCAGATGACCATTATTATCAAGAAAAATTCTTCTTTACTCCTGGAAACACAGGCTTCAAAGTTTGGGATACTCGCTACGCCAAGATTGGTATTGGGATCTGCTGGGATCAGTGGTTCCCTGAAACAGCCCGTTGCCTTGCTTTAAATGGTGCAGAATTGCTCTTTTATCCAACTGCCATCGGTTCAGAGCCGATTTTGGATACAGATAGTTGTGGGCATTGGCAACGTACCATGCAAGGGCACGCAGCAGCAAATATTGTCCCAGTTATTGCTGCCAATCGTTATGGCTTTGAAGAAGTACAACCTTGCGAGGAAAATGGAGGACAAAGTTCAAGTCTGAATTTCTACGGTTCATCCTTTATGACCGATGAAACAGGAGCTATCTTGACTCAAGCAGATAGACAAGCTGAAGCAATTTTGTTGACTACCTATGACCTCGATAAAGGAGCAAATGAGCGACTTAACTGGGGTCTCTTTAGAGACAGAAGACCAGACATGTATAAAGATATTGTGAGATAATTGTTTGTATTTTTAGTTTAGGTAATTATCGTTCTAGAATAGATAGGAGTCTTTTAATGAATCAAGCTTGGGAATTATTATTTGAGGGAAAAATTAATGAAGCTAAGCAATTAGTTCAAGCAGAGTTTTGCCTAACAACTTGTAAAGATTACAGTCTTTTAAACTTGATGGGTTATATCTATTTGTACGAAAAAAAGTATGAACACTGTTTAGAGGTTTACCAACGTTATCTCCACTTGGCTATTACAGAAAAGGATCGTGAAAATGAACACATCGCGTATCATCAATTGGCCATGGTCTATCGTGAAATGAATGATTTTCAGACAGCTCTTAGCTATATCGAAAAAGAGCGAGAAGTTATTGAACAAGATTTTTCAGGGGATTCTCTCAAAAATTCTGTTAATGACTATGAGCAAGGTTATTTACGATTAAAGTTAGGTCAACTAGTTGAAGCGGAGTTTTATATGCAGCAGTCGCTAGACTCAGCCTTAAAGACAGATGATCTTATCGCTCAGGCCTGCGCTTATAGAGGATTGGGAGAGATTTATTCTATAGAAAAACCTGAAAAATCGCAAGAGAATTTTTTGCAAGCTATCGATCTTTTTGAAAAAGCAGGCGATCAGGTTGGAGCTCAAGAAGTTAAAGATTTGTTAAACAAGAAAAAGTAGCCAGCTCAGGCTACTTTTTTAAAATTCTTTATAAACATAAGGGTTCTCAGGTTTATCCACTTTGATGAAAGACTGGACTTCAAGGGTTGGGAGAACCTGGTTGAGTTCCTTGTGATAGTGATTGCTAATCTTACCTTTGACTTTTACCCAGGTGTTATTGTCATAATGATTGGTATTTCCTGTGGTTAAGAGGCCAAAAACTCCTGAATCAGCGATACAGTGCATGATACCAAAGCGAAAGACAAATTGACTATCGCTGTGACTTGGATCGTTGTAGACAAAGCCAATAAACTCGATTTCCTTGCCTTCAAATTCATTTGGATAATCGTAGATAGCTTCCATGACCTCCAGGTAGTTTTCATCATTGATAACTATACTAGATTGAGCTATGTATTTATCAGCACTCTTCCGAATAATATTTTCATGAGCTGTTTGTGAATAAAAGCGACTGGTATCCGGCTTGAGATACTGACTGCTCGTTCCTTCACTTGCCTGGATTGCCTTGTCAGTTCCTTCTGACAGCGGAAAATAATATCCTTTGGCCGATACTGTTTGCGAGTCAAGAGTAACTGTTGGAAAAGTGAATCCAACTAACAAGGGTAAACTTAAGAGGACAAAACTAGCAAGCTTGGCTGAAAAACTATGTAAGTGACTATGTTCTTTCAATCGCTTGAAGCAAAGATAGGCTTGAACAATGGCTAGTAACAAAGATAAAAACATAGTAATATAAGCCAGATATGAATAGTGGGGGTTTATATACTGATTGAGCTTACCTGATAGGTGCAGATAAAGGGTTAAGATAAAATAGCCAAATATGATAAAAAAACGTATCATAGAATCACCCCAACTATATAAGAATAGACAAGTACAACAAGAGTTACAATCATCATGAACTGCCAAATAAAGCGAGTTTTAAGATAGTTCTTCATCATGAGTAAGTTTTTGACATCAAGCATTGGTCCAATAACCAGAAAGGCAAGCACTGGAGCGAAGCCAAAACTGGAGAGAAGAGAAGATCCAATAAAGGCATCTGCCTCACTACAGAGTGATAGTAGGAAGGATAAGAGCATCAATAGAACAATAGCAAGCAGTGGGGTAGCGCTGATAGATGTCAGGATCCGGGTTGGCACATATACTTGGACTATACTTGCAAAAAGACAGCCAAAGACCAAGTAACGCCCCATATCGAAGAACTCATCAATAGCTTGGATAAAGACTTGAAGAAGTTTCTGACCTTTCGTTAAATGAGAAAAATCATGTTCATGACAAGCTAGTCTTTTTTCTTTTTGTATAGCTCCTTCCCAGAAAAATCCAAGAAAAATACCCAATATCGTAGCAATGAGTATTGCCCCTAAAGCTCTTAGAAGAACCATTTGAATGGAATTACCAAAGGCTGAATAGGTCGCAAAGAGTACGATAGGATTGATGATTGGAGCGGTTACTAGAAAGGGAACAGCTGTATAGCTTGGAACCTTCTTCTCCAAGAAACGATTGATGATAGGGACAATCCCACACTCACAAGAGGGAAAGAGAAAACCAATGAAGGTACCAAAAAAGATTCTCCCCAAGCGATTTTTAGGGAGAAATGTATAAACCTTCTCAGGTGTGACGTAGACTTCAATAGTACCAGAGATAATGCTACCAATTAAGACGAAGGGTAGGGCTTCAATAATGATTGATAGAAAAATGGCGCCAGCTTGTAGCACACTAGAAGGAAGACTTTGAAAGAATATCATCTATTTTTTCTTTTCAGCCTTATCTTTCTTTTCTTTGTCATCAGGAAATGTTACTTGTTTTCAAATCAGGAAGTTTGGCAAACTCTTCGAACATTTTATCTAAGTCATCAGTTTTTTTGTAAATTTAACAGCCATAAGGCATACCTCGATTCTTTATGTTACCTCTATTATACTATTATTTCTAGGGAAATAGTTATATTTTTATAATCAAGTTCCTTTTTATCTTTATAAAGTTGAAATAAAGCAACAAATTAATGAAAACAAGCTTTCCTGCTTATGGTATAATAGTTTCATGGATAAAAAAATATGAAAAAAAATTTCCCAAGATTTGGGTGTAACCTTAAAACAAATTGATACAGTCCTATCTTTGACAGCCGAAGGAGCTACGATTCCCTTTATCGCTCGTTACCGCAAGGATATGACTGGTAGCTTAGACGAAGTGGCTATTAAGGCAATTATCGACCTTGATAAAAGCCTAACTGCTCTCAACGATCGTAAAGAAGCTGTTTTAGCAAAAATCAAAGAGCAAGGCAAGTTAACCAAGGAATTGGAAGAAGCAATTCTTGCTGCCGAAAAATTAGCGGATGTCGAAGAACTTTATCTTCCCTATAAGGAAAAACGTCGCACCAAGGCAACGATTGCGCGTGAGGCAGGACTATTTCCTCTTGCTCGCTTAATCTTACAAAATGTATCTGACCTAGAAAAAGAAGCAGAAACATTTGTCTGTGAAGGTTTTGAGACTCCACAAGATGCTTTATCGGGTGCAGTTGATATCTTGGTTGAAGCTCTATCTGAAGATGTCAACTTGCGTTCAATGACTTATCAAGAGGTCCTTAGACATTCTAAGATTACTTCACAAGTCAAGGATGAAAGTTTGGATGAAAAGCAAGTCTTTCAGATTTATTATGATTTTTCAGAGATGGTTGCCAACATGCAGGGCTATCGTACCCTTGCCCTTAATCGTGGTGAGAAGCTAGGCATTTTGAAGATTGGATTTGAGCATGCAGTTGATCGTATTCAAGCCTTCTTTGCTGTTCGTTTCAAGGTTAAGAATGCTTATATAGACGAAGTGATTCAACAATCTGTTAAGAAAAAAGTATTGCCAGCTATCGAGCGCCGTATTCGCACTGAATTGACAGAAAAGGCAGAAGAAGGAGCTATCCAACTCTTCTCAGAAAACCTTCGTAATCTCCTTCTCGTAGCACCACTAAAAGGACGCGTGGTTCTAGGTTTTGACCCAGCCTTTCGTACAGGTGCTAAGCTTGCAGTCGTTGATGCGACTGGTAAGATGTTGACAACACAAGTTATTTATCCAGTCAAACCAGCTTCAGCTCGTCAGATTGAGGAAGCCAAACGTGATTTAGCAGATTTGATTGGCCAATATGGTGTTGAAATCATTGCTATCGGTAATGGTACTGCTAGCCGTGAGAGCGAAGCGTTTGTTGCTGAAGTTCTCAAAGATTTTTCCAGAAGTCAGCTATGTCATTGTTAGCGAAAGTGGTGCTTCTGTATACTCTGCCAGCGAACTTGCCCGTCAAGAGTTTCCTGACTTAACCGTTGAAAAACGTTCAGCTATTTCTATCGCTCGTCGTTTGCAAGACCCACTTGCAGAATTGGTTAAAATTGATCCCAAATCTATCGGTGTTGGTCAATACCAGCACGATGTTAGTCAAAAGAAATTGTCTGAAAGTCTGGACTTTGTCGTAGATACCGTCGTTAACCAAGTCGGTGTCAATGTCAACACAGCCAGTCCAGCCTTACTTTCACATGTCGCAGGACTTAACAAAACGATTTCTGAAAATATCGTGAAGTATCGTGAAGAAGAAGGTAAAATCACTTCACGCGCTCAAATCAAGAAGGTTCCTCGTCTAGGTGCTAAGGCTTTTGAACAAGCTGCAGGTTTCCTCCGTATCCCTGAAAGTAGCAATATACTTGACAATACAGGAGTTCACCCTGAAAACTATACTGCGGTCAAGGAACTCTTCAAACGATTGGATATTAAGGAGTTGAATGAAGAAGCGCAAGCTAAGCTCAAGTCTGTATCAATCAAAGAAATGGCTCAAGAGCTAGACCTTGGTCAAGAAACACTTAAAGATATTATTGCTGATCTTCTCAAACCAGGTCGTGATTTCCGTGATTCTTTTGATGCTCCAGTCCTTCGTCAGGATGTCTTAGATATCAAAGACTTAAAAGTCGGACAGAAGCTTGAAGGTGTTGTCCGTAACGTTGTAGACTTCGGTGCCTTTGTTGACATTGGTATCCATGAGGATGGTCTCATTCATATTTCTCATATGAGTAAGAAATTTATCAAACATCCAAGTCAAGTCGTATCCGTTGGGGATTTGGTAACTGTTTGGGTGAAGAAAATCGATGTCCAACGTGAAAAAGTAAATCTGTCGCTCCTTGCACCAGCTGACTCTAATGAATCTAACTGATTACGTTAGGCAAGTTTCTTTAGAAGACTTCGGAAAACCTTTCAAACACCAGGCTCAATGGAATACTCGTCTGCGGTCGACAGGTGGACGATTTTTCCCTAAGGATGGGCATTTGGATTTTAATCCAAAAGTCTATCAAGAGCTAGGGGTAGAAGTTTTTCGGAAGATTGTTCGCCACGAACTCTGTCATTATCATCTCTATTATGATGGAAAAGGGTATAAACATAAGGATTTGGCTTTTAAGGAACTGCTAAAAGAAGTGGATGGACTCCGTTTTGTTCCTCCTCTATCAAGTGCTCGTCAAAAACCAGCTTTGGTTTATAAATGTCACTCTTGTGGCCAAACCCTATCAGAGAAAAGCGTCGAATTGACACCAAACGTTATCGTTGTGGTCTATGTCATGGAAAAGCTTATCCTACAAAAATCAGCCCTAAGGACTGATGTAGGGGAGCTTTTAGTTCATGTTATACTTATTTCAAGAATACCGAAAGAGGTACAAATCATGAATAAAAATTTTTATAAAATGAGACGAAATCGTATGATATCAGGAGTTCTTGCTGGACTATCTGATAGATGGGATCTTGATGTGACACTGGTGCGCTTTATTTTTGCTATCTTTACAATCGCAAATTTTGGACTCGGAATCATCATCTACATCATCCTAGCCTATATCTTACCAACCAAGGAAGATATCGAAGCGGACATGTACGGAACAGGCCCACGCAAAAATAAAAACAAGCTGAACCAATCGATGATGATAAAGGCTGGTTTTGGTAAACCATCTTACCATTCTTAAAAAATCAAACCCTTGTAGTATCAAGGGTTTTTCTTTTGCTTAAAAATTTGTGGTAAACTAATAGTAGTTGATTTCCAAAAAATATCTCTATCTTACAAAAATGTAAGATTAAAGCTCAATTTGTAAGGTTATGTTATGGAACCAACTCTTTTTTTAGAGTACACTTATATCATAAAGATAAAGGAGCAAAACAATGAAAAAAATATTTTACAGAAAGAAACAAACAAGTAAACCGAGTCCAAAGGATATCGAGCGAGTTGAGCTCGGCATTCAAATGATGCAGGCTCAGTTTCAATTAATGGGATATTAAAAAGGAGAAGTTAAAATGACGCTATTAGATGTAAAACACGTTCAAAAGATTTATAAAACTCGCTTTCAAGGCAACCAAGTAGAAGCCTTGAAAGATATTCACTTTACTGTAGAAAAAGGCGATTACGTTGCTATCATGGGTGAATCTGGTTCTGGGAAATCTACTTTACTCAATATTCTCGCCATGCTAGACAAGCCAACTCGTGGCCAGGTTTTCCTTAACGGAACAGACACAGCTACCATTAAAAATTCTGAAGCATCAAGTTTCCGTCGTGAAAAGTTAGGTTTTGTCTTCCAAGACTTTAATTTGTTAGATACGCTTTCTGTTAAAGACAATATCTTACTCCCTTTGGTATTGTCTAGAAAGCCTATTACAGAAATGATGAAAAAATTGGTGGTGACGGCTGAAAATCTTGGCATCAATCAATTGCAGGAGAAGTACCCTTATGAAATCTCTGGAGGGCAAAAACAACGGGTTGCAGTTGCACGCGCTATCATCACAGAACCCAGAAATTCTCCTTGCTGACGAGCCAACAGGTGCTCTAGACTCTAAATCGTCTGCAGCCCTCCTTGATATCTTTGATCAGATCAACGAGCAAGGGCAAACCATTCTCATGGTAACCCACTCAACAGCAGCAGCTAGCCGTGCAAAACGTGTCCTTTTCATCAAGGATGGCATTCTCTATAACCAAATCTACCGTGGTGAAAAAACTGATCGTCAGATGTTCCAAGAAATCTCTGACACCTTAACTGTTATGGCAAGTGAGGTGAACTAGTATGTTTCGATTAACCAATAAGTTGGCCATATCCAACTTAATCAAAAACCGCAAACTCTATTACCCTTTTGCTTTGTCTGTCATTTTGGCAGTCACGATTAGCTATCTCTTTTACTCCCTAGCCTTTAATCCAAAAATTGTGGATTTGCGTGGTGCATCTGCTATACAATTTACCCTACAACTAGGGCTTGTCGTAGTGACACTTGCATCTGCCATTATCGTGCTTTATGCCAACAGTTTTGTCATGAAAAACCGTTCCAAAGAACTGGGTGTATATGGCATGTTGGGCTTAGAAAAACGCCATTTGATTGGTATGACCTTCAAGGAACTCTTGATATTTGGGCTAGTAACAGTCACTGCCGGTATTGGGATTGGTGCCCTCTTTGACAATCTCATCTTTGCATTATTGCTTAAACTTGCAAAGATGAAGGTAGAGCTAGTAGCTACTTTCCAATGGTCTGTTGTTTTTTCTATCCTTCTGGTATTTGGGCTTGTATTTTTACTCATTGTCTTCCTAAATGCTATCCGCATTATCCGTATGGATGCTCTGCAACTTTCTCGTGAGAAAGCAAAAGGTGAGAAGAAGGGGCGTTTCCTGGTTCTTCAAACTTTAGTAGGGCTCATTGCACAAGGTGGTGGCTACTACTTAGCACTAAGCGTAACAGATGCATTTAAAGCTGTCGCTACTTTCTTTATTGCGGTCATGTTAGTTATTGTAGGAACCTATCTCTTATTCAATGCTGGTATTACAGTCTTCTTACAGTTGCTCAAGAAAAACAAGAGATATTACTACCAACCCAACAACCTCATCTCTGTTTCTAACCTCATCTTCCGTATGAAAAAAAATGCTGTCGGATTAGCAACCATTGCTATCCTTTCAACCATGGTTTTAATCACCATGTCAGCAGCAACCAGCATCTACAACGGTTCTGAAAATATGAAAAAACTCCTATATCCTCACGATTTTGATGTCAAGGGGCAAAATGTAGAAGTTGAGGATTTAGACAAACTTTTGACTCAGTATGCAAGTGAAAAGAGCTTAACGATTAGTAATAAAGATGTTCTCAGTTATGCGAGTTTCGGTCTTTCTAGTCAAGACGGGACCAAATTAATCATCTTTGAAAAAGGGCAAAATAATGTTATGCCCAAGACTGTCTTCTTAGTTTTCGACCAAAAAGATTACGAAAAGATGACTGGTCAGAAATTGAATCTCACTGGAGATGAAGTAGGGCTTTGGGCTCGAAATGACCAACTTAAAGGACAGAAAGCATTTAGTCTGAACAATCAGAACTATACGATCAAGGAAGCAATCCAGCAGGATTTTATTGCCAATCATGTTACCAATCCCTATGTACTATTGGTATCGGATTATAACTATCTTGTAGTTGCTGACCTTCAAAGCTTTTTAAAACAGTACCAGGATTCAGCTATATACACACAGCTCTACGGTGGTATGGATGTAACAGCTAGTCTAGAGGAACAGTTAAAGCTATCTGATGATTTTGAGGAGTTTGCAAATAATTTTAGTCATAATCTCAAAAATAAAGACGGTATGGTTTATGGTGGAGGCACTGCAAGTGACGCAATTGCCCAAATGAATGCTCTCTTTGGAGGAGTTCTCTTTATTGGTATTTTTCCTCTCTATCATCTTTATGATTGGAACTGTACTCGTTATCTACTATAAACAAATCTCAGAAGGTTATGAGGATCGTGAACGCTTTGTCATCCTGCAAAAAGTTGGCTTGGATCAAAAACAAATCAAACAAACTATTAACAAGCAGGTCTTGACTGTTTTCTTCCTCCCTGTAATCTTTGCTTTCCTACACTTGGCATTTGCCTACCATATGTTAAGTTTGATTCTTAAGGTCATTGGGGTAGTAGATACAGCTATGATGTTAAGTGTAACACTTTCTATCTGTGGTATCTTTGCCCTTATCTACGTACTTATCTTTATGATTACTTCAAGAAGTTATCGCAAAATTATCCAGCTATAAAAAATAAATTATCCAGCTATAAAAAAATACCTCGATTTTTTCGAGGTATTTTTATGTTTTAAATGCTAAACAATTGTCCAAATAGATAAGTAACACCCATGGTCAAAAGGCCGATGCAAAGGTTCCGAATCATAGCTGTTTTTGGTTGGTGCTTTTCCAAGTTTTGGCACTTGTATATCCAGTGACTAGAAGTGAAATTGCTACAATAACAACAGTAGCAGGGATTCGATAGTCGCTTGGGAAGATAGTTATTGAAAGCATTGGCGGGAGACTTCCGAGGACAAAGGCAATAAAGCTAGATGCTGCAGCATGCCATGGATTGGTGAATTCTTCATACTCGATACCATATTTTTTTCCTCGACTAAGGCTTTTTAGTGGATTTTTTTCAAAAAAAGCTTTGTTAACTAATAGTTGGGCTGAAGTTTCACACTCACCATTTTTGAAGATAAGCAGCATAGAGAGATTTCTTTGCAGCCTCGATATCCTTATCCAAAAGTAATTGTTCGCGGGCTACCGCGGCTTCCTCAGTATCTTTCTGAGTAGATACGGATACATACTCGCCGCCAGCCATAGAAAAGGCGCCAGCAAGGATTGCAGCTAATCCTGAAAGGAAGATAATCCAGATATTAGTTGTAGCACTGGCAACCCCGATAACAACTCCAGCAATAGAGATAATTCCATCATTAGCTCCCAGTACACCAGCACGCAAGATATTTAAACGGCCAGCAAAGTTTGCATCAATTTCATGAGTAATTTCTGACATAGTTTTCTCCTTTTTAAACATTATAAAGTATAGGAGAAGTGAATACAAACTTTTTAAACTATCTGAAAAAAAGTTCTACAATTCTAATTTAAGACAAAGTAAATAGAAGTAGCCATAGCTATTTCTTATGCCAAGATATAACAAAGTTGTATTTGTAACCTAGTGGGATAGGTGATACAATGAACATAATGAAATCTTTGGAGGTCTAAATATGACTCGTGAATTTAAATTTGAAACTCTTCAATTGCATGCAGGACAAGTGGTGGATGCTACTACCAAGTCTCGTGCTGTACCAATTTACCAAACAACATCCTTTGTATTTGATGATACACAAGAGGGTGCAGAACTCTTTGCCCTTCAAAAACCTGGTAATATCTATACTCGTATTACCAATCCAACAACATCGGCCTTTGAAGAGCGTATCGCAGCCCTTGAAGGTGGTGTTGGTGCTCTTGCAACTGCATCAGGTATGGCTGCTATTACCTACACAATTTTAGCTCTAGCTCACGCAGGAGACCACGTCGTTGCAGCGTCAACCATCTATGGTGGTACCTTTAACCTCTTGAAAGAAACCCTTCCACGTTATGGAATCACCACAACATTTGTTGATATTGATAATCTAGAAGAAGTAGAAGCAGCGATTAAAGTTAATACCAAGCTTGTCTTGATTGAAACTTTGGGAAATCCAGTTATTAATATTCCAGATATCGAAAAAATCGCTGAAATTGCTCACAAACACCAGATTCCTTTGGTCGCAGACAATACTTTTGCTACACCATATCTTATCAATGTCTTTTCTCATGGTGTTGATATCGCGGTTCACTCAGCAACTAAGTTTATCGGTGGTCATGGGACAACTATTGGTGGTGTCATTGTTGATAGTGGTAAGTTTGACTGGGCTGCTTCAGGGAAATTCCCTCAATTAGTCGAAGAAGATCCTAGCTACCACAATATCAGTTATACTCGTGATGTTGGTGCTGCAGCCTTTATCGTTGCTGCTCGTGTTCAATTGCTTCGAGATATGGGAGCTGCGCTATCACCATTTAACTCATTCTTACTTTTACAAGGTCTTGAAACACTTTCTCTTCGTGTTGAACGCCATGTTCAAAATGCTGAGAAAATCGTAGATTTCCTTGTGAACCATCCAAAGGTTGAAAATGTCAACTATCCAAAACTTCCAGATAGTCCTTACCATGCCTTGGCTGAAAAATACTTACCAAAAGGTGTTGGCTCAATCTTTACTTTCCACGTTAAAGGTGGAGAAGCAGAAGCACGTAAAGTGATTGACAACTTGGAAATCTTTTCGAACCTAGCCAACGTGGCAGATGCAAAATCATTGGTCGTTCATCCAGCAACTACAACACATGCACAGTTGTCTGATTCAGATTTAGAAGCTGCAGGAGTAACTAAAAAAATCAAATACGACTTTCAATCGGTCTTGAAAATGTCGATGATTTGATTGAAGATTTGCGACTAGCTCTTGAAAAAATTTAAAAATAACTTGTTTTTATCGAATTAAGGATCCTTCTCACGAATAATTAAGTGAGGAGGATTTTTATGTATAGTATTTCATTTCAAGAAGATTCGCTATTACCAAGAGAAAGACTAGTCAGGGAAGGAGTAGAGGCTCTCAGTAATCAAGAATTACTAGCTATCTTGCTAAGAACAGGAACAAAACAGGCCAATGTCTTTGAAATAGCACAGAAGCTTTTAAATAACCTAACTTGCCTAACAGATTTAAAAAAAATGAGCCTACAGGAATTGCAGACTTTATCAGGTATTGGACGTGTTAAGGCAATTGAACTACAAGCCATGATAGAGCTAGGCTATCGCATTCATAAACGCGAAACAGTGGAAATGGAGAGTATCCTTAGTAGTCGAAAGTTAGCTAAAAAGATGCAAGATGAACTTGGAGATAAAAAACAAGAGCACCTAGTGGCGCTCTATCTAAATACTCAAAATCAAATCATTCACCAACAGACTATTTTTATTGGGTCAGCTACTAGAAGCATTGCTGAACCGAGAGAAATTCTCCACTATGCCCTAAAGCACATGGCAACATCTGTGATTCTTGTTCACAATCATCCATCAGGTGCAGTAGTTCCCAGTCCCAATGACGACCATGTTACCAAGCTTGTTAAAGAAGCCTGCGAATTAATGGGGTTGGTCTTATTGGACCATCTAATTGTTTCTCATTCTGATTACTTTAGTTACCGAGAGAAGACGGACCTAATATAGGATTATTTTTTGAAGTTTAGAGGACCCTGCTCAATCGCTTGTAAAGCATAGGACTCTATATCCTTCATATCAATTTTAGGAAGAGGATCAATTGTAGGGACTAGCAACTTTTCTTGTACGATAAAGTCGACAATAGCATTGAAATCTTTAATGTTATAATACTTTTTGGAGTGAATCAAGATATCTCTGTAAAAAACAAGCGATGAACGAAATTTGCCTTTAAATTTTGCATCTGCTTTTTTGCAGAATAGTTTAGACTTTTTAGACCACACTTTGAGTTGCTTTTGTTTTTCTTTTTAAGATAGTTTATCATGATTAACTTTATCCATAGAAAATGCTTGATAGCTTTCAGTAGTTAAAAGTCTGTATAGATTAGAAAGTTGAAAATAAACGTCTATTTTCTTTTTCCTTATAGGTTGAGAAATGGTCAAATTCCTTGCTCTTAACAGATGAGAAAACATTAACTTCTAAATCTCTTAAAAGCTCATGAGTAGAAGGGGGTTAAGTTCAGTCATAATTAATTAACTAATTTAAAGTTCATTGACGACATAGTCAAACAATGTTTTATCTTTTGGGCGATTTTCAAAGAGAAATTCTGGATGCCATTGAACACCGAGATAAGGGAAACCTTCCGTACTTGTTATAGCCTCGATAATACCATCTTTAGGATCATGTGCTACAACCTTTAGATTCGGAGCTAAATCTTTGATACTCTGATGATGGAAAGAGTTGATATGGGAGATTTCCCCATAGATTTCTCTAAGAATAGTATCTGGTTCAGTGACAAGGCGCTGAGTAGTGTATTCAGCTGAACTATCCTGCCAATGATCCTCGATATCTTGATAAAGAGACCCACCCATGGCAACATTAAAGAGCTGGGTACCACGACAGACAGAAAAAATTGGTTTTTTCTGTCTAATAGCTTCTTTGATAAGTGCTAGTTCAAAAATATCCCTTTGAAGGTGGTAGTCGTCGCTATCAATAGCTTTTGACTCACCATAATATTTAGGATCAACATTTTGCCCACCAGTTAAAATAAGCTTATCAATTAAACTAATGTAGTAACTGGCCATTTCTTCATCACCGATCGGTAGGATAATGGGGATACCTCCAGCTTCCTTAACCCCTTCAACAAAGCCTTTGGCCGCATAACTCATCATAAGCTCATCATCTGGATGAACTTTTTCATTTCCTGTAATCCCAATAACTGGTTTATTCATAAATACTTACGCTTTCTAATCCTCTTTACGCATGAAATAGAGGAGAGTTTGAAGTTCGCTTGTAAGATCGACATACTGAACAACTACGTCTTTAGGAAGATGTAGGTGAACAGGTGAAAAACTGAGAATACCTTTGATGCCAGCATCAACCAACAATTCAGCAACTTCTTGAGATTTTATACTAGGGACAGTAAGAATAGCAGTTTTAACATCATTATCTATAATTTTGTCCTTTATTTGAGAGATTCCATAGATTGGAACACCGTCAGGAGTCTGGGTACCAACCTCAGGATGGTCATCTAGGTCAAAAGCCATGATGATTTTCATCTTGTTACGCTCATGAAAACGGTAGTGGAGGAGGGCATGCCCCATATTTCCGATACCAACTAGCATAACGTTGGTAATAGAGTTATCATTTAAAAGATCGGCAAAAAGTTCATGAGCTTCTTGACATCATAGCTAAAGCCACGTCGTCCAAGTTCTCCAAAGTAGGAGAAATCACGACGAACAGTCGCAGAATCTATACCAATTGCCTCTGCGATTTGTTTTGAATTAGCTCTTTCAATTTTTTCAGCATTAAATCTTTTAAAAATACGGTAATAGAGAGAAAGTCTCTTTGCTGTTGCTTTTAGGAATAGCAGACTGTTTTTTTCTTTTCACAAAAATCACAACCTTTCTATTTACTATTTTATAGAAAGTTTGTGAAAAATTGCAACAATAACGAAAAAAACTAAGAAAAATCTTAGTTTAGGTATTTTTCGTGATAGTTTGTTAAAAAAACGATAGAGGTTCCCAAGAAGACCTTGATAGATTTCAACTCCATTGTGTGTTAATGAAGTGATAAGAGTCGTATCAGGAAGGGTTACACAACCCGATAGAGAGAGCATAAGAGCTTCATAGTCTTCATATTCTTGCACACGCTCTACTTGATAGGAGTCCTTGTAAGTTAATCGAAACATAATAATCTTCTATCTTTCGCTTTTTGTAAATACGCCACGCTCAACAAGACTATCCATCAAGAAGTAGAATTTCTCTTGGTGGATATGTGTTTCTTCTGATTTGAAAATATCAACTAAACGCAGACCAGATTTATCAGTGATATTGATTTTCGCGCCTGTTAAGTCTTTATTAATGATAATTTTCAGCTGGAAACCTTCTCCACTATTTGGAACCTTTTCAAGTAGACGTGTCAGTTCATAGTTACCAACTTTAGTTTCAAAAAAAGTATTATCTTTAAGAGTAAATTTCTTTACAGTTGGGCTAAGTGTGTAATCGTAACGGCAATTTTTTAGTTTAATTGTTTGTTCGAATGCCATTGAGTTATCCTCCGATGATATTTTTAAGAGTATTAGCGAGAGTTATCATCTCTTGTTCTGTATTTTGAGGTGAAATGCTGACACGAACGGATTCGTGCAAACGAGGTGAATCTTCTCCGTAGAGTGCCTGAAGAACATGACTGACCTGAACAACACCAGCAGTACAAGCAGAACCAGTCGAGATAGAAATCTCTTCAAGGTCTAGACGAAGTAGCAGTAGGTCGTTTCGTTGTCCTGGAAATCCAATGTTGAGGACATAGGGAAGTTGCTCTTTACCTTGGTTTAGATAGTAGTTTGATCCATCCATTTCAGCTAGAAATGTTTCTTGTAGTTTTTGAACTTTTTCGAAATTAGGCTCTATATGTTCAAGATCATCCTTTAGAGCTGCGACCATCCCTATAATTGCAGGAAGGTTTTCTGTTCCTGCTCTTTTTTTCTGTTCTTGATCTCCACCGTGTAGATAAGAATCAAAATCTGTAGAAGCTGCATAGAGGAAACCAACACCTTTAGGACCATAAAACTTATGAGCAGAAGCACTGAGAAAATCAATCCCCAATTCTTCAGGGAGAATCTCTAATTTACCAACCGCCTGAACTGCATCAACATGATAAACAGCTGGATGATTTTTTAGAACATCACCAATTTCATCAATCGGTAATAGAGTTCCTGTTTCATTGTTTGCAAACATAGTAGATACTAAGATGGTATCTTCACGGAGTGCATTTTTGACTTGGTCTGCAGTGATTTCTTGATTTACAGGTTTCAAAACAGTTACTTCAAACCCGAAATTTTCAACCAAATATTCAATTGGTTCAAGAACTGCGTGATGCTCAATAGCAGTAGTAATGATGTGTTTCCCACGCCCTTGGTGGCGAAGGCAGTAACCAATAATTGCTGTATTATTACTTTCTGTACCACCAGAGGTGAAGAAAACGTGCTGTGGCTTTGTTCCTAGAAAACTCGCTAACTCTTGACGCGCTTCTCGTAATAATTTACCTGCTTGACGTCCATGGCTATGAATACTAGAAGGGTTCCCATATGTTTCTTGCATGACTTGAGTCATTGCTTTGATAGCTACAGGTGACATGGGTGTCGTAGCAGCATTATCCAAATAAATCAAAAACTCACCTAATTTCTATTTAAATTTAAATAGTGGACTAACTGGTTTTTCTTTCATGAATACGAACCATGGCATCACCAATTAATTCGCTTGCAGTAATGTATTTTACATTTTTTGGTTTTTTACTTTCTGTTACGACAGAATCTGTAACCAAGATTTCTTTGATATTAGCTGCATCAAGCAATTCTGCAGCGCTGTCAACGAAAAGTCCATGACTTGAAACTGCATAGATTTCAGTTGCACCATCACGTTCTAGAATTTTAGCAGCTTCAGAGAAAGTACGACCTGTATTTAGAATATCATCAATCAAGATTGCTTTCTTGCCTTCAACCTCACCGATAATATATCCTTGGCTACGTTCAGAATCATCTTGAGCATAGTCGATGATAGCAATCGGTGCATCAAGGTACTCAGCAAGGCTACGAGCACGTTTACACCTGAATTTTTAGGGCTAACAACAACCACATCTGAACCTGTCAAACCTTTATCACAATAATGTTTTGCAAAAAGAGGAATTGTGTAGAGGTTGTCAACAGGAATATCAAAGAAACCTTGAACCTGAACAGCGTGAAGATCAAGTGTCAATACACGACTAACTCCGGCTTTAACCAACATATTTGCAACAAGTTTAGCTGTAAGGGGTTCGCGAGAAGAAGCGATACGGTCTTGACGAGCATAACCAAAATAAGGCATGACAACATTGATTGTATTTGCACTAGCACGAACACAGGCATCAACAGTGATTAAAAAGTTCCATCAAAATGATTGCTAACAGGATAAGAAGTAGACTGGATGATATAAACATCATAGCCACGAACACTTTCTTCGATGTTAACTTGGATTTCACCATCTGAAAATTGACGTGATGATAATTTTCCAAGCGGAACACCTGCAGCATCCGCAATTTTTTGAGCAATTTCATGGTTTGATGAAAGTGAAAAAAGCTTCATATTCTTTGTATCTGACATTGATAAACCGTCCTCTATAAACTACGTGAATCAGCAAAAAGCAAAACAATTTTTAAAACAAGTGTTTTTCTGTTACAGATTCTAATATTTTTTTATCTCTTTTATTTTTATCAAAAAAAGTTGATTATTTCAGGATTTTTTTCATATTTTCTATAAATCGTACTAATTTTTGAAGGTGCTTTTCTTGTATTCGATATCATTTGCCTGTAAAAACTCCTGAAAATCAAGACTTCCCTGGTCTCCATTTTCGACTTCCAGCTCTAATTCATAATCAACCACATCGAAGTAGGTACTTTGATCTAGTGCCATCAGTCCGATAGAGGTCTCTTTCTCATAACGAACAGTGGTTAAACAACCTAAAACAACCCATCCACTTGGTGAAACACCTCGATTTGAAAGTTCTTCTAAAATCATACCCTTAGGAAGTTTGCATTCCTCTAAACATTTCTTTGCCTCTTCTAGAGTGAGAGCTTGATTGTATTCCATATTGCCTACAGCTTGAGGAATTTTTATAGTTAATTCAGCGCTATCTTCAAAAGTCCGAATACGCATGGCTATCTTATTGCTACGTAGCTTATAATCACAAGTATCTAAGTAGTAGTTGTTTTTGTGTAATAGGAGTAATATCCGAAAAAAATATTCTTTTAATTTTATATAGTCTTCTTTTTTTAGAAGAGTTTTTAATTCTATTTCTAAATGTTTCATTTTGAGAACCTTTTATTTTGTTTGAAAGCGATTTATGGTATAATAATAACTGTATTTATTGTATATGATTTTTAAATGAAAATCAAAGAGTAAATGAATATTGTAGCTAAAGAGGGTGAATCTATAAAATCTATGATTACTGAATGGGAAGAATTTTTAGATCCTTACATTCAAGCTGTTGGCGAGTTAAAAATAAAACTACGGGGGATTCGAAAACAGTACCGCAAACAAAATCGACATTCACCAATTGAATTCGTAACAGGGCGTGTGAAACCTATTGAAAGTATCAAAGAAAAAATGGTTCGTCGTGGAATAACCTATGACACACTTGAACAAGATTTGCAAGATATTGCAGGATTGCGTGTGATGGTTCAATTTGTAGACGATGTGAATGAGGTTGTATCTATCCTTCGTAAAAGACAGGATATGAGAGTTGTTCAAGAACGAGATTATATCACTCATCGTAAGGCGTCAGGTTATCGTTCTTACCATGTAGTTATTGAATATACAGTCGATACCATAAATGGTGCAAAAACCATCTTAGTTGAGATTCAAATTCGTACTTTGGCAATGAACTTTTGGGCGACGATTGAACATTCACTCAACTATAAATATCAAGGAGATTTCCCAGAAGAAATTAAGGAAAGGCTTGAGATTACCGCTAGAATTTCTCATCAGCTAGACGAGGAAATGAGCAAGATTCGAGATGACATTCAAGAAGCACAAGCACTCTTTGATCCTTTGCATCGGAAATTAAATGACGGGGTAGGAAATAGTGACGATACAGATGAAGAATACAGGTAAAAGGGTTGATCTGATCGCCAACCGTAAACCTAAAAGTAGAAAAGTGTTGTACGAACTCAAGGATCGTTTGAAGAAGCATAATTTTATACTTAATGATAAAAATCCTGATATTGTTATCTCCATTGGAGGAGATGGAATGCTTCTATCTGCTTTTCACAAGTATGAAGATCAGTTAGATAAGGTTCGTTTTGTTGGGGTTCATACGGGACATCTTGGTTTCTATACTGATTATAGAGACTTTGAATTAGATCAGCTAGTTACTAATTTACAGTTGGATACAGGAGCTAAGGTTTCGTATCCATTATTAAATGTCAAAATTTATCTAGAAAATGGTGAAGTCAAAATCTTCCGTGCTCTAAACGAAGCTAGTATTCGTAGAGCAGATCGAACTATGGTTGCTGATGTCGTGATAAATCACGTCCCCTTCGAACGCTTTCGAGGTGATGGATTGACTGTATCAACTCCAACAGGAAGTACAGCCTATAATAAATCACTTGGTGGTGCTGTCCTACATCCGACCATAGAAGCATTACAATTGGCGGAAATTGCTAGTCTGAATAATCGAATTTATCGAACACTTGGTTCTTCAATCATTGTTCCTAAGAAAGATAAAATCGAACTAATACCAACTCGAAATGACTATCACACAATCTCAATCGATAATAGTATCTATTCTTTCCGAAATATTGAGAAAATAGAGTATCAGATTGATCACCACAAGATTCATTTTGTAGCGACACCAAGCCACACCAGTTTTTGGAATCGTGTTAAAGATGCCTTTATTGGTGAGGTGGACGAATGAGGTTTCAGTTTATTGCTGACGAACATGTCAAGGTCAAAACCTTTCTGAAAAAACATGAAGTTTCTAAAGGGTTACTTGCCAAGATTAAGTTTCGAGGTGGTGATATTCGAGTCAATGGGCATCCGCAGAACGCTACCTACCTCTTAGATATTGGGGATCAAATAGTGATTGACATTCCTCCAGAGGAAGGATTTGAAACGCTGGAAGCCATAGATTATCCCTTGGATATTTTTGTTTGAAGATGACCACTTTCTAATTCTAAACAAACCATTCGGGGTGGCCTCTATTCCTAGTGTTAATCACTCAAATACTATTGCTAATTTTATTAAAGGTTACTACGTAAAACAAGTTTACGAGAATCAGCAAGTGCACATTGTAACTAGATTAGATAGAGACACGTCTGGTTTGATGCTATTTGCCAAACATGGATATGCTCATGCAAGGCTAGATAAACAACTTCAGAAAAAAAGTATTGAAAAACGGTACTTTGCTCTTGTAAAAGGAGCAGGTATTTTAGAACCAGAAGGAAATATCATAGCTCCCATTGCGAGAGACGAAGATTCTATCATCACAAGGCGTGTAGCTAAAGGTGGTAAATATGCTCACACAGAATACAAGGTCATAGCATCCTATGGAGACATACATTTAGTCGATATTCGATTACATACTGGGAGAACACACCAAATTCGTGTTCATTTTTCACATATTGGTTTTCCCTTACTTGGAGATGACCTCTATGGCGGAAGTTTAGTGCATGGCATAGAGCGTCAAGCGCTACATTGCCATTTCTTATCTTTTTATCATCCTTTTTCTTGAAGAACAGTTGGAAATATCATCTCCGCTGCCAGATGATTTTTAAGAATTTAATAACTAAGTTATCAATTAATTAATTAATATTAAAGGAGAAAACTCATGGAAGTTTTTTTGAAAGTCTAAAAACCAACCTAGTTGGTAAAAAAATGTACGCATCGTTCTACCCGAAGGAAAGAACCTCGTATCCTACAAGCTACAAAACGTTTGGTGAAAGAAACAGATGTTATCCCAGTTTTGCTTGGTAAACCTGAAAAAATCAAAATCTACCTTGAAATCGAAGGAATTCATGAGGGGTATGAAGTCATCGACCCAGATCATTACGATAAATTTGACGATATGGTTGCTTCTCTTGTAGAACGTCGTAACGGTAAGATAACAGAAGAAGAAGCTACTAAACTCTTGAGTGAAGACGTTAACTACTTTGGTGTTATGCTAGTTTATATGGGCTTGGTTGACGGTATGGTTTCAGGTGCACTTCACTCAACTGCTGCAACTGTTCGCCCAGCACTTCAAATCATTAAAACTCGTCCAAATGTAACTCGTACTTCAGGTGCTTTCTTAATGACTCGTGGTTCAGAACGTTATCTTTTCGGAGACTGTGCAATTAACATTAATCCTGATGCTGATGCCCTAGCTGAAATTGCTATTAACTCAGCAATCACAGCTAAAATGTTTGGTATCGAGCCAAAAATTGCAATGTTAAGTTACTCAAGTAAAGGTTCTGGTTTCGGTGAAAACGTTGATAAAGTGGTAGCAGCTACTAAACGTGCACACGAATTGCGTCCTGACCTTGAAATTGATGGAGAATTGCAATTTGACGCTGCCTTCCACCCTGAAACAGCAGCTTTGAAAGCTCCAGGAAGTAAAGTGGCTGGACATGCAACTGTCTTCATCTTCCCAAGTATCGAAGCAGGAAATATTGGATACAAGATTGCAGAACGTCTAGGTGGTTTCTCAGCTGTAGGACCTGTTTTACAAGGTTTGAATAAGCCAGTTAATGACCTTTCACGTGGATGTAGCTCAGATGATGTTTATAATCTTACTCTCATCACTGCAGCACAAGCTATTTACCAATAAAATTTCCAAAGCCCCACTTCTTTAAGAGGGGCTTTTCTAGTCTTTTAATTGTCTAACACCCTGCAAAACTAGCTAAATTATGGTAAAATAGATAGTAATCATTTATGATTTATCGATTAAGTTTGTATGAAGAAAAGGAAATAGAATGGCTATTATTCAATGGTTTCCTGGCCATATGTCAAAAGCGAGAAGACAGGTTCAGGAAAATTTAAAATTTGTTGATTTTGTGACAATTTTAGTAGATGCACGTTTGCCTTTGTCAAGTCAAAATCCAATGCTGACTAAAATTGTAGGAGATAAACCAAGGCTCCTGATTTTTAAACAAGGCAGATCTTGCTGACCCAACCCTTACAAAAGAATGGCGTCAACACTTTGAAGCACAAGGAATACAAACACTAGCCATTAATTCAAAAGAGCAAGTTACAGTTAAAGTGGTTACAGACGCTGCCAAAAAGCTTATGGCAGATAAAATCGCTCGTCAAAAAGAACGTGGGATTCAAATTGAAACCTTGCGTACCATGATAATCGGTATTCCAAACGCTGGTAAATCAACTCTGATGAACCGTTTGGCTGGTAAGAAAAATTGCTGTAGTTGGTAACAAACCAGGTGTGACAAAGGGCCAACAATGGCTCAAAACAAATAAAGATTTGGAAATCTTGGACACTCCAGGGATTCTCTGGCCAAAATTTGAAGATGAAACCGTTGCTTTAAAGTTGGCTTTAACTGGAGCTATCAAGGACCAGTTGCTTCCAATGGATGAAGTGACGATTTTTTTGGTCTTAATTACTTTAAAACACATTACCCTGAAAAGCTTCAAGAACGTTTTAAACAAATGAATCTGGACGATGAAGCTCCTGAAATCATCATGGATATGACACGTATCCTTGGTTTCCGTGATGATTACGATCGCTTCTATAATCTCTTTGTTAAGGAAGTTCGTGACGGAAAAACTAGGTAACTATACCTTAGATACATTGGATGATCTCGATGGCAACGATTAAAGAAATAAAAGAAGAATTAGCAAAGATAACTGAACTTGAAAATCCCTTGTTTAAGAAATTTGAAAAAGATTCTCGTACTGGTGTACAAAAAGGAAATTAAAAAGCGTAAGAAATCTATTCAAGCTGAAATTGATGAAAATCTCCGCTTAGAAGCCATGTTATCTTATGAAAAAAAGAACTTTACGTTCAAGGTATTAGTTTAATTGCGGGTGTAGATGAAGTTGGTCGTGGTCCCTTAGCTGGGCCTGTCGTTGCCGCAGCAGTCATATTGCCAAAAAATCGTAAAATAAAAGGCTTGAATGACAGTAAGAAGATTCCTAAGAAAAAACACGAGGAGATTTTTCAGGCCGTTAAGGACAATGCACTAGCAATTGGTATTGGAATTATGGACAATCAAGTCATTGATCAGGTCAATATCTATGAAGCAACTAAACTAGCTATGAAAGAAGCTATCTCTCAGCTTGACCCTCAACCAGAACACCTTTTGATTGATGCAATGAAGTTGGATTTGCCGATTTCTCAGACATCCATCATCAAAGGAGATGCGAATTCCCTATCCATTGCAGCAGCATCGATTATTGCTAAGGTTACCAGAGATAAGATTATGGCTAACTATGACCAGGAATTTCCAGGTTATGATTTTTCTCAAAATGCTGGTTATGGAACAGCAAAACATTTAGAAGGTTTAGAAAAGCACGGTGTTACACCGATTCATCGCACAAGCTTTGAACCGATTAAAACGATCATTTCAGAAACTAGTAAAAGATAATTAAAGGAGAGAATTATGGAGGAACAGTCGGAAATACTTAGTTCCAAGAAAGAATTTGCCTTTGCAACAAGTACAATCCTATCACAAGTAGGGCGAGGTATTATTGTTGGATTAGTCGTAGGACTTATTGTTGGGTCATTTCGTTTTTTGATTGAAAAAGGCTTTCATGTCGTTCAAGGACTTTATCGTGATCAAGATAATCTTGTACGTAACCTGTTGATGATCTCCTTGCTTTATCTTGTTATTTGCTGGCTTAGTGCTAAATTAACACGCTCAGAAAAGGATATCAAAGGTTCTGGTATTCCTCAAGTTGAGGCGGAGTTAAAAGGTCTCATGTCACTCAACTGGTGGAGTGTGCTTTGGAAGAAATACATCCTTGGTATTTTAGCAATCGCTAGTGGACTCATGCTCGGTCGTGAAGGTCCAAGTATTCAACTAGGTGCCGTTGGAGGTAAAGGAATTGCTAAATGGCTGAAATCTAGCCCAGTAGAAGAGCGCTCTTTAATAGCTAGTGGAGCTGCTGCTGGACTTGCTGCAGCCTTTAACGCACCGATTGCAGGGTTATTATTTGTAGTAGAAGAAGTCTACCATCATTTTTCAAGATTTTTCTGGGTTTCAACTCTAGCTGCCAGTCTGGTAGCAAACTTTGTCTCTCTTCTCATCTTCGGCTTAACACCTGTTCTGGATATGCCGGATGATATCCCTCTCATGAATCTTAGCCAATATTGGATTTATCTGGTAATGGGGATTTTTTTCTCGGGCTCTCAGGTTTTCATCTATGAAAAAGCAGTTCTGAATGTAGGCAAAGTTTATGAATGGATTGGCCAAAAGGCTTCACGTTGATAAAGCTTATCATCCGATTTTTGCTTTTATACTTATTATTCCAGTAGGAATTTTTCTACCACAGATTCTTGGTGGCGGGAATCAAGTTGTTTTATCCTTAACAGAACAAAATTTTAGTTTCCAAATTCTCCTACTTTACTTTATCATTCGCTTTATCTGGAGCATGATCAGTTATGGAAGTGGACTACCAGGTGGAATTTTCCTACCGATTTTAGCATTAGGTTCTTTACTTGGGGCTCTAGTAGGCGTTATTTGTGTCAATCTTGGCCTTGTTACCCAGCAGCAATTTCCAATTTTTGTAATTCTAGGAATGAGTGGCTATTTTGGAGCTATTTCAAAAGCACCTTTGACAGCTATGATTCTTGTGACGGAAATGGTTGGTGACATCCGCAATCTCATGCCTTTAGGTATGGTGACCCTAGTTGCCTACATCGTTATGGATCTGCTCAAAGGGGCGCCTGTCTATGAAGCTATGCTAGAAAAAATGCTACCTGAATCAGAAACTGATGATGGAGAAGTTACCCTAATTGAAATCCCAGTATCAGATAAAATCGCTGGTAAACAAGTACATGAACTCAATTTACCTCATAACGTACTTATCACAACTCAAGTACATAATGGTAAAAGTAAGACAGTTAATGGTTCTACAAGGATGTATCTAGGTGATATGATTCATCTCGTAATTCCAAAAAGTGAAATTGGGAAAGTAAAAGATTTGCTTTTATAGCAGTATTAATTTTACATAATTTTTTTATTACGAAAAAGTTATAATATATTTTGAAAGGTTTCTCTATGAAAAAAATAAGGCAATTTTTGGTATATTTGCTAGGAACATTTATCCAATTAGTATCAGTTTGTCTAGTTTTTCTTTCTATTGAATCGTTATTCTGTTCAGTCTAATGTATTAACTATTTCAGTAATCATTCTAGGTGGAATTTCTTCAGCTCTTTGGGGAATAATTGTTGCTAATCGATATTTTTCATATTCATTTTTAAGAAGATTTTTAAAAGATTTTTTTAACATTCATACTAGTTATAAACACTATTTATTATCTTTCTTCCTAATTATATTTGATTTTTTTCTTTCATATTGTTTGGTGGGAAAAATGTTAGAATTTAACTGGTATCTCCCTTTTTTTGATGTTCTTCAAATTTATTTTTATTTGGAGGAATAGAAGAGATTGGATGGCGATATGTATTTCCAACCAATTTTACAAGAACATTTGCCGTATTTCCTCTCAACAATCTTAACTTTTTTTAGTTGGGCTATTTGGCATCTGTTGTACTTTTTACATAGATGGTTCTCTGGCAATATTACAATTGACGCCGTTTTTTTAATTGGATTACTGACAAATTCTTTTCATACTATCAGCACTATATATTAAAAACAAACAATCTCTGGATTTGTGTAATGACTCATTCAATTATTAATGTCTTGTCTCAACTAACCATAGATACTAATCAATACGAAACTTACTTGATAAAAAAATCTTCGTCATCTTAGTTTCGTGCTATATGGTAATGAATAAAAAAAGAAGAGTATAGTCGTAACTGATTGTATTAGTAAACTTTCATCTTAATAAAATGAAATATAAAACTCCAAAACCAAAAAAAATTTTTGGTTACAAACTATACACTAGCAAAACTAAAAAGTTTATGTACAATTGACTTAACGTGAGCTAAACTATTGATACAACTGAATTAGAAGCATAAAGTACATTCTTTAAAAAGTGTACTTTATTTTTTTATTTTTGTATATTTTTCTAGTTCATAACATCATCTGATTTAAGGAATTGATTTGTACATTTTTACTCTAATAGGTGCAGAAGAAGTAGTGGTTCAATTGTACATTTTTTGCTACTCATTTAAGGTCTTATTGATAGTAAGATATAGATTTTTACTCGTAGTGCTAGTTAATCTCAAAGTATCTCAGATTATTAGTCAGTAAAATTTGCTCCATTCTCAACTGCAATCCTGTTAAGCCTTCTAGCTAGTGTTTGTTCGACATCAAAAAAAGCACAAAGTTCTGAAAATCGAGTTTCAATAGTCTGTCTCATAGCCATTAGTTTCCAATGATTATGTTGTTTAGCTCTTACCATATTTTGACGTAAAGGCGTCCAAAGATGGTAACCTTTCTATTTCAACTGTTCTCTGAGTTCATAGTTAAGATATGCTAAATCAGCTAAAACATAGGGTTGAGAACAATTTTATAGTAAGTCATCAACTGCCCTAATATCATGTACTGAGGCAGGCGTTACAACATAATTCAGAATATAGCCTGATAGGGTGACCAGCATATGTACTTTGAATCCATAGACCCAAAGGTGCTTAACGGACTGATTGACAAAGTGATAAGGGGAAACTATCTATGATGACAATGTTATTGGGAGAAATTTGAGTATTTATGGCTTGCCGAATAATTTGGACTAACCAAATCAACTGCCTTGACCGTCGATTAAACCGACTTCTTTCAAGGAGACACCCACAAGGATTCTTGTTTAGAAGCACCGAATCAATCAAGAAGGAGCATCCTGAGGTTCCAGCATTTGAAGAATATGACGAGCTACTTGAAGCAATCAAAAAATCCCTATAAAAAGGGATTCTTTTATACCTATAATACCTTGTGCAAAATAGTCGTATATATCAAAATCAGAGTCACGTTACCTACTATTAGACCAAAAGTAGCAAGCAAGGTCTTTGATGTACCCGGCTTTAAAAATCTGCACTAATCAAATATGGCCAAAAGCATACCATTGGGAAAATGGCTATTAACACGCATACATAGGTAGGAAAGCTTGTCCAAAGAAAACGTGTCGTCTCTAACCAGTGCCCCCATGAAGGTATCATTATTTTGCTTATAGTAAAAAGTATGCATATAAGGTGGACCATCAGAAGATAAATAGCATACTTTGTCTTACTTAGTACTTTTTTCTTTTTCATTTTGCCTAATTATCCCTGCAAATTCTTCTATCGCTCTGCTGCAATATTAGAACTAAAATTAAAAATTAACTATATCATTATTCGAATCAAGGTCTAAATTCATAAAATAATGATTCCAAAAGAATTCATTGTTACCTGCTCCCCACTGCACGCCATAATGACCCAAATATTCATCTCTTAGCTCGCTTGGAGTCAGCCATATTTTTTTCCCAAATACTTTCGTGAACTCGTTTTTCGTCAAGTTTCTTTAGCAAATCTATACCATCTATATTATATGAAATACCATATTTTTTTAGCAGCAGCTGTGCATTCAGAATCGAAGCAAACCTGCGTAACCACACAGTCCTTCAGCTCCGTACTCTTCCTCTTATCTCCGTAAACACCTATACATCCGAGAACTACATTCTTCTTTACAAGAAGATAGGTAGATCGCGTAACTGCTGAGTCATATGACTTAAAGCCGTTTGGTACGCTAACCCCCGATCCTTGGTATTTAGAATAGCTTCCCGTTGTCAAAAGATCATTATAATTAGGATAATCATGTCTACCATTTGACACATAGATTTCAAACCCCTGGTCTATCAAATCCGAAATCTTAGTCTCTGTAAGATGAATTTCAGTTCCGTCAATTTTAAGTGGAGCTGCGTTATCAGGTAAACCTATCAGTATGTATGCGAACATCAAAAATACAAATACCATAAGCACTGCAACAATACCTATCCAAGATTTCCCGGTTCTCCTTCGTGCATTGAAAAGCGACAGTATAGAAGGCGTGATTATAGCAGCACCAATTGGCGCCGCCCCATGACGGAACATGCCCATGACCTTAAAGGCAATTACAGCACTAATTAGTATTAAAACTATGTGCACTGCATACTCTCCTACGCTTAGCTTACTCGTCCTAGTCTGATTATTTGCTGGGGCATCGTACACTGGAACACCGTTCTCAAAGGTGTTCTTCATTCTATAACGCAGCCAAAATAATATTCCAATAAACACAACTGCCAAGAACACTAGCATTCCGATAAAAACTAATTTTTCCATATGTAACCTTTTGTCTGACCTAATTATCGTCCATCAAAATTCATATCTAGTCTACCACATTACAAGAAATATTAAAAGAAGTGGGATTATCTAAATAATTTCTTGATAGCAAGTCCAACTGAAATTACAGAGTTGAGTAATATGTCTGTATTGTGGATATGTAAGGAAAAACTCAAATCATCGATACAAACTTAAAATTAATGAAAAAAATTAAGTATAAAAAAAGCGCTCATTAATAAGTTGCCCAATTTGCAAAGGTTTAAGAAGATAACAGGAGCATTTTTGTTAGATTAAAGACATACTAGAGAATACTAAAATCAAACAAAGTAAAAAAACACTCTACAGTTCATTAAATTGATTATAGAGTGTTTTTTTGTTGTCAAAAATGTACATTTGAAAAAAATTTTTAGTTTTTCACTTAAATAAAGTACATTTTCGTCTGAATTGAGAGTAGTCAAAATTTCTAGTGTTCACTTAAATAAAGTACATAATTGAGTATAAATGGCTAAAAAAATTTTTGGGTTACACTAGCAAGATTTAGATATTGCATATATCACCCTATTACATCTTTCCGAAAAAAACTATAATTTTCTTGAAAAAAATATATCTGACTATGCTATACTACTAGTATAGAAAGATTTGGAGAAAAAAACATGAAACGTGAAATCTTATTAGAACGGATTGATAAACTCAAACAAGTCATGCCCTGGTACGTCCTGGAATACTATCAATCAAAACTAGCTGTTCCATACAGTTTTACGACCTTGTACGAATACTTAAAGGAATACGATCGATTTTTTACCTGGGTCTTGGAATCTGGTATATCGAATGCTGACACCATGGCTAATATTCCTTTGAATGTTCTTGAGAACATGACCAAGAAAGACATGGAATCTTTTATTCTTTACTTACGTGAACGTCCTTTACTCAATGCTAATACGACAAAGAATGGTGTCTCCCAAACAACTATTAACCGAACTTTATCAGCATTGTCTAGCCTTTATAAGTATTTGACTGAGGAAGTTGAAAATGAGCAAGGAGAACCTTATTTCTACCGCAACGTCATGAAGAAGGTAGCTACCAAGAAAAAGAAAGAAACCTTGGCGGCCCGAGCTGAAAATATCAAGCAAAAGCTCTTTTTAGGCGATGAAACAGAGGGATTTTTGAATTATATCGATGAGGAATATCCTAAAACTCTCTCTAATCGCGCTTTATCCTCTTTTAATAAGAATAAAGAGCGAGATTTAGCCATTATCGCACTCCTTCTCGCCTCTGGCGTCCGTCTCTCTGAAGCCGTTAACCTAGACCTTCGTGACCTCAATCTTAAGATGATGGTCATTGACGTCACTCGAAAAGGTGGAAAACGTGACTCGGTCAATGTTGCTACCTTTGCTAAGCCTTATCTAGAGCAATATCTTGCTATTCGAGACAAACGTTACAAGACAGAAAAGACTGATACAGCCCTATTTCTGACCTTGTATCGAGGTGTTCCAAACCGAATTGATGCTTCTAGTGTTGAAAAGATGGTGGCTAAGTATTCGGAAGACTTCAAAGTCCGCGTGACACCCCATAAACTACGTCATACATTAGCAACTCGTCTCTATGATGCCACCAAGTCACAAGTTTTGGTCAGCCACCAGCTGGGACATGCCAGCACACAAGTTACCGACTTGTATACCCATATTGTTAATGATGAACAGAAAAATGCCTTGGATAGTTTGTAATGGCACATAATATAATTTATGTAATATTTGTAAAAAAGAGCGTTAGATAATCAAAAATCTATCGCTCTTTTATTATTCTATAAAAATTCAATCCAATAATTTCTGTGTGGCTCAATGATAACTGGTTTTCCCCAAAATGACTTTTAGATAAGCCAGATTCGCAGGGGCTGATGGGTCTTTTCTCTTCGTTATACTTCTCAGCACTTTCTTTCGTTAAAAAGCATTTAACAGCTTCATATGGCGTACCGTCACTAGCTGTACGATCAATACCCATATAAGCAATTTCATCACCTCTTTGAGGACTGTCAGTGAGAAGTTTTCCAATAAAGTAGACTGTTTTATTTTTTTCATTAATTCATAAGCTTTACAATTTTCAAGTCGGTTATTCGCTGCTGCGTACATAATACAAAAACTATCCACGATGTCTTTCATTGGCATTAACGCTTCTTTGCTTACGATGATTTCCTCAGGAGCAAGACCCCCAATAATCAAGTCTTTAAAATGAGCTTGCTGAATAACATTGTCTAAGGCCATTCCCAGAGGGATTTGTACAGCTTGAAAACCTAAAGGTTCTAACTCTTGTCTTTTCTTATCGAAGTGTTCTTGTGTGATACTGACATTCAAATCGTATGGATTTGTAGTTTCTTGTTTCTTAAAAAATGCTACCACAGTACGATCTAACTGTTCAAATAGACCAAGATTTTTCAACTGGAATCTTTATCATTATTAATTTTTTTTCCTCTATATATTTAAAATTTCCACTATATTATACTCTCATGATGATCGATTATCAAGTTTAAATAAAAAAGAAATCCACATTACATGGATCTCTCTTTCTTTATTCCACCACTGCCTCAGCAATTTCTTCTGCAGTGATTCCTGCGAAGTAACGCCCTAGGTTAATGGTTTGAAGAGCTTTGAGGACATCTTCACGTTCGTATTTAACACCACGAAGGACATCTTCTACAGCTGCAACGTCTTCGATACCAAAGAAGTCACCGTAGATCTTGATGTCTTGAATTTTTGACTCAATAACGTTAGCAAAGATTTCAACCTTACCGCTTGGGAATTTAGTTCCACGACGGACATTATATTCAGGTGATTTACCATAGTTCCAGTCCCAAGTCCCAAACTTAGTTTCCTTGATACGATTGATTTCAGCCAATTCCTCATCTGAGAAGACATACTCTGTCATTTCAGGGTATTCTTTTTTCATGTATTCCAAAAGTAGGTCACGGAATTCTTCTACGGTGATTTTTTCTGGCAATTCATCTACGATATTGGTTACACGTGCGCGAACTGATTTAACACCTTTTGATTCGAACTTATCTTTAGACACTTTAAGTGCGTTAGCAAGGACTGACAAATCAACGTCGAAGAGAAGGCAACCATGGTGCATGATACGTCCGTTAATATAAGCTTGCGCATTTCCACAGAATTTCTTACCGTCGATTTCAAGGTCATTGCGGCCTGTAAATTCAGCTTTAACACCAAGTTCTGCCAAAGTGTTGATAACTGGAGTAGAGAAGCTCTTGAAGTCAAAGGCCTTGTTTTCATCTTCTTTTGAAATGATTGTATAGTTAAGGTTGTTCAAATCATGATAAACTGCTCCACCACCACTGATACGACGTACTACTTCAATTCCGTGTTCACGAACGTAATCACGGTTGATCTCTTCGATGGTATTTTGGTGACGACCTACAATAATAGATGGTTTGTTAATCCAAAGAAGGAAGATTTGATCTTCGTCCAAAAGGTGTTTAAAAGCATATTCCTCTAAAGCAATATTAAAGGCAGTGTCATTTGAATGATTGATAATATATTTCATAGTATTTCCAAAAAAAATTAATTTTTTTAATTTCTATTCATAGCAATACAATTTTTCAAAAAGTAGTAAAAAGAAATGCAACGTGTTATCGTTACATTTCTCGGAAAAAAATTGAGACAAGAGACTCAATTTTTAGGCATGGAACTCTAATAGAGATCGCTGCCGTCCGTACTACTTTTAAGAAAAATTTTTATTAAAAGACTTATTTATTTTTTTCTTAGGTGAATGGATGGCCATTCCAAGAACATCTGCAAAGGCTTCGTACATTACTTCAGAGTATGTTGGGTGTCCGTGGATAGTATTAAGCATTTCTTCAACAGTGATTTCCATTTCAATGATACTTGACGCTTCGTTAATCAATTCAGCTGCTGCAGGACCAATGATGTGAACACCAAGGATTTCACCGTACTTCTTGTCTGCAATGACCTTAACGAATCCTTGAGCCGCATCTGATGCAATCGCACGACCGTTAGCCGCAAAGTTGAATTTACCAATTTGAACATCGTATTTTTCACGAGCTTGTTCTTCTGTCAAACCAACTGCTGCAACTTCTGGAAGTGTGTAGATAGCTGCAGGAGTCAAGTTCAATTTGGCAACAACGTGATTTCCTTTAAGAGCATTTTCAGCTGCTACTTCACCCATACGGAAGGCAGCGTGAGCCAACATCTTAGTACCGTTGATATCACCTGGTGCGTAGATACCTGGAACAGAAGTTTCCATGTATTCGTTAACCTTGATACGGCCACGTTCTAATTCAAATTCAACATCACCGATACCTTCAAGGTCTGGGACACGACCGATTGAAAGAAGAGCTTTGTTTGCGATAACATCATCTTTTCCTTCAACCTTGATGCGAAGTTTGCCATCTTCTTCAATGATTTCTTGAAGTTTAGTACCTGTCAAGATAGTCATACCTTTACGTTCAAGAATCAAGCGGAGGTTTTTAGAGACTTCTGCATCCATTGCTGGTACAATACGATCCATCATTTCGATAACAGTAACTTTTGAACCAAATGTCATGAATGCTTGTCCGAGTTCAATACCGACAACACCGCCACCAATAATCACAAGGCTTTCTGGTACTTCATTCATTTCAAGGATGTCATCACTAGTCATCACAAGAGATGATTCCATACCAGGAACGTTGATTTTGCTTACTTTTGAACCACCAGCAAGAATGATTTTCTTCGTTTCAAGCAATTCAGAACCATTGACTAGGACGTTCTTATCCTTAGTGATAGTACCAATACCTTTATGAACATCAACTCCATAGCTACGAAGAAGTCCTGCAACACCACCTACAAGGGTATTGACAACTTTAGATTTTGTTTCTAAAAGTTTGTCCATATCAACTGTGAAATTAGGATTTTCAATTACGATACCACGATTTGCTGCATGACCGATACTCTCGATAATTTCGGCGTTGTGAAGGTAAGTCTTAGTTGGGATACATCCACGGTTTAAGCAAGTTCCACCAAGTTCAGATTTCTCAACAAGAGCAACCTTACCACCTAATTGAGCTGCTTTAATAGCAGATACATAACCAGCAGGTCCACCACCGATAACAACAATGTCGTAAGCATCATCACTCTTACCATCATCGTTTGAGGCACTTGCTGCAGGTGCTGGGCTAGCTTCTGGTGCAGTTGCTCCAGCTGTTGGGATATTTTCCCCTTCTTCACCAAGATAACCGATAACTTCAGTAACCGGAACAGTCTCTCCATCACCTTTTAGGATAGCGATTAAATAACCGTCTTCTTCTGCTTCCAATTCCATGCTGACTTTGTCAGTCATGATTTCCAAAAGGATTTCTCCTTCTTTTACAAATTCTCCGACTTCTTATTCCATTGGACGATTTGTCCTTCTGTCATATCCACGCCGGCTTTTGGCATAATTACTTCTAAGGCCATATCTTACTTCCTCTATCTATATTTCTAAAACAAATAGTTTAAACCAACATTGAGATTGGGTTTTCAATCAAAGCTTTCAAGTCTTTCATAAACTTAGCACCAGCCATACCATCTACGACACGGTGGTCAATTGTCAATCCAAGACTCATAATTGGACGAATAACGATTTCACCATTAACTACAATAGGTTTCTCAACTGTTGAGCTAACACCGAGGATGGCTGAGTTCGGTTGGTTGATGATAGGACCAAATGATTGAACACCAAACATTCCCAAGTTACTGATGGTGAAAGTTGAATTTTGCAATTCGCTAGGAGCTAATTTACCGTCTAAGGTACGTCCAATAACGTCTTTGAAGGCAACTACCAACTCAGACAAGCTCATTTTTTCTGCATTATAGACAACTGGTGTCATCAATCCATTATCCATACCAACTGCCATCGCAAGGTTGACATAGTTGTGAGTGATAATTGTCTTACCATCTTCAGTCAACGAAGCGTTGATGTATGGATGTTTCATAAGAGTCTTAACAACAGCAAGAGAAAGCAAGTCTGTCACAGTGATTTTCTTACCAGTTGCTTCCATAATTGGATCAAGAACTTTCTTACGAAGGGCAAGCAATTCAGACATATCTACATCATAGTTAAGCGTAAAGGTTGGAGCAGTTAAGTATGACTCAACCATACGTTGAGCAATAACCTTACGCATAGGAGTCATCGGAATGCGTTCGATTTCTCCATAAGGCGTTACGTTGTCTGGAACTTCTTCCACTTTCTCAATTTGAGCAGGTGATTTAATGGTGTCATTTTCGATATTTTCAGGAAGATAGGCCAAAACGTCCTTCTTCATGATTTTACCACGATGACCTGTTCCTTGGATTTCTTGCCAAGCAATATTATGTTCTAATGCAATTCGTTTTGCGAGTGGTGAAATGCGAACCACGTTAGTGTCTTTATATGTTTCCACGTCTTCTTTGTGGACACGACCGTTTGCGCCTGAGCCAGAAATATCGTAGAGATTAATCCCTAAATCATCTGCTAATTTTCTAGCTGCAGGAGTCGCTCTTAGCTTATCATCAGCCATGACCTCTCCTATTCTATTATAAGATACTAAGGGCGTCAAAAGTCTCAGTGAAAATAGGAAACTTGACGAAGAAACTTTAGTTTCTAGGAAAGTTTATCTTTTTCACCCAGACTTTAGCCCGAGTTCAATTTTATGATGCAAAGGGCTTTTAGCCCGTGCTCTAATCTAAGATATCAAGGACGTAGAGGACTCTGCACCTAAAAGATACAAAGCTTCTCGTCTAATTAATTTTGTTTACATAATTTATTTTATGTATTACTGTTTATTATGAGTTTTACGGATTGCATCTTTGATGCTTTCAACTGTTGGGATCATTGCGTTCTCAAGGTTTTGTGCGTAAGGCATTGGTACATCTTCACCTGCGCATCGACGAATTGGTGCATCCAAGTAATCAAATGCTTCTGATTCAGAAATGATAGCTGAGATTTCACCAATAAAACCACTTGTCTTGTGGGCATCGTTGACAAGAACTACTTTTCCAGTCTTCTTAACTGAATTAATGATGATGTCTTTATCAAGTGGAACCAAAGTACGTGGGTCTACTACTTCTACTGAGATGCCTTCTTCAGCCAATTCTTCAGCTGCTTGCATGACACGACGAAGCATTTTACCGTATGTTACTACTGTTACATCAGTTCCTTCGCGTTTGATTTCTCCAACACCAAGTGGGATAGTATAGTCTGGATCAACAGGAACCTCACCTTTTTGGTTAAATTCGGATTTATATTCAAGAATGATAACAGGGTTGTTGTCACGGATAGAAGACTTAAGAAGTCCCTTCATATCAGCTGGTGTACCTGGAGCTACAACCTTCAATCCTGGGATATGAGTAAACCAAGATTCCAATGATTGTGAGTGTTGAGCTGCAGAACCAACTCCGTTACCAGCTGCACAGCGGATTGTCATAGGCACTTGACCTTTACCGCCAAACATGTAACGAGTTTTAGCAGCTTGGTTGACGATATTATCCATGGCAATAACTGAAAAGTCCATGAAAGTCATATCAACGATTGGACGAAGTCCCTGTCATAGCAGCACCAGCTGCTGCACCTGAAATTGCCGCTTCAGAAATCGGACAGTCACGAACGCGTTCTGGACCAAATTCTTCAAGCATACCTACTGAAGTTCCGAAAGTCTCCACCGAAAACTCCGACATCTTCACCCATCAAAAGAACATTTTTCATCACGACGCATTTCCTCAGACATATGCAAGGATAATGGTATCGCGGAAAGACATTAATTTTAGTTTCCATATTTTCTCTACTTCTCCTTAGTCTGCGTAAATATCTTCGAATGCTGATTCTAGTGGAGGGAATGGACTTTCTTCTGCAAATTTAACAGATGCTTCCACTGCTTCCTTGACCTGTGCTTGAATTTCTTCAAGTTCTTCTTCGCTAGCAATCTTATTTTCAACAAGGTACTTGCGAAGATTTTCGATTGGATCTTGTTGTTTCCACTCTTCTACTTCTTCACGTGTACGATATTTACCTGGGTCTGATGAAGAGTGACCAAACCAGCGATAGGTTACACTCTCAATCAATACAGGACCTTTTCCAGAACGAACATGGTCTACTGCTTTCTTAAATCCTTCGTAGACATCTATTACATTGTTTCCATCGGGGATAAACATTCCAGGAATACCGTAAGCTGCACTACGCTCATAAATATGCTCCACATTTGTCATTTTCTTAATGTCTGCAGAGATTCCATATCCGTTATTGATACAGTAGAAAATAACAGGAAGGTTCCAGATTGAAGCCATATTCACCGCTTCGTGGAATACACCTTCGTTAGTCGCTCCATCACCAAAGAAGCAGACAACAATCTTTCCAGTATGTTTCATTTGTTGAGTAAGGGCAGCACCTACTGCAATCCCCATACCACCACCTACAATACCGTTGGCACCAAGGTTACCAGCATCAAGGTCGGCTATGTGCATTGATCCACCCTTACCTTTACAAGTCCCTGTGTATTTACCAAGGATCTCAGCCATCATTCCATTGAGGTCAATACCTTTAGCAATGGCTTGACCGTGACCACGGTGGTTTGATGTAATCAAGTCATCTTCATTAAGAGCTAACATAGCCCCAACGTTAGCTGCTTCCTCACCAACAGAAAAGTGCGTCATTCCTGGCACTTTCCCTTTTTTTACTAATTGTGTAATCTTCAAGTCCATGCGACGGATTTCTTCCATCTTACGGAACATCTCAAGCAAAAGATTTTTATCTAAAGTTGACATAATCTTGCCTTTCTAAGTTTAATTTCTTAAATTTCTATTCTAACTTATACGTTAATGAGAGTCAAAGAATATGCTTGCTATTTTTTTACAATATAAAAAAAACTATTTCACAAAACAAATTTTTCAAGGTTTTTTTCACCAAATTATTTGAATCTTTTTCATAATAACTTGTAAACGCCACTGATAAAGAAGACCACTGACAATTAAACTTACGATGAGACCTATCCAATAAGAATAAGCGCCTAGATTTGTCGAATAGTCCAAAAGCCATCCTAGAGGAATAGCTACCCCCCAGTAACCAAGGAGTCCGAGATAGAAAGGTATGACTGTATCTTTATAACCTCGTAAAATACCTTGTAACGGAGCTGCAAATGTATCAGCCAACTGGAAAAATAGGCTATAGGTCATAAAACTAGCTGTCAATTGAATGAATTCAGGATCATAACCGTAAAGTCTCGCAACATTTTCTCGGAAAATATACAAAAAGGAGAGAGTCAAAACGGCGAATACCATAGCAGATAGACGTCCAATTTTGATGTATTTTTTAGCATCTTCTAGCCTTTTGGCTCCAACTTCGTAAGACACCACAATCGCCATTGCTGTTGAAATACTCATCGGAAAAGCATACATGAGTGACGAAAAGTTCATCGCGGACTGATGGCTAGCAATAATCAACGATGAAAATTTAGCCATAATCAAACCAACTGCTGAAAAAATAGCAACCTCTGCAAATACAGTTCCACCTATCGGTAAGCCCTAATTTGATTGCTTCTTTTTATTTTTATCGCCGTCTAAAGGGTAATCGTTTCTCTAAATGCAGTTCTTTCAATTTTTCCTGTTTAAGAAGGACTAGTATGGAAATCCCTCAGCAATGCCCAATAAGCTAAAAGATGTACCAAGACCCGCTCCTGTACCTCCTAACTCAGGTAAACCAAAGGCTCCATAGATTAGTAAATAGTTAAAACCACTATTTAAAGGTAACAATAAAAGCATTAAATACATGGATAGTTTGGTCAGTCCTAGCGCATCCAACAGTGATCGAATTACACTAAATAGTAAAAGTGGAATAATCCCGATTGCTAAAAACCATAAATAGCGTACTGCTATATCTGCTACTGCTGCTTCTAAACCCATATTGTTTAGAATTAGTGGCGCAACAAGAAAAACTAAAGCAAATAGAACAATTGATAAACCAAGTGAAAGATAAAGAAATTGATAAAAATCAGAAGCCACTTCATGTTTCTTTCCTCGACCCAAATGATGTCCAACTATAGGAACCAAGGCTGAGACAATACCAGTTAGGAAGGTAAAAAAAGGATTCCATAGACTTGTCGCCATTGATACCCCTGCCAAATCTATGGTATTATACTGGCCAGTCATGGTCGTATCGACAAAGGAAGCCGAGAAATTGGCAAATTGGTAAACTAAAATTGGAAAGAATATCTTAAGAAATAAGATAAATTTGTCTTTAAAATGATGGGTTGGGTACATATCGTCTCTCTCTAATTAATGATTCGAAAGAGCAGATTTCATCTAGTTCTTATAGACAATCTGTCCATTACAGATGGTGTATTTGACCTGCCCTTTCAAAGATTCACCGATAAATGGTGAATTCGCTGCTTTAGAAGCAAAATGACTATCCACGATTCGGTCCGCTTTATCATCAAAAATTGTAATATCGGCTGGACCGTTTTCTGATAGATAACCTGCTTCAAAGTTATAAAGTTTAGCTGGGTTGTAAGACATTTTTTCTAACAATTGCATTAAACTCAACTCGCCAGCTTCCACCAAATAGGTTAAACCTAGTGACAAAGAAGTTTCCAAGCCTGTCATACCTGATGGCGCTTTGGTAATATCCTCAACATTTTTTTCGTCAGCATGGTGAGGCGCGTGGTCAGTAGCAATGATAGAAATGATACCAGATTTTAAACCTTCAATAACAGCACGTCGGTCAGATTCCAGACGTAGAGGTGGATTCATCTTTGCATTACTTCCTTTAGTCAAGAGAAGAGCTTCAGTCTTCGAAAAATGCTGTGGAGCTACTTCTGCAGTTACGTTAGCTCCCAAATTTTGAGCAAACTCCACAACCTTGACACTTTCTTCCTTAGACAAATGCTGAATATGAACATGAGCCTTAGTTGCATTGGCAATCATGACATCACGAGCAATCATAGCGTACTCTGCAACTCCTGTTGCACCGCAGATATGAAAATGCTCTTTAGCGATATTCTCGTTAAAACCAAGCGTACCATTCAAGCCAGGATCTTCTTCATGAAGACTAATAAAAGTATTTAGTTTCTTCGCTTCTTCCATGGCTTCCTTGACAACTTTACTACTTTCAAGCGGTATGCCGTCATCAGAAAATCCAACTGCACCAGCATCTAACAGAGCTTTAAAGTCAGTTAAGTCTTGACCATTAAAGTTTTTTTGGTAATTGTAGCCACAGACTTAATGTTAATATTTTCCTTAGCTGCAGATTGAAGAACTTCCTCTAAAGTCTCAACATCTGATATAGTTGGATTGGTATTAGCCATCATAACGACAGTTGTAAAACCACCTGCTGCAGCCGCTAAAGCACCTGTATGAATGTCTTCTTTATGAGTTTGACCTGGTTCACGAAAATGAACATGGATATCTACCAATCCAGGTGCAACCACAAGTCCAGTGGCATCAATGACTTGAGCTTCATCCTTATCAATTTGAGGAGCAATTTGAATGATTTTTCCTTCATCAACCAAAACATCACAAACTTGATCCCAACCAGACTTGGGATCCATCACACGGCCGTTTTTGATTACTAACATAACAATACTCCTTTATTCGTAGAAATCCACTTGGGTATCCAATAACTTATCACCATCATAGACAAACTTGGCTGAAAAGAAGGGTTTATCTTCTAAAAGCCACTCGACAAAGGTATGGTCCCCTTCCCAGGTCGGTTTGCTTAAAAACTTCATCGTAAGGAACCCATTCTAAGGTCCCTTCATTACAGTCAATCAAATCACCCTCAAACTCAGTCACCTTAAAAACGTATGTGTACCAGTCCAGGTCTGGTGTAAACTCAGGAAAAGGTAATAACTCCCTTTAGTACTGGTTTTGCTTTCAGACCCGTTTCTTCTAAAAATCTCACGGGCAGCACATTCTTGTGGAGTTTCCCCGCGCTCTAACTTTCCACCTACACCGATCCATTTTCCTTCATGGACATCATTAGGCTTTTTATTGCGATGGAGCATGAGCAATTCTTTTCCGTTATCAATGTAGCAAATTGTCGCTAACTGAGGCATATTGTCTCCTTATCTAAGCCAATCGATTGGCTCTTGTCCTGTTTCTTTTAAGAATGCATTAGCCTTAGAAAAAGGCTTGGAACCCCAAAATCCTCTGTAAACAGAAAGAGGACTTGGATGAGCTGATTCGATAATTAAATGCTGAGGATTGGTCACCAATGATTTCTTCTTACGTGCATAAGCACCCCAAAGAACAAATACTACTGGTCTATCTAGATTATTGACGACCTTAATCACAGCATCTGTAAAAGGTTCCCATATCTGACCAGCATGACCATTTGCTTGGCCTTCTGGCACTGTTAAACATGCATTAAGGAGTAAGACTCCCTGCTCAGCCCAAGCTGTCAAATCATGCGATTTCTTAACTCCGATATCGTCTGACAGTTCTTTTAGAATATTTTGCAAGGAAGGAGGTGCTGGGATCGAATCAGGAACTGAAAAACTCAATCCCTGAGCTTGACCAGGTCCATGATAGGGATCTTGGCCTAGAATTACCACTTTAACCTCTTCCAGAGGAGTCGTCAAAAGAGCCTGAAAAACATTTTCTTTGGGCGGATAAACAGTTCCTTGAGCATAAACCTGCTCCATAAAAGTGATTGATTTTTCCCAAAAATAACCTTCAGGTAATTGCTCTTTTAATCAAAAGCATGCCAAGATGAGTGTTGCATCTTAATCTCCTTTATAGTATCCATCTAAAAAGCACGTTTTTAATTCATCCGTACCATTTTTTTAAAAAAAGCATAAACCATGTGCGAGTATGATTTTATCCGGTTTCCAGTTTAACATACGGGAAAAAGGAAACCTTTGCTTCCCTTTGTCTTCCTAAAAAAAGTCATCCGATAATCGATAGGAGTTTGACCATCAGGGGCTGTTACACGAGCTAAACGATAGAATTTTTCTGCGGATTGAACTAGCTATTTTTTTCTGGTTCAAAAATTCTCTATAAGGTCTGTTACAATAAGTGTTTTAGTTGATTTATGAAAAAACACGACCTCTTCGATGACAGAACTTCCCTTAAAAATAAACTGTTCAATCTCATCAGACCATAAGTCAGGAGCCTTATCTGTTAAGGAAGCTTCAAATTTCACCTTGACATTCTGACTTTTCGCTCTCTCTTCAACTCCTGGACTAGACCATGCTTGCGCATGAGGATATCTTTTTCTCCAATCTGCAATATAGGCGTAGTGAATCTTATTTGGTGAAATCAGGTAAGCGACTTTGCCCAAAGCGTCTAGTTCAGTAAACAGTCCCTCATTTGGCGCAATCGGAGAGTGAATCCAAAGTTTGCCATCATTTAACTTAACCACCGTCATACGTGTCTGAAAAGGAAGCTTGAAGATCTTCATATCCATTTGAATCAAATCACCATCTACTATCCAAATATTTTGATCAACTTCCTTTAGTGTATACAATGGTTCATAAAGAGAAAGTTCTGGCCTTGACATCATTAACTACTCCTTCGTTTATACTGCCTCTATTATAGCAAAAAAAGTGGCTATCTAAACCACTTTTTACAGTTATTAATGCCATTATCCTTCTCGTCGCTAACCATTGTTTTTTTGAAAGAAAGAAATCAATCAATCAGTAATTAAAAAAACTTTCCTATTGTATCAATCGCATGCGAAAGTTGTTCATTAACAAATTTCATTTGTTCTACATTTGCATCCATATAATAAAGTTCGGATAACCCACCCCTAGGTATAAAAAAAGCGCATGGTGGATGTTTATCTTTTTCTCGAGTATTCAATTTTATATGATGATTTAAGGAGTACTGCAATTCCTTTAAGGTATTCACTTGAGGGTGTACATCTTTTAACTGATACTGTTCGATGATACTTAGCAAGTTATCAATCTCTTTAATCACTTTATTTTCCATAAAATAACCTTTTAGACAAAGCATTAAATCGAATCTAAACAATCCAGTAACTCTTGATAAGAATGAACTTCATAGATTGGTTTAGCTTGCGTTTTATTTTTCCAGATAATGCGGATTGTACCAGATAGTATCAATACCAGCGTTATTGCCACCCTGGATATCCGCTGTCAGTGAATCACCAATCATCACGGTATTTTCTTTGCAAAAACCTGGTATTTGCTGTCCAATTATTTCGTAGAAAAGAGCGTCAGGTTTTTGTGTTTGCAACTGTTCTGATATAAATACTTGATTGAAATAAGAAGCTAGTCCAGATTGTGTCAAACGACCAGTCTGAATTGAAGTGATACCATTTGTGGCAGCGTAAAGTTCATAGCCACGATCAATCAGATTATCTAAAAGTTCTATTGCACCAGAAAAAATTTGCCCCTGTTTCGATAGGAAAAAAACTGGTAGCGCTCTGCTAAATGAATGCCATCTTTCTCAATTCCGAAATGTTCAAACAATCTAGAGAAACGAGTATTGACTAATTCTTGTTTTGTAATCTTTTTCAGCTCCAAGTCCTTCCAGAGAGCTTTGTTCATAGGTATATAATAATCCTTATATTCCTGAATATCAGCAACTCCTTCTTCTTTCAGAAGTTGTGTCAACGCTACATCTTCGGCAGCATCAAAATCAAGCAAGGTATGATCAAGGTCGAAAAAGTAGAAATTTATAAGTCATAAGTATAGTATCCTAAAGTTTCTAAATAATGGTTGTTAAAATGTCTTCACAATCCTTAGCTCTAAGTATATCATATTGAACATCTTATTTCTGAAACTTAGTTCATATCCTAACTAAATTTTTTTAACTCAGAGTAGGTTAAATTCTTTAAAAAGTTTGTAAAAAAATGAACAATCTTTTTTATTTTTTTAGAAATTTGTCGGAAATATCTTACTATTTTATGTTATTGTTTGCCTTTCATTCTTCATTGTGATATAATTCACAGTATAGGGGAGTTTTTAGTATTAGACTAGGGGGAGGCTTTATTAAGATTTGTCTGCAAAATTAACCTATATCGTTAAGTCGTTTATTTTGATTTTTAAATAATTCTATTAGAAGGTATAACACAATGAGCAATAAGAAAAAGTTTAGTATTTTCTCGTTTTTGATTTGCGTCCTGACAACTATTTTTGTTTTTAGTTTGAATAAAACTTTTGCTGAAACTCCAGAAGTTTCAGTAACTGGTAAATTTGCAGATACAATCACGGTTGTTAACGTTACAAGCAATGAAGGTGGCAATCTAGATTGGGATTTAGCACAATGGGCTACTTTCCGTATTAATGCAACGTATGACTTAGCAGGTAAAAATGTTAAGGCTGGCGATCAAACAGTAGTTACTGTACCAGATGCATTAATGATTACTTCGGATAGTTTTGAAATTCGTGATATCAATACTAACGAAGTCATTGCTCATGCTACGGTTGATGCTACGAACAAAAAATTAACATTAACGTATACAGATTATGTTGAAACGCACTCTGATACAAACGGGTCTTTCTTCTTCTATGCACGAATTGACTTCAAAAAACACCCTCAACAAGGAGAAATTCCAATTGAAGTGACAGTGAACTCAGTAACAAAAGTAGCTGGTAAAGTAACATTTAAAGGTATCGGGGACGGTGACCCAAGACTTTTAACAAAGACTAGCTGGGTTAATAGCGGAAATCATAAAGAAGTTCAATACACAATTTCTGTCAATCGTAACAAACAAAATATCAAGGGTGTAACAATTGAAGATCACTTGAGATTTACTAATGCATCCTATGTAAAAGATAGTATCAAAGTTGTCAAAGGTAAGTTTTCTTACGAAACTGGTGAGTGGGTATTCTCTGATCGCGTCGACGTAACTGATCAACACAAGATAACAATCAGTGAAGATGGACAATCATTTGTTATTGATTTAGGTGATATTACTGATCAAGATCAATACCGTATCGATTATAAAGTACAATTGAATTATGAACCTGTAGATGGTGAACTTTTGAAAAACGAGGCAACTCTTAAAGGTAAAGAGATTGAGAGCAAAGATGTAACTAACATTGCTGCAGTTCAAGTCGCTGGTGGTTCTGGTGTTGGTTATGTGTACTCAATCAATATTCATAAAGTAGATGATGCAAATCAACCTCTTAAAGGTGCTAAGTTTAGAGTTGTTCGTCAAGCAAATAATCAAGTTATTGGTGAGTTTGAGTCAGATGAAAATGGTAACATTGCAGTTAACAAATTGTTAAAAGATAAGTATATCTTAACTGAAATTGAAGCTCCTTCTGGTCACGTTATTAAAGACGCTGATACTGTAGTTAATGTTGAAGACTTTGGAACAGATCACGCAGTTACAAAAACAATCGTGAATCCGAAAGAAGAAACAACTACAACAACTACAACAACTACTACGACTGAAGCTCCTACAACTTCAACTACTACAACTGAAGCTCCTACGACTTCAACTACTACAACCGAAGCTCCTACGACTTCAACTACTACGACAACTGAAGCCCCTACAACTTCAACTACTACAACTGAAGCCCCTACAACTTCAACTACTACAACTGAAGCTCCTACGACTTCAACTACTACGACTGAAGCTCCTACAACTTCAACTACTACAACCGAAGCTCCTACGACTTCAACTACTACGACTGAAGCTCCTACAACTTCAACTACTACAACCGAAGCTCCTACGACTTCAACTACTACAACCGAAGCTCCTACGACTTCAACTACTACAACCGAAGCTCCTACGACTTCAACTACTACAACCGAAGCTCCTACGACTTCAACTACTACTACAACTCCAGAAGTGCCAACTCCTTCTTCATCTTCTGAAACTACAACAACATCTACAGCTCCGTCAGTCTCTTCTGAAACTACAACTACAGAAGAGAAGCCAGGACTTCCAAATACAGGTGAAAGTAAAGGAACATTGTTTACAATCATTGGGGCTGTAACTTTAATTTCATCAATCGTCCTAGTAGCAATCTTGCATAAGTCAAAAGAAGACTAATATAAATTAGGAACTAAAAAGGGTTTACTTTTTAATGAGTAAATTCTTTTTTTATATTTATGATTAACAATAAAAAAATCGATAACTGTTTGTAGTTATCGATTTTAAAATATTTTAGTCCTTTTCACCAAGTTTACTATTGATAGTCATCATGATACTTGCAATCTTTTCACCCCAATATGGATCTGAAGCGTAAAGAACGTTCATACCAGATGATTTATTTCCTAGGTAAGTTCTGCCATTATCTATATAATTTTGACGAATCCATTTGGCTGCACCTAAGATTCCCTTATCTACATTATCGAAACTCTTAGCTGAATCGTACGGAGTAGTATCGTAGGCTGCAATACCAAAGAAATTATTCTTATCCTTAGCAATCTGACTACGTCCCCATGCGCTTTCTAGAGCGCTGTGAGCTATAAGGTAGAGTGCATTTACTTGATAGCGTTCTTCAGCTTCTTTAAAGATAGCTCCCTTACCTGCCAAACGACTTCCTTTGATATTCATAAGAGAATATACTTTATCTAATTCTTCAGCTGTGTAATTAGTTGGTTTTCTTAAATCCCTGAATAAGAAAGGATTTTCCGCTGTAAAGTTTTCAAAGTTAATACCATCAGCTGAATAATATTTTTTACCAATAGCCATTGATGAGCTATGAGGGGCTACACGAATACTTGTGTAAGGTGATAACTCATGATAAAGATAATTACCGTCAGTGGCATAGTGAGGAATGAATTCACTGTCTGAGCTGACAGCTACTAAATCACTCTTATTCATATAGCCTGAAAGTCCAGAGATTTTGACTGGAAGTCGACCGTCTTTAGCTTCATCTCCATCAATCGACACAATACTTCCTTGCGAAATATAGCTTAGTTTTTCACCAGAAGCACTATATACATTTGCTGTAATTGGTTTTACTTTATAGTATGCTGCTGTATCGGAAATCCATTTTCCATTGCTTTGGAAAGAATAGTTTTTTCCGTTAATGGTGAAATTACCAGTTACATATGCCCCATCTTCTTTGAGATAATACCAGGCGTTATAACTTTTATCAAAAATCCACTCATTCTTGGCCATATAACCATAAGATTTGAGATAGTAAGAGCCTTGCCATTGGTTTTCAGCATAAGCACCATCAGATTTTAAGTAGAACCAACTATCGAACTTTTTATCAAAGAACCATTCACTTTGAGCCATGGCCCCACTATCTTTTAGATAATATTTCTCTTTCCATTGGCTACTTAACATGTCACCATCTTTATGAAAAGAGTACCATGAACCATTGATTTTTTCCCATTTATCCCGGATAGCTTTTCCTGAATCAGTAGCATAATACCACTTCTCATCCATCTGCACCCAATCCTTTTCAGCCATAGCGCCACTAGTTTTGAGAAGGTAGTCATTATAAATGGTTTTACTTAACATGGTACCTGATTCATCAAAACGATACCATGAACCATTAATTTTCTCCCATTTATTACGGATGATTTTTCCTGAATCAGTAGCATAGTACCACTTCTCATCAATTTTCGCCCAACCCCTTTCGTGCATAGCTCCACTACTCTGAAGAAGGTAGTCATTGTAAACGGTATTAGTTAACATGGCACCAGATTCATCGAAGCGATACCAAGCACCGTTGATTTTTTCCCATTTGTTGCGGATGATTTTTCCTGAATTTGTAGCAAAGTACCACTTGTCATCTATTTTAACCCAAGAATCCTCAACCATAGCACCACTTTTACTTAAGAGGTAGTCATCATAAACAGTATCACTAAGCATCACACCATCCTGGTTAAAATAGTACCAGCGACCTGCTATTTTTTTCCAATTTGTGACAGCCTTTTTATTCTCATAATAACGCCATTGGCCATTTTCTTTTTGCCAGCCATCTTTATTAACTTCCTCAACTTTTGTTTCAGTTGTTGTTTTTTCCTTATTTTCAGGTGTTTCTTTCTTCGGCGTAATTTGCGAAGATTCTTTTTCTACCTTGTTCAGACTTTCGTTAGAACTTTGTTTAGTCGATTTATCACGACTGTTTGATTGTTTTTGATCTTCTTTTTCAACTCCATTAGCTACAGCCTGTTCTGAAGTTTGAGCTTTATTTCTAGTTTGTGAATCCTCGGCATAAACAGTAGATTTTGCAAAGCCTGCAATCGAGAGAGCAACTGTACTTGCCAGTAAAATCCTTTTCATTGTATTCTCCTTATCATTATATAAATGATGTATTCGTTTTTTTGATACATAATGTTTAAAACACAGCAATTATCCATTATATTATACAATATTCTATTAAAGATAAAAGTAGAATAATTAAGAAGATAGAAAGTTGTAATATTGTTAAAACATTTTAGAAATAAAAGTCAATAAAAAGCAGTCGAACAGTAACTGAACGACTACATTTTTTTCTAATAATTAACCTTCTATTATTTTGGTACGTTTATTAGTTAGAAGCGGATTTATAAATATAGATAGAATAGCTATGATTGCAAAACTAATACCTACATACCAATATGGTGCATCAAGTGTGGTTGAACGACCAGATAAATTGACAATACCTCGGAATAGTGTGCCTGTTGTAACAATAGCTACTGCCGAATTCCATAAATTAAGGCTAATTCTGGACAAATACGGAAGGACTTTGAGCAAAATTGCTAGTATTATCCCACCCACCAGAGGTACAGCGAACAAGTAATGCATATGAACTGATGTCTCTCCAAAACTAAATGCTTCATAAATTCTAGAAAAAGCAAAGAAGAAAATCGTAATTAGTGTATAAGAGATGACAGTTTTTTTAAAGCGTTTTTTGTTAGTATTAATAACCGATGTAGACAATATCACTCACCGCCCTTTCTGAAATTCTGTTTCCTCCAGTCGTTGGCTTGTTAATAACCTGACCGTTGAAGTAAAGCGTAGATGATCCACCACCATCAAGGTTGTAGGCCGTTTTTACACCGTATGATTTCATGACTTCAGCCATTTGGTACAGTGATAGCCCCTTGCTTTCAGAAGTACGCCCATCTGAAACTACGATAATATAGTGGTTTTCATCAATAATCCCAATAGCAGTACGAGGATTTGATGCCATAGCTTGTCCAACTTCTTCATTTGTTCCTACTGCAATCTCACTATTTTCAACTAAAGCTGGGCCAAAAGCCAAGAGATTGACAACACCATCTTTAACTAGTTGGTCAGCTGAAATTTGATCTTCGTAAATAATCTTGAAAGAACCATCTTTATAAATGGCTAAATCACCATTGCTAGAATCTTCTCGTACAGTATCACGATAGACGACTCCATTACGGATAACATATCCTGTAGAGTTAGCTCCGTAGTAATCTCCATTGACCGCTAGAATAGCATTGTTATCAGCAGCGGTTTCAGAAGTTTTTGCAGTTACATTGGTTCCGAAGGCATTTTGAGCGAATGCTGTTTTTAAATAATCTGATGAGCTTACTGTAATATCTGCAACGTAGACTTGCGTATTTTTGACCGTTGTTTCAGTCAAATTGATGGAGATATTATCATCCTTATAACTTGAGTCTGTTACTGTTGCTGTTTTAGCTGCTTGGCTTGCCGTGGCAGTATTTGTACTAGTGCTAGTTGTTGCTACTGTCGAAATAGTTTCAGCGAGAACAAAGGTCTTCAGCATAGAGTAGCTAAAGGATCCTGTCAAAAGTAATGCGACAACCGAAGCATAAGCATATCGTTTCTTTAAAAATTTCATAGTACAGTTGATGTCCTTTCCTTAAAAATGAATTTCTTCTGAACGGTCCAAGAAACAGCAAAGAGAAGAATTCCAACAATAATTTTAACGATTAAGAGATTCATTCCAAATACTGCATAGAATAGACGAATAAGAAGCGTGTCTAAGACAAAGAGTCCGACTGCTAGACCAAAGTACCCCATCCCTGTTTTCACAAGACCATCCTCATTTTTAAAAACAAGTTTTTTATTAGTAGAATAGTTAAAAATGGAACTGGTCACACGAGCTAGCCCATTAGCTAGGAAAATTCGGAAACTTGTTGGCACTGTTGGTAAAAACAAGATTGCAATAGCGTAAACGATATAGTCTACAACAAAGCTACTAAGGGATGATAAGGCAAATTTGAAGATATTCTTATAAATCATGAGACCATCTTTTATTGGTCGGAAGTGTGAGCCCTCATTATCATTAATATAGACCGTTTCGATTGGAACTTCCACAATCTCGTATTCTTTAGTCGCCTCAAGAAGCATATTCATTTCATATTCGTACCGTTTCCCTTCTATCTTTAACATAAAAGGGATCAGATTTGTCGTAAAAGCGCGAAGTCCTGTTTGTGTATCTGTTACTCCTACTCCTGTTTGTAATTTAAAGAGTGCTTTTGTTAAGCTATTCCCAAAACGGCTACGGAGAGGGACTTTTCCTGTGAAGGCACGCACACCCAAGATGAGTTTGTTAGGATTTTCAGAAGCTTTGTTAGCCGTACGGAAAATATCCCAAATCTTATGCTGACCATCGGCGTCTGCTGTGACTACTGTTCCATAACTATTTTGTTCTTTGATAAATTGGAAGGCAGTTTTTAGTGCATGACCTTTCCCTTGATTGACTTCATGTCGAAGAATTGTTGCATATTGGGATGCTTTATCAAAAATTTTTTGACAGGCTGGTGAGCTTCCATCATCGATAATAAGGATTTTGAAATCACTCTTGTCATGAATCTTTTCAACAAGTTTAATTAATTTATTATCTGGTTGATAGGCTGGTATAACTACATAGTTCATAACGTCACCTCTTTCTTAGGTTATGGTATAAATATACAGAATTCCGCTTAAAGATAACTTATATCAGTTTTCTTTAAGAAAAAGTTTAGAATAATTTAAGGTTTTGAAAAGATTGTTAATCGTTGCTTGGAGTAAATATACACAATATCCCTTAAATGCCTCAGACTTCACTTAACAAATCATTCAATTAAAAAAGTCAGCCCCAAAGGGTTGACTCATGTTAAATCTTTGATTGAGACTCACTTATTATCGTGTGTCTTTTTTAATAGTGAAATTCCAAAGAATCCCATTAGAATAGATGCGATAGTAAAGAATAATTTAGAATTTGCCTCACCTGTATTTGGTAACTGTGCTTGTTCTGCTACAGATTTTGACTCTGCTTCTGTTGCTTTTTCGGAACTAAAAGACTGTATCTGTCCAGATTCAGAACTAGAACCAGGAATCGGATCTACCGTAGTTGTAGTTGTTGGTTCTACTGTCGTTACAGTTGTTGGTTCTACTGTCGTTACAGTTGTTGGTTCTACTGTCGTTGCAGTTGTTGGTTCTACTGTCGTTGTAGTTGTCGGTTCTACTGTCGTTGTAGTTGTTGGTTCTACTGTCGTTGTAGTTGTCGGCTCTACTGTCGTTGCAGTTGTTGGTTCTACTGTCGTTGCAGTTGTTGGTTCTACTGTCGTTGTAGTTGTCGGTTCTACTGTCGTTGTAGTTGTTGGTTCTACTGTCGTTGTAGTTGTCGGCTCTACTGTCGTTGTTATGATTTCCTTTTCATATTCATAAGCAATATGAACTGTTCCATTTTTCAACGTTCCAGTTTCCGAATCAGAAGAAGTCGAGAGTCCAACAAGACGATATATGATTCCATCAACCATTATTTTGTCAGGTCGTTCAATGTTATTATCCCCGACTTTGTATGTAACTAACTCTCCAGTTGAATCATAAATAGGAAATTCAGAAATCTTGTTGTATGTTTCTTTTAATTTTTGGTTAGTACCTTTGATAAGATAATCTACAATTACATTACCTGTATATAAAGGCGATACATCTTGGTCAGCCATATCTTCTTTTTCAGATACATAATAAACTACATTCGTGTTTGCCCTTAGCGTAAATTTATCAACATAATTGAAAAAAATTGATTTATCTATATTGGTATCTTCAGGAATTCTTGTCCAATCACCATTATTTGGGGTGATATAGGTATTGGGATTGGACACTGACTTGATAAGATGACCATTCCTTACATAACTTTCATCAATGGATGAAGGGTCTCCCATACCACCAATATCGTCACTATTCAAGTCGGCAGCAAAATAATGGTTAGAATATTCTTCTAAGTTTTGAGAGCCTGTTTCATAGCTATTAACACCACCTTCTTGACTAGCTTTCCAAACCATTCTAGCGTCAATTGGTAAGTATTTTATTTTCTTTGCTTCATCAATTGGAACTGTAACTTCTACTTTGTAAGCTTGACTCTTATCAAAATTGGTAAACAAACCATAAGATTCAACTTTGCCATCTGTCATATATCCATATTCGTAGTTGCTAGTATTGACTACATAAGGTGTTTTCCCAGATTCCAGTTCTTCAGAAGTCGGTGTATTAAAGGTTTCTCGATCATAATTTTCTGTATCATCAAAGCCAACCTCTTTCATTGGAGCATTGACATTGATAGGTTTGCCCTTTGCGTCTCGTGTACCAATAAGAGTAAATTTTACCGTAGCATCCTTAATCTTAGGAATTCGAATCAAAAGATCATTTACTGTTTGTCCATGAGTGCTAGAACTTATCCTCTGATAAGCAACTGTATAGCTATAAGTGACGTTTTTCCCATCTGTACTTACAGTAGCATTTTGCCCCTCTACGTTAACCTGACCACCATTAGAAATGATATTGTCATTCTTTAAAATTTCAGTACTTGTAGTGTTTTCATCAGTTGCCGAAGTAGAAAAATTTGCACTTGGTGATTCAAGAATGGCAATATTAGTAGTAGCAACTTGTTCATCTGCTTTAGCATTAGTTTGGATATAAGCATTTAATACGAAAAACGAAAGTGATGCTATCCCAAATTTCAACAATTTCTTCATGTATAACGACTCCTAACTAGACTATGAAAACAATTCTAAAAAAATTAAACTCATAGTCTAAAAAAATCATCCTTTATTATAAATAAAAAAAGATTAAGATTGCAACAAATTATATAAATTCCTTCTTTAAAGAACATTTTATCTATAATCTATATCCAAGAAAAAAATCCCACCAAATTCTATCTAGTGAAGGTTTTTTTCTTTTTATTCTATTTTTTTCTCTTAACTTCTCGACAAAAAAAGATAGGCTGCTGGACAGGTTAGAGTATTTTTTTGATTGTAAGATTGTTTATTTGGTAGATTTTTTTCGGTCGGTATGTGGAAATT
>BNJV01000518.1_pt1 | contig 107689 bp, 162 predicted proteins | sample 8540591 | NCBI WGS metagenome assembly BNJV01 (sample SAMD00202457, study PRJDB9452) | human saliva metagenome | host: Homo sapiens
GTAAAAGCTTGGATTTGACTGGTATTATTTCTCCCAATGCTGTAGAGAATCAGCCGACAGGCTCTCTATATGAACAAGCGCTGACTCGGACGGATACTAGAGTGAGACTCCAACGGAAGATGGGTAAACTAATCGGTTTATTCTGATTTTTCCGTGTCACTTCAAGATCATGAAAGACCAGCGAATTTTCCCCGGTCTTTTGTTCAGAATGAAGATTCTTTGCGATATCGATGATTTCTTATTCATAAAACTGTTTTGCATAAAATGTGCAATGTTTCATTTCCTATCGTTAAGGAGGCTGCTTATGATGATAGTCTTAATCGGATGGGCTTTTTCTCTTATCCGTTGCAGCTGCTACTTCCGTCCTTTGCAGAAGAAAATAACACAGTTGGCTATGGCGGATCTACCACTACTGCGCCGGATTCTTATGGACACTGGGTTCTGAGCAGAGACGGATCTTGGTCATTTATCAGTAATAACACAGGTTCTCCATGTACGGTTGGATTGTAAGCAAGCATCAGTGAGTATTATATTGCTGCAAACGGTCGCATGGTTATCGGATGGCAAAAGATTAACTATAGAAACTTATTATTTTTCTGAGAAGTCTGTTGAAAAATCAACCTCTTGGTTCTCTTTATATGAATAAATTTCACTTACCTGACAATTATCGAGTAGATTCCAAAGGAATCCGGACGGGATTGATTCCTGAAAAAGATTGGATGCGTTTCATTCCTAAAAATACAAGTTCCGAAAAAGACCGATAATCCGGCGAGTGTCGGTTTATCGAGTCTTTTTCAATTCCGAGTATTTTATCTTCTAAAAAGTGTCTTTAATCTCTTCATGGCTTCTTTGGTCTTTTCATGCGTGGAAAAGGCCGTCAAGCGGAAAAATCCCTCTCCGCCTCTCCGAAACCGGCCCCGGGAGTTCCGACGACATAAACTTCATTCAAAGTTTGTCAAAAGAAAGACCAGAGTCCATTCCATCCGGACATTTCATCCAAACATAGGAGAGTTCTTTCCTCCTGCATAATAAATTCCTAAAAAGGTCCAGCGTAGCCATAATCGTCTTGGCATTTTCTTTATAATACTGAATATTCTCGATTTCCTTTTCGCATGCTCTGTAAACACAGCAGCGAGCTTTTTGCACAGTATCGGAGACTCCGTTAAACTTCGTAGTCTGTCTTCTCAGCCACATTTTTCGGAGAGACTGCCCGGAAAAGACAAGCTTATCCGGCACCACGGTATAGCCGCATCTCGTTCCGGTAAACCCGGCTTTCTTAGAGAAAGAACAAAACTCAATCGCGCATTCCTTTGCTCCGGGAATCTCATAAATAGAATGCGGCAGATCCCTCCCTCCACAAAAGCACTCATAAGCCGCATCAAAAAGAATCACGGCATTCTGCGCCTTTGCACGCAATCCACCCATGCTGCAAGTCCGACCCTGTCATACACTACTCCGGTCGGATTATTCGGAGAACAAAGGTAAATCAAATCGTAGCCTTTACGGAAGGATCAGGCATGGGCAAAAATCCATTTTCCTCTCCTGCACGAGCATAAAGGATCTGTCATTTTCCCTGCATAATATTCGTATCCATAGACGGGATAGACCGGATCCGTAACCAGCAGTAATCCCCTGTCAAAAAGATCCAAAATATTCCCTAAAGTCGGTTTTTGCGCCATCGGAAATAAAATTTCTTCTTTTCCAAACAGAACCGAAAATTTCTTGTAATACGATTGAATTTCTTCTCTTAAGAAATCCTATCCCTTGTTCGAGTCCATAGCATGAAAGCTTTCCGCTACGCCCATTTCATCAGAGCCGCTTTCAGAGCTTTTCACTACCTCCTTCGGAAGAGGCCGAGTTACATCGCCTATCCCATACGGATCAGTTGTGCAGCCTTGTCCTGATTCTTCTCCTGCCAATCCGGATACGTTTGGCAATTTCTGCAAAAAGGTAACTTTCCTTTACCTCTTGATAATGCTGATTCACTTTTATTCCCATTTTTAGCCCTCTACACTAACAACTCCGGTGAAACAAATCGTCCGGAATCAAACGAGATATCCCTTACGCCTTACGTACGATACTCGTTGTGAACAAGATGTCTCGTGCTTCGCCTGCGCCACTTGTTGATGAATTAAACACACCTACCTTTATACAGGGTAATGTGTATTGTTGCATAGGAGAGTATTTGCAATACATCCTGACAATATTTTTACTCCACCATTTTGCGACCGGAAGATTCATATCTCGAAAATTTTCCACAGTCGTGCTCTGTAGCGCAGAATTTCTCCTCAAAATCCGAAATAAACGAAAAACAGGGATAGCAAAAGTTCCTGAATGTCTCGACTTTCCAAATCTCCTTTTAAAAAGGAGGTAGAAAGCCGAGTGCGACAGCCCATTGGTCCCAAAAGTACAGGATTCTCTCGCTTCCACTCCGCATCATTTCTTAAGAAAGTCACTAAGATGCTCTACTCGCATGCATGAGAGCACGTTTTCCATCACCAGGCTCTACATTCGGTCTGGTAAATCGTAAAATCAGAAAAGCATGAACTGTCTCCTCTCAACCTTATCCTTTCTGGATACGTAAACTCCCGGAAGAAGATGAATATGATCCACTGTAAAACTGGCAATTTTCTCCATACTACACTTCTTCCGTTACATATACAAAGCCGCCGTTTTTCACCCCTGTTCTTCACTCTGCTTGCTTTCAGCTGTTTCACGCATTCAGAGCTATTCTCCTCAGTACTGTCATCTTGAGTTCTCATAGAAAAACTCGACATCGACGTCTTCTGAATCCACTGCATCTTCATCATCGGAAAAATACCGTCTTTTTCTTATCCCAAGCTTCCTTAACCGCTTTATGAGCATCTTTTCCACATCTACAGCAAGGTTTTTCGTATCAATAGCCAGATTTTTGCCGCATATCCAAGATCCTTTGCGACCGACTTAAAATCCTCCTTTGTTCGAGAATCCTTTTAAAATGAGTATAGAACGCTTCCATGAATCCTTCACTTCCATAGCGGAATCCATAACATCGGTAAAATCCTGATCCACTGCCTCGGAAAACTTCCGATATTTGTGAGGTAGGATACTATACCAAAGCAACCGCACCGGTTAATGCAGCCAAAAACACAAATGAACCGAATTTCTTAGCCATACATTTCCTCCTTATCCCTTAACATCGTCCTCTGTTAATTCATTTTAAAACTGGATTTCAAAGAAACAATTCTGTTGAAAATGGGGATGTCCTTCCGTAGAATCCTTACAATCCACACAGAAATAACCGTTTCGAACGCAGACTGGGGAAAGCTTTCGAGCGGCTCCAGCCGATTCAAAAATCTTCTCAGGTGGCAGTCTTTTTACCGTAGAGAATTCGGGTTAAAATTGAGGCTGCGTCTTTCATTCAACTTTCCTTTTTCCTCATCAATCAATTGCTCATAGAGTCTAACTTCCCGCAGTGAAAAGCTGTCTTTGCATCTACCCAGTGAATCGTTCCTTTTCGCTTTTCTCTCCGTAAAACCGGAACCGGACTTTGTTGCCGGATCATAAGTGCAGTGCACGACTGTGACATTTCCTCTTCATCACATTCATAGAAACAGCCTTCACAAAATATGCTCCCCATCAGACGAACTTCATTCTCCATGGTCAGCCTCTTTATACTTCTTGCGGGGATCCGGCATAAAGTCATCCCGCTCAATATAAAAGCTCCTTCGAAAAATGTACCTCTCTCTCCAAGCGCTTCATTTTCCAAATTGTTGGGAATGCATGAGCACTTCTCCCTCACCCTCATAATTGTCAATGATTAGCTTAATTGGATCAGAATCGCCATATAACGCGGTTTCTTAAGCTTCAAATCCTCACGGATACAATACTCTAAAAGGGAATAATCACTGGAAGATTGTGCCTTCGAAATCCCGGAAAGCTTCACAAACTGCGCCAAACTTTCTTTCGTATAGCCTCGTCTTCTCAGTGCCGCAATGGTAACCAGTCTGGGGTCATCCCAACCGTCTACAACCTGATCCTCTACAAGTTTCTTAATATATCGTTTTCCTGTCACCACATTGGTAAGATAAAGCTTTGCAAACTCAATCTGTCTCGGCGGATAAGGAAACTCACACTCCTTTACCACCCAGTCATAAAGCGGCCTATGATCTTCAAACTCCAGTGTACAAAGTGAATGGCTGATTCCCTCCACCGCATCCTCTATGGGATGCGCAAAATCATACATGGGATAAATACACCACTCATCCCCCGTATTATGATGGCTCATATGGGAAACGCGATAAAGAATAGGATCACGCATATTGATGTTGGGACTTGCCATATCAATCTTTGCACGAAGCGTCTTCTCTCCGTCCTGATACTTCCCTTTGCTTTCATCTCAGTAAAATAATCGAAGATTTTCTTCAATACTGCGATTACGATAAGGACTCTCCTTACCGGGGGTATTATAGTCTCGCGATATTCACGAATCTCCTCAGCTGTTAAATCATCTACGAAAGCCTTTCCCTTCTGAATCAAAAAAACAGCCTTTTCATACATGATTGGAAAATAGTCGGAGGCAAAAAACATCCTGTTTTCAAAATCAGCTCCCAGCCATTCCACATCTTTACGAATACTTTCCACAAACTCCGTCTTTTCTTTAACCAGTTTTGTATCATCGAAACGCAAATTAAAAGTACCGTTATACTCCTTTGCGATACCGTAGTTTAATAAAATGGACTTTGCATGCCCAATATGTAAATAGCCGTTAGGCTCAGGGGAAACGGGTTTTGATTTCCTTTACCCTTCCTTCTTTCAAGTCCTCATCAATGAAGTTCTCAATAAAATTCTTGGACTCCGGCTCTGTATTCTTATTCTCTTCCGTAACAGAACGATTCTCCTCAGCCATCTTTTCCTCCTGGTTTCTTATACTGACTGACTCAGTCTAAAATCGGCAATAAGGCAACTTATCTTTTAATCAGGTATTATACCACAAAGAAGAATAAATTATCTATTCATTTATAGCAAGGAGATATTTTTGCTCTTTCCGGACTATATTTCGCTCTTTCTTTAAACAAAAATACCAAGTCCATAACTCTTTCAATTTATAAAACCTATCAGGAATCCTTGTACTCCAAAAGGAGATCGGCAACACGCCCCTTTTGTCCTGCCCAAATCTTGTCAATCTGTTCTTCCGATACGGGACTGGTTCCGCTTCCGCATTCCACGGTCACGGATGGCACATTAAACTTTCTTTCCATATAGTCTTTAAATCCCCCTGCATAATTTTCACGGTAGGAATTCACCATTCTATAGTTGGAATTTTTCTTTATGATTTCAGCCAGTTTTTAGCTTCTTCTACATAGGAGCCTTCTCAAAAATACCAGTAAATAACTTCTCCTGCGTATGATAGCTGATTGTTGCGGAAAAATTTTCCTTTCGTTGTAAATCAGCCAAGGCATGGATTCCGCCTCGGATTCTGCAGAACTTCCTTATCACTCATCTTTAGAAGGATAGCCTTTCTTATCCACGGTTTTGTTCCCCAATTCACATCAAAAATTCTTGTTCAGGTTCACCTCTTAAATTGTTTTTCCAGACGAAATAGGAAGATAAATGAGTCGCATGCTCTTTTTGGGCCATTTCCAGAACGGATTTTCTGAGTTCCTCCGAACCTATCCGTTTAACCCGTTTTGTACCAGAGAAACACCATCCGGGTTAAGCATAGGGACAAAATGAGATACAGGTATTTTGCAGTAAATGTTTTATGGAGTTTCCTTGATATCCGCTTTCCTTTTTCCATTTCCAGCAATGAAGCTAACTCCCGCATAACCACTTTTGTCACGATATACTCTCTGGAATGTATGCTGCCATGCACGAGTATTTTTAGGCGCAGACGGTTCCGACAACGACGATACGAGTTCTCTTCCGTCTATCAGTTTTCCCCAAAAGAATCCAAGCGCATAGACGGGTATTTTTCTGTAAAGTCATGAGATCATCGTACATTTCATTATATCCGTATACTCTGTAATCCGAAAATCCATAGCCCTGATCATAACCACCCGTCAAACGGGTGGTTTGCTCGAGAGACTATAAGCCCCTGTTACTGGGCCAGCGTCTAAAGGCGCTGGCTTTCATTTTGAGCTATGGTAAGTTTGCTTTCGCCTACTTCCCACAGCCCCATTCAAGCCATATTGCTTTTGACTCGTCGCTACCCCATAAAGGGGTATGGTTACTACTTCACTTTAACCCTTAAAAGGGTCTTCATATTCTTTAACACTAAGTTTATCCATGGCTATATCATGTTTTTCTTGATCTTGGATATACTATTGTTTCATTTTAGTCCAACTGTACTGACATAATAGTCTTCGGCCCAGAAATGCCTGTTTCCCAAACTTATATTTAAGGTTTGCGTGTTTATCAAATATCATTAACTGCACTCTTTCCCTTTAAATAGCCCATAAATGATGAGACACTAATCTTAGGTGGAATACTAACCAAAATATGTATATGATCAGGCATTAAATGACCCTCTATTATCTCTACACCTTTATATCTACACAACTGCGCTATTATGTCCCGTATATCCGCCTTGTATTGATAATATATTATTTTTCGCCTATACTTCGGTGTGAAGACAATATGATATTTACACATCCATTTGGTATGTGCCAATGCATATTCTTTCTTCTAATAAAGGAACCGTTTCAGCAGGCTGTTTCCACTGACGGTGCCCTCCTGGCGCCTTATTTCCTATAATCATTCGGACCGGAAGAAACAATTTCCATGTCGTCCGAAATCCGGACCGTCTGCATATGCGGGAGTGGGAAAAAGTAAGCAAAAGCACGCATAAAGATATAAACCGGTTTACAATATCGCATAATAACCTCTTTTTCTCGTGGTTTAACAAAACGAAAAAGAAAATCCGCTACTTTTCTACCACTACGCGGAAATTATAAGAATATTGAATGACTATCGGAACGAGAATAACCGTAAAAGATACCGGCAAGTACGATGGACAAGGAAGACTGTAGCACCTTCAATTTCTCCCATTTCAGGGCCTTAGCCGTTCCGATGGCATGGGCACTGGTCCCCAAAACCAACCCCTTGCTATCGGATGATGTATCAGCAGGATTTTTAAAAGACAAAAATCGGAAGAATCCTCCTATAATCCCCGTGAGAACAATGGGGCAACCGTTAAATTGACATATCGAAATAGACTCGAAATCCCTAAAGCCAATCGCCGTTGTGATGGATTTAGGTAAAGTGTTGCGATATGTTCTGCAGGGAAGTTTTAAAAAGAATCCCATCAAAAGGATGCTTCCCAGAGGGCTGATTGTTCCCAGGAAGAACCGCACAAAAACGGCTTTGAAATTATTTTTCAATAAAGAAAACTGCTTATACAGAGGAATACGAGACATACCGTCGCAGGAGTCAGAAAATAATTCAAAATATCAGCTCCCTCAAATAAGAGTCATACGGAATCTTGAAAGTAAAGCAGGATTGCAATAATAATGATTGTGGAGACCAAAAGCGGATTCAACAGTTCCAGCTTAGGCGAAGCTTAATCTGTACATAGCCACAGAAAATAAAAATACTGAGTACAAATCCAAGTGATCCGCACTGCTTATCAAATTGACTCATTTTCTTTTCCTCCGATTCTTCTTTTTCCCAATCTTCTTTAGACTCGGTTTTTCCGTAATATAATTCTGCCGAAAGACCGGTAACAGCCATGACCAAAAAGTGGAAAAAGAATAATCACCATATACGGAAAGAGGGACGGGTAGTAAAAAGCTTACTGACGGTCATGGTTCCTACTGCCGCAGGCAAAAACATAATGCTCATGGTTTCCAATAAAAATTTCCTGCCTCGCTCAACCTCGTCAGACAGATGATTCCTCTCATGAGGAAGATAAGCATTGAGAATAAGCCCGTATACACCGGCAGGAACCAGCAGAGGCAAAGACGCATTTAAGATTTCACCGACAAAGGTGATAATCCATAAAACTTCTCGAATCAATTTTCATACTGATTTCCTCCTGATTAAACTGGTTTAGTTTATTCGCAATCTTCCATTTTTACAAGAGAAAAAGAGATTACTCCTTTTATACAAAAAGACTCCGTTTTATACAAAGTTATTTTTATCCCTAAATAAAACGGCTAGTCCTTTACAAAGACTTTCCCTACGCTACTATGCTTTCAGATTAAACTATGCCCCTGGGAGGAGAAATTTATGACTGTCAAGAATTGGAAAACCAAAAAGTTAATCAGCTTGTCCATGCTCATTGCCTTACAGATTATTCTGACCAGAATGTTTTTCTATCAATGCCTGGAATATTCGTATCGGCTTCGGATTCGTGCCAATGCTCTTCGCCATTCTTTACTTCGGTACAGTAGAAGGCATTCTTGTTGCATCTTTATCCGACGTTCTGGGAAGTCTTTTCTCTCTTCTTATCCTTATTTTCCGGGTTACACTTTTTCCTGCTCTCTCCGCTTTTGATTTTCGGTCCGATTTCTCAAGCACGGAAAAAAGGCAGATTGCAAATATGCGGTTGTACTCACACAACTTATCTGTAGTCTCTTATTGAACAGTTTGTGGATTTCCATCAATACCGGTTCTACACTGCTCCCCATTATGCTCAGCCGATTGGTTCAGGTAGGAATCAATGGAACCATGCAATTTTTAACCATTCACTTTATGATTTTTGTCTTAGAAAAAGATTTCCGATGCAGGAGTTTACATCATGACACGAGAAGAAAGCAGAAAGGCACTGTGCGGTAGTACCGGATCCGATTCCGGAAGAAGCGATTTACAACCGCTAAAGTACTTTTACAACGTCCGTAATCGAAAAAACACTTCGTATAATTCATATTGCAGGTAGTAACGGAAAGGCTCGGTAGCTGTGAGGTTTGCAGAATATATTGACGCTCGCGGGATACAAAACCGGTCTTCACACTTCTCCGCACCTGGAGAGCATGAATGAACGCTTTACGATAGACGGTGGCCAAATCAGCGATGCGATTATCTTCGTCTGAGTAACTTGATCTGGAAAGAACTCCTCTTTTACCTTCTATGCCGAACGAGGTTTGATTTTGCTGACTGCTCTTGCTTTTCTTTATTTTAAAGAGCAAAATGTTGATTTTTGATTTTTAGAAGTGGGGTCTTGGCGGTCGCTCCCTGGACGCACCAACGTAATTGACAAGAAAGCTACTCAGTATTATTTGCCATATCGGCTTGGAGCACTACGGCCATTCTCGGAAACAGCCTTTCCGAAATAGCTCAGGAAAAGGGCGGAATCATCCTGGATGGAACCCCGACTGTCTTAATCGCAACAGTCGGATGAAGTGAGTGCAGGTGATTCGAAAAATTACTAAAGAAAAAGAATTCCAAGCTTATCTTGACAAAACAGTCGTTTTCTGCATTCCTACCCTTTTTATTTGGATAACGGTTATCAATATTTTTACATACAAAGATAGAAAAGAATATGCCTTGTCACTCTTAGGCGACTATCAGTTGGATAATGCCATGTGTCATTTTGTAGAGGCGATTGATTATTTGAAAAGTATTGGGCTTTCGCATTCCTGAAGATGCCGTTAAACTGGGGCTGTATACAACGGAATGGAAGGGGCGCTTTGAGTACTGAAAAAGAATCCACTTATTGTACTGGACGGGCACACAACCCTCAGGCAATCACTGCAGTTGTACGCTCCGTGGAAATGCTTTTTCCCAAAGTATAAAAAGAGTTTTTCTTCTCTGTTATGCAGGATAAGAACTATATGGAAATGCTTCGTATACTAAAGAATAACAGCTTAAGTTTTTACCTTCTTCCAAGTCGATTCTGTCAGAGGGATGGACGCTTGCGCCCTCAAGGAGCTATGGGAGAAAAGGAATTTGACGAGAATATCCACCTCGCGAAAAGCTTGGAAGATGGTCTTCAGTGGAATTTTGAAACATTTAAGAAATGAGGAGGAAAAGCGCTTCTCCCTCTGTGTCGGATCTGCTATCAGGTTAGCGGAATAAGAAGGTATTGTGAGGGAGAACCTATAATCTCTCCCTACTCTTCTTCCTCGTCCTCTACATAGATGGAATCAAAAGTAACCAGCCTTGGTATAAGCCTCTTCCTCCTCTCCCAATGCGGTAATAAACGGAAAGTTATCCGGGCTGTAATGCTCCTTCTCTATATCGCTTTACATAGAACAGATATAAAAACATCTTCATCCAACTCCATGAGAGGGTATTTTTCTTTGAAACATGCTTAGAATTTCCCAGCAGGATAAAGCATCTTCATATTCCAATTCTAAAGTAAGATACTGATTTTCGCGTTTATAATAGCCACGAACCGTTGCTCCGACCGTATTTTCACCGAAGCTTTCCATAAAGGCTAAAAGCTAGCTCCTCTTCCTCTATATTTTTCCCATCCTCAAGTATGCATCCGGATCTTCAATCAAAATATTTACTTTTCGAAAAAGAAAAGTCCTTCAGTTGAATAAAGTCCATAAGATTTAAAAATGCTGTGTTACATTCCACATTGTTGCGCTTTGCAAATTCCTCCAAGACCGTGTCATAGCCTCCCGCGTAAATGTATTTTTCCATTGTTCACTCCTTTTTCAATAAAACAAGATATTTTTCTTTTTCGACTCGTTTAACTCTTTCTTTTTCCTTATTTTGCTTTAGGATAAAGAAAACTTTAAAATTCTGAGTATAAGACTAAAAAGTACAAAAGTCACTTTTGTATCGTTAAATGGGATAGCTTCTGTCCTATATTCGATACTTCGTTAAAGTTTTATCTATACTTATCTGCTGTAAACAAGTGCTTGGAAAGGATGGCGGGAAAATGAAGTTATTGGAAGAGCGAATCAAAGAAGACGGACAGGTACGCCCGGAAATATTCTGAAGGTGAGACAGCTTCTCATCATCAGTTGGATATTTCTCTCTTAGAACAGCTGGGAAATGAGTTCTATGAAAATTCAAAGATAAAGGGATTACCAGAATTCTGACAATTGAAGCTTCCGGAATTGCACGGCTTGCACCTGGCAGCACAACACTTTTAAAGGTTCAGTTGTTTTGCCAAAAAGCAAAAGCAAAAACTTGGATGGAGAACTTTATACTTCTGAGTGTCATTCCTTCACCTACGGAAAAGACTTTCACCGTCACTCTTGCCAAAAGTTCTTATCTGAAGACGATACCGTTTTATTGATAGATGATTTTGGCGGTCGGAAAACCGTGCGCGGCACTGATTGACATCTGCAATCAGGCGGATAAAGATTGCCGGTATCGGCATTGCTGTCGAAAAGGGATTCCAGTCCGGTGGAAAAGAACTCAGGGAGGCCGGATATGATGTATACAGCTTGGCCATTGATTGACGAAATGACGGATGACGGATCGATCACGTTCCGTTCATAAAGAGATTTCATCAGCCATTTTGTCCGCAATCGGTATAACAAGATGTCTCGGGCTATGCCTCGTAAACTCCTAAGAATGACACCGTGACTAAAAATTTCTTAAAAACGTCTTTGTAGTCACGGTTTTTCTCATTCTACTCTCTTCCGTTTTTGCTCCCGAACACTTTTGCCCGCTCGTTCTTCGTCTTCTTTGTTTTTCTTAATCATGGCATCCAGCTCTCATCCACATGATTTTTATACAAAACAATGGTTAAAACAACGATGAATAGAAAAGAAATCAGCAAAAAGGAAGCAACAGCTCTTGTTTACCATGTTATGAATGCCTTTCTCCCAAAACAAAGCTAAAGCTTTGTAATCACACCATCCTTGTTCTGTACAATTTCCTGCAAAATAAAGATTCGGCAGGAAAGAAACAGCATCTTTCGCCGTAATAATCGGTAAATTTTTCATCCAGATAGCGCATAAGTGCTGACTTGGAAAGCTACTACTTTCCGTTTCACTAGGCCACATCTCCGCTGGGGCGTCCGTTCTTCTTATGATAGTAGACTTTGTGCAGAAAAGAGATAATGATTCCCGTCCGTTTTTCTGTCTTTACTCACGATGGCCAAGATACTATCCGGATGCTCCTTATAGAGGGCTTTCCGCATTAAATGAACGATTTCCGTTCTCATCAAAATACACACCTTCATTATTCTGTTGATTTTTCAGCATTTCACCGTTTTCGTCTACGTAGTAACGATTGTCAATCCATGCATCACGAATCATATGGCCTTGCTCATCAAAATAATAGCTCTTACCGTCTAAATCCAGACGCCCTCGTGTGCCATCTTGCCATCCTCATCCAAATAGTATTTTTCTCCGTCCAGCTCAAGGAATCCGGTCTGCATAATACCTTGTTCATCGAAATAATAGTATGATCCGTCAATCAAGGTCCAGCCTATTGCTTTATCCCCATTTTCATCTATATATTCTTTTACCCCTTTTCCGAATCCACAAATGAGGAAAGATGATACTTCTCTTTATCCAGGTCAACGGTGAATTCTTTTAATATACAATTCTCCCCTTGCTCGTCAGAAGCCACGGCATATGACCATAAGTGAATATTTGCCGTTTCTGCTGATGGAAATCGACCGATATACTCTTCCTGCAGAATTTCGTCCTTACCGCCGGATAAACTGTAAAGAATTTTATTCGAGCTGCTTTCCAAGTTGATTTCCAAACTGTCGTGGTATAAGTCTTCCGTAATATTACTGCTCACTTTCGGATCCAAAGCTTTCAAGGTTTTCTGAATCTCTTCATTTTCGGAAAACGCTTTTGCTCCTTCCATCAGGCAACAACCGCTACTTCATGTTTCCCCTCATAGACAAGGCATCGGAAAGCAGTAAAATAATATCTCTCACCCCACCTGAAAGCTTTCCTTATCCTTCTCTAAACTTTCAGCAGCCTCGCTGTATTGTTTTGCCTGTAGCAGATTTTCTCCTTTCTTTAGAAACGAATCATATCGAACTTTTGTGGAATTTAAGTAATTAATTCCCGCGAAGCCCAAAACTGCTACAGCAACCGTTGCCGCTACAATTTTCTTGCTGGGCATGCTTGCCTTCAATTCTTTTCATGGATGTCGGCGGAATGGCTGGGTTCTCACGAAAATCATCAGGATCATCCGGAATTTCTCCAAAAATTCTTTTCTTCCTGCTTATCTTGAATTTTATAAATTAGAGCATCGGAATCTTCTTCCTCTGTGTTCGATTCTTCCCCTTCTTCCGGTAGTTTCTTCCTCCATCTTTTCCTTCAAAAGCTTCATCTTCCTTCTACAGATTTCTCTTCCGCTTCATCCGCAGCTTCTTCTGTGCTTCATTCATTCTATTTCTTCTAGTTTCTTCTGCATCTTTTCAGTTTCTTCTATCTTCTACGCTTCTTCATATCTTCTGTTTCTTCTCTGTGTCTTCCGTTTCTTCTACCTTTTGATCTTCACGGCTTCTTCCTGAGTCTTTGCAGTCTCTTCTAGCTCTTCTGACATCTTCTGTATTCTTCTAGTTTCTTCTAGTTTTCTTCTAGTTTCTTCAGTCTCTTCTACCACTCTTCCATCTTCTGCTGTTTCTCTCTTCACTTTCTTCTATATCAGATTCTTCATCTTCCATCAGCAAATTGTCCTCAGAATCCGAATCAAGACTATTCTCGAGAGTTTGCTCTTTCTTCAGTATCACTTTACTTCGATTGCTCCCTCTTCATGAACCTGCCTCATCAGTTTGATGCCTCAACAGCCTAATTTTCTACAATATCTTCCTCTAAAACGCATTTTTCTTCTCGTTCCGTTTCATCCTCTGAGGTAGACAAGTCCCTCCTCAGAATGAATAGTAACTTCGACTTTTCCTCTTGTTCCAATTCTTCCTGATATTCTGTGGCTTGACGAAGAACTCCCGGCTCCTCCTGCGTGCCTTTTTCTTTTTCTGCAAATCTGACACAGAAAAAGTGAAAGCTACATCAATAATAAGCCGCAATTCGGACAGAACCTGCTTCTCATCTACTTCCGTCCCACCAAAACTTACACTTCATCCTTCTCCTCCTGCCTAGTATTTCACCAAATTCAAATTTGCCATTTTCATATTCGAGAAAAACATCCGAAATGTTCTCCACATCCTGTTCCTTCAGCTTTTCCATGAGCCAATCTTCTGTCTTATCGATGCTGTCCAACGCTTGTAATTGAATGGTTCCGTCAGTAATAAGCGGAAAACGCGGATTCTCTTCTCCGGACTGAACAATAATCAACTGCCCGTTTGTTCGAGCACTGCCTGTTTTCACAGTTTTAATGCTATAAATTCCATTACTTCTTAGATTTAAACATAACTTCGTAGTGCGGTAAGTCCTGCTGTTCTGCGGGCTTCGTATCCAATTTCCCTCTGGAAATCAGAACTACCGGTTTTTCCGTCAATCGCTATCTTAAAAGAAAAAGAACTGTTTGTCTCCAACCATCTCATGCTTAATACCAAACAGGTCCAGATTAATAAAATAATAAGGTACTGTAATATTCAATACTGCTATTGTAAAATTACACCACCTATAATTCCACCTAAAACATAATTCTGTACCGCATCAATAGCAGATGAAGGCACTTAAATTTCCTTTTTCGGTAATGTGATTACGATAATTAAACTAATCAAGACCTAAAAGGCCAGCTTTAATAGCAATATTCATAAAAGATAAAATCATGATGTTGACTCCGCATCTATTATTTCAATTTTGGGGATTATAAATTTCCATATTCTCCAAAGAATCTTTCCATCATAAATAACTCTAAAGAAACGATTCTCCGGAACTCGGATGATTGCACCGTCCAGGCAGCCTGCGTATTAATGACAATCCTCCTCTTTCGGAATGTCAAGGTTTTCCGATAACTCTTCTATCAGTCTAAGCGCTGTTCCATATCCGTCATCCACAGCCTTATGTTCCTGTGCCTCGTTAATCCTGATTCCGACTAAAAATAAACACCAAAAACAAAAGCAATCAAGAGCAGCTCTCTGTGTTGCTGTTTTTCTTCTATAATATTTAAAAACTCGAACAACAAGACAGAGTAGCTAAAACAATCAGTACAATTTGACCCCAGTTAAGTTACCTCAATTCTGCTAATAAATAATTATAAGGTATAGAACTTCATTTTATATTTCTGCAATCGCCTCCTATCTCACAAAGTACGTTCTTTGGAAGAGTCTTTCGCTGCGCAGGAACGAGCCGGCTTGGAGTAAAATGCTTCTCATAAACACACCCGTTAAAGGTAGCAAAATCAGCCATATCCGCTAAAAACAAGTGGTCTTCACAACCTTTGTAATATCACTTCCACCCGCTTCCAAAATCGCCTTCACTATCTTGCAGCTCTGCTCTGCCTGTGATGTAATATCACCGAGATTTCCTCCATTCTCGGGATTTACCGGAATTTTGTCCGGAGGTAATAAAGTGAATTTCCCTACACAAATCCCTGAGAATAAGGTCCGATAGCAGCCAAAGCGCATTGCTTGTAGAAACAACTTTCATATTCCTCTCCTATCTGGTAAAAGACAATAATTCTTGGTATATACCAAAAGTACTCTTGAAAAACAAAGCTTTTCTATTGTGTTATTCTTATTCTCCTTCGCAATCTTTCAGCATTGCCAAAGTTCCAGTTCTTGCACATTCTAAAATACTGACCGTTTTTCAGGTATCCAAAAGACATATTGATTCCGCTCCGGTGTATCACCATTTCGATAATCATCTGGCTTTGCTGAGATCCGAAATCTTTGCTCCCATAATTTGGCAGTTCTCCATGATATCCTTTCGATTATCCGCTTATAACGCAGCTTTACCATAAGCAGTTCCTGCAAAACCCTGATTTTCCATAAACGTTCTCACCTTAATAATATCAGCTTTTATTCAGCTGTTTCTCAACCTGTTCCAAAGTTCTCTCTTCTCCGCTGGAAACGATAACCATATTGGAAACACTATCTTCCGTTCACCTACGGTTAAAGAATCAATATTAAAGCATCGTCTCCAAAAATAATCCGGCAACCTTAGCCAGAACACCTGAACGGTTTTCTACCAAAACAAGTAAATTCTTTTTCCATTAGGCCACCTCATTCCGCATCCACCGAACTTCCAGATTCCATTTTTCTTCTTTTTCCCAGAATTCCCGAATCCGTTCGGGAACAGCTGGAGTATTCGAAATGTCGAGGTATGAAAGTCCATATGCGCCGGAAAAGCAGAAGATAAATCAGGTTCCTGTAGGGTCAATCATGGAAAAATGGTCTTTATAAAGCTATTCGCTGATACTGTCTAACCAGACCGAGCACACCATTGTGAAGACAATCAGTTTAACTCAGGCGCCATATTGGCGCATAGTGGCTAGTTCCATCAGACTCATCTGAGAGGCTCCGTCTCCCATAACCGCCAGAGTCTCTCTCCCGAGCCTCCTTCCTTTTCGGTATTACATTTTTCTTGACACTGCAAAATAAGCACCATAGCCGCCGGAAGATATCCCATCGTTCCCCATGCCGCCGGAGTTAGAAATCGACTTCTTTCATCTTATAATGCTTGCAGGACCAAAGCTGGTTCTGCTACCATCTACCACATAAATTGCGTTGTCCTTCAATAGCCAAATTTCAATTCTCTTAGAAAATAATGCGGATTGACTAAAGGAGAATGCAACTCTTCTTTTTCTTCTTTTCTACCAGAAGCTCCGCCTCTTCTCTTTAAACGTTTAATTCTTCTATCCATTCCGTATAAGATAGTTCTTCTTTCACTGCAAGAAGACTATCCAGAACGCTGGATAAATCTCCGACAAGCGGAATTTCCGGACCGGCGTTCTTTCCAATCTCGGCAGGATCCACATCAATATGAATCAAAGTCTTATTTTCCGTAATCAAATCAGGTTGGCTGATCGATCGATCTGCAACCCTTGCCCCCATCATAATAATGAGCTCCACCCTATTCATGGCCTTATTGCCATAAGATCTTCCGTTATTGCCCACCATGCCGAAATATAACGGATCCCGATCCTGCCATGGTGCCGGAGTCCCATCATGGTGCTTACTACCGGAATATTGAATTTATGCGAAAAGTCCCTTACCTTTTTTGCAACATTTGCTAACAGAACCCCTCCACCGACACAAAGAATCGGTCTTTTCACATTTTGAAGGCGTTGAAACATTCTTTTGATTTGTACGGGATTCCCCTGTACAGTCGGTTTATAGGTTCTCATTTTCAGCTCATCAGGATACTGAAACTTCCGAAGGCTCGCCTTCTGCACATCGATAGGAATATCGATTAAAACCGGACCTTTTCGACCGGTCATGGCAATGTGAAAAGCTTCTTTAAAGACTCTTGGAATTTCTTCGCATTTCTTAAAGGTGTAGCTATACTTTTACAAAAGATTCACAGGCGCCGCATATATCCGCTTCCTGAAAAACATCAGAGCCTAAAGTCTGCTTTCCACACTGACCGGTAATGACAACAAGCGGAACGCTGTCCGCAAAGGCCGTTGCAATTCCGGTAATCACATTGTTGCTCCCGGTCCGACGTTACGGCGCACACACGGGTTTCCCGCTGATTCTGGCACAACCGCTTGCTTCATGTGCCGCATTTTGTTCCAGAGCGGACTAAAACACTGTTGATTTCACTGCTTTTCCGGGCTATCGAAAAAGGACAAATCGCTACACCGGGATAACCGAAAACATAGCCAACCTTCTCCAGCTCCGACATTTTACAATCGCATTCGCACCTGTCATCTTACCTCCTCTCATACCAGGGAGAACCCTTCTTCACTAAAACGTTTTTAATTTCCTCAATATGGGCAAAAGTCCGTGTTTCTATCCGTAAAGTCAGGTAACATCCGTTGATGTCCGAATCCTCCACATTCATATTATGGTCGACCTTCGTCACATTGGCTCCGAGGCTCCGCTATAATACAGGATACCTCTTCCAATTGCCCCGGTTTATCCAAAAGAAAGCGTCAGAGATGCTTTCCTGCCGGTCTTTAAAGTCCCCGACTGATAACGCGGGAAAGAATATTTTACATCAATATTTCCGCCGGAAATAATACAGAACCACCTTTTTCCCTTTACAAGCGGAGAGCTTGTTGAAGAGAACCGCCGCAGCAAACTGCACGCAGCTCCCTCCGAAACAATCTTCTGCTTCTCCATAAGTGTCAAAATCGCTGCGGCAATTTCGTCGTCACTGACGGTAACCAGTTCATCTACGTACTCTCTTACCATCTCGTAGCTTAGTTTCGGGAGATTTCACGGCAATACCGTCCGCAAAGGTATGCACCTCTTCGAGACTTTTCCAGCTTCTTATCCGCTACAGCCTGCACCATAGATGCAGCTCTTGCGCCCTGCACACCGTAAACCTTACGCTTCAGGGTTTTAATTTCTGTAACTACTAGAAAACGCCGGAAATGAGGTCACCGCCACCGACCGGAACCACTACGCGTCCGCATCCTCCAGCTGTTCCATAATCTCCATTCCGATCGTGCCTTGTCCTGCCATGACATCGATATCATTAAAAGGATGAATAAAAACTGCACCGCTTTCCTTCTGGTATTCTACCGCAGCGTTATAGGCATCATCATAAACTCCGTCAATCATGCGCACTTCCGCCCCGTAATTTCTGGTCGCTTCCACCTTGGAAATCGGCGCAATGGCAGGGGAGGAAAATGGTAGACTTTGTTCCGGCTTTTGTCGCGGCAGGTGCTACTCCCTGGGCATGATTTCCTGCCGAACAGGCTACATACACCCTTTTTCTTATCCTCCTCCGAGAGTGTGGATATTTTAAAATACGCACCTCGAATTTTAAAAGAACCGGTATTTTGCAGATTTTCCGTCTTTAAATACAAGTCACAATCTGCCTCAATTCTTGTCGCATGAACTAGATCCGTTCTATTAATCACCGGCTTTTAACACATGAGCTGCACTGGTAAACTCTGTCCAGCGTCCAGGTTCCATCTTCCTCATCTCGCATTTTCAATTTGAGTATTTTCCTCTGCTCTTGCCTGATCCAAATCCTGAACCTGCTTCCATCCCATCTTATTTCGAAGGTCTCTTCCTGTCTCGGAAACAAAGGTTGTTCAGCTTTTGCTTCTCTCATAGCAAGGAAATGGGGTCTGCCAGCCCTGGTTCTCCAGAATCCAATCCTTCGCAAAACTTCCGTCACGGATATCAGGAAAGAATCTTTCTTCATCGCACTTCACTTCTTCCCCGATGATCTTCGGGCCTGCGGTATAATCGTCCGTACTCTGCCGTATCGGAAATAGAATAACGCCCTATACCTTCAAAGCCGGCATTGAAGATTAAATCTACAATCAGCTTCATCTCATGCACACATTCAAAAATAGGCATTTTCGGGCTTATAACCGGCTTCTACGAGGTATTGAATCCCGCCTCCATAAGGCACATACACCCCGCAAAGCACAGCCTGCTCACCGAAAAGATCGGTCTCCGTCTCTCTCTGAAGGTTGTCTCCAAAATACCGCCTCTTGCTCCGTAATTGCTGCAGCATAAGCCTTGGCAATGTCCATGGAATTACCGGACGGATCCTGCTCACAAGCCACAGACAAGACACTCCTTTCCGTCCACATACTGAGAACGAACGGTGTGTCCGGGTCCCTGCTAGACAACCATGATGACATTCACATCTGTTGGAGGAACGATAGCATGGTAGTGGATGTTAAAGCCGTGCCGCAAAAGCCGGGGTCTTTCACTCTAGGGGTTTCCGGCAATTTCTTCCCTTATAGAGCTTAGCCTGCTTCTCATCATTTACTAAAATCATGATGATGTCCGCCTGCTTTGTTGCTTCAGCGGTGTTTAATACGGTAAAACCGTCTTCTTTTGCTTTCGCAGCGGATTTTGAACCCTCATACAGGCCGATTACCCACATCTACGCCGCTATCACGTAAATTCAAAGCATGGGCATGCCCCTGCGATCCCATATCCGATTACGCTACCTTCTTCCCTCTTTAAAAAGACTCTGATCACAATCCTTTTCATGAGTACATTACAGCCATTTTTCTCCCTTTTCTTATTCTGGTGAAAGTGATAAACGCAAAGCTTTCCTGACTTAGAGCACGCTCTCGTCATAAAGAAACTTTTTCCTTTTTCACTTCCTTGGTCCCTAAAGGAGCAATCCGCTCCCACTCTGTCACCAAAGCCCATGGGCTTAGCTCATTAAATCATGTCCAATCTCCAGAGCAATTACAACTTCACGCTATGTGATTATGCACTCCTGAAAAACAGCCGGTTTACAGACTTGGTCCAAATCCGTTACAGACTTCAGCTCTACCTTTCTTACGTCGTAAAGCTTTTTCCAGCTGAGGGAAATGACCTGCATCACATATACTCGTCTCCAGTGGAAACAATTTCAATCTTGGTGCAACCCGGAATTTCAGTCGGTCCTGCCTGAATCGACTCAATATTATAGCCTCTCTTACAATACAAACCAGTGATACGATTTAGTACGCCGAAACGATTGTTGACAAAGAGGTCAATGGTAAATTTCTTCATGCTTTCTCCTTATAAGATAATTTCCGCCACTGACTTTCCGGGTGGAATCATCGGTAAAACTTTCTCGTCTTTATCAATATGGCAGTCAAGAAGGACCGGTCCCGGCAATATTCTTTCTTTCCTCTAAAGCTTTCTCCAGTTCGGAAAGCTTATGGATGGAAAATCCTTTTCCGCCGTAGCTTCAATAAGCTTTACAAAAGTCTGTCCCTCTGTCAAGGATTGTAGCGGAATACCGTTCTCCGAAAAAGCGGTCTGCCACTGCCGAACCATACCGAGTACCTGGTTGTTTAAAGTACTATGGTAATCGGAGCCCCTCCTTTACTGTCGTACAAAGTTCATTGCAGTTCATGGAGAAGGAACCGTCCGGTAATCAGCACTGTTTCCTCTTTATTCTTGGCAAAGGCAGGCACCGATTGCGGCACCATGCCGTATCCCATCGTTCGAGTCCGCCGGAAGTCAGAAAAGTTCCGGGCTTTTCAAAGCGATAATACTGTGCTGTCACATCTGATGCTGTCCCACATCCGTTGCTACAACTGTTTCATCCTTTCGTGAAGCGACGAGACCGTTTCAGAATATTCTTTGGGCGAGCGTCTTTTTCGAGACTGGTGACTTTCTTATAGCTTTCAATTTCCTTCCACCACTCCAGTTCTTTCTTTCCTTCAGTTTCGGAAGGACCGATTTCATCATTTTTTACATCCGCCTGTGCCGAAAAATCAGGAGAAAGATTCTTTCCAAGCTCTGCCTTTGTCAATATCCACATGAATGATTTTACAATTTTTCGTATAAGCGGACGGATTTCCTGTCGCTCTATCGGAAAAACGAACACCGACTGCAAGCATTAGGTCACATTCCGATTGTACCTTGGCTGCCTGGTAGCTGCCATGCATTCCCACTAAACCAAGACTTAAAGGATGAGAGTCCGGAAATGCAGTGCGTCCCATCATACTGACAGCTACCGGTGCATTTAACTTCTCTGCAAGGCACGGAGACAGTCTTCTCCTCCACAGGCAATAATGCCTCCTCCGGCATAAATAAAGGGTTTCTTGGCACTGTTCAGAAGCTTTATAACCCCTTCTTCATCGTAGGGCAGTTCCGCCTTCTCCGGCATCTTGGGAAGTACCGCAACTCCGTACTCACACTCATTAACCTGTACATCCTTCGGAATATCAATGAGGACCGGTCCCTTTCTTCCCCAAATTGGCAATCAGGAACGCCTCTTTGATGGTCTGTTCCAGTTCAGAAACATCCTTGACCATAAAGTTATGCTTCACAACAGGCTGGGTAATGGATACGATATCCACTTCCTGAAAACTGTCTCTTCCCAAAGCTTCCGTAGCAACATTCCCGGTAATGGCAACGAGGGGTACGGAATCCAGATGAGGCATTGGCAATGCCGGTAACGAGGTTTGTAGCACCGGGTCCTGACGTTGCTATCACTACCCCGACTTTTCCGCTTGCTCTCGCATATCCGTCAGCTGCATGGGCTGCCCCCTGTTCATGCGCCGTCAAAACATGGTGAATACGGTCTCTGCATTGATACAGTTCATCATAAATATTTAAAAACCGCACCGCCCGGATAGCCGAAAAACGGTATCCACTCCCTGCCGAATGAGGTTCTTCAATTAAGATTCTTGCTCCTTTTTAATTTCATTCCCCAACTCCCTTTCTCATTGAAAAAGCCTTACAGCGTAACGCTGTAAGGCTAAAAACTCTCTAACTGTCTTTATCTTTCAAATGAGGGCGTTACGCAAACAATCACTACTGTCTAAGACAATAATGCCCACGAGAATAATAATGACTGTGAGTGTAACCATTGCATTCATTTAGCTTGCTCCTCCTAAAAAATATGTCTGATTATCCCATAGCCCTTTTTCTATGTCAAAATTTTCTGATTATGGCAGATATAACCTTTCCGGGAATAAAAGAGAAGTGAGTAACGCTCTCTTTCCCAAGTATTACACTATACTGATTATGCTACAGTTCGATTCTGCCATAATTTTTCCAAAGAAGAGGCTCTTCATGACTGGCAAAAATCATGGGTCTTTTTCCCAATATGTTCCAGATACTCCATTTTAAAGCCGATTTTTCCTCATCTATTCCCGTAAAAGGGTTCATCCAAAAACAAAAATCTCAAAAGTCGGCTATCATAGCCCTCAAAAAGCAAGACGTCTTTTCATTCCTCCGGAAAACTCGGAAACTCTTTTCTCTTTATTTTTCACGGAAAGTAAATCTTCATATGCAATTTCGGATGTGGTATAGCCGGAAGGAATAAAGAAAGATTTATCCAGTGCCGAAAGATTTTTCCAAAAAGCCGGTTCTCCTGAAACATCCAGGAGGCGCAACCTGTTTCCTCCCTTGCAGCTTCTCCCATCACAATGAAAAATGTACCGCTGTCCAAAGTCTCCGAGGGAAGAAAGAATGCGCAGCAAGCTGGTTTTCCCTTTCCGGAATCCCTGATAATACGATAAATCGGATGCTTCATAAAAATCGAGTTCACATAGAAAAATCCTGAAACAGAACTTGATTTCCATATGCCTTTGTGCCCCTTTTTCTATACTAAGTACCATTACACACTGCCTTTCGAGAAGATTTTTGAGAAAAAAAGAAACAGACCATTCAAAAATTTGGAAAGAACAATCATGATAATGCTCCAAGCAAAGACATCTCCCATTTCCAAGCTGACTTTTTGCATCCATTAATTGATAGCCGATACTTTGTCTGCACCTGTCCGATCAGCTCCGCCGCGATACGCTCTTCCATGAAAGCCCCATTGCGAGCTTTGCACTGCTCAAAATCTGCGGATAAATTCCCGGGATAAATATATAGCGAAAACGATTCCACAGAGAAAAAGCGAAAGAGCTTTGCCATTTCAGGGTAGATCGATTCAGAGTCTTTAATCCTTCCAGAAAAATTAAAGTAGAACACAGGAAAGGACATCCAGAAGCTGATAAAAAGGATAAGCTCCCCTTCCCAGAAAGAAGAGTAAAATAATTACAAAGCTTGCCACGGGAAGGCTTCTAAGCAGAAAACAGAGGGCTTGAATCAGATTTTCAAAAACGGGTAACGATAAGCAATGAAAAGCAAAGTAAGGCCAAAGAAAAGCGAGAAAAATAAGCGGAAAGAATTCGGGCAGAACTGAAGTACAAAATTCCCGTAAAAGACTCTCTTCCCATGAGAATAGCAATATGCCTTACCGTTTCAAGCGGCCCCACTAAAACAAAGAATTGTTTACCAGTCTCGTAAACAATTCCCAAATCAACAACCAAAAACACAAAATGATTAGTTTCTGCAGCCTCTTTTGCATAAACGAATTAATGGTGTAAAATAGAAATCCGCCTCGGGTAAAAGCACCGCCGACAGACTTCGGATCTTCAGCAAAAAGAGCAGTAAAGTACTGTTCCAGATCTTTCTTCATATTCTCTCCGTCAATAAAATGGACATTGCAATTCGGAATGGCTTTCTTGGCAAGCTCTTCCTTCTCTAAAATGCCGTACTTCACCATCAAAGCCGCTGTACTATCCATATCTTTCTCTACTGCTTCAATACTTTCTGCTCTTCCTTTAGAAAGCCTCTACCCAGATCTTTATTTTTCTTCATAGAAGGACTTCTTAACAATGGTTTACCGCAGTCAGGCTCTGTTCCGAGGAAAATCTTATTCCACTCTTCCGTCAAGGAGAACTTTCTCTCTAAAGCGGAATTCTGTAACAGTGTGGCAGTCACCAAAGGGCTCCGGCAAAATAGCAACAGCTTCCGGATTTTTCCTTTAATTTTGCCGCAATTTCCGTCACATCCGTGTAAAATTCAGCATTTGCATTAATGGAATTTTTCTTTAATAAAGTATTCATCAGATATTCAGGACTGGCCCCCTGCCCGGTACTGAAATAGGTCTTTTCCCTCCAAGTTGGAAAATGCTTTCACTTCCGCATTTCCTCACACCATAAAGAACGCCCAAAGGTATTGATATTTAAAACATATAAATCTTTATTAAGTTTCTGATATAAAACAGCCGCCATGTTTGCAGGAACCGTCGCAATATCCGCTTTTCCGGAAACAAATTCGGGAAGAAGGGCATCCGGACTTGCTTCCATCTGAAAGCTATAGAGACAGTTATCCTTTTTCCGCTTTGTCCATCAGATGTACAAGACCGATACTGGTCGGTCCCTTAAGACTGATGACTTTCAATGCCGACTCTGTCTCCGTCTTCGTCTCTTCCGTACTCTCTTCGCTTTTTCCGTCGTTGCTTCGCCTTTTCCGTTGTCATCTCCGTTGCTTAACAGCCTGAGTTGTTTCTTTCTCAGGGCTTTCTCCCACCGCATGCGACCATGCCGAGCATAACCGCAGTGAAAGTAGTACCAATGCCATCCTTTTTCATAATAAGAACCCCTTTCTTTTGTGAAACCTTATCTTACAACATCTTAAAAACACTACGAATTTTCTTCTAAACGAAGAAGTAACTGAACATAATTTCTCTTAAACAAGGGATAGCAAATCCAAGGGTTTTTGAATGCTATAATTTGCGCTTTGCAATTTCTTCCGGAGAACCATAGCCATACAATGCGGCAACCGAATCTATTCCCACCTCTTTTGCAGCATCAATATCATTTTGTGTCTCCAACCATAAGACATTCTTCCTTTTTTAGATTCCCATCACGTAAAGCCTTCTCTATAAGATGCGCTTTACTGGAATCTCTCTCCGTCAGCTCCGTTCCGATTTCCAGAAAAAAATAATTGGAAATCCGGAAATGTTTGGTGATTTGTGCGGCATCGACAGCGGTAAAGTAAAATCACCTTCTTTCCTTGTTCCGTCAGAGTTTTTGTATGCATTCTTCCATTCCGGGATAAAGAGAAGCATCGAATATTCCCTTGGTCGGATAAAACTCACGATAATAGGAAAGAGCCTCCTCAGCCTGTTCCGTACTGAAACCGTATACCCTCATAAAGGAATCCGTTAGAGCCGGCCTATAAAACGTCTTAGCTTTTCCTCCGGTTGACGTACGAGAAAAAAATGATCCAAGGCATATTGCACGGACTTCTTGATTCCGGGACCGGAGTCAAAATCGTTCCGTCTAAATCTAACAGTATATTCTGATATTTTCCCATAATCCTCCTTTTATTTATGTTGAACAAAAATGACTCGCAGGCATCTTCTATCTCTTTACGATAAAGCGACCTCTCTTTTGGATAGATTCAAGTTTCTCAGGAAAATTCGAAAGAAACTGCCCATTTCTAGTCCTTCGGTTTCATATAGAAACGTCCCATAATATCCTTGGAATGAGACGGTATTGATAAAGGCCTTGGGATCTATTTCTTTTTATTTTTAATCTTTCACTTTTCTGGCATCCATGGAAGAAATTACGGAGTATACCATACTCTTTTCTTGATGCTGCAAAAGCCCTTCCGCCTTCAAAATAGAGGCTCCGTGATGACAAACCTCATGGATACCCGCTGCAATTTCATGGGGATAATCCGTAATGATAAAAAGGTTAACTTCGATAGTTTCTGTATAAAGCGGATAAAGGTTTGTGTAGATACATACTGAAAATAATGGAATACAGGGCTTTATCCCAACCGAAAAGATAACCGTTAATCAATAAAATTGTAGCGTTAAAATAAAAATCAGATTCAGTATCCACTCCTTTCCGTTCGAAGATAAATGGCAATAAAATCCGTTCCTCGAAGTGGCATCCACCCAAAGACAAAGCGTATTGCCACAGCATTCGCAGTGCCATGCCAAATATGGAAATCAAAGAAAGCTTATCGGATGTAATCGGTCCAAGTTGCCAAATAGTCCGTAAAGAAACCGGTAACCAAAAAGCATAATTAAAGAGAGAAAAAGGTAAACTTTTTCCCCACATACCAAAGCCTATATAAATAGGAATTAAATTGATTGTGATATTGACAAGAAAAGGAATGGAAATATTAAAATAGCTTAAAGGCTATCCTTTGAACTAAAACAGTAGAGCCATTTGCCCCACCGGGTAGAATCCGCCTGCAGAGACAAAGGTTTTTCAAATTCAAAAGCCATCAGAAGACCGCCTGCAATAACCCCTATCAGCCAGTTTGCCATCTTCTTTCAAATCTATTTTCATGACTTTCCTCCCAAAATTTCCTTCATTTTAACATCAGTAATGACTTTTGGAAAGTCCTTGTCCATTGACGATTTTCACATTATCTCTGTTTCCCGCTCTCTTAAAAATAGCAAAAACTCCAGGGTTCAAGCCATTCAGGCTCAATCTTCTAGGGGTTTCTTAGATAACAGGGGATGAGGATTCGAACCCCCATCGGCGGTTTTGGAGACCGTTGCTCTACTATGAACTAATCCCCTTCGGTGCAAAACAACGTTGTTATTCTACTCTAGCTTTTTAAAGATTGTCAACGCTTCACAGATGTTTTTACCGGAATCAGTTGACTCCCTGCACATTATAATTGTCTTTTTGTAAATGATAGGATGGCAAGACGATTCGTTTAAATCCCAGTCGTTTTGCTTCTTCCACTCTCTGTCTGCTTTGACTTACCGCACGAACCTCACGGAAAGGCCGACTTCGCCGAAAACCATAATATCTTCGGCAATCGGGATATTACGATAGCTGGATAAAAGAGCCAGTATAACGGCCAGGTCAACCGCAGGCTCGGAAATCCGCATTCCTCCCGTAATATTGATATAGGCATCGAACCGGGAACATTCTATTCCCAGATTCCTTTCTACAACGGCTAAAGCATAGTGAGACGATTATAGTCCATTCCCGTTTGCGGTTCTTCTCCGGGATACCGAAGGCGGTAGGTACCAGTCAAAGCCCTGTATTTCCATAAGGAGAGGTCTTGTTCCCTCCACTGCGGAAGAAACCACGGAACCGGCAGAGGAAACCGCTCTTCCCGACAAAAGAAACTCGGAAGGGTTCCTTACTTCCTCCAATCCGCTTGCTTCCATTGTAAATACAGCTATCTCATTCGTAGAACCGAATCTGTTTTTTTGACCGTAAAGAATTCGCAATTGGGTATTCTTTTCTCCTTCAAAATACAATACCGCATCTACCATATGCTCCAGAATTTTGGGACCGGCAACATTGCCGTCTTTCGTTACATGTCCGATAATCCCGATTGCAATTCCTTTTTCCTTTGCAATCCTAAGCAATGCCGCTGTACAATCCCGAACCTGACTTACCGAACCGGGGGACGCGGATACCTCCTCCAAAAACATCGTCTGAATCGAATCGACAACCAAAAATCCGGTTCCAAATCCTCCACACTCTCCGCAATGTGTTTTAAATTGGTTTCGGACGGAAATAGATTTCTCCCTCCGCTTTTTGCATTCTTTCAGCCCGAAGCTTAATTTGCTTTAGGGATTCCTCTCCGGATACATAAAGCACCTTTTTCACCCTGTTTTTCCTAGATTCAAACAGATGGAAAGAAAAATGGTCGACTTCCCCGATTCCGGGATCTCCTCCCAAGAGAAGAAGGAGCCGGTTACAATCCCGCCCCCAAAACTCTATCCAACTCAACATAACCGGTCGAAAGCCTGTCTTCCTCAAGAAGAACAATGTCCTTTAGTTGCTTTCACCTCTGCTCTTGCACCGGTAGTGTTTCTGGAAAAAGCTCTATTCTTTTTCCGGAAGCTCTTTCAGAGCCTCTACCATAGTATTCCATCGTTTTACAGGAGGGCACTGTCCTAACCATTTAATGGTTTTCATATCCACCTCTTTACACGACTCAGACTTTTTGACATTGTTAGACCTTTTCTTTTTCGAACACTGGTGCGTAAAAGCTTCTCCACTCTTATCACACGAAGACTGACCTTCTCTCCGGGAAGAACATTCCCGTCCAAAATTGCCTCCGATAAAAGATCTTCCACTTCTGTCTGAATGGTTCTCTTTAACGGACGTGCCCCAAATTTCGGATCATAACCCTTCTCTATAAGGAAGGACTTGGCCTTCTTGTCCAGACTGATTCCCAGATTCATCTCTCCCTTCGCCCGAGTATAAAGATTCTTTAATAAAATCTCAAAATCTGTAGACATATCCTCCTTACTGATTGGACGGAAAACAATAATTTCATCTACACGATTCAGGAACTCCGGTTTAAAGAGATGCTTCAACTCTTCCAGAACCTTCGTTTTCATATACTTATAATCCTTGTCCCCCTGATCAGCAGAAGAATCAAAAGCCCAGTTTCTTCGGACTGATAATTTGTTCCGCCCAACATTTGGAGGTCATGATGATAATGGTATTTTTGAAAGAAACCTTTCGCCCCTGTGAATCCGTAATATGCCCGTCATCCAAGACTTGAAGAAGAATATTCAAAACATCCGGATGTGCTTTTTCAATTTCATCAAACAGAATTACGGAATAAGGGTTTCTTCTAACCTTTCGGAAAGCTGTCCGCCTTCATCGTAGCCAACATAACCAGGAGGAACAATCATCTTGGAAACACTGTATTTCTCCATGTGCTCGGACATATCTACACGAATCAAATTCTGCTCGGAACCGAATACCGTCTCTGCCAAGGCTTTGGAAAGCTCTGTTTTTCCTACTCCTGTAGGTCTAAGAACATAAAAAGAGCCGATGGGACGTTTCGGATCCTTCAGATCCCTCTACCTCAGCAATGAAAGCTTGTGCAACTGCATGAACCGCCTCATTTTGTCCGATCACACGAGTATGCAGAAGATTTTCAAGATTCTTCAGCTTCTCGCTTTCCGATTCACTAACGCTTGGCAGAATTCTGGTCCAATCCGATACAATGTTCGCGATATCCGTTTCGGTGACATGGAGCTTGTTCTCTTCCCGCTCCTTCTTCCATTCTTCCAGTTCTTTATCCAGCCTTTTTCTTTTTGTTCCTGTTTTTTTCTTGATTAAAGCCGCTTCAAAATCTTCCTTCCGAGATGCAGTCCTCCTTCTCTATTTCCAGCTCCATAGCTGTTCTCTCAAACAACAGTTCCTTTCGGCTCACCGCTATGGGTAATACGGGCTTCGAAGCCTCATCAATCAAATCTATAGCCTTATCCGGAAGGTAACGATCATTAATGTGGCGGGAACTCAGCTACAGCCGCTAAAATCGCCGCATCGTCTATACTTACCTTATGAGTGCTCCTCGTACTTCTCTTTAATTCCTCTTAAAATCATAATACTTTCCTCTTCGGACGGCTCATCGATCGTTATCGGTTGGAATCTCCCTTTCGAGTGCCGCATCCTTCTCAATATGCTTCCGATACTCCTCAAGAGTGGTCGCACCGATAATCTGTAATTCTCCGCGTGCAAGGGCAGGCTTTAAAATGTTCGCCGCATCCAGGGCTCCCTCTGCACCGCCTGCACCGATAATCGTATGAATTTCATCGATAAAAAGAAGAACCTCTCCGTCGTTTCTTGCCTCGCTGATTACCCTCTTAATCCTCTCTTCAAATTCTCCCTCTATACTTGGAACCGGCCACCATTGCGGAGAGATTCAAAGTAAGAAGACGCTTTTTCTCGATTATCTCCGGTACATCCTTCGCCACAATACGATTGGCCAAACCTTCTACCACAGCCGTTTTTCCTACTCCCGGCTCCCCGACAAGACAGGGGTTATTCTTGGTACGCCTGGAAAGAATCTGAATCATACGCATAATTTCCCGTTCTCTTCCCACTACAGGATCCAGCTTTCCCTCTCTTGCCAAAGCTGTCAAGTCTCTGGAGAACTGATCCAATGTCGGTGTCTGAGAAACTCTTCCGCTTCTATCCTTTTCGCCCTTATCCTCTACAAACTGATCTCTCCCCATTGCGGTGTTCAATTGTGAATAAATCTTCTGCGTTGAGGCACCCAAGGTGGAAATAATCCTGGAAGCCACACAGTTTCCGTCTTTCAATATTGCCAGAAGAAGATGCTCCGTTCCACCAGTCGGGAACCGCTATCTCTGGATTCCTGCATAGCCTGTTCCAAAACCCGTTTCGCGGAAGGCGTATAACCGCTGGGGATCCGCAACGGAAAGCTTACCGTCCGTACTGATAAACTTTGCAATCATTTCCATGATTTTATCTTCCGAAATGGCATTGGCTTTCAACACCTTCCCGGCTACCGCCGTGCCTTCCCGTACAAGTCCCAGTAAAATATGCTCCGTACCAGATATATTGATGATGGCATTCTTCAGCAACCTCTATAGCCAGCTGAAGTGCTCTTTTGTACCTGTATAGTAAACTGATTCATCTTTTCACCCTAATCCTTTATACTCTTTATGAACCTTTCGATTCTTTTCTATAGGAAAAAAACATCCCCTTTATTCCCATGCGAAATCATTATACAACATAACGCAACAATCATACGTGTTATATTTGAATATTATGTGAACAAGAGGGAAAACCCCTATTCCCGTTAAATATATTATACAATAGGTACTTTCCGCCTATCCAGCAGACTATTTAGAAAAAGAAAGGCCTTAGCCTCTCTCTCCAATCTTTCTACAGGTCTTCTATTTCCAATTCCGGATCATCTGCATCTTCACGGCTTATCTTCATGCTTTCACTTTCTTTTTCATTCCTTCTTTTTCAAATCTTCCTCTTTAATGAAATACTTCTGGTTGCACCGAGGTCCTCATCCTCCAAATCATTTTCCGGAATCGCCTTATGTACAACGGAAACCATTTTGGTATGATCAATTCATCTTCTTCCTTGTTTTTCATCAAAGGAAAGCTCTTCCATGGAAATATCCTCTACATTGAGGGCGAAGCTCTCTCCCGTGGATTCCTTCCTTTTTGGAAACAGTAATTCTTTTCAGTCGATTTCTTTCTTGCCATAGGAAAGCAGACAAAACAATAAATAACAAAGTAGTAAAGCCAAACACACTGGAAAGAATGAATTGAATATTATATTTACCGACCAAGGTATCATATTTTTCCCTAAAAAGTCCCGGATAATTCTCCGCATTCTTCTTCTGCTCCGCTTCCAAAGGATCCTGAAAATACCGTTGAATGGTCTTTTCTTTTAAATCATAGCGATAGAAACTCAAGTCTCCGGCATCATTCATTCCATAAAGAATAATGTATTGATGCTCAGATTCCGCCTTCCATACCCAGTCCCTTCACCTGATGCCCGTCTACATCAATGGTGCTCTCCAAAAACCTGCAGGAATCTGGACGTCCGAACCGGGATTCATAATGGTAATGCTCTTATCTTTTTGCAGTAAAGCAACCCCTTCATTCACCGTTTCTTTGTCCGCTTCCATGCTTTCTTCGGAAGAAGCCATACTTTCCTCAACACTACTTTCCGTGGAAGAAGCGCCGTTTACACTTACCTTGGATGAGCCGACATGGGTCAAATTCAGCAGTGATTCGTCTTGAGAATAAACCTCCTGCTTTTCCACGCTTACGGAGGAAACACCTGCAGTTAAGGCTTTAAACTGAATTGTATAGACTAAGGCATTGTTTTCTCCCTGCGTACCGGACCCGTGAACACGAATCGTACCAGCACCGCCATCCGTATCCGTACCGGAAATAAACTGCAAGGCATTACTGTCATAACGAAGTGTGATATCCGCTCGGGAAAGAGGCGTATCACTGCGTACCTTCATATTCAAGCTGATAGTATCCCCAACATTGCCTGTCGGATCGGAGAAGCTGAGCTGCCCGTCCGCCGCTAAAACGGTGAAAGAAAACAGCATCCCGAAAAGTAGACTGAATACTATGTACTTTACTTTAATCATCATACTAATATCTCCCTTTTAGTTTAAAGGTCCCTTTCCGACTTCAACTATTTCTACACCGCTTTCACTTCCGCTGCCTCCGAAGAAGACACATTTCCATAGTTTATCTTTATCGTATAAACTCTTTCCGACCCGTTTTCCGCTCTTACGGAAACGTTTATGCTGTCTTTTCCGTCCAAACTCTGGTAACCTGCACCGCTAATCTGCGCTTTTCCGTCAGTTGACGATGCATTCACGGTAAGAGATTTTGTTCCGTTTTCCAAAGCTACCGTATAAGCCTCGCTTATCTCCGGAAAAGCCGGACTTAAAGTATATCCCGACACACTAAGGGAAGACAGACGATTATTCGGGCTACCCGTTCCGGTCGGAATGGCAGCCTTCTCATTCGACATATTCTCATAAATGGGAATGGAAAAAGTGAGCGCCTTTTGCTTCATATCGGATGAATATGCCTTGGAAAGTTTCGCTCCTTCTTCCGCAGCTCCCTGTACATTGGTCATATACTGGTGCTTATACAGATTACTTCCCTGCACATTCCACTTCTTTAAATATAAAGTATTTTTGTCCGGCATTCATATAATTTTCCGAAAAACTGTGCGCCGCCCAGGATGGACTTCTCCGGACTGTTCCAAGGTCTACCGTAGGAACCGCTTTGTCCGGCATACCAGATTCCTCTTCTACCGCTCCCATTCCGTTTGCTGCATAGGCGCCCACATTAAAATAATTATATAAACCGCTCGCTCCGGAAATGGAACCGCTGCTTCCTTTCCTGCTCCTGCAAAAATCATAGCAGCAAGAACATAGGGTTTTTGTTTTGAAGCCTCGGCAGCCTTCATGATTATAGCACTGTAGTCAATCCCCGAAACGTTTCCGGAACTTTGTCTCGGAAGCTTCTGCACTTGTACTCTCATTTCCCGAAAAGAAACTCTCCCGGTCCTCCTGCGGATACAATAACATTTTTCATCGGATGACACGGTATCGGCAACCACGGCATCCGAGCTTGTCTCGGATGCCTGCGTCGATACTCTGCGTTGATGCAGGGCTTGTCCCCGCCTTCCATAAAACTCCCTTTCAGAGATGGAATTAAGCCCTTCCTTGGTCTGCTCCTCAGGATTATAGTTGTGGAGTAAAAATTGGAAAATATACGACTCATCAAAAAGTTTCGAGGATCCATATAATAAGCCGTCAACGCTCTGGATGCACCAACCCAAGTCGGTCCGTCAAAGCCCGGCCATGTTCCTGTATTCAGTCATATTTTCCGGCATCCGTGAGATTTCAGGAAGAAATGGCATTTTTATCTACCAGACTGCCGGTGCCTTCCATTTCCCCGTCTAATACATCATTCCAATTCAGATTGGTTTTAAAGCCTTGAAAACGCCAATTGGGAAATTCAGCATGGAGACTCCTGAGTCCCTTCCTTATAACTTTCCGGAAAGCCCTGCTGATTCAAATCGTTTTCAAACTGTTCATTCTCGATGATACTGCACCGGAAATTTAATAAAGTCGGAACGAACATAGCCCTTTCGGAAGAAAAATGTAACGGGATACCACGATTCTCCATTGCTGTTTTTACCGAATCCCTACCGTTACATTTGGTATTGGAAAAAAAGATTTTGCAACTTTTTACTGTTTACATTTTGCTTCCGACCTTATATTAACAATGCTTCCTTTTTATTAAAGCCGCTCTTTCCGCGGCTACGGCAGTAAACTGCATCATTAGACAAAAGACGCTTAAAAATACTGCTCCGAAATGCTTCCTGTGCATAAACTCTCCTAATCCATGAATAAACGAAACTATATAAAAATACCTTATCTTATTTATCGACATAATTCTGAATCAGTTTAATTTTTGCCACCTTCAGTCAATGCATATTGGAAGAATTCAGATAAAAGTAAAGATTTAAAGACAAAAGGCTGTAAAAATCAAAATAATTTTTCAAGCAATATAGGTCTGAACTTGGGCACTCGCTAGCTTCGCCTCGTAGCGGATACTAAGCGAAAAACTCGCGTTTCTCTTGTTTTCGCAAGTACCGACGAGCTCAGACCACCCTGCATTCGAGACCTATATTGCAAATATCCTTTATTATTTTGTTTTTACAGCCCCTTTTTGCTATAAGAACAGTATCGCTCGTGGACGATGCGATATCTCGTTTTAAAAACGAAAAGATAAATTTTATTATACCGGATAAAGCCTTATTTGCTTTGTCCGCTGGCACTAAAAGCCACGCCTGTACTTTGTGCATTTCTATATTCGAAGAAGTCTTTGGCTACCTGCGGGAAAAGCGCATAGGACAGAACGTCTTCCGGCTGTCTTGTCCACTCCTTAGCCTCTTCTTCAAACTTTTTAAGCTGCGGTGCATATGATCTGCAGGACGATCCGTCATCTGCTTCTCTCCTTTAGAATCTTCTCTACCACTTCCGGATTCATCGGCTTTACCGTTTTTCCGAATTCTCCGGCTACAAGCTTGTAAGACTCCTTCGGCACCATTTTGTAGCGCTCTCCGGCAATGACATTCATTACCGCCTGGGTTCCCACAATCTGGGAGGATGGCGTAACAAGAGGAGGCCTCGAAGTCCTTTCTCACTCTTGGTACTTCTTCCAGCACTTCCTGCAACTTATCATCCTTTCCGGCCTGATGAAGCTGAGAAATAAGATTTGAAAGCATTCCGCCCGGTACCTGGTACTTCAGAGCCTTGACATCTACGCCGAGAACCTTTGTGGAAAAGAAGCCCTGACTTAATGCACTCCTCTCTGTACGGCTGAAAATAATTGGAAATCGCAATCAGTTTATCAAGATCCAATCCGGTATCATATTCCGTTCCTGTAAAGCGGCAACCATGACGTCCGTTGACGGCTGAGAGGTTCCATCGCGAAGGGAGTTGATGCCGTATCAATGATATCGGCACCTGCCTCAATTGCCTTTAAATAGGTCATGGAAGCCATTCCGGTGGTATAGTGAGTATGCATTTCAATCGGCAGCTTGGTTCCCTTCTTCAAGGCCTCCACCAATTCTGTGGCCTGCTTTGGAAGAAGTAAGCCCGCCATATCTTTAATGCAAAGAGAATCGGCGCCGAGTTTTTCCACCTCTCGGGCGAGATTTTCCCAATACCCAAAGGTATAGGCATCTCCCAAAGTATAGCAAAGGGCAATCTGCGCGTGTCCCCCTCTTTATTACAAGCCTTTTACCGCTGTTTCCAAATTTCGAATATCATTTAAACAGTCAAAGATACGAATAATATCAATGCCGTTTGCAATAGATTTTTCTACGAAATACTCGACCACATCATCTGCATAGTGGTTGTAGCCTAAGATATTCTGTCCTCTGAAAAGCATCTGCAGCTTTGTATTTTTAAAGTGTCTCTTAAACATTCTGAGACGTTCCCATGGATCTTCCTTTAAGAAACGGAGGCAAGCGTCAAAGTTGCTCCTCCCAGCACTCTACAGCGTGATATCCTACTTCATCCATCTGATCCAGTATCGGCTCCATCAGCTCACTGGGCATTCTGGTGGCAATTAAGGACTGATGCGCATCTCTGAGCACCGTTTCCGTGATTTTAACTTTAGCCATAAATTCCCCTTTCTTATTTTACCCCAAAAACAGCCATAAACATGCCTGCCGCAACGGCGGTTCCGATTACTCCCGCTACATTCGGTCCCATGGCATGCATGAGCAGGAAAGTTGGTCGGATCGGACTCCGCTCCCACCTTCATGAAACTCTGGCTGCCATCGGCACGGCGGAAAACTCCGGCGGAACCGATTAACGGATTAATCTTCTTGCCGGACAAGTAATACATCACTTTTCCAAGTAAAACACCGGCGGCTGTACCGAAAGCAAAAGGCAATCAGACCGAGAAAGTACAATTTTCAAGGTATCCAAATTCAGGAAAGCTTCCGCAGAAGTGGTAGCTCAACAGAGGTTCCCAGTAAGATAACTACGATATACATCATAGCATTCGCTGCTGTTTCGGTTAACTGCCTCACTACTCCGACTCCTTTAAAAGGTTTCCGAGCATCAGCATTCCTACAAGAGGAGCCGTAGTCGGCAGTAAAAGACAAACTACAACGGTTACGACGATAGGAAGAGAATTCTTTCCAGCTTGGAAACCGGGCGAAGCTGTTCCATCCTGCACATTCTTCTTCTCTGCTTGTTAAAGCACGCATAATAGGCGGCTGAATAATCGGCACCAAAGACATATAGCTATATGCCGCAACGGCAATCGGTCCGAGTAAGGCCGTTTGACCGAGCTTGTTGCAGAGGAAAATGGAAGTCGGGCCGTCCGCACCTCCGATAATGGAGATTGCAGCGGCAGCGGCACCGTTAAAGCCCATAAAAATGGCAAAGAAGTATGCCGCATAAATTCTGAACTGTGCAGCCGCCCGAGAAGAAAGCTGATCGGGTTTGCAATAAGAGGGAGAAATCCGTCTGTGCCCCCTACACCGAGGAAAATCAGGGAAGGAAAAATCGTCCACTCATCCAAACGGAAGAAATACCAAAGCAATCCCCCTGTACCGTTTATTGATTTTTCCGGACTGAGCATAATGTCCGGATAGATATTTACTAAAAGCATTCCGAAAGCAATGGGAACCATAAGAAGCGGCTCGAAGCCTTTTGCAATCCCTAAGTATAAAAAAATCAAGGCAACGCAAATCATCAAGTAGTTCCCTGTAGCTTAAGCTGAAGAATGCGGTTTGTTCTAGTAGACTTAAGAAGGTCTCTACTATATTCATCTCATATCCTCCTAACTGCTTAACCCTGCAGGCCATCAGTACTTGAGCGGACTCTACGCTGTCTCTAACCTTGGTATTGATGCTGACTACGGTACCGTCCTTCGGTGCAACGATGTCATTTTCCATCTTCATGGCTTCCAGTACCAGAAGCACATCTCCGCTGTGAACACTCGTCTCCTTCTTTAACTTTAATAGAGAGAATTTTTCCGGGCATAGGGAGCCGTAACGGGTATATTTCCGCTTGAGATGCCTTCTGTGCCGGCGCGGGGGTTGCAGCAGGTGCAGCGGCTTTCGCTACAGGAGCCGCAACAGGAGCTGCGGAAGCGCCGCCATTACCCTTTCATCCACCGTCACATCATATGCCACACCATTTACAGTAATTGTATATCTCTTTCATTTTTAACCTCTACTTCCTTCTTTTAATCGAGCGCACAAACAATCCATTTCCAGAGTACGCATCACTGTAGGGATTCTTCTTTGCAAAATCCTCTTCGTATGCCTTTTACCGCCGCCATCAGAATGACGGACAGAAGCTCTTCGGAAATCCCCTCTTCTTTTTCCAAAACAGGGAACTGCCGGCTTCTCCGGGCTAAATCCGCAACAGGAGAAGGCGCTACCGAACTGTCTCTTTCCATCTCTTTCCTTCTTTTTTCCGCCTGTCGGACTTCCCATCTGTGTAAAATGCGCAAATAAACTGATAATCCAAGCAATGAAGATTAAAACCGCAAATACGGTTCCCATACCGACAATCATATTCTGGAAAGCGGCGAAAAAGCTTTTTCGGAAAAGACTGTAGACGGGATTAAAAGCTCAATTCACTAAACCCGGAATAGTCATCATGCAAAGCGGCATGAAAAAAATCAATTCACGCTTGGCATATTTGGCATGAAGGTCAACCACATAGGTATCACCCTCTTTTTTACATCTACTTTTTCAATTTCTTGAAATTCTCCCTAAATCCTTTTTGCATTCTTACAATTGGACAGAGCATTGTAAAATAATTCTTCCTTGGCCTTATAGGCGCTAGTTGATGCTTTCTTCCAACTGCTCATCATCCTGCGCTTCAATCTGCTGGAAATAATTGGTAATGACCCCTTCCGGTCCTGATGCTTCTTCGGCAGAGACCGAAGTACTTTTCCTCTTCTTTTAGAACAGGACAGAAGAAAAAGCGGAGAAGAGAAGAACGGAAAGGAGAATAAAAGATTCGCTTTATTTTCTTCATACTTCCTCCATTTAAATGCTTCCGAACTTTTTATGAAAATCAAATTCAGCTTTCCGTAGAGCATATCCAAAGCAGAGATAACTCTTTGTCTTGTTTCTTCCGGGAAAATAAGAGCGTCAATATAACCGCGAGCTGCAGCACTCTCTGCAGAAGCTTTTTCTTCCAAATAGCGCTTTTGCCTTGGCTCTCTTTCTTCCAAGGACTCATCCGGGTACAAAATATTGGCAGCAAGCCCCGGTTCCATAACGGAAATCTCCGATTCGGGGTAAGCAAAAACAAGATCCGCCGACACCCTTGCTTCAAGGCAAGCTCCCTGCAGAACCCTACAGCCTTCTTTACCACAGTGACCATTGGCACGGAAGCATTACCGTAAGCGGACAAAAGCTCAGCCATCTCTGTTCTAAATGCTTTTTCATTGCAAAGGCAATTCTCAAAGCCTGTGGTATCACAGAGTGTAAGAATCGGTAGAGAATACGTATTGCAGAAAACGGATGAAGCGGTTCATCTTTCGCAATATCCTTCCAATGCAAAGCTCCCCGTTTGTGGCAATTCCGCCCACTGTCTGACCGTTTAAACGAATAAATGCGGTAACCGCCTCTTCTCCGTAAGCTCTCTTTACTTCAAAAATTTCTCCCTCATCGGAAAGAATCGTCAAAGCTTCTCACCCTTTAAAGTCGAAGAATCCATCCACAGCACGGTTTAAATTGTCGTCCGCATCCTCATTGTAGGCTGCATCCTCATTGTTCGCCAGGGAGAAGGTAAATGCTTCTTGCAGCTCTTTCACAATTTCTTCTTCCGTACCGGAAAAATCAACATTTCCGGCCTCTTCCTGCGCTTTTTCCTTCAGAAAAAGATGCATCTTTATTTCCCTTTACCGCATCAGGAGCATTGATAAAAAGTCTTCCTTCCTGATTCTCCATAAAGCAAAAAGTCGGAAAGAGAAGCAGAAGCGCCATTCCGCCGCCTGCCCGTCCGTAGAGTACAGAATATAATGGAATCAGGCCCTTTGCCTGCGCTTTTTCTTGTAAAGCTTGGAGAGGGCATATAGTGCATCTGTAGCCTCTTCCAAACGAATTCCGCTGGAATCCAAAAGTTCCACCACCGGAGCTCCCATTTTCATTGCCATGTCATAAAGATGAGCAATCTTTCTGCCATGCATTTCCCCAACTGAACCGGAAAGCACATCTCTGTTTTGCGCATAAATGTATACCGGCTTTCCGGAAATGCTTCCATAGCCGCAGATAACACCATCCGATGCCGCTTTTTCAGCACCCTGTAAAAAGTCGGTACTTCTACTTTTTACCAGCGCCGATTTCCACAAAGCTTTGTGCGTCCAGCAATGCCTCTATACGGCTTCTTGCCTTAGAATCCATAAGTCTCCTCCATTTCTATATATGAATCAAGTCATATTCTTTGGTATTGTAAACGATAGGGATATTGAGTTCAAGGTATTTTTAAGACGATTTTAAGCCTTCTATGTAAATATATTGATATAGACTGTTAAATCTTAACATATTTTGCTTGATTTTTATTTTTCTGTATCGCAAACCCTTGGAGATAATAATTTCGAAGTCTTCCGTTTTCGATAGTATCCGAAACCAAGAGGAATTCCGTCACAGTACAAAAATTCCCATTCCCGATTTCTCCGCCATTTTTCCGGGCAATAGAACTTGCAGTTCTTCTTCGGCAATCGGAATTTCATTTCCGTAAAGATAGTCCTCTATCCGTTTATCCTCTCTCGTGAGGTAAATCCCGTAAAAAGCTTTGTATTTTTCTCTCAACCTTTGCTCTTCCACGCTAGGTAGTATTTCTTCCAGATTCAATGCATGGCTCAGTCCGTGGCTGTATTCCCATCCGTTCTTTCCCTCTTCGAAAAATGCGGATTCCTAAACGAAAACAGCTTTAAATCTTGAAAAACACTTAAAAAGCGGGATACATCGACTTATTCTTTTTCAAAATGGAATATTCCATTCTCTGCTTCTTCTTCTAAATCCTGCCCCGCCTTTTTAAAAATAAGCATAGTACTGTCCTTCACCCTTTGCATGATGAAAATAAAGTCGCTTCTCTCCCAGGAATTGATAATCCGAATTCTCCTCCAAAATCCACTTGCGGATCCCTTCGTTTTCGGCCTCTTCAAAAGTACAGGTTGAATAGGCCAGTTCTCCCCCTTCCCTAAGCATGAGAAAAGCTTCCTTCAGAATTTCTTTTTGCCTTAAAACACATTTTTCAACCAACTCCGGTGACCAATCTGTTATAGCCTCTTCACTTTTTCGAAACATTCCTTCCCCGGAACAGGGGGCATCCACCAGAATTCTGGAAAAAAAACCGGGATATTTCTCCGCTAAATTTTGAGGACTTTCATTTACCACGCAAAGATTGGCATAGCCCATCCTCTCCGCATTTTGGGAAAGAATTCTGGCCCGCTCTCCCACATACTCATTGGAAAGCAGGAAACCACCCCTATGTCCATCCAAACGATCTGCCATATGAAGACTCTTTCTCCCGGAGCTGCGCAAAGATCGAGACAACGGTCAAACGGACGAATATGCATTCCGGAAAACCACCTCCATGGCAGAGGGATCCTGAATATAGTAGAGTCCGCCTTCATGATACGGATCTCTTCCGATTTCCGCCAGCATCCTGATTCCTCTTCGCAAACAAGATATTCTCTGTTCTCCGAAAAATCGATTTCTTCTCCTTCCGGAAAAATCCATTTCTACTTTTTTCCGGAAAAAGAGGTTCAAAGCTTCCATGCCTCTTTCCATTTCTCAAAAAGAAAAACCCGCTTTTTCCGCTTTTTCAATTTTTTTGTAAATTCAGCGAAGTCCTCTTTGGGTTTTTCCGAAAGGGAGGCAAGAAAGCGTTCCCACTCCTCTTCCTCCGGGAAAAAGCTTTTCGCATTCTGTCTAAAAATTCTTCCGGTATTTTTTTGACTATTTCCAAGCATGCCTTTCCTTTCTCTCCTTACAGATATTCCAGCAAGACTTCTCTCAGCTCTTTAGCGGACTGAAACAGACCGTCATATGCTCCATAATGATAAAAACGAAGCAACAACATCCCGACAGGCAGAGCCAGGACCATTCCCGACAAACTGTAAAAATTTATATCCCAGAAACAAAACAATAGAGCCAAAATAGGAGGAAGCCCGATTGCTTCTCCGATAATTTTAGGTTGTAAAAACTGCCGGATCATCTGACTTAGAATATACAGAACCAGTAAAGCCAGAAAGAGCACAAAACGTCCCTGCAGCAGAAGCATCAACATCCAGGCCACATAATAAAGCCTACACCAAAAACCGGCAGCATCCAAAAATGCAGTTAAAAAGCCAAAAAATCCCATAGGAACTTTCAAAAACTGAATCTAGAGCCAAAAGAAGAAATACACAAAACATAATTTTCGAACTGTGCAAAGAATATATCCCTTTAAAATCTTATTTCCATCTTCCCGCAGAAGCTCTCCATAATGCCTAAAACTGTGTGGAACCAAAGTCTTGAGTCCTTCGACTATTTTCCCGCCATCCTTCACAAAAGACAGTGCCGAAAGAATGGTTAAGACAAAATACAGCAGAAGTTCCGGCAGACCGCTGACAAAGTGCAGGGAAAGCCGTAGTGCGGAGAAGACCAATTTTTAAAAGATTCTTTCCGAAACTCTCCATTTTATTCGGCAGATCCAAAATACGCCCCGAAAACTTTCCGGAAGGAAGTTTTCGCAAAGTTTCCAGCGTTTTCCAAACTCATTTCCTTTATCGAAAAAAGATACTCGAGAAAGCCGGCCATTTTCTTCGTCACAAAAGGAAGCTCGAGTAAAATCAATAGATAGAGCAAAGTAGCGAAAAGCAAAAATAGAAGCAAAATCACTAAAACAGAAAGCTGATCCTTTTTCAAAAAAGGAAACACTTTTCTCCCAAGTCGAATCAGAGGCTCCGAAAGTAAAGCAAGAACCGCTCTTAAAGTAAACGGAAGGAAAAACAGAAGCACACGAGGAAGCAAAATCAGAAAAATGGCCGTGATTGCAATCGGAAAAACAAATCCTGTAGCTTAGCAAAAAGTATTTTTCATTTTCTTCTCCTTTTCCCTGCTTTTGTCCTCTTCTCTTCCTTCCTTTGCCATAGAATCGCAAAAGAAAATACTGACTCCAAAAATAAAAATACTCGAAGCATTGGAAAACCAGGTTGTAAAAAGGAAAAAGAGAAGGTAGAAAGAAAAATTGCGCTACAATCCCGCTAAGAAAAGGGATTCTTCTTTATGGATTGCAGGGCATAAAGAATTTCCCCATTCCTCCATACCGCAGAAAACAGAACCACGCCAAGAAGTCCAAAAATCATAGTAGGCATCATACAATATCGTTAAAGTACTCAGTTCTTCCTTTCGTTAAATAAAGCGGGTATGCAGCGGAAACTCTATAAAAAAACTTCAGGCCCGATAAGGTAAGAAACGGATAGGCCATTTTGAAATCCGTTGGAATGCGCAGCCAGATTTATCGTCAGTAAATTCAGATTCTCAAAGTTATTGGCACGTACATATACGGCTGAACCAAAACAATCGGAATATTCCGATTCTTCATTTCAAAAATATCCAGGAGATACGACACGGAATGAGCACGCTCAATGGTCAAAAACAACATAACAAACGCCTAAAAAGAAAAAGAGAACAGCCACCTTCCTCCACTTCGGACGATATCCTTCCAAAAAAGAGAAAAATAGAAACAGTAAAAATAGAAAAATAAGTTGGTAACGCGAAACCAGAAGAATCGGCAGAAGAAGGGACAGAAAAAGCTCATATAGCTAAATAAGCCAATCTTTTTCCAGTTTATGCAGACAGGGAAGAAGCATGGGAACGAGGACGAAAAGAGTAGTAAAGTAATGTAAGCCTTTTTAAATGAAAGTAAGAATAGGCATGCGGTGTATTTTTCCGTAAAAGCGGAATGTAACCCAAGGAAATCGCTTCTATCGAAAAAGACAGGTAAGAAATTCCCAGTAGGATGCAACGTTTCGGAACTTTGCATCCTGCCACTTCTCTTCTCTCTCCCGTTTTTCCCGGAAACGAGACAATGTACGAAAGAGATGATAAGACAAATGAAAAACAGAAATACGCCAAATATAAACTGAGCACATCGTGTTAGACCAAGGTAGCGAAAAGCCTGCTCAGCTGCAAGACGGCAATCGCTCCCTCTAATAATCCCAGCGCAAATAAACCGCAAAAGGGAAGACAGTTTTTTTCCTCTTTTTTTTCAACACAGTACAAAAATACGGCAAGAAAGAGAAACAAAAAGGAGGAAAGAAGGGACAAACCCTGTGTCTTTACGACGAAGGCCAAAAAGTAGACGACACTGTAGACACTCAATACTTTTTACTGTTTTCTCATTCCTTTTCCGATCCTTTGTCTGCTCTCTTGCACTTGCTTTCCTTACTTTCTTTTCCTTCCTTACTTTCCTTGCTTTCTTTTTGTTTTACTTTCCTTCGTTTCCTCTGACTGCTCTCCGCCGTAGTTTCCGTCTTGGATTCTTCCGTCAGTGCTCTCGCTTTCTTCCTTCACCGTGCTTTCTTTCGTTGTCTCCTCATTTTTCTGAATCTTTGCCGTAACGGTAACCGTACTGTTCGGTTCAGCAGAGAAATCCCTTGGGAAGATAATCTACTATGGAAAATTCTTTTTACATCCGTATTTGCAGAAGAGACATCGATTGCAGGAAGACTGATCGCGGTAACGGACTCCAATAAGCTCTCATTTTCCCGACACGGAGACCGTGGAAGGAGAAATTTCAATTCGGACAAAGAATATCCGCTCTGCGGATTGCCGCTCGTCGAAGATGTAATTTTTAAATTCTTTTCTTATTAACAACGATTGTGTAGTCTATTTCCGACTGGGACAAAGTTACATTTTCTAAAGAATCAATGGTCTTCCATTCGCATCATAGAAAACCGCCTTTCTTTTCTCGCTGGTATTTTTCAGCTGAAAAACCGTCTACATTGATCAAAAATCCCGATAGAGGAAATTTCTTTCCGATGGAAGACTCAGCCCGGTAGCATAGATGGTCGGTCCGTATGAATGGACGAAACAACATATCCATCCTTTCTTTTCCTCTTCTATTTGTAGTCAAAGTAAATTTTTAATTTGTAAAATCTTCACGGAAACCCGAACAACGGAAGGTTTTCGCAACAATATCCTGAATCACACTGCTGTTTTTCCGAATTTTCAATTCCATAAACCGGAACAGCCCCGGTTATGGAGTAATCATCTAAATCAATATACGCATTAAAGTCGGAAGCCTGTACGGAGGATGCCATATTGCTTCGTACGGTATAACTGACCGTAACCGTATTCCTGTCAATCTCCCAAGTCTTGTTATCCGCGGAAAATGCATCCTGATTCAAAAATATTCAGTTCCACTTGTTCGACTCCCCTTTGCTCGGGATTGGAAACATTAAAGACAATCAGCCAAAGCAAGAGGGCTAAACCTATACTAAACAGTTTTAAGGCTAAAATTATTTTTGAAATACTTCATTCCTCTTCCTTCTTTCTCCCTATTGCAAAAAGCTGCGTCAGGAAAGACTTCTTTTTCATCGCCGTCTCCTTCTTTCGGAAGATATTTTTAAAAGTCCCTCAGCATCTTTCACACGATGTAATTTTTTCCCTCTACCGCAACAGAGATTCTTCCTGTCTCCTCCGGAAACCACCAGAGTAATGGAATCGGAATTTTCGGATATTCAAAGCGCCGTCTGTGTCTTGTACCGCATGCCTTGGATATCTCGGCATCCGATGAAGCAAATAGCAGGTTGCGGAAGAAATTCTCCCATTGGAAATCACTACCGCTCCATCATGTAGGGCGTATTTTTCAACAAATATTGATCAGTAAAGCCGCCGTAACGATTCCGTCAACATAGATTCCGGTCTTTTCTATCTCCTCCAGACTTTGCACTCTGCTCCAAGACAATCAAAGCACCAGTTTTATTTTTCCGACATAACACTGCAAGCTGCTATCAGTTCTATTGATATGGGTATGCTTTTTCTTTCTCCACTTGAAACTGACTAATCAGATTTTTCGAACCAAGCTGCTCCAGCGCCTTACGAAGTCTCGGTTGAAAAATAATCACGATTGCAATAATCGCAGCCGTGGACAATCTCTCAATCAGCCATACTATGGTTGTTAAATGGAAGAAAACGGCAAAAGGCGGTAAAGAGAATAATGATTAAAAATTCCTTTTAAAAAGTTGCCAAGCCTTGGTATTTTTGATCAGAGAAGGATAATATAAATTAGAGCCGAAAAGAATCGCGATTTCCAGTAGCCCTGTAAAAACTGAAGGAGGGTAATAAACTGACCCATCCTCGCATTTTTGTAATCAGATTCACTTTTTACCCCTTCTACACATACCAAGAATGACTAAGCTTTTTCTTCGGAACCGCCTGTGCAGTGGTAATAGCATCATCTTCAGACTGCACAAATTCCGTCCCCGATAATCCGCATCATGCCAAAAACAAAGCTACTATCGATAAAAAGTGCGGATAGAGGAAGGAAAGCAACTCTCCCGTTAAATTCATCTTCATCCCTACTGCCGGATAAAGGATAAATGCCGTTGCTTCCAGGCACAGACCGATTGCCAGCGCCGTTTCAAAAAGAATAGTTGAAACTGAAATTTCGAATCACAAAAATGGCTAAAGCTGCCAATGTAAAAGTAAAGCACCAAAAAGAGTTCCTTGTTTTTATAAAAAGAGCTAAATTCCCGGAAAAAGCATCGAGACTGTTCCACTAAATCCCCACCGGTACTGAATTTATCCTTATATTCCCGGATATAGCGCAAAAATAATAAACGAGAATGCCGAGATCCAGAAATAACAGCACTTAAGCCCATAGTAAGCCCCATAGTAGAGGCAGAAAATAGAATTCTGAGAAAAGCACAACGGCATTGCTGCAATAAGAATCGCATATTTCCCTCTTACACTGCTCTGTATAATAAAAACAAAGACAAAAACAGTGCACCGACTCCCAGTAGAAGAATCGATTGCGTATAAAAATAATACAGCAGGGAATATTCCGCTAAGACAGGGAATGAAGGAAAAGGCAGAGAAAAGTAATCCCAAGCTAAGAATCACCATAGGATTTCCGAGTTTCCCGTCATCTGCAAATACCGGCTGAGAAAAAGAGAAATGTCATAGAAAAAGAGAACGAAAAATCGGAACCATCCAATAATCATTTTTCCCATAGATCTTTTGTAAATTTTCCCGATACTGCCTTAATGTTTCCATGTACTCTCCCTACTCATCCAACCAATCATCCGCTGCATCCAGCCAATCTCCGCTTTTTATTCAAAAGCCTTTTTCCACGGGCTTCTTTTTGTAACGGTATTTCCGGAAAGAGACGTTTTCTCCTGCGCTTTTTTCCTTCTCTATCCCTGCTGTAAAAGCGGTGTAAAATCCAATTTTTCACCCTCTCTTTTCATCTGCAGGACGATATCCTGTACTTCCTTTCGTGCATACTGTACCGCATTTCCTCCGACCTTTTCCTTTTTCTTCCGGTCTCTTCGGTTCTTTAGAACCCTGGCTCAAAGAAAGAATTTCCTCCAGCCCCTGTTCCACTTTCTGTCTTTTCTTCCAAAGCCTTTTTCATAGGTAAAATAGGAGAAAAGAAGAAAAAACCGCAACAAAGAAGGTCAATCCCATTAAATAGAGAATCACAATCTTTCTTCCCAGACCGACAAGAAAAACAAAGCTCATTTTTATAGAGCAGTTCCTCCTGCATCAGTAAATACATGAAAAAGCAAGAGAATGAAAAATAGCCGTATAACGAATAACACCTTGTAAAATCCGATTGGAAATATAGTCTTCTCTGTAATACTTTCGTAATCTCCAAGGCCTCTTCGCCTTTATGCTTTTTCATAAACTGCCAGTTTTGTCATGGCAATAATCTTGCTTTTTCTTTAACATTAGTACCCTCTTGCGTTTCTAGCGCGCCTGCATAGGGGAGCTCGAAACTCTCCCGACTACTGCGTCAAAGTTTTTGATTGGCCTCTGCGGTATTGCCCACGGTTTGTTGTAGTCTTGCCAAGAGGAAAAAGATTCTCCGCTTCTCTGATTTTTCACACCCAGGTATAATACTGCAAAGCTTCATCCGTCCTTCCGAATTCCATGCCGCAGTTCCCATTTCCTGCAAACGAAGATAAACATTTCCCTCCATCTGCGATTTCACGGAAGAAAGCATGTTCTGTAAACTTTCATCCGTAATCGTACTCTGATCCAGCTTCGTATAAGCCTCGGCAGCCGTCAAAATATCCCCCGTGGACAGTGCATTATTGATATCGACCAAGCTTTGATACTGTGCCATAAAGGAAGCATTTTTGATTCTCGTAGCGATCCAGATTTGCCTTTGCTTCATCACTATAGCTCTGCTGCATTTTTATTTTCTTCTTCCAAATTGCTCAGTTTCTGATTCGCTGCATCGAGCTTCTCCGTATACGTAATCAGGACCCGATTGTTTTTGGCATTGGCAGTGCGGATTCCGGCCGGCAACATAAGAAGATAATATACAAACAAGGCAATCACGGCACCCAATAGCAAAAGCAGGGAAACGGACCATGGAGAAAGTTGTTTAATCTCCTGCGGCATCATGACGTCATCATCCATCATCTTTCTATGCGAAAATACATTTTTCAGCCTATTTTGTTCGATTTCCGCTCTTCCGGTGTTCTTCTTCACAATATCCATAAGCACCAGAGCCTTCGGATTATTCCGGTCAATCTTTAATACCAAATAAAGACTTTTTCCCCGCCTTTACCCAGTCATTTCTCTTCATATAAAGAAGAGCCAGAAGAATATGCGCTTTAACATAATTGGGGCTGTCCGCAATAACCTGATTCAACTGAAAAACCGCAAGATCCGCATTGTTATGCTGTGCATAATCCAAAGCCTGATTGTAACGCTTTACATTGTCGGAACAAATGCGGAGAATTGCCGGTTTACGCTGAATCTCATCCAAGTAATAATCCGCAATATTGTCCTCCGGCAAAAGGTTCATGCTGATGACCCATTGCACAAGCGCATCTGCAACCTCACCCATTTCAAAGAAAAATAAGCCCCTAACAAATTCCTGGCTTCTTTTTGATATTTATCATAATGGAGTGCCTTCTTCAGCAATTCCGCCGCGCCGCTCAAATCCCTTAGCCTTGCTCCGTTCCAATCCCAGGTTATAATAACAATTGGCAATTCTTTCTAAGGTGACGTCATATTTCATTGGGTATTTCCCTTCTTCATGGCGTCTTCAATAAGCTGCGTCATCAAATCATTCATATCAGTCAAATCCACCTTTAAAATGGCATCTTCCAGCTGATCGACATCCAAACTCGGTTTAAATCTTTGAATTTCTTTTTCAAAGTCTATCATAGCGCTCCTTTAATAAAAACTTAGCTACTCTGTTTTTATATGAACAATCTGAAAGCATCTTGACTCTACATCCCTATCCTATAAACTCCAGTAATCGTTTACGAAAACCGCATCATCGTTAGATTCTAACATAAGTTATATAGGCATTCAAGCAAGGAGAATCAGAAACATGGAAAGTTTTATTACATTTTTACACAAGAATTAAGAGGCTATCTTTCAAGAGAAAGTATCGTTTTTATCTCTCTATGCTGCCTGTAATTGAACTTCATGGAGGCTTGATTGCTGCATGTCCTTTGAAGCTTCCTTATATACAAGCACTCTGTCTTTCTATTATCGGAAATATACTTCCGATTCCTTTGTCCTCTTTTCGAAACTGGTCGTTCTTTTAGAAAAATTTTCTTATACAAAGCCTCTTGCAAACTGGTTTCGAAAAAGTGGAAAAACAACAAAGAGAAAGATTGAAAAAAATATGATTTTTGGGACTTACTCTTTTGTGGGCATTCCGCTCCCGGGAACAGGCGCCTGGACTGGGGCTATGGTTGCCAGTCTCCTGAAAAATGAATCGAAAAATCCGGCATAGCGATTCTTTTGGGAATTCTTCTAGCCGGAGCAATTATGTCGATTGTCAGTTACGGAGTTTTGGCTAAAGTGGTGGCCTAATACGATTTATTATCACTGAGGAGACACGCTGCAGTCATGCAGTGTTTTCAAAATATTTTCTCCTGCCCTTCAATGATTTTTCCATATCCTCTATGAAGGCAATTTTCCTTCCTTTCTTTCCGGAAAATACCTGTTGGAACTGTCCAATTCTCGGAATCTGCTGCACAATGGCAATGGATACCGCTATGGTAAAAAGCCGTTAAGAAGCAGAGTTTACCAAAATGCATGGAAATCTGTGCACTTTCCCATTAAGAGATAATAGATGGATCTATATAAGCTGATTCCGGAAGAAGAGGAATCAAACTGGTCATCAAAAATACTGTAGCCGGACATCTTCTGAGTACCGCAAGTACTCTGGAAGCCAAAACTACTGGAAAAGCCGCTAACAAAAACCGCAACGGCTTCATTGTTCCAGATTCTGATACAAAAGCATATACATAAGCCAAGTAATGGTTCCCATCACTCCACAATCCACAAAATGTCGTCTTCTTACGCGAAACATCAGGGCAAAGGCAATGGTGCCGAGGCCGGCTGCAAGGCTCCGAATAAGAAGAACCGTATAGGAGATTTCCGGAATATCATAAATCACACTCGGCGTCATAATCGTCCCGGACACCATCAGCTCCACTAAAAAGCAACACCGGAAGCTCATGGAAACACAGCTAAGCAGAGCGCTGGTGAGCAAAGTCTGCTCCCTGTTGCAAAGTTGTTTTGGCTGAATTCCCGCACGGAGTTCACAAAGGCTACTCCCGGGACCAAATCCATCATAGCTCCGATAATAATAAAGGACAGCTGTGACCCCAGCCCGACTGCTACAAATAAATTGCTGAGAAGGGCGTTAATACACTGGCAATGATGGTAATCAGTACTCTGGATTTAATTCTGTATTTTGACCAAATCATATAGAAACCGACCAAACTTCCGATAATGGCGGCGCAAAGCGAATCCCGGAAGGAAGTTCCGATGGCATAGCTAAAAGCATCCAGCCCCGAGAAAAATAGGATAGAATCCTGTTCTGAAACTTTTTGCTCTCCCACATCTGCAATTTTTGCAAAGCAGTGCGAAGATAGCCAAGGTCCGTACACTCCTGCAAACTTCCTGAGACAGTTCATTTACGGCTTCGATTTTATCAATGTTCAGTTCTTTATCCGGAATACTCATAATCCGGGTTTCAATTCCCTTCCCGGGCACATTTCCACTGTAAAGATTCCTCGATTTGTCACATAGGCATCCAAATCTTTGATGTTCATGGATTCCGCAATGAGGACATCGTCTCCTCGGCTCTGTAAATCTCCGCCCCGCTGCTCAGTAAAGAGATTTTCCGCATAAAGCACTGTCTCGAGCTCATCGATATTCTGCATTTTCACATCTCTTTCCATTTAACACTCGCTTTCGCAGCTTTTTTCAAATCCAGCTCATTTTCTTCCACAGCCTGAATAGCCGCTTCCAGCCCTCTTACGATATCCGAAAGTGCAGAGCAGCATCTCTTTTTATCTTTTACTTGCTCCGGAATATAGGGGACATGAATAAAAACCGGCTTTTAATGACAGAACTTCTTTCTTCTTCGGAAAATAAAAGACTTGACGTATCCCGCTGCGTAAAGCTTTTCTTTTTCAAACTGTAGTTTTTATCGAGATAATATAAAAACTCCCGTACATCAGGTGATTGCAAACATAAGTACCGCCGAGTTTGATAAAGAAGAGGAAGCCCTTCCTTTCTGATTGCCTCCACCATAGCTTTCACAGGAAGCGTGGAAAAGTACGCATTTTCCCCATCGGAGAAAAATCGGCTCGTCAATCGGCTGATTCCCTTCATTATCCGGAATCCTCGCATCGTCCAAGTTTATAGCGACTCTTTCCGGTGTAATCTCAGCTCTTCCGCCCGCCCTGTCCGATAGAAAGAACAAAAGTCCGGCCCTCCGCCTATCGCTTCTCTCCACAGTATCAATAGATTTTCCGAATACTGTCGGTACTTCAAGCTTTACAATCTTAAGCTTCCCTATCTTATCCTTAACAAGCTTCACCGCTTCTAAGGCAGGATTGATTCTCTCCCCGTCAAAAGGAGTAAAAGCCGTTAAAAGTAATTTTTCATAGAATTTTCTCCAATGCCTCGGCCAGTCCGTCATGATTGTTGTCCGAAGTCAATCTTGTAAACTGCTTTCTTCAGCTCCTCCGGAGCATTTCCCATGAGAATCGGAATCCCCACCGTCTTAAGCATAGACAGGTCGTTAAAATTATCCCCAAAAGCAATGGCCTCTTTCAATTCGAAATGATTTTCTTTGCAGTAAACCTCGGCCGCCTGCCCTTTCGAAGTTCCACAGGCATTGACTTCAAGCATTGTCTTTGCCGACTTACAGATATTCAACTTCGGAAACTGTTCTTTTAAGGCATTTTCTATGCTGTCAATCTGATCGGAATCACAAATCAGAAGCACTTTTCCAATTTGCACCGCTTCGTGAAGGACAGAAAGATCCGTTCCTGTCGGCTCCACTTCCACAATCGATGCTTCCTTCACTACCCGGGGATCAGCCAAGTCTTTGACAATCCAGTGGCTTGCTGTAGACATTCCAAGTTGCATCCGGAAAAATTTCGCCTCTGCAAATTGAACGACTTCCTGCATTTCCTCACGAGACATCCTCTCTCATAAATCAGCTTTCTCGAATGGTTCAAAAATCACGGCTCCGCCAAGAGCAATGACTGCCGTATCAAGATGATATCTTCTATAACCGGCATAATGCCGGAAACCCCTCTGGAAGAACTCAGCACCAAATGATTGCCTTCCTCTGTCCACTTTTTTTAAAGCCCTGCTCCGTCCGCTCCGAAATACGATGCTCTGCATTCAGCAAAGTGCCGTCCATATCCGTAAAAATCACTCTCATTTTACCCTCACTCCTTCTCCGTTTCCGCCCTATTTTTGATCGTTTCAGCAAATTTCCCGGTAGCATCATCCATCTTAACTCCCCGCTATTCACTTGATAAACGAAGGGTTCTTCTATAATCACTCGCAGCAAACAGAACTCTATCTACAAGAAGCTTATCCCCTTCTATTCTATAGAAAGCAAGGTAAGCCTTATATCTAATATAATAGTATCCGGTGAACAAATCTTCATAATATAAGGGAGTAGCGGATTTTGGATACTTCGCTTTATTTTTCTATTTTGTCTAATAAATCATTTATATAGTTCTCGCAAATATCGTAGTTTTTGGATGCCTCAAAAACTTCATGCCAGATCCTCTCAAGGTCTCGCATTGCTAATGGTGAATATTCCGGATTGTATTTCATTTATCTTTACCGCTAAAATATGCACGCACATCCCTAGAAGATAAATAACCCTCTTCTTCTCCGGAGTGCCTTCCCTCATTTAATTCGCACATAAGGCGAAGCATTGCCTTCGTCTTCTCAAATTCTTCATCTTCAGAAATATCCCGGATAGCATATCTTCCTCTACCATTCACGGTTAAATAAACAGGAGAACCCGAGAGACTTTCTCTAAGACAGAATTGTAGTTTCTAAGATCTGAAACCGGACTAATATTTACCATGAATGCACTTCCTTTCTTATCTTTTTATCTTTCCCTATATTTTCTTACCCACCATCATAGCATTCATGAAACCGCGCTACAATATTTTTACGACGAATATTACTTAAAATATCCTCAAGTTTCTTTTCATGAGATTTCCTTTTTATGAAGTGAAAGTAGCAATGATACAGTTTATTATTGCAACTTACAATCATAACTAATTATGATCGTTCCACAAACTAATTATGATAACTTCCACATGAAGAAACTAAAAAGGCGGAAGCGTAAAGAATCATTGAGGAAGAGTTTTTCCTCACTTAGTAAATCCGTAACTTCGCAATTTTTCCATGCCATGAAACCGCGCCTGATACGCCTGCTCATCCGCGTTAACGCTCACCCATATCCGCTCTCCCTCAAACTCTCTTTTGGAAAAATGAGCTGACGATTGGTCAGCACTATGCTCTTGTAGTCTCCATAAACCAATAGCTTTATGCTCCTTTATGCAGCTTTTGGCAAGAGACGAAATTAAATCGGTGAGTTCGTTCCACTGCGGCTCCGAAAGCGCAGGACGAAGGGTATCATCACTGCCATTTTCCTTTAACTCCCGAAATCCCCCACTCACCGCCATAGTAGATGCAGGGAATCCCCGGCATGGTAAAGAGCATGGTGTATAAGAGGGGCAAATGTCGTTTGTCCTTTAAGATGCTTGCCACTCTCGTCACATCGTGGTTCTCCGCAAAGGAAAGCAAGTGCATCCCCCTTGTAAATAGGATTATCCTTTCCAAATTGCCGATTCAGCGCATAGTTAATCTCAAAAAGATTCAAGTCGTTAAAAGCTGGAATACAGCCCCTTGTAGCACTCATAATTCGTGCAGCTATGAAGCATAGCGTCATTTACAATCCTTTTATAATCTCCCAAAAAGAATTTCTCCCGAGGAGCAGAAATCCGGCCTTTATCAGAGTCACAAAATGCACGAAGCTCTCGCATGAAAAGTTTTCATTTTAAGCAGTAGGCTACATCCAGTCGTAAAACCGTCGATTTGAAACTCTCCATCCAGCCCTTTACACAAGAAAATAGGTATTCTTTCACCTTTTCGGATTATCGAGATTCAGCTTTTACAAGCTCAAAATGCCCTTCCCAGCCCTCGTAGGAGAAGCCATCATTATAGCAGGAGTTTCCATCAAAATGAATGTAGAACCAATCCTTGTATTCCGAGTCCCAACGCTTTTCGAGCACATCCTGAAAGGCAAAGAAGCCTCGTCCCACATGGTTAAAAGACACCATCCAGAACGATGCGGATTCCACTCTCCTTCAGTTCCCGACAAACTTCGGAAAAATCCGCATTACTCCCCAAACGACAATCCATCCTTTCGATAATCTCTTGTATCATAGCCATGCCGGTCCGACTCAAAGACGGGCGAAAAATAAACAGCATCCACATGGAGACGCTTTAAGATGGGGAATCCACTCTATAACTTTTCCTGATTCTCGGAACAAAGCACCCCGTCATTTTCCTTTTGAGGCTCCGCAAAAGCCCAAGGGATAGAATTGATAAAATGCTGCTATCGGACCACATAATCATTTCCCTTCTTGGATAAATTTCAATAAATCTCAGTTCATTATAAACAGTAATTGAAAACAGCCGTAAATTCAATCGGTCAATAAAAAAATTTAAACACAGGAGGATAATTTGGTATGAACAATACAGGCATTCAGGATGTAATCGGTACAGACATTATAGACACATCAACAAAAGTGCTGAGAGAACATAAATAAACCACCATTGCGTTAGGGTGCGATATCAAAAGAAAAATACGATTGTAAGTGCAAGTTAATTGAAAATGCTACCGACATAAGTACCAAAGAAAAACTTATAGCCTTAGGCCAAAGCTATAATCGTCATGCTACAGAAACATGGCAAAATATAATAACTTATGGAGTCTTTAGTTTGGTATTCGTTGATCTCATAAGTGCAAGTCCGATTATTATTAAAAGTCTTCGTGTCGCATAAACGAATAAAAAGCTCTGAATGACACATGATGTGTTTCTACAGAGCTTTTGTTATGTTAATACAAATGTTCAGCCGATATTAGCTACGATTGTGGCACAGATAGAGTCAGGCACATTGAGTCCCACCTATAATTTACACATCATAACCGTCCCAACTTTCAGACCATTCTTCATCCCTCCCACAGTCCCTCTATCCAGCGCCATCCAAAAAGTCTAGTTCTTCGTCGCTTAACTCCGGCTTATAATCTTCAAGTCCCTGTTCTTTAACAAGCATTTTTTATTCCCTCCCATTGCAATAATATTCTTTTTATGCTCTCGATAGTATCTCTATCCTGTGCCCTATTCAAAAGTAAGATCTGCACCAACCTTTGAGCCATCTCTGGTCCTGTCAAGTCAGAAAAGCTTTGCTTATTTCCGACAATCATGGTGTTTTTCAAGCAATTTAGATAATGTAAAAACAGTATTTCAATTACAAATCGAGTCTGTGGTCTTGATAAATTGAGAGCTTTTTAGTTTTTCTCAACCTCTAAATAGGCTTCTTCCATATCGTCCTCAATTCTAACTTTAAAGGATTGTGGGACATCAATGTCGCTAGGGAGCTTTCTCTTTAATTCATTAAGTTCTGAACGTAGATCTTCCCACCTCATCAGTAAGCAATTTAGCCTCCCCAATAGCATCATTAAATCTGATACTGCGAGAATAATTATTCAGGTCAATTTCATTAATCAGTTTTTCTTCATATGCCAAACAGGGACTTCCTACACAAGATTTCATTATCATAACATATTTCTCCTTCCTTTTTAGGAAATTATACCAGCCCGTTTATGTCCTGTCAACCAGAATTGGGTATTATATTTAGAAATTTTTAACCGGATGATTGTAAGATGACTAGGACAATAAAAAGAGCCGATGACAAACTCGTGGTAGATGAAGCTACCACTACACCACCACACCAGGAGGTTCGCCATGGCCCAGAACGAGTATACCACAATAGAACATATCGCCACCTGACACGCGAAAAGCGCACAGATTGATGCTACAATTAAAGCTCCCAAAAAGTCGCATTGCGCGCGAAGTCGGGATTGCAAGGTCAACTTTATATAATGAACTTGCCAGAGGTACCGTGCAGCAGTTAGGACGGAATCCGGAGCCATACACGCGCTATTTTGGAGATTCGGGACAGCGTGTTCTACGAACATCGAAGACGAAATAGTCATTGCCCATAAAGCTGCCGAAAGCCAAGAACGTGTCTTTTTGCGGTAAAGCAGATACTGACAAAGCATCCGGCACCTGATACGATTTGCGGTCTCGCCAGCGAAAAGGGCGGTCTCGCCGGAGAGCTGTTTCACCGAGATGGTTTGCAGCAAGACTCTTTATAACTATATTGAGCGTGGATTGTTAAAGGCTCGAAATATCGATCTCACGCTAAAGGTCAGACGTAAACAACACCGTAAGGGACATCCGCAGCATAAGCGGCTTTATGGTCTGAGTATTGAAGCTCGCCCCCAAGTAGTTAATCAGCGGGAAGAGTTTGGGCATTGGGAGATTGATACCGTGGTCGGTCGAAAGGAGTCACAATCCGTTTTTGTTGACGCTGGATGAGCGAACCACAAGATTTCGGCACATCGTAAAGATACCCGGTAGAAGCACACAGGCGATTGAGCAAGGTTTACATCCAATTCGTCCGAGGAGCCTGTGCTGATTTTGCCGTCTACCGATATAAGCATAAATAAAGTTGTTATAGGTCTGCTTATTTTTCAACCTCGTGTACTCATACTATTTTATAGAGACTGTCCATGTATCCCCATCGACCAGGTACTGAAATTCCGTCAGAGCCGGATCGTTTATTACTCGCATCAAATCCTCAAAATCATCGACCGTGTTTATCTCTGATAGGCGATTGCTTTCCACCCATTCCATCTGACCCTCGTCAGAAGACATGACCGTCCCGCTATATTCGTTAGTCCTGAACAAAATAACAACATAGCGTCCGTCCTTGATTGGAAATTGCTTCACACCCACAAGCCGTGGATTCTTTATATCCAGCCCCGTTTCCTCTTTCATTTCACGGATAACCGCATTAACGAAAGATTCTCCCGGTTCCACATGACCGCCTGGAAGCGTATATCCCTGCCAGTCATTTTTTACTCTGTTCTGAAGGAGCATTCTGTCCCCATCCGTGATGAGACACAATACCGTCAATTCAACATTTTCCGTTCTGCTCATATTATTCTCACTTCTTCTTTTTCGGAACAGGAAGTTCTTCGTACATCGCTTCCAGCAATTCACAGAGAAACTCTTTAATCTCCACCTCATCCACAAGCAACATTTCCTTTGCACCCTCACAAGGAAGTTCCATGTCAGCATTCGGAATCATCGCCACAGCAGATTTTGTCGGTTTCACAAGAAAAACGGTCATCGTAAATGCCGCCGACAATCTTGCTACGATAGTAAATGATGTATTCTCCCATCATTGCCCGATAGGTCACATCATCCGGTTCCGAAAAGCTGCTCCAATATAAAAATCCAGGTATTCCTTGCTCGATGCCATCTGTCACATCTCTCCCTTACAATTCCACACACCATGATATATTCTTAGGCATTTTTCATCGACTATCTTGAAACCTACATCCTTATACATCTTCACGGCGTAGTTTGCTTTCTGCACCGCCAGAGACGCTCTTTCATATTTTTCGCTCCATCACAATTCCCCACGATACCCATATACTATGCTCATCCGTACACCGCCTCACGAACGCGGACTGAACGAAAAGCAGAACTCATTGATTCGCCGGTTCTTGCCGAAGGGGCGTTCTTTTTGATGTCGTAACGGATGAGCAACGAGAGATTCAGGACTGAATCAATCAGCTCCCCTGAAAATCCTTTTCACTACAGTTCGCCGGAGGAATTATTTCAGACTGTCCTACTTGATCTTGCACTCTAGCTTCCATACTTTTTATCTTTGTCTCTCTCTTCTATTCCAACAATAGAAAATAAAACGTCCGTAATGCTTATATCTCCTCCAATAATATTTATATACATTGAATTCTAACTCCTTCCCGCTTTTTGAAGAGTTTCAAAGGAATACTCCCCTTTTCAAAGTATAGTTGATTTCCTGTTTCCGACAACTGGGTGATAAAGATAAAAAGTTTAGGAGTTTAGAAAACCCAGGGCGCGTCGAGCGCATTGTGACAACTATATGCTCTGTAGTTTCTGTAGTTTCTACAGCATCCGTTGTTTCTATGGTCTCCGGGGATTCTTTCTGTCTTTATCTGTTCTTTACGATCTAAAATCATTTAAGGAATCTCTCATCCCTTAGTACAGGCTCGAAGAAGTCTTTTAAGCTCTTATGACGTGCGTATCTCAGAATTCCCTGCCATTCATTAGGCTGGTTGGTCAGGTCCTCTCCCACTCCGGGAAGTTCAGAACGATCCACTTCACAGGGCAAAGGCCCATTTCCATGACGGGTGACATAGGACGTGTCACATAGATGGCTTCATCCAAAGATAAGCCTCGTTTTTCTAAAAAGATAGCCGGATTATGGATGCCTGTTTTGGAAGAAGTCAAATGGGGAGCATAGGCTTCATAGTCCTGATCCAAAAGCAAGCCCTGGCTCTGTTTCAAAAATCAAATGTTGGAACTCCTCCAGCCATTTTTCTATCCGCATCCACTAAGGTCAGAAGCTTCACATTCTCCTTCACTTCCTCCACAAAATTTTCCAGTACCGTATCATTGTTTAGTATCTGTAGTAGGGATTCGATGCTTGAATCCCCAAGATTTTCGATCTTCTTTCCGTATACTCTTTTCGAATATGCTTTAAACGGTCTAATAAATCCTGCTTACTCATTGTAGCAAGCTCTTCCACAGTAATTCTCGGTATCCGGCGGCATTTCTGTTGCACACATTCTTCTGCCCATAGCTCGCAGGAGCTGTGGCGATTCTGCCTCTGGCAAAGTTCTGCCCATATTAGCAGTGCACATCATCTATGGTTGCTATTCGCATCAGAATAAAGGATGGGCTGAAAAACCGAAGAGTTCCCGTAAACGCTTTAACTCCTTGCCCAGCTGAAACAAGTCCGGCATGAAGTCTGTCGGCAACAAAGTAGGCACATGGTACTCGCGCCCTGGCGCCTATCTCGATGATGGATAAACGCCATTTTCCTTCCGGATCTTCTACCGTGTGCCCTGCCCGTCCGCCGCGCGTTGTGTTTGATAATCAATGATAAGGATGAGGCAAGACGGCTACAAGTATAGCCCTTCTCTCATCCCCAAAGTTCTTGCCGATAACCGCAATTGTTCTCATAGATAAATGTTATTATCCTTTCCTCATCGACTTCTATTTTTATAGATATTAGTTCATTCTATGCCAATAACTGCTATTTTCCTGAGCTGTTGCGTCTGCCCCAGCCCATGACAGTGATTGCTTTATAGGAAAATGTCTTCATCCCTTTGCAGGATATGCTGTGCCAATGCCGCGCTAATCACAGGACGATTGATCTCATCCCAGCGACCAAGAACTTCTCTAAGACAGCGCCCTTTGCAACTGAATGGCACTGATAATGATTTCCGGAAGGCAGGAAATATCCCGTCTTGCCAGCACGATACAATGCCCCGAAGAAGTTGCTCATTTTCCCGATTGTGTCCGCCAATCATGATATGAAAAACATGGAAGGATTGCTTTAACTTCATTTAATAAATCCCTTTTGGTGACACTCGTACCGATATCGTCTCCCTATCACTCCGGCAATCGTTGTTCCCACTGAATCATCACGAATCTCCGCCATATTCCGATGGTAAAAAGAAAGCTCCTTTTGCTGTCTTTTTCTTCACCGCATCAATATTGGTGTGGCGGGATAAGAATCTCAGGTAGGCACCACCTGGCCATTTCCATGATTTTCAAAGCATGTCTAAGAGCTGCTCGGCAATCACGAACATCCGACTCAAACTGGGTAACCTGCAAGGGGATGCATCCTGAAAAATCCCCTCGTAAGCGCAACACATCAGAGCAGGATCCGCCACTGTGCGCTGGTGGAATACAGCTTGGTAATCAGCTCATTTATAGGGCTCCTGTTGCCAGCTCCACCGCAAGATAGCCGATGGATCCGGTCACATCCAAACCCACAACGATAGGTTGTATTGGGATGCCCTCTAGAATCGAAACATTTTCTTCTGGTTCCGATGAATTTCGGATTCATCTTGGGATTACATTCTCTTCTTGTAAATACTTTTCTACTCTCTGCCCATTGGACAGCTTTCTACTGCTTTTCAATTTCTGCCAATCTGATGCTGAATAGCCACCATCCCATATTTCTCCTATTTCATCTTTACAAAACGATGACCGCCAAAAACCCCCTTCAATCACCTTATCCCATGTGGCAAAAGTCCTGAAAGGCATCCCTTCCGGCTCTGCCAATAAGAAATCCTCCAAAAGAGCCGGACTCATGAATATTTTCCGCCACAGATTTTGCGTGGTCTTCGTAAATCCGATAAATCCTGATTGCTATGCTTCCTTTCCACATTTCTCCAATCCCTCGAAGAGCATCCCCTCATGGGTCAGGGATCACAAAAGTGTGGACGCCGTAATATCCCCATGCTGAAGTCTGAATACCTAGGGCGCAACAGATATTTTCCATCCGGGAAATCACCCAGGCCAAATGCTCCGGTAGCAGGCAAAGACCTCCGCAGGATAAAATAGGGTTTTCTTGTGAAAATCAGACAAAGCTTCCTGCATCTAACGCAATCTTCGACTTTAGCATCGGAAAAAGCACCTTGATAACTTTACATCCGCTTCCGGAAAGCTAAGACGATTTGCTCAGCATAAAAGTTATTTCTGCCCCATCCTCTCGGTCAAAAACATAGACCACTGACCCCGGCACAAGGTAGCAGACCATCTCCGGATAATGATAGTATCCATAGGAAAGAGTTAGTTCTTGCCATTTGCCATTGGGCATGTGGCTGTGCCCAGCTCTTCCCATAAAGCATCGCCCATAGCTCATTTTCCTTCTCCGCTGGCCTTCGCCTTGTAATAGGCCAAAAAGCTTCTTTCGAAACTCATGCGATTCCCTTTTAAATTCCGCATCGGACAGGAATGCCCTGCCCCGCAGTAAGGACATCTGAAAATCCGCCGGCACTGCCAAGCTCCAGCTGTGCGCCGCATTGCTTGCAACGATAGCTAACCATAGACTCTTTAACGAGCCATAACTGTTAAGAAATTTCAGCAAAGTTTAATTACAGAGGAAGTATATATAGATTATTTTCTTGCGCATAGAAATGACATTATAGCCTCTTGCCGGAGTCATATTAAACTCACGCCAAGAGGCTATATGTTTCACGATATAAAGAATGAAAGAAAGAATATTATTATACCACCAGCAATCTATATCGGATTTTCGCGTCATTTCTCTTTTAAAAATATCCAGATAGATTCCTGGATTCCAGATAAAGGTCTGTTTCTTCATCCATCAAGGCTGCATACACAGTGGTTTTCACTGCACCAACTGCTCATCTCTGAATAGTCCCTTTATCTTTCATAATATATTCCACAAGAACACATGCTATATTTCGCGTATAGCTCTGATCTGCACCGTAATCATTATTCAATCACCTGCCTTTTCACTTTATCAAAGCTTAGTGTATTTACTGCTTTTTCCGTTCTAAAAATACTGCTTGGGAAGATTTTTCCGGTTTTAATTCAGCACAACCTCTCTCACATACTTCACTCAGAATATTCCAATTCCCTCCAGTTCATCATAGTACCTCATTAATTATTGTAGTAGTTTCAGTATCAGCAGTCGGACTCTATCACTATGTCCATATTATGACACATCCATCGCACTCTCACGATTCTTAAGTGATAAATCTAAGCCACTCTTATCTGCTTTTCTCAAAAATCTTAACCTTTTAACCCTTGTGTCTTCATTAAAAAGAAGATTGTATCTATATGCTTGTATAGGCTGTAACTTTATATTCCTTCTTATTTTTGAGGAAACTTTGATTTTTTCTCGCAATATGTTTATTTCTTATTGCGTAAGTCTTTCTGCATGTGATGGAAATCCGCAGTAGTATAAAAATCCTTTACCAAAATCTTTGTAGCCTTTTCCTGCTGAAGGATTTATGCTATCAAACAAGTATATTGAACCATGATATAAATGCTTCAATTGACTTTCCCCTGCATCTCAATATAGTCTTGCAAATCATCGATAATCCCTTGATTGCCAGTAGAATTATAAGCTTCATAGTCAAAACATCAATGTAGCTCAATACATCATATTTCTTTAACAAATCTGATAGCTCAGAATAGGTTTTCTTCCATGCCTTCGCTAAAATTGGTATTAAGACTAGTTGCATATTAAGTACTTCTTTTTCTCTTATACTATAGCAGAACACCTCCTGCTAACATAGTCAACTATGTACCCAGTCAATACAATTATAATACCTCATTCACCACATTGTTTCAACTTTTTAGCAAATCTAGCAAAAATTAATCGTAAAATTTTACGATTGAATTTACGGCTGATCGATAAAATTGCTTTTTCAGATTGCATCGAACACAAGATTGACTCTGTTTTGTAATGTTTTGTAAGAAGCTCTTCCCTTTTTCGATTTATAATACAGAAGAAAAAGAAAAGAAAGATAAAAAGTACAAGATGGAGAGAAAAATGAAAAGAATCTTTTAAAGCATACACCGCTTATCGCAGCACTATCCGCTCATAACCATCACCGCCTGCGCAACAAACTGCTAAAGGAAAGTAGCACAGTGAGTCCCACTGGAAGCCGCAAAAGAAAGCAGTTCCACCGGACTAAGTGACGCAAAGAAAGAAAGCAATAATGCTGATTCCAAACGAAACATGAAAAAGAAAGTAGTGCTCTGAAATCCTACAGAATCCGGAGCAACCAAAGAAAAAGGAACAGGCTGAAAACAATTCCGATGCTCCACCGTGGGGGCTTATAACACGAATCTCGTAAGCTTCTCTGAAGGATAACCCTGGATGCCATGAATGCATTTGAAGCGGCATTTCCAAATGGCTATAACTATACCCATTATGAACCCATAGTCCCTGCTGGCACCCAAGTTGTTTCTGGCACAAACTACCTTTTACCTATGTAAGAGTACTTGGACGGATTATCAGGAAAATGTCTCTTGTGCTTTTTGCAGATTTATCAAGACCTTCCGGAAAGTCCGAGGTTGTGGGAAGCGCCATTCTCTTTCCCACAGAAGAATCCAGAGAGGAGGGAGAAGATTACATTGACAATACCGGCTTCCTATCTCCCGGAAAAATATTCCGGCAATCCAAAATGCCTCTTTAATGAGGCTGTAAAGGATAACGAAAATGTATCCTATATTCCCCTAGCCTATATCGGAAGCACACAAGAGGGGAAGCCCGAAGAAGACGTGATTTTCACCGCCAAGAAGTCAAAAAGGAAAAGATGTCAAAGCAAACTATGAGCTCCTTTACATCGGAAAAAGATATGGACGGAAAAGCAAAGCTTGTAAAGACGTGAGGATGTGCAATTTTCGGATTTTTAATAATGGGATTTTAAGTGTGTTTCTTTATAAGATAAAACTGTAAAATAAAGGACGGTAAATTACGGACGAAAATTGGAGGATGGAAGCTATATTTTTTCCCTTAGAAAATGGCTGCTTCAAAGGGAACACGGAAATCGTTATAGCTTCTCATCATCCAGAATGCGTCCATATAAGACCCCATCCGCAAACTTCATGTTATCCGGGAAGGTACCATACTTCTCAAATCCCAGTTTTCATGCTACAAATGAATGGCATCTTTGTTCTCTACCATCACCTCCAGCTCCGCCTGCTCACATCCGACATTTTTGCAAAATCGAGAACAATCTGCAGCATCGCTTTTTCCAATCCCGAAGCCACAGTACTCTTTGTATAAAGCAATGGCGACTCTCACATCTCATGACGTGTATCTCTTTGTACGGAGTAATACCATAAGAGAACAGTTTTCGACGTGCTTTTCTATCCATAAACGCAACAAGCATAAGCTCACTGTTCTGCATCTATCTTGTCCCGAATAAACTGTTCTTCTTTCGTCTCTTTGTTATGGTGATTTCTTCCGGCTCTCTGACAAGATAAGGCGTCTCGGCACTCGTTATCTTTAAATATTGAATCAAATCCTCTGCATCTTCCGGTCTCATGTTTCTGAATAGAACGGACCCACTAAGCTTATCTTTCATGGATTTTTCTTCAAATACCATGTTCATCCTCCCCAAAATGTAGCGCAAAGCTAGCGAGAGCGTGCCCAAAATTCAGACCCATATTGTACAGAAAATTATTTTGATTTTATACATCCGCTTTTCTTACAGTTCCTCCGGATGGCTCTTAAAATACTGACGGAAATGTTCTCTTTATCTCTGTCATATCCGTTACCGCTTCCAGGGTTCCCACATAGTTCTGCTCTTGTCCTCGAACAGCCATATAGCGCACCAAGAATGGCTTTCCGCCTCTCTCCATCCAAATAGGAACTTCATCTTCCTTTCCATCCCGGAAGTTTCCGATAATCATACGCACCATAGGTTCCACTTTTGGGTGGATGACAGGAAAATACTTCCCGATCAATGGCCATTTGCGGGCGTTTAAAGACCTTTGGCCCTTCGTTAAAAAGAAACGGTTGATATTGTCCTTATCCACGAAGGTAATTCCACCGGAAGGGTATTTAACATGGCGATAAGCTCATTTTTCTTTAAATGTCCACCGGGCATGATGATTTCTCCATCGTTTTGCAGAGACTCGGACTCGTCCGCTATTCCCGGATTTTTCCTTCCAGCGATTCTACCCTACGAAGCAGATCCTCCAGCATTTTTCCTCGGCTCCCCTGAGGAAGTTCAGCAGCATGAAAAATCTTCGGAATGTTCCTTGGAAGCTTCTTTCCCAGATTTTTCTCTTTCTGAATTTCTTGCACTTTCGGCTGCTCTCCACTTTTTCCGGAGTATTGCCGGTTTCTTCCGCTTCCTTCCAACTTGCATTTTCAACGGAAAAACAAACATCATAGTCTTTGGAATCGAAGTAAATCTGTATCCACCTCTTTTTGAAATTGCAGAGCGCACATGGGGAAGAGAATATTTTCCTCCTTATAAATCATCTCCTCCATACGGTTCTCGTACAGCAAGATAATTCTTTAAGAAAAAGCTGTTTAGGATTCTTTCCGCAATCTCCGCTTTGCTTCTACTATACTCTTCTTCCTCATCATCCAGATCTTCCTCCGGTGTTCTTGAGCACTCTCACCCCTTACTCTTCTCGCTAAGCTCTCTGTTCAGTTCTCCCAGAGTATCCCGAATCTCATCATCCACTGTCCACATGACTTGAGAAGGCCCGAAATGTCGTATTTCACTTTTAAAAAGCGGATAGAGAAGGTCTCCCTTCTTCGCATAGTGCACGATAAAGGAACGGAGTTTTGCAAGCTCCTCTGAAAATGCAACAAGCAAAAGCTTCCCAATCCGGCTCTCTCTTGCGCACCTTGTACTCCTTCTGTTCCTTCTATCAGCTTTTTTCTGATTTATCTTTTTCCGCCGACTTTTCCGGAAAGACTTTCTACTAAGCTTTCCCATCTTGCCTTTGTATTCTCCAAATACTGCCGAGAGCCTCATTTTCCTTCGTAAATGTGAAAGAGGATGACCGGGAATCTGAATCAAAGCTTTCCGCCTCTACACTTTTATTGATGTAGTTTTTCTCTCTTCCCTGCCTGATTCTTTAAAGAAGCTTGAACAGCTCTTTCCGCATTGGCAATCTGCTCTCCCGAGTATCTCCATGGAAGAGCGCCGAATGCACGTCACAAAGCTTCGTGTACTTTAGAAAGAGGCATGCCGGACTCCATGAGCCCCTGCTCCGCCCCTCATGATTTCCGCAGGATCCACGTCCTCAAAATCCCGAACAAAATCTGCACGAACAGACTCCAGATCCTCCCCTCAGACAGACGATCCAAAAGCGAACGCAAGGCTTCTGCACGATCTACTGCTTTAGTCGCCTCCGCTGAATCAGTTGCCTTAGCTATCTTGGCTTTCCTCAGCTGAATCAGTTGATTCAGCAGGAAGAGCTTACCCCGCATCCGTAATCTCAAATCCCTTTTCCCGGAATGCACGAACAATCTCCTCCATAGGAATCTTCTTCATCTGAGAACCCTTCTTCAGATTCATAATCCGACCTACAGAAGCCAGCATGGCAGGATTTTTAATTTCCGTGAATCCTAAATCAGACATGATGTCGGCAACTTCCGGATACTCCCTTTTACAAAGGGATGCTACACTTTTATCCAAATCCAAAATCTTATCCATTTTCTTCTCCTTCCAATTCCCACTGATTTCTTCTGACAAGCCATGAAGGCAGGTTTGCTTTTTAACTTGCCGGATAGAATCAGATCATTTTTTACGATATTAGTCTGCTGGGTATACTATACTTTTTGTTGGGAGTACATTCAATTATCTTTATAAAAGAAAATGAGTTTGTTGCATAAGCAACAAATGGAGGGATATTATCTTTTTACGGAAGAAAAACTACATTAGGATCGATAATGAGTCCAGCTTAATTCAAGACGCAGTGCGTCCTGAATTGTAATTGTAGAATAAAGACTGTGCATATTCTGTAAATTACTCTTGTCGTAGCTTTTTCCACATTCACTTGTCATTTTTCAAGAGAAAATGAAGAACTCCATCTCTAAAAATACTTTTATATCTTCGATATCACGAATCAAGCGTCTTAAATCTCTCATCTCCGGATTCAAAATGTCCGTAATTCCTATAGAGAAGGCAGAAATTATCAAACCTATACTGAGACAGAAAAAGAATTAATACAATGGCTCTTCTAATCAGTAAGGACAATGAAACATCCTTAAAAAATTCAGCTAATAATATAGTGATGACAGGAAGCAAAATGTATGTTGTCATTCCTTTAAATAAGCCCCTATATCCTTTCCATACATCATACAAATCTTCCTCCTTTCTGCCATTACTATAATCTCTTCCAACTCATTTTTATTACGTACATCGATATGAAAAAGATCTTAATAATTTAACCATCTCATTCATTCTTTTCTCAGCAGCAGGCCCGATCATTTAATATTCTCTTTGTTCCATTTTATTACTTCCACCGATAATCAAAATCAAAAAAAGCAATAAAAAGTATTGCAGAGGATCCAACATACCTATCATATATCCCAGTAAAGCAAACGCAAGTATGAGCATTGCACCAATAATCCACATTGCTATTTTTCATAGCTGCATATCCTTAAAAAGAGAATGTGCTATCCTTTTGTAATATATCTACTATGTATCTCTTTGTATAAATAAAAACATGTTCTACTCTCTTTCTTTAGATTTTCTATCTTTTTCTAATATTGCTTGACACCATCTGAATTAGATTAAAGGAGTTCAATGAATGTAATGCTATATTAGTAAGGTGTCTGCATGCAGATGCTGATATAATTGGTGCATCAATTCAAAAAGGGGTCCTCTGAACGGTGTTTGTTTACAGATGCTTTAGTCAGACGGCTCTTTTTCTTTTCCCCATTTTTAAGTAATCATAAATCAAAAATCAAACGCCTTATGTTTGTTTTTACTGGTGCCTTTTTCTTCATGGAGGATATTTCATTTTGTTCAAACAAATCTCTAGTATCGTTTCCAGCTCGTCGATTGAAATCTTGTCCTCTGGAAGGTGAGCCAGTAGCCATGTCTCAAGCGTATCAGCCTCTAAATTCCAGATTTCCGTAACAGAATGATACTTTTCTCTACTTTGTGTCGTTGGTTCCGTATAGTTTTTGATATAATTTTTGTCAGTATACTTCCGGCAAGTTCTTCAGCCTCCGGATAACTTTCTTTTTGCACTTACTAACAGCTTATTAACCGGAAGCTTGTTTGAGTTTTTGTTTGAGTAACTTAGGAAAAGCGTGTTGCAAGAGTTCATCTGCACTAAAATTCAAATCTCCAAGAACAATATTTCTATACCATTCACTTGCATCAAGACCACTCAGTCCTTTCAATCCAAATTCTGAAGCTCTGCCAATGACTAATACAAAGTCCTCATCTTTAACTCTCGTATCCTCAATTGAAGCTACCCTGCATTGTTGTAGTCGGGCTGTTTGTAATAACAAAATTATATAATTCCTGTTTAAAAATGCCTTAGTAATCTAACCGGCATTTTTGCTCTTTTTCATTTCTAACGCACGATATAATTGAGAAAAAGTCGCTAAGACCAATCTTTGTCATCTGTAAGGGCTCTGCTTCAATCATGACCGCATAAGAAGATATATCTATGCTGCTATTATTAGGTTGATATTCAAACAAAAATAAAACGGTCAGAAAGTTTGCGTAATTGTTGTGTATCTAGACAGTTTACTATTGATCGAATAATTTGTTGAATGTTACAGTCACTTATAGAATATCCAAGAAAAATAATCGGATATTCCATAAAAATAGTCATCAGTTTTGCTGCAAGATACTGTTCCTTATCGTCAAAAATCTGATAATCTTTTTCATTTATAACAATACTTTCCGGCAACTCTACAGAACCGTGTATTTTATATATCTCTGCGATTCCCTGTAATGGAGAAAATATTAACTCACTCTGTCCAATATAGGTTTTATATCCATCAAAATGATCCTCTAAAAACGTGTCGTAATTTGTTGTAATAACTCCTGATATACTATTTGAAGAGATTTTTCCAATAATTCTATTTCTTTTGATATTGCGGATTTGATAGAAAAGATCGTTTAATATAGGCAGCAACTTCCGCTTTGAATGGAGAGATATCATTAGCTACATTTTTCTAATTCCTTTTCAGTAAGATGACGCTTAGCAGGATTGCTAAACCACTCTTCGTTGAAATCAATTTATTAATGATGCAACTTTTGGAAGAATCATAGATGAATCCTCAACAGATGCCTTATTTACATAGTATTGATACGCAAATTTATCGTCTCTAATTTGTGTGGCAAAAATGCTTTTAATAAACTTTCCCAATTGGGAAGTCCTAAAGTATCTTCTTGAAATTCCTGATCCGACAAATAGAAAGGGTGTGGTGTTAAATCTGTTTACAATTTCAGTTAATGTCATATCTACCATTCCTCCCTTACTAATTTCAATATAGGACTATTCCTATAAGCAGATTATACCACCTTCAATATTTCTTATCCAAAGCTTATTTCCAATAACTCCTGTGCTACATCTTTACTTTTTTACACGCATTAGATTGTCATCCGCTTTCGCTCGAGATAGAAAATTCATACTTCCATACCATACTATCTCTTCATCTATGATAGCGAAAATGTTCATGCATATGCTCCTGAAGCTTAATCTTGACACCACAATTTTTAAGTATCTCTACAAGTCTTTTTGTATCCTTCAATCTTTTTCTTCAGGATATCCTTCCGGATTAAGGGTTATCACGTAAAGCTTTAACTCCATCTTCCTGTCTCTGTTTTATAAAGTTTTACGAAAAGCATCAACCTTGGCGTGATTTAATCCGGGACTGGAAATAATAATTTCTTATTAGCCTCCAGCAGATCTTTTTCATATACTTTTTCATAGCTATCTATATCAAAAATAGTATTGGTATTCTGTTTTTCGACAATAACATTATTGCAAAATTTCATATCCAATTTTCTTATAGTCCTTAGAGCGCTTATGATACATCTTCTCCAGCACACGTATATGAGAATCCACATAATCGTATATAATTACTTCTTTCTTGTCTCGTAATCACGATGTAAACGTCCCGGCAAACTGCTCAATATTTCCTTCTGAGGCTGCAGGCATGGTAAGCATCATTGTATCAAGACGAGGAAAATTAAAGCCTTCGCCAATATATTTATCGATAGCAACTAGGACGATAGACTCCGCATCAGGAACCGCTCGCATTTGTAACTCTCATTTCGTCCTTAGCTTTTCTACTGCCCTCCCTCCTGTAGAAAGATAAATATGATCCGCCTTCCCTGCAGTCTCTGATACAAAATCTCAGCATGCTCCTTATACTTCGTCAAAACAGAGGGTGTTCTACCATTTTTGAATACAGTTCTACATCTGCAAATAATCTGTTTCATTTCTGGATTCGCATTTCAATAACCGCTCTGTTTGCTTCGTAACCTTAATATCAGAAGTGCTTACCAACTTGTAAAATCTCGGTAAACAAAATGTCGATGCCCTGTTTTTCCGCTCTTTCCTTTAGCAGTATAGCGGAATCTTATGGGACCGAACTGCATAAATACTTTCTTTTCCAGCCCGTCTTCGCGTTTAGGCGTTGCAGTTAATCCATAAACATACTTTCGCTTTTTGCTGATCCTGACAATATCTCTCAACTGTCTGAGCTGCCCCATGGTGACATTCATCCATAATCACCATTCCGTATTGTTCAATGATTGGATCAATTTCAGCTCCCCTACCCAGAGAAGGAGAAATATGATAACGTCTATAATTCGGTCATGGAATTATGTCCGGTATATAGCTTTCCAATGATCTCTTTTTCACTCTTCCTGTTTTGGTCTGATATTCAGGCAATTCAGCATTTATATCCAGAACTTATTTAAACTCCTCTATCCAGTTCTTTTGTGATTTCCGTGTTATGAACCAGTATAAGGGTATTGGTTTTTCCTTTTCTGCAATAATATATGCGCCTAACAACGGTTCTTACTCAAAAAGAAGTGGTTGCATGAGAATACCATTATCGTGTTCCAAAATGGCCTTGCACCTCTCATCTGCTCTTCATATAACGTACCATTGAATGAAACATCCAAAGGCGTTCCAACACCTCCTATGATCTAGTCAGTGTAATTTGAAATATCCACTTCTTTGAATCTATCCAATCATAGAATCCAGCAGGCCCTTTGCGGAATACAGACATAGCTGGCGTCATCATAGCTGCAGAAAACTGATTCGTCGGTATACTTTTTGGTTGATAATCCCATTGCAGCTTTTTGTGAAAAATCCGGATTACTAAAAGCTGCAATACGTCGTAAAGCATTTTGCATTCTCGGTTTCATCGCTTTTCGTACTAATGTAAACTTTATCAGCACATAACGATCTCCACAGTAGTGGAAACATCTTTCTTTATGTAGAGCTATATCCTTTTCCAAGGCTTAGTATCGTTTCCTCCGCTATCCGCTGTCTACATCACGATATCAAAGAGACACCTGAGGATTCCTTCTGCAGACCATTCTTGTATTCTTTTCTTTCTACTGTTTCAGAAGAAAGCTTTTTCACCTCTCTCTAAGCATCCCATTGATTTGGATAAGCATTCCAGTTTCTTCATCTACAAAATGCGCTATTTCCAAGTGCTTAAGGCCTGCCCTGTAAACGGTAAGCAACAAGATTACCAAGCCCCGGCTTTCCCGTTTTTGTATTAATAGGCAAATGGTCCTGAGCCGGAAGCATTCTATCATAGTACTTAAAGCTTCTGCATATTACAGATTCAGCACCTTGGGTTAAAAGTGCTGTTCCAAATCGACGTGCAATGCTTGCAAGAATAGGCTTTTCAAAAAAATATCCAGATATGAGCGCCTTTTTCCTGAGCGGGAACGTTCAACCAGAATGGAACTTTCATTATTTTCACAAATCTTTCTGAAAGCGTTAACTTCCGCTACCCACTCTGAAATCAATGTTCGCACCATCATCCCCACCGTTTAAATCATCATGGCAATCAAAAGTCGAATACCAAAAAAATTAATCGTTTCATCCGGAAACATCGGGTATAGTCTCATCAAACATCCGAAGCATCTTCTTTTTGCCAAGTAAAGTGCTCATATAATACTTGCCCGGTCAGCTCCTTATATCTTTGGATTCCGACATTTCCTCCACAATGGAACTGTGGATTATCCTTCTTAGGACAAATTCCATCCTTCCAAAGTTCCAGCATTGCGTATAATAACCATGTTTTTCCGGTCTTCTTATTTGCTTTTTCCGGATCTCTTACTATACACATCATTTCTACCCTTAAACAAATGATAGAAAGTATTGAACATGCTGCTTTGTAAGTCTTAACAGGAAGGATACGTGACTCCTTGATCCTCCTCAAAAGCAGGATTCCTCTCCGAGGAGAAATCTTCTGACTCTTTGACTTCTAATTCATAAGAAATCCTCGGCATCATTAAGAAGACTATGCAAATATTCGATTTTCTCTTCCAGTTGTGCGATTCTTGATAAATACTGTTCCTCATTCATAAAATCTGCCTTTTGCTTGGAATTTTATTGTATTCGATAGTTCACAAAAATTCTGCTGTATCAGATTCGATATCTTAGTTTTAAAAAGTGCGAAAAGTTTAAACACTTTAAACTTTGCTCACTATTGGGGAGTGATTTATATGAACTGCAAGTAATTTGCGACTCTCGACAATCTTATCCCATCACTATCTCCGACACATTTTTCCAGAATTTCTCAGTCATATTTTCCGAGATTTTCTCCGACAGTCGGCGTCATTTTACCGACATCTCCGACACTGGCGTTTCTTTGTAAATATCTACATAAGTCAATTCAGACTTTTCAATTAAATCAACTATCTTTTTCATATTGTCTTACTCCTTTAATTTCTCTTAAATCTGTATAGTCAAAAATCCTCATTTCAGCAAATCAAGGTTGTCATTGTCCATATAAGCGTCATAGAGCTTGTCCAATACACTTTTCATCGTCAATGCCTTTTCTATGCTTAATAATCACTTTTAACAAAAGTCCCTATGGTTATCATTTCACCATATCTTCAATCCTCAATGTTTTGCATCCATGTTTTCTAGCGCCTTCAATTATTTCTGCACAAATTACCGTAAATTCATTGTGTAGGACATGGCCTCTGAGCAGCGGAATGATATTTCTGATTCTCGCATGGCTCCGCCACCGGATTTGGGTGGCTCTGAGCATCGGATTCAGTGGCTCCTCAAACGCCGAAATAGCTTTGATTGTTATATTTTGCGAGACAGAATCTCCTGCTTCAAGCCTGGGTACTAGCTTTTAATTTCTAGGAATAGCTGCTCAACGTACCGGAATACTTCTAAAATCTCAGCTTTATCGAAATAGTGTAATACTCACTCGATAAGACTCGTTGGAGCTTTCAACATAAATAATTTACCTAAAGTATCAACTTCAAATGATAGAAATAATAATAATGATGAACCAAAATGTTCTAACTCATAGTTGTCTCTAAAGCTTCCAAATTCCTATGAAGCTACTAAACTCATCTCATCGACCGCCATGTTGTTTCTTGCGTGATAAGATGTTACTGTTATATCCCATGCAGCATATAGTGGCGACCATCTTTGTGTGCAAAATGGAGCGTCTGAAGTTCTATGGAAGCACCTATCAAGCGGATACAACCAATCACTCTCCCCGATGCAGTAAAACACAGGCTTCAGGATTAACACTGAACCCAACAGCTCTAAGTCTTCATGCTCTGCATCTTACACTTCCAGTAAACCAATGAAGTGCTGCACATGACTCTCCATCATTTCCCAAGCATTTGTAGTACTTCTTTCACTGCGTCCTCGAGAATGATACTAAGACCTCTTTTCCATAAACAGCAAGCATTATGAAATCACTCATCAAAGAACTCCTCATCTAAGCTCAGAAATTGATTGTTTTGCCTCTGCGAGACCCGCCCATATCCAAATTTCCCTAATGAATAATAGATTGTCCATACCAAAATAAACTCCTTTCCGACGAGCTGTTTCACCAGTTCAGGCTGAAATCTCAGCGCAACTCTTACATTATCTAATCGGAAGCACTGCAGTATGTTTTGATATATGCTCTAGGACTGGTAGCATGAGCAAGGCACCTGGCCACTTTTTCTACTCTTAACTTCGCAAAATATTTTCTTGTTAGGGTCTGCATACAAATCCAAATGACAGCGGAAATCAATCGTACTACATCATGCTCTAGTAAAATGCCATCCTCATTTCTTCTAACCTCGGCCTCACACACACCAGATATTCAATCTTTCCAGTTAAAATCATCGCAGAAATGTACAAAGCTGACGCAATGAATCTTTCAATTCCATAATTTTGCACTCTACACACGCCACGAGTTGCAGCCGCAACATCTTGGGAAATTAGGAACCTTTAGTAACTCACCAGAACAACCATTCTCAGCACGTCATCCTCTTAATCCAGCTTTTTAGAAATGCGGCTCTTTCTCTTGACCAAGCATGGAACGCATTCACCGCAAATGCCTCAATCCATGCCTTTGATACTTTGCACTTACAACTTGTCGAACCGAATATAAGACTCCTCATCATTTCCTGGTTCTTGCATTCAACAAGAACTTTCGCCTCGTTTTGTGCATTTGTAAGGCAGAACAAGATCTACCTTTAAATCAAGATCATCCCATATAGCTCTGAAGCATCTCGTATTATATAGACCGGATGCGTTGTCTTTGGTACTTAAGCTTCCAATCCGCATACGACGCAGAGGGATGTCGCGACCAATATACCCGTTTTCTGGAAACGATGATTTCCTTATGCGACCAGCTTTCGTTAAGAATCAACGCTGCCACATGAAATAGCTGGTGCATAGGAGATTATTGATCAGTGCTTGTGGAATTTCTCTGTCAACCTTCCATGCTACATCATTGCTCCACTGACATAGAATCTCTCTCCAACAGCCGCCGCATAAGCGCGCTGATGGTCTGCGTCCTTCCAACTGATCTGGGAAAAAGGAATGAAAGTGGATTCCGTCCTTCCTCGTGAAGATCAATGGCACCTACAAGGCATATCCATTCCTCCTGAGGAAGCAAACAGACGTGAATCATTATCTCTCACTGGATAAATCTTCAGCGTTATTGGTGTCAAGTTTGTTTCAAAATATATCTGTCCAGGAAATCAGTTACGGAGCACCTCTTCTAAGTTGCTCTCTTGTAGCCATTTATTATACTGACGAACATGGCGCCTATTAGTTCAATTTGGCGTGCCCATCCATCAGCACATTCTTCTTAATACAGCCTTGTTCGCAGAAACAACACCCTAAAGTCAATCATTAGAAAATCCAAACGCTAGCACTGATGGATGTATTTGAGATCTTCGCATCTCTTTAATGATTTGCACACCAACATGTCCTACGTTCGTACGATTTTCTTCAGGTGTAGAGAACACTTCAAAAACAGAATCGTGCCATCTTCGTAAGCTGATGGTTTACTCAGCGTGATAACAAATAACTTTACTCATACCTCAACCTCAAATACCTCTAAATGTATTCTTTATCGTATCTTGGAAAGAACTCGATTCATGTCCACATTTTGTTCCGCATCTCCAATGCGTCCATTTGTGTTGCAATTTCCGATTGAATATACTCACGCATATCATTCAGTCTAATCATCCGATCAACATAGGGAACTTCCTGTCAAAAGCTATCTATATCCATCTGTATCCTGTTAAAAGTCTCATCACTAAGATATATTGCTGTTAATGACCATACTTTGATCATCGCTCAAATTGTTGAACTCAGCATCTGGATTCTGATCCATAAACTCACTCTAACTGCAGATGATCCTGACATGCGGAGACACCCTCATACACTTCCGCCTTTTTGACATACATGACTCACTATGGCATCAATTATTTCAGATGCATCTGCTCCACGATTCTTGAGCTCCGATATCTCTCCCAAAGAAAAAGTATTATCATCTCGTAGCGAGCGGAGGATGTTGAAGTTGTTTGATGCAGCTTTTTGTTGATGTGCGCATCCTGGTGTGCAACATTTTTGTGCGCCGCCCATTCCAGTTTTTGAGTAATGCCTCAACGATTTCCGTGCAGAATCTATACTACCGGAACGGACAAATTCTGCCCATGTTTCTTCGCACTACTAAACCGGTGCTTTTAGGCGCAACCCATAGTAGGTTTCACATTATTATCTGGCTATCTTGTCCAGGAACATCAATATCATCGTCAGGGCGGGATCAAAAGAAACACCTGCTCCTGGTCCTGCTACTTGAAGCGGAAGTCCCCATGCTTATCCCTCTCGATTTCTTAGGCATTATAGAATTCTTAAACTGATGCTGGTGTTTCCGAATCTTTGAACCATTTTTCAATCAAACCTTTTAGCCCAATCCTTGTCTTTAATTCGTTCAATAATCGTTGGTTTAGATTTAGATGGTATCTCACCCAACGCCAATGCCAGCCTATCTCAATAGCGAAATACGCCTCTGTAATATGCATTGCCGCATAAATGTGTCGACTTTCACTGATTACCTCTACCGATTCGTGTCAATTTGATTAAGCAGCAGTATAGATTCCATCTCTCCGATCCCTTAATCTTGTCTATAAGGCCTTGGTTTAGCGGGCCATTCTTCACCATCTTCAAAGCTTCTAGGATTTTCTTTTTCTCAGGTGATAACTCATCATATGCAGCAAAATGGCATTGATCTGTCTTTTGCTCAAAATAAATTAGAGGGCGTAAACCATTTCTCCTAAAGTTGGTGGCAACAGCAACCATTTTCTTATTAAAATCCGTCTCCAATTTGTGTCAGGAGCCTTGTATTCATTACCGGTTGCCAAACCTTCTTCTAATGCTTTAATAAAGTTCGGTTTTCCGTCCTCATCTTGTAAAACTTGCTGAGACAAATAGTCAAAAGCCCCTGCTGAAGCACATCTTTCAAAAGAGGAGCTATCTTGATAAGAAGCTCTGGATCAACTGTCACCGTTAAATGTTGCAACTTTCCTACGGATTCTAGGGAGTTCATAAAACCTTTTTGATTAATCTTGATTCTTTAATGTTGTCTGCCGTCACAAGAATAGTTTAGGTAACTGATTCTGTCAAGAGATATATCCTGAAAGCTCCTCCAAAGTATGCCAGAGCTTTTTCGATAGTCTCCTTAGTTACGGAAGTTTGCCATGCGCCAGAAAGTAAATCATTCTTAGGTTCTTCTGGGCGTCAGCAAGTATCTTTTTCATTCAGATTGTTCTTTCTGATATTTGCCTCGATATGCAGAAGAACAATGTATACTTTGATTTCTGCAACACCTAAACGAGGAACCGTAATCGGCACCTGTATCAGCTTATCGAAACTAGCTTGTAATTAAGCCTTCGGATAATTCAACATCTCAAAATGTGCTCGGACTCCGTTCCGAATCATCTGTTCGTCTGCTGCAATGATAAAAGCAGTTCTGATTGACAAAACAGCAAAAGTCTCATAGCCTCAAGTGTTGAAACGGCAGTTTCCGGCGACATCTATCCAGATCGTCAACTAGCACTACTAATTTTACGTTGAGCTTTTCTAATAACTCTTGAATTCTTTACGGAGTCCTTCAATCTGCTCAGTTGCTGGCTGTACTTCGTCTTTTAGGAGTCCTTTTCACTTCAGGAGCAAGTTTCAAACGCACTGTTAACTGCCTCACTGTTCGCCGAAAGTGTCCTCTGATTGCCTATACTATTGGAAATAGCAGAGACAAGACCTCCGATTGCACCTACCGCGATTAACTCCGGGAATAAAAACCGGCGATAAAAAGGAATGCTAATTTTAGAAACCTGAAAACCAGTTTATTCTTTTTGTGTAAACTTTTCAGTTTATCCCTAAAGCACCATCTCCTTCAGGAATCTTTTCTCATTTCTGATGACAGCTTTTTGGAAACTGATTGTAATAGAGTTACCTTGGCATCATCACTATCCTTGATAAAAGCCAAGCATTGAAATCTATATATATTTTTCGTCGCTCATTCTCACGGGACTTCAAATCCTGCCCGATCATCTTACCAGTGGATGATTTTCCTGACCCCCAGCTTCCTGAAACTCCTATAGATATTGGGCTATTTCCTAGATTCAATAATCATATCTGGCAAATAGCTTGAGAAAACAACATTAAAATGCAAATAATCTGTCGAAGTTTCCTGTATCATTCCCACATGAATATCCCTCCTGTCATTCTACTAACGTGCCTTATACACAGCAATCTTCTGCGCTACTCATAGGAAAATCAAATTTCGAAGCATCGGACAAGTTCTGCGTGGAACTGCGCCCAAACTCTCCTGCAGAGGTTATTGGTGGTAGCTACCTGCGCCAGGATCCAAACAAACTTTGCAGGGAATTTCGCCGGTCTCATCTCACCCTAATGATTCGATGTCCCATCACTGATTTGATTTCTCCCAGCACCGCTGCAGTGCTCTATCGTTGGTTTGTTTAGGGCGATAGGAGACTGTGCACCCATCAATGTGAGAGCGCAAGCTTAGTCGCGTCTGATTCCTCGTAGATCCGGACAATTTCTAATATAATCCTTGGGCTATTTATGCTCATAGGCCAGCACTGATCCGGTTCCTAGCCTGCTGAGCTTAAACGCTGTGTTGGAAGCTTCTCGGCATTCACGATCTGAGCCAAGCCCGGTATGCGGTCAAACCTTTCCATTCCCCTGCAGCATCTGTGACTCAAGGCTGAAAACACTCCAGCATTCCAGATTTTCCATGGGATATCGTGTAGACCTGCGCGGATTACATGTACCGTCGAGGAATCAGCTTTCCTCACGCCTTGTTCTTGGGACAGCGAAGATAGCGCTCCTCAAATGTCCGTTATCGATGTATGAGAAATCTACACTGGCAGAACTCCATCCCTCCCAAGTTTTAGTTGTCCCTTTACACGATCGACGCATTTCAAGAGCACTAGACAGAATCTCTTCGATTTGTTCTCTTTGTCAAAAATACCATCGGATAAAAGAAGTTTCACATAGGTCATCCACCATTTTCCGAAACTGCAATGGTGCTCTCCTGATTTAAGTTCTTTCCTGCAAACTGGAAATACTGTGTCTAAGCGCATCTCCGGTACTGCCTCTCCGAAGCTCTACGGAGAAAATTCTGGACGAGATAGTCGTCATAGTGCCATAAATGATCTGTGAAGTGTTCTGGACGGAAACTTCGAGTCTCTATCCGGGAATATAGCAGTGCGCCACGATCCAGAATGCTCATCTGTTCCCATTTCAGGTGGAAATGGACTCAAACAAACTACTGGTCTTTAGAAGGACATCTACGCTCCCGAGTGATGCTGCATGCACAAATACCATGGAAGTGCAGGGCTGCTCCTCTTCCCGAGCAAAGGATCCGGATGCCATATAATGCTTCCATGATTTGCACGCCATCTTTTATCTTTAAAACGGATGCCATAACTTCATCAAATGCTGCACAATCCCAGAGGCCAACAAAGCCACCTGCTTCCTAGACATGTTATAAAACTAGATCTGCCACTGCGTCTCGGCACCGAGACCAGAATACTGCCTCGGGATATTTCCTTGACTAGATGGGATTTTGCCTCTCTTTCGGTACTTCTCGGACCAAGCTCACAAGATTGGGAAAGTTATTTTCGATCAAGTGTAGCATTCCTTGTGGAGATGCAGCCATTTTTCCCGACACACTGAGTTCTGTCAGGCTCCATGCCAATGGAGCGAAGCAAGACTTCAAATCCACTCATCCTCGAAAACAGCACTGGAGCTCAAGTTTCAGTTCACCGATATCCGCATGTGGCATCTGAATCGGCGATCAACTTTTCGGATATGAATCTGGAGTTCCTCTCTCTTCCTCTACAAACTCATAATCCAGCCGTACGATGCACCAGATACCGCCACAGAGGAGTTCATGTCATATTTGTGGGTATTCTCATCAATGGAATTCCTCATGCAAGATTCGAAAAATCAAGAAAGCATAGCGGTCATGCGTAATCGCAAATTCACTGTAATCATATCAATCACAGTATGACTACCGCGCTGGTCGGAGGACGGAAAGGGCCTGCTGGCCTCATCCGGGCGCGCGAAATTATCGGCAGAATTCTCTTCCCCGCTCTCCAACGCCTTCTTCGATCACTCGGATCAGCAGGCTGCAATACTGTCCGAGTAGGAAACTCCACCACATAGATCGGAACATCTCTGCTCCTTCTTTGATTTTCTCTTTGTCAGATCACTTTCTCACAATCTTTCCATCAAAATACTGACTGAAAGCTTGTTTTTAGTACAATTCTCTTATCTTCTGCCTCTACTCCGACACGTGCCCGGCCTCCGTTCTATAGAGTCAAAAGCTGACGCTCAAAAATCATCAGCAAACATAGCCAAATCCCATAATTACAGGAATGACGGAAGCTTTCAATTTCACTGTTGAATCATCATAAACAACAAGATAATACTGCTTTATTCTTGTCGTATTTCTTATTCTTGAATCTGTAAACCGTCATGGCTTGAAAAATTCTCTTCTGCGTCCATCTCACTAGCGGTTATCTGGAATATACGTATTCTCGTTAGAGAAATCTTTCATTATCCTCAGGAGAGGAAATACAGCTTATAAGTGGTCTTTTTAATCGTATCCAGTGACTGCTTCGGACTGGATTCAGGAAACTCCATGGTTGTAATGTGAGATTCTGCATCTTACGGACAATACTACTAGGAGCAATTTGTGCGTCTGGTTTCCATATGACTTCACTGTTTCCATCTTGGATGTCCAATACCGGTACAAGCATTTCCTGTGGAGATGCTCACCATTAAGAACAAAAATTTTGTTCCTCCTCCAGTAACACTTAAAACTATTGCTACCAACGAAGCGAAACGACTTTTGTACTCTTATCATTATCCAGGATCCAGCCCCATGATGCATCTTTTCACACCCTCGGCTGCTGAAGCACTTTCGCCACAAACTAAATCGTCGACTGATGAATGCCATGTTTATCTACCGATCGTACTCATCTTGTCACACTTTCCGGAGAGTCTGTCCTGGCTTTGTAAAATAAACGCATGATCCGATGTCGCTCACATGTAGTGCTGATAGGTATTCGCACCTGTCGTGGAGACTTTCACGAACTAGCGCGCGCATATCTCAACTAATGGCGCTCTCCCAAGCAACAAATACCTCAAGTCTTCCGTCGCACGCCTCGTTACCGCGCGCATCGATCGAGTGAGGATAGGCATAGACCAGCTGCTTTTACCGCGAAAAATATCACGCGAGATCGTTTTCGCTTCGCTCTCTGATTTCATCAAACGTCGCACGTGACACTATCTTCCTGATGCTTTTGTAGCACCTTTGTCTTCCCTACTAGATCACATGTGCAGAGTACGTCATCGCAAGTAATACACGAAGTCGTCTGTCATATGCTAGAGTTTTTGGTGAAAGCATAGGCCGCCTTCATACCCAGCCGCTCAGTGAAGGCAACAATGGAGTCAGCTGTCCTGCATTTTGGCACTGCTGGACCATCCATCATCGCTTTAACAGTTCCTCTCCCACCTCATGGCGCATAGCATCCGAAATGAGTAACAACAGTCCTCTCCTTCGCATACTTTAGATAGTGGCTATAAAAATCACGCTGCAGAGGAATCTCAAGGAAACGCGTTATTCTCTTTGATTCCTTCATTCCACTGGGGCATAATCTTGCTAGAGATACTCATTGGTATAGACCAGGCTGACTCAGCACGAAGACTCTCAAAGTGCTCCAGTGACATCCCTCGATCCGATCGGATTATGGTAAATTTTCTGTATTCCTGACTCAATCGGCATCATTTTCCGATACTGCTTAATAATCTCCTTGAACTTATCTGAGCGGGTGAGAATTTGCTAAAAAGCAGGGTGATGTGCTGCCTGAGAAGCAGTGAGTGATATATTCTTTGTCCGACTTCAGTACATCATCCGCTTCTCTCGACAGAGCTCCGGTATACTCAGTCTGATTTAAAGCTGCACCCTCGGCAAGTCTTCCCGCTATCAGGCGTATGCCTACACTCCATTTGCAAAACCCAGTCGTTACGGCAGCAGACTTTCACTTCCGTCAGTTCACTCCGCATTGCATCTCTCAAATGTTGCCGAGCCCATATTTTAAACTGTCTGCATGCATGGATAATTGATCAAACGGCGCTCACCTGTACAACAACACATCTGTTCATCAAAGCTGTCCAGAAAAGCTATACTATTGCCAGCCTTGTAAGAGACGGTGCGACTTCCTGGCTCTGTGGCACACTACTCCCAAGTTTGTCGGGCGGTTTCTGTCACAAAACAGGGTAAGTCCACTCTCCGAAAGTCGGTTTTCATCAGCCATAATAGGTGCTGCTCCCGCAAAGCTTCCAGCAGCCCTCTGAGTCACGGTTTTCTACTTTCAGAGAAAAATTTATTCTCTTCCAGCATGCTCTGTAAGTACGATCGCGTGAGTACTGCCTCTTCAAAGGTGCAAATGCACAGCCCTACGATTGCACTCAAAAAGACAGCAACGCAGTATATTTCTCTCAGTCAAATTCTCAATTTCCAAATCATAAAAACGTTGTGTTCTTTCTTTGGCTAGCAGAGGAGCTTGATATGCTTTCGATGATGGGCTTATATTTCTCTTCAGTTACCCAAGATCTACAGAAGAAGTAAGGATGCCCGGTCCGCAGCAAAGCATGCGCTGGAGCCACAACAGCGTGTCTTGGAGTGATCATCCTTACATCCGGCTTGAAACAGCGCATAGATGACGTAGTTCTCACTGCATCTATCTATCGCGTTGCAGAGCGCTTTTGTCCATAAAATTGATTATCAGCCTCAAGCTTATGAGACTTAGCATTCTCTAAGCCCATGGAGTATCCAATATCTTCTGCGAAACTCGCTTTTATATCGTCATACTGAAAACAAAGCTTTCACGAGCGTAAACTCGCCCGCATTCAGTCGGTCAATAATCTGTTTTGGGTTGCGTTCCGCCATATCCGTGTTTCTCTTGTATGATCCATGATCCCCGTGTTCCGCCGCTGCTTTCCGAACTCAGTCTCGCCCTCTCATCGAGCTTGGCAAGGCCCTTTGAATCGTAGAGCGGGAAACGCCGATCTCTTCCGCAATCCGTGTCTGCAGGGATTTTGGGATTTTGCGCCCCAAATGAGCCTGCAGGATTTGAATCCCTCAATCATCTCGCTTTCCACTTCATTGGCTTCCACGATTAGCTTCGGCATTGCCTTCGATCAGCTTCATTTACTTCAGCATTGGCACCGCGATTCTGATTGTCGACGCGCAGTTTCCTCTCCAGTGCGTGCGCATCATGCCCGGCATGAACCTCCGCAAACCTCTGAATCCTCCCGCATTGTCTGCCTTCTGCGGTACGCGGTAATACTCTTGCTGATTTTCATGCACCCGAGTTTCCACCGGCGCGGGCAAACAGGTCATTCCACTCTGCAGAATCGCAGCGGCGCCAGCCGCGGTTTCGTCCTGTTCCCCATCCGTAAAAGGGATGAAATGTGAATTCAAACTCTGAAGCGAAGATGCGGCCATACCAGCGGATGGTATTGGACTCGTTTGGCCAGGCCATCAACGCTGTGAAATCGCGTCCGGAACATACCTACACTTTGGTGTGCCCGGCATGAATCAGCGGTCCTCGGCATATACGCCAACGTTGCTGCTGCGGGAATCTCGGCCCTTTTACCAGACCTTCCGTCATCAGTTTGCGGGCATAGAGCAGATTCTTGACGCTGTACGGATCAAAAGTCAGAAACATGCTCATAGGCTTTATGCGCATTTTTCACTTCTCGGATATCCTCCGCGGGCCAAGGCTACACGTTTCCCATTGATTACTCGCTGACCTGATCACGAGAAAAGCGTATTCCTGTTCAATCGCCAATGAGGAATAGATGGATTTAATCCGGTTTTTCTCGAAGAACCGGATTCCGGTGCATAGAACTCATATGTTGTGATCGAGCCGACATATTGACCAATCTCAACGATTAAGCTTTGTAATCTCTTCCGTCATACGGAAGGGCGGCTGATATGTTTTCGCTCATCGTATCTAACCTCGCTCCTTCGACATGATGTTCTTTGAATCCGCAAGAACTTCGTAGAACTTTTCGTCATTTGCGGTCTGTATTTTACGGTAATTCTTCTTTACACCGTCAGTCCAGATCCAGTTCAATGCGAGACAGTGCGAGGTGCGCCAGTTTCTCATCGTATTCACGGCATTCCTTTAGCTGTTTAGTCAGCTTTTCACGCCGTTTTTGTTGCCTGTGCTACTTCACGGGCATTATTACTATGGTCAATCATATCCTGCATGCGGCTCATCTCACTCTCGTAGATGCGCTGCATACGGTGCAGATAGTCGATAGATTACCGATAGTGTCAGCATTATATCGGTGCAAGTAGATTAAATGCCTTAAACCGTATATTTTTCCAGAATCAAAGAGCCAGTAGATTGGGCGCTTAGCAGAGCCTGTTACAGAATAAGTCTGACAATGATCCTTGAAGAAATCATTCAGAAAATAGTTCTGGATCGTCTCCCTGACTGGAGTCTCCCTTATTCCCAAAGGGCTTTCGCACAAAGTCAAGATTCTCCTCCGCGTCTCTTCTCCATAGACGACTTTCAGGAATTCACAGAGTGCGAGATGCAATGCTCATCCTCCAAATATTCCTCATCTGTGATAGGGATGATATTATCTGCATCCGGAATAAAGCTCTGGTATTTGCTACTATCCCACTCACCGCCTGCGTAGGTGAGTCCTTCCACGTCAAGCGAATAGCGACCAAACATACAGCCAACAGCATATGAAATGAGAGAAGTAACCTCATCTCGCATGGTGCGAACATAGTTGCTGCCCTTCATGCTATCCGGCAAAATGTCTTTTCGTGTCAAAAATGCGGTGTACCGTCACATCATATCTGCTACATCGGACGCCAGTTCATCCTGTAAACCGTAGATTTCAATAAAGACGCGGTTTAGTTCTTCCTCGTTGGCTTTTCAGCTGCAAAAATCTTTGCTCACAGTCAGCTTGCATTCGGCATAGGCATCAACAAGCTTTGCCGCGGTTCATCATTGAAAACACTTTACCTAAAATTCCAGCTGGTTTCGTAAGAGTCCCAATCGGTCTTTGACATTTGAATATTATGAGAAACACGTTCATTCACCACTTCTTTTTATCCACTAGGATAGGGAGATTTTTGTGTTTCCTGCCTGATAATTCAGAGGATTCAAGATCTAAAGAAATTTTGAAACACACACAAGATGCAAGAAATCAAGTGTATATTTATTATCAATTTTTCGAAAATAAAGTTGAACCAGCAACATCACATCCTGTCGGTAAATAACTGTATGCCAAATTTTTGATGAACTGATAAAAGACCAGGTTAGTCCTTCCTTGCAATAGAAATTATGCACCGTTTTTCTCTATGGCCACCATAGCACTCATATAACTACGACCTTCATTATCAAACCACAAGACTTCTGTAAATTTCCATACCACAGTCCTAAAACTCTCCTTGTTATAAGAAAGTATTTTCCCTTGCTCTTTGAAAGATCATCAATTGACTTAAGTGAGAAGTCAATCCTTGTGTAAAAACCTCCCACCAATCATGTACAAAAATATCATTTTTCCCTGTTCCCATACCTATTTTCACGTCAGCTAATTCGCTAATCAAGTTTCCATTCTCATAAATAGTTAATACTTTCCTTCCCACCCAATATGCTACCGGTGAACACAGGAATCTTGCTAAAAATCATTTTGATTTTGCTGTATACCGTTTTTCTCTGGCAAGGAACATCAACTCTTTCCCCGCTGAGAAGTCGTGTTCAACCAGTCAAGGGCAATAAGTACCTATATCCATCAATATGATTTGCACAACGCACAAAAGCTGCGGTCTGGACAACTTCACCCCTATTTCCTCAAAGGCTCTTTGCACCCTAGGTGTGCCATATTGACGGTCTCGGATTGCATCATTTTTCACGGAGCTTTTCAAAGCTGGAAAAGGAACATCCAGCTATGCTGCGTAATAATTGCCTGAAACCCAGCATTCTGCTATCATCCGACGGCAGCGCTCAATAAACACAGCAAACACGTCCGATTTACTGTCGGGATAATTCTTTTTGACAAAATTGTTAATGTTTGCGCTCAGATTGCTGGTTCCTGCATACGGCGGATTCGTAACAATGACCCAATACTTCCGTGCCATAGGTGCTCGCCAATGTCAATCAGCCGTCTCTAACTGCTCAGCGGTATCTTCCACGCCCACACTGTCCACACTGATTTGACTGTCGTTATGCTTTGAAGCCACAAATTGGCGCAACAAATCCCAGTTATATTTCTCTACATTCGGAATAGAACCATACTCCTTGGCATCTTTCAGGGTGTCCAGTAGACCTTCCAGCTGCACCTTAGCAGCGTTCTTCTCGATATCATCCATCCTTATACCGAAATACTTTAGGTGCGCACGGTTAATACCGTTGCTCTCCTGAATGACATGACATAGCAGTAGTTTCTCACCATTCAGAATCGTCGGTTATACTGCCGTGCTTTTCATCATGATAGCAAAGTATGCCAACTGAAAGCGCGATCATCAATATCCAAACCGTAGAGATTATTTTCCAGTATGCTTTCGGCAGTCGCGCTGGCCGTATCCTGCGCTCTCATATATCTGCATCAACACATCAAATGTATAGACCAAGATGTGGCCGCTACCCGCTACAGGGGTCTATCGTAGTAATCTGCTCCGGGTTAAGGATGCACGTTCTTTCTAAGTTCCCTAAGCTCCGTTTCGACTTCCGGTTCTTTGTTTTGCTTCCGAAGATAGTACTTCCACCCAAACTGAGCTCGCCAAAACGGATTCATCCACACTTCATCAAGTGCTCTCAAATGCTCAATCCAAAGGCGGCCAAGACTATTTCCTCCACCATGTAACGGACAATCAGTCCGGCGTAAAGCAAAGCGTGACCGCTGGGATTTCCTCTTTGCTAATCTTACCTTTCTTGCCAAAGGCTTCATTTTTCGGCTCAGTATTGTAATACTGGTATAACCATCAATAATTCGCTACCTGGCCACCACGCTGCATCGAAATCCGCTTCCGGGATATCGTGAACCAGATGCCAAAGCACACCGTCTTGATCGACCACTTGAAAGGTTCAGCAAGAGCTCTGTGATAATCACTAGTCTTCTCAAACAAAGAGGCAAGATTTCATTTAAAGCATCGACTGTTTGATAAACAGCAAACAAAACGCATCATCTGACTTGTTTTCCTCTTTTCAGACGATAGATTTCTTGTTCTTCAGTTACGGTAAAGGATAGCTCTGCATCAAAGGGCTTGGTCAAAGATCCGGCTCTGTCTTGCCAGAATCAGAAGAAAGCACACGGATATGGGACTGAAGGTAATCATTGACTTCCGATAAAGCGCACGGCAATCAAACGGTTGAACCAGGTAGTAGCAACCTCCTCCAATACATACTTATAGGCAGTCTTATAATTCGTCTCTTTTCCTGCAGGAATCACTCTACCAGCTTCTCTCGCTGTTTCACTTCCGTGCCACTAATGGAATATGGCTCCGCAGTACCAATATCATAAAACCCCGTTGTTCCAGTAGACTGTGGTAGTGCTCTTGATCCCCCTCAGTAGTAATGCCCATAAGGCCGGCACGATAACTGACATGTCTGCTATTAGTTTATTTCTTTGCCCAGATGGCAAAGTTTTATGGCAGTCTTATTCATTCCAGTACTTTTATCCTCCTTAGTGGATTAAAACTCAACATTAACAATATCTCTCTTCCAATTCTTCTAGTAGAACCTGTCTAAGTTTTAGCAAGATACTTGTCTCACATCCTGTTCATTCTCTAGCCTCCAGGAAGGGTCCTCGTCGTGTTTTTAATCGTCACATTCTTGGTATTCTTCAGGTAGTAGCTTTTTCTTCTGCAACATGGATTGGAACAGCTCTTCCTTCTCTTTTGCTTTCTGTGCAGCCTCCTCCGATTCTTTTCTTGGCTATCAAAGCTTTTTCTTCTGCAATTTGACAGTCAAGCGCATCCATTTCATTCATAAGGCGAATCTTAAGAGCATCCGCTTTATCTGCAAAACTTCTAGAGAAGATACATTATTACATTTTTCTGCTCCATCCTGAATTTCTTCAAGAGGTCTAGATATTTTTGCTTCTTCGATGCAGCATATTCCTGGTATTCAGAACCTCAGCACACGTTCTCTTGCCTGACAAATAGCATCTAGAACCGGTTGCTCTTCCTGCGAAAAGTATCTTCATATATGCTTCCGTAAACTGGCTACGAAGCTCTGGAAGCTTCGGAATATTCTGATAGGGTTTATCTTGTTTTACGATGTGCCGCATGTCAGCAACAACTCTTCTCCAAGGTCTCATCCACGATATAGGTCTCGCTACATCATCGTAAATTGCCAGCATATCCAGAGCTCTGCTAAAAGATATTCTGTTGCTCTCCTGAAAAGAAAGTCTTCACCGGCTCAAAATCTTCCGCAAAGTCATAGAAATCATCCTGTTTATGTGATACTTGCTGGAAAAACTCTAAGGAGATTGTAGTCTGCATTGCCTCTTGTAATAATCGCTTTTCCTGAGGTTTAAAACTTTCTCCTGCCGGATAGGTGGCATATTTCTTGTACTCAGGTTCTAGACGGAGAATCTCATTAATCATATTCTGCGCATATCGCTGGAAATTCTTCATAATACTGTCTTCATCTTCTGCACTGCTGAAACAGAAAGAGTTCCTTCATGATATCGCGGACAACTTTCTTATCCTTTTCATTTACACGAACTCGCTCTTCCATAAGAAGCTTCTCAACAAATGCTTTCTTCGTGATAAAATCGATTAATTCTTCTTCGGTTTTATTGTTCTGATTAACGCTTACACCATTCACAGTAAAGGCAAGATCCCCACGTTTAAAAAGCCTTGCCACAAGCCAATGCACACTCGTCTTCCACAAATCCGATAAGGTGCCTTCATAAAACGATCCTTCACCGTCTTCATGGAGGTTTTGATATGTATGCGGGTATTCGATGCGATAAATTGTACACATCATCCAACTTGCATGGATGTTTGCTTCTGCGTCTTCTAAGCCCAAATTCATCTGGTTCGAAGAATGGAACATCTTTCGAATTTCCATTCTCCATAGCTTAGCCGTGATATACGACAGCTTGTTATAAACTCTGTCTGTGCAGCCTCCCCATCGCTTCTGGAAATTCTAGTGGATACTTCCTTTCCAGAAATACGTGAACATCGCCATTCACATAAATGGTCGCTTCTTTCATGCACTCTGTCAGATAGAGTTGCATTGGCATTTCTCCTCACGCATTTCACGCTCTGCTTCCTTGATTGTTTCGTACTTGCAAGCTGTGCTAGAGGCATTAAGCCGTAGGAATTTTTCAATCTTTAGGTACCGCCGAATCTCCTAAGACATGCATCATTTGGTAATGACAGCAAAACTTCGTTCTTCTGCCCAGACATCATTCGAAGTGGTAGATCATCATTTCCCCTTCGTACCAGGGGTGCCAGAATACGAACACCGATATCATAGTTCTGACTCGCCTTGCAGTGGTCTGTCATCTACAGCCTGATTGAAACTAAAGAAAATATCGCCCATTGAAGGCTGGATAGCGATATTTTTATCTGTGAAAAATATCTTCAGATCATCTCAGATACCTTGTTGATGACTTCCGCTATCTCTACATTCTGGCTGTCAATCTCACGATTAATTTCCCTGCTCTTCATCCGTCAGGAAAACATACATTGGACCATTCTTCTGCACCAGCATCTGTCGTGATAAGAACCTCAGAGCTTCTTCTACTCTGTTCTTCACAGCAATACGATCATCATCAATGTTCTCGACCATTAAACTGGTAATGTTATCAATGTTAGACTCAATCTCCAGAACATACTTAATCCATGAACAAAGTCTTCCAGCACATTAATAGGTAAAAACATCTTTTCCTATGATCGGATTGATATAGCTGTTGTCGTAGGCTTTGATGATAACCCCCTTATGACTATGATCCAGGAAATTTTTCCAATGCATCATAAAAACCGGTGAAAAGGGCACAATCACGCCTACACTTTCATCCTTAAGAGCCATCGCTGATTCTTTGAACAACGCCAGCATGGAACGCTCCCCTTCAGACAAGTGCTTTCCGGATGCCCCATGTGTGTACGAATGAAGTCAGCACACTTGCCAGCAGGTTGAATTGATACGGAATAAAGGGATAAACTTCTGCAAAGTCTCTATCGTTTCCATACAGCTTCTTCTCCACTCCGTCATTAAAGACGATCAAATTTTTGATGATAGTAGCTTTCTGCTCATATAAAGAGGTGAAGAGTCTGCGCAGCAGTATCTCAGTCTTATCAAGGATTCTTTTCTTGATGACAGTATCAACATTCGCAGAGGACAAAGACAAGCGAGTATCAAAGCGTCCCTGTATCTTAGAAAAGTCATTCCCTTTCACTCTGGTGATGGAATCAATATCCTGCTGACTAGTCACAATGACCCAAGCCTTACCCTTACACTCTTTCCCCAATTCCTCTGTCACGGTCTGAAGATTCAGCATCAGCTTGGAATCATCTCCGATATATTGACCAATTTCATCGACGAGAAATACTACATGGTGATTATTGCCTTTCCGTTCAATATAGGATTTCACACGCTTTTGCAAAATCCTCTATGCTAACCTGATAATCTCCAATGGCAGCATCGCACCAATTCCAAGCTGCTTTCGCTCATGTAGCTATCTCGAGTTAACGTATCAACTACGCCATCCCGCCGAGAAGGAATTCATGGCGTTCCGAATACCAGTCATGGCCTGTCACTTTTTGGTACGTCTCTTTAAACTCTTCGTATTTTTCCATCCTCGCTAAGCTTTACGCTCCAGGTCCGCCAAATAGGAAATTGCACCACAAAAACCAAGAGAATTGTTAAACACCTTTAAAAATACATTTACTATCAGCGTCTTTATTGGACTTGCCATCAGCCTCACTCTTCGCGTCAATATTAAAGATGATAATATCCGCAGGGGTGTTTGCGCCAACTCGTATATCTGCAAGTACCATTGGATCAGAAATCTTTTTATCGTCTAAAAATAGTCGATAGCATGCTTGCTCCCGATGATTTCATTATCCAAAATATATGATAAGATTTTTAGCAAGTGAGATTTACCACTTCCAAAAAGCCGGAGATCCAGACTCCCATCTTTGTGGTCTCACCCTGAGATTCCTTTAGCATATGCAGAAAAGAAATCTGCGAAATGGCGCTGCAACTCGGGTGTCTACAACATACTCTTCCAGCTCTGTCGCAATATTGTCCCTTGTCCGGCTTAATCACAACGCCTTGGATATCTCTTGTAATGGACTTTTTGAACATTTCTTTAATCTGCATATTGTTACCCTCACTTCCACCAGTTTGAATGCGCGATAGTAATTATCGTCTTTTATCTCATTGAATAGAATTAGTTCCTGCTCAGTATAGGTACCGGGAAAAATAACACCACTGGTGCCTTTAATACGGACTGATGTAGGTTGTTCAGGATTTTATGCGACCGTAAAGCGGATAACATTTCCCACTCCAGTCAGAAAAACAACAGCATTCTCCGGTGTTTGATCAACAATTTTTCCGAATCAGAATGCTGTCATCTTCATTCATTTTTCATGGACGTAGAAACTGCCGGATGATATAATCAAATCCGCGCCTTTTTCGAACCGTTCATAAGAATTTATAAAATCTTTTCTTCCAAATACTCCATAATCATGTCATAAAGGTCGAAAACAATTAGTTGAAATCCATCTGTACCTTTTTGCATTTTCTTTTTCATGTATTCAATACGTTTCCCGTACTTCCAATTCTCGGATCGTAATCAAATACCCAGAAGTTGACCCTCGTTTGCCCGGCCACTCATTTTTCCCCGAAGATCTGCTTACGGATGGCAAGTTCCATCTTATCTAGTCTTTCTTCAAGTCCTACCATCATCTTTACCCCCATAATTGCCTTTAACTGATACGTCATTCCTGCTCTTTCATCCAACCTTCCATTGCAGGATCGGGCAATGGTTTATATATTTTCGGATATCCTTCGCTTTTATTCGTTACACCAGCTTCAAAGAGCATAGATTTGTGATGTTACCATCAGCTTCTTGATTGTCGCCTCTGTCCATTTAGCAACTTTATCGTTTTTGTTGCTGTTTGTCCCTAAAGAATATCCGTAAATCACTGTCTGCCAATTCGTTACTACCAATAATCATTTTTCTCACGAACCAGCTCATAGACCAAATCTCCAAAGAGGACATCGTATGTCATGGTAGCAACCAAGGCAAATAATTTTTGGGATGCCAGGTCACAAGCATCAAAAATAGGATAGAAACTATCGTCCAGACTTTTTACCCTTGCCGAAACTGTATTAAAGATTTGTGTGGCACGTACTGTAGGTGCACCAAAAGATGTTCTCATTTTCATTTAACTGCTTTATTTCTTCCCAGGTCTTTCCCTCCAAGCGAAGAAACTACTCTTACGGAATTCCATAAACCAGAAGGTATGTTTTACAGCACCGGCACTGTAATCTTTTCTATTCATTTTCAATAACTCCATTCTTAATATAAGGAATTGGTTGTCCTATTATCCGGACTTGGTTTAAAAAGTAGGATAATAATTGATTTAAAAGCAATCTTGATATCTTTAATTACTAACTGTTTAAATAAGCTTTCAAAGAAAGCTCAAAAATGCCCTATACTTTCAATTTTGAATACATATAAATGATGTAAGTCATTCGGAGGTTGATTGTACCATAAAGTGATTGTTATTTCATGAGAAAATGTGTAGCTGGTAGCTAATGAATTGCCACCATTATTTTGAGTTTCGCACCAGTAACTAACCAACACGACAGTTTCCTATTCCGGACAGGCGGTTTCCACTTTTTCCGGAATAGCGGCTCCACCGCACCGGAATATTCTGCATTCAGGACATGGCGGTGGGTTGCCATTGCTTTTAACAAAAATCGTCCCCCTTATTGTGCATGAGCGAATAATCAGATACACTAAACATAGTTTTATACTAGGGGTTCGATGTACATGACTTAGCAGGATGGTGTACGGATCTTTTCTATCTGTATGCTTCTATGACAGTATATAGAGCAATCTAGAGACATTCAACAAAATCAAAAACGAGTTAATTGACGAGGTCAACAACAGTATCTATACCCTACTTTACCATTTAAATAAGCATCAATAATTTTTCTTAAATTCATAACTGTATTTATATATATACCGACCCTCAGTTGTTAGATTTTTAGGTCTAACTTTTGGGGTCGGTACATTTTATTGCATTTTCAATCGCATTAACATCTTTCGTCCTAGTAATTTTTGACTTTTATGAAACTCAAAATTATGGCAAACTAATAAAAATTGATTGTAAAAATCTATATTTTTACCTGTAATCTGGTATAATCAATAGATTTGAAATGCTTTATACAGCCCTCTATGAATGATTATTTTTCATTAAAATTGAATTTTGCTGAATAACTCTCATATTTAAAAAAATATTTCTATTTGCTATTTTGGGAACGTTGCCTATGACACTTGCTTTCAAAAAGTATTTTAGAGTTTCTTTAGGAGCTTTATTTAAATCAGCCCCCTGGTCAATTCTTTTGTTTATAATAGTCCATAAAATCTTGAAGATTAAATGTTTGTTTTCTAATCAACGATAAAAATAGAAAACCTCTTCATAATCTGGTAGTTCAGAATATATTTCATCAATAATTTCATTTTTAGATATTCGAAAACTCATCATCAACTTTTTATTAAACTAGGGGTTATAAAACATTTCATATTTTTCATGGCTACATAACATGCCATTTGCACATAACTGTAAATACTTAATGATATCTCTTGGTCTTCTATGAGTGCTCCTCAATATATAATCAAAAGAATTCATTCTCTTTTGTTGTTTATTCCATATCCCACTTTCTTGGTTCCAAAAATTTTCCCAACACTCATTAAAACTTAATTCGAAGTTCCGAAAACAGTATTTAATCTATAGCGAAAAGCAATTTTTGATTCTTTCTTCATTCCAAAAATCTTTAATAATATATCCGACCACTTAGTTTTTATCAGAATAATGCATCCGTGCATAAATGTCACTTCTAAGAAAAACAATTGGATATATCTCTAAAGTATCTCTTAAATATAGATCTCACATCCTGAACAGATTTTAGCAATCCTGTTAGCAAATCAAAATAACAACTTTTTCTTCTTCATTGTCTTCAAAATCTTTATAATCTTCATCCAACTCGTCGAATATTATATAATACTTTGTTATCTATATTTTAATCACAACTTTTTCAAATGACTCTATTAAATCTAACCATTCTATCTCAGTGTTAATTCCCTCCATCAATATTTATACCTGCTGTCGTGATATTTAACCAAATCCCTTGATTGTATATTTTTATCATATTTTCTAAGGTTTCTTGCTCATCATCACAAAAAATAATTTTATACATTAGTGGATTTTTAATATTGTTATTTTTAATCATTAGTTTGCATATTGAAGTAAATGTAATATACTTCCAAATAGAAACATATTGATGCTAAATTGAAAAAGTAAATTCGAGTGCAGAGGTAAATTCTACCTAGCTTTAAAATCCTCAAAATCAGGCAGTTTGAAATTTCTGCCTGATTTTGTTATAATAGTGCATAACACTCGATCTCTTTCCGGACATGGGAAATAAGCCCAGGACAAGTCGTGTGTGGACTAAATCGACTGGCTATCATCTGAAAAGCTGGCTGTCGACAGTGAGATCGGTCTGCTGCTCATTTAGCGAATCAGCTTGGGCCTCTAGACAAACCCTCGTCAGGATGAACAATTGAGCTGAAGTGCAAGACATCTTCTCATATCTGTTTAGTGTGCCTTTGATAGAGTGCATCTCCGTTTGCTTTCCCTTGGCGTGGAATTTGACGGTCTTTAGCAATCCATTCTACATCCCATTGTGTAAGAAAAAGCAAAAGAAGAGCCTTTTGGAAGAATCATCAGCATGGTACCCTGGGCTTAGTCTAATCTTTTGCCCACTACGCATGGGGATCGCAATAATAGATGCCACGCCGTTGATCTCCATTAGGGTTTGTTTGCAAAAGCGATAGGATCGCCAAACCTCGATCCTCGGTCTGTGAGGATATATTCAAAAGATAGTTGAAAAGTCAAAGGCATCTTCAAAACGTCTTTCTAAACGGTCAAAGACTGCTTTGACTGCTCGCTTGTAGCATCGAGTTTAACGATAAGCTGAAGAGTTTTTCCTCAGTAAAGAAAAGGTCAGTAGAGTTTTTGCGAATCCCTACAGAACAGAACGGATCCATCTCTACAAAAGCATGATCAAGCTTCAAGAAATCCCTATAGCTTCGACCATGAAAATATTTCTGCGGTTTGATATCTGTGTCATGGCATTTTCCGGTCGAATGTCACCTTCGTTTTAAATCGATGATGGGAAGTAAAAATTCCTTGGTCAATGGATGAGTGCATGGTGCGAACAGACATCTGTAATTCGGATGATCACTAAAATCTGCAGGAGGATTGTCCCTTTGCAATCAGAGAGTAATGATGCTGTCCTTTCTTGCTTCCTTTTCCGGAAAGATTTATTCCTCGACGAGATCTCTAGGGTTTCCTGTATTTTCTATCAGCAAATCTGGCATCATAGGTATTTATGGGCGATGCTGCAGGATGAGCTTTTGTGAGCAGCCATTAAGAGACTGGTGGTTTCTCATTGACGTTACAGCATATCTTTCTCAAAGTCCTTACAGGTCCGATTGCAGCTAGGACCAAGAAGTACACTTTTACCCACAAAGAACAATCTTCTACAGACATTTGTTTTACGACTGGTAACGATGAACCCAAAAAGTTCTTTTTGTTCGCAAAGCTGCCCTTGATGACCAGCCTCGATGCTCGGTGTTTCTTCACTCTTTAGAAATGGTGAAGGGCTCTTTGCAAGATACGCAATCTCTTGAAGGGAAAGTCTTTGATTTAGACTTTGCTCTATAAAAAGGCGGCTTTCTAAAGAAAGATGTTTTTGGTTACCGGGAACAATTTTACTCTATAATAAACTCCTTCCATTGCTGTCAGAAGGAGGTTCTGCAACACGCCCTGAATGGTGTGAAAAGAGAAATATCAGCTGTGCAGAAGTAAAATCTACTGTGGGCTGATGAGTGAGAATTTACTTTTTCATGGGATAAGTAAACATCTTCCGGATAGCACTTGCTATAAGGAATAAAGATAAACTATAATGAAAACGATTTTGTGCAAGTGAATGTTTCCACTGGATTGCCGTTGGACGAACTGAAGAAAGGGGAAAGAAAAATGAATCATGAGCGGATTCTCGTATTGGTTTTTGGTGGACAGTCACAACCAGTTGATTGCCCGTAGAGTAAGAGACGAAGGGTTTATGCAGAGGGTTTACAGTTCCGACATTGGCATAGAAAGATTAAGAATTAAATCCCCAAAGGGAATTATCTTCACCGGGGACCTCAGTCCGTGTACAAAGAGGAAAGCCAGCATATCGAAGAGGAAATTTTGCGCTGGGCATCCCCATTTCGGCTTCTGCTATGGAGCACAGCTCATTGCCTACGAGCTTGGGGAGGGTGGCTACCGCACTGTCAGCGAATATGGAAAGAGCAAAACCCATGTGGAGAAGTCCTCCATGCTTTTTCTCCGATGTTTCGGAGGGAGACCACCAGTTTTCATGTCCACACCAGACTATATTGCCAAGGTACCGGAGGGCTTTAAGATTACCGCCCATACTGCAGGCACTGTCCTGTTGCCGGGAATGGAAGATGGAAAAAGACAGATTTATGCGGTGCAGTTCCACCCCGGAGAGTACATGCGCATAGCGTGGAAGGGCGAAGATGATTCATCATTTTCTCTATGATGTCTACAAATACTGAGACTGGAAAATGGCGTCCTTCGTAGAGAGAGCAGGTTCCCTTTTGAAAAATAGAAATCGGTTTCCGGCAAGGTGCTTTCTTTAGCCCTTTCCGCGGTGTGGACAGCTCTGTTGCAGCAGGGCTTCTTTCCAGAGACCATCGGAAAGCAGCTGTACTGCGTGTTCGTGGACCAGGCCTTCTTCGGAAAAATGAAGGAGATCAGGTGGAGGAAATCTTCGGGAAAAGGGAGATTTCGAGTTGAACTTCGTCCGTGTAAATGCGGGAGAAGAGTATTTTTGAGGAAAAGTAGCGGAGTGGAAGATCCGGAGAAGAAGAGAAAGATTATCGGAGAGCAGTTTATCCGTATCTTTGAGCGGGAGGCAAATAAAATCGGAACAGTGGACTTCTTGCCCAGGGAACCATTTACGCAGACGTGGTGGAATCCGGCCTGGGAAAGGGCGCAGCAATTAAGTCCCACCACACATGTAGGGCGGCCTTCCCGAGAACATTTCCTTTAAGAAATCGTAGAGCCTCTGCGCCTGCTCTTTAAGGACGAGGTGCGTAAGGTGGGACTGGGCTTGGACTTCCGAGCATTTGGTGTATCGTCAGCGCTTCCCGGGACCGGGTCTTGTGTAAGAATCATCGGAGAAGTGACTCGGAGAAGGTTCGTATGGTACAGGATGCGGACTTCATTTACCGTGAAGAAATCGAGAAGGCGGGACTTTCCCGTTCCTACAGCCAGTATTTTGCCGCCCTCACCAATATGCGCTCCGTGGGCGTTATGGGAACTTCCGTACCTATGATTATGCGGTGGCTCTCCGTGCGGTGATTACCGATGACTTTTATGACCGCAGAATGCGCGGATATTCCCTTCAGCGTACTCCAGAGTGATGAATAGAATCGTGAATGAGGTAAAGGAGTGAACAGGGTATTCTATGATCTGACTTCAAGCCACCAGGAACGATTGAGATGGAATAAATAAAACAAGCTCTAAATCTTATAAATAGCTGCTTTTAACTCATAATGCTACAAAGATGACTTGCGAATTTTAAAATGGATCACTGAGAGAGTAATTCTTCAGGTGGTGAACACTATCAGTTTTACGCTAATTATTGGAAATAGTGAATGGTGAAAATTATGTTAAATCTCATTGTTGTAGGATTTAACATTGATTAAAAGAGAATGAGAATAAATTGAATGTGTGGAAAATGGGTATAATAGTATAATTCAATAATGGTGATAATCATCATGCAGAATATGGTGAAATTAATAATCAACAATTTACATGACACGATAAAAAGAATGGAAAACTAGAGTCCAAGGAAGAAAAATCCTAAATATTTTTGTTATATTGATGAAGTTCAAATGCTTTTGAATGGGAAAAGAATATTGTTGTTGGAAGAAAAGGAGAAGGAAAAACTGCAATAGCACAGTACATTTATAATATTAATGAGTATAATGTTTTCTCGACTCAATTAGACATTTAAGAATTTTTCCTTTCAATAAACTTTTATGAATTCAAGCAATAGTCAATATACTTCACCAAATCAATATGTTTCTCAAAAATGAAAAACTAAATTCTACTCATTGACCTCTCTCAGTAGATTTTTACTTCTGCACAGTTGATAGTTTTCTCTTTCACACCATTCATGGTATGTTTTAGACCTCCTTCTGACAGCAATGGAAGGAGTTTATTATGAGTAAAATTATTTCCGGTAACCAAAAACATCTTTCTTTTAGAAGACCGCCTTTTTATAGAGCAAAAGTCTAAATCAAGGGCTTTCTTTCAAGGAGATTGCCAAGTATCTTTGCAAAGACCCTTCTACCATTTCTAAAAGTGAAGAAAACACCGAGCATCGAACTGGTATCACAAGGGCAGCTTTTCTAAACAAAAAGAACTTCTGCGTTCATCGTTACCAGTGTCGTAAAAACAAATGTCTGTAAGAAGATTATTCTTTGTGGGATAAAGTGTACTTCTTGTCCTAGCTGCAATCAGACCTGTAAGGACTTCGAAAAGGAATGCTGTAATCGCCTAATGAAAAGCTCCCTATGTCTGTAATGGCTGCTCACAAAAAGCTTTCCATCACTGCATCGCCCATAAAATATACCTATGAGTGCAGATTTGCTGATAGAAAATACAGGGAAACCCTTAAAGACTCTCGTCGAGGCATAAATCTTTCCGAAAAGGAAGCAAGAGAAAAGGACAGCATCATTACTCCTCTGATTGCAAAGGGACAATCCCCTTACCAGATTTTAGTGAATCATCCAGAATTACAGATGTCTGTTCGCACCATGTACTCTTACATTGACCAAGGAATTTTTACTTCCAAAAATATCGATTTAAAACGGAAGGTGACATTCAAACCAGAAATGCCATAAAACACAGATTTCAAAACCGCGAAATATTTCATGGTCGAAGCTATGAGGATTTCTTGAAGCTTGGATTAAATGCTTTTATAGAGATGGATACCGTCCATTCATGCAGAGATTCGCAAAAAACTCTACTGACCTTTTTCTTTACTGAGGAAAAGCTCTTCCTGGCTTATCTGTTAAATCGATGTACAAAGGGAGCAGTCAAAGCAGTCTTTGACCGTTTAGAAAGACGTTTTGAAGATGTCTTTGACTTTCAATCTATCTTTGAATATATCCTCACAGACCGAGGATCGGAGTTTGGCGATCCTGTCGCTTTGGAAACAAATCCTAATGGAATCCAACGTAGTAGCATCTATTATTGCGATCCTATGCGTAGTGGGCAAAAGGGGCTTAGAAACAGCCCACCATGCTTCGCATGGTTCTTCAAAAACTCCTTCTTTTGCTTTTTCTTACACAATGGGATGTGAATCGCATTGTAAACCCATCAATTCCACGCCAAGGAAAGCCTAAACGGAGATACTCCCTTATCACGGGCACTAAAAGCGATATGGAGAAGATGTCTTAAAAGCACTTCAGCTCGGGCTCATTCATCCTGACGAGGTTTGTCTGAGGCCCAAGCTGATTCGCTAAGTAACCCAACAACCCAAAACCGATCTGCTGTCAGACAGGGCAAAATCTTTTACATTTTTGATATAGCCAGTGGAATTTAGTCTCACGACTTGTCCTGTGGCTTATTTCCCATGCCGGAAAGATTTTTGAGTTGTTGTATTCATATATAAAATCAGGCAGAAATGAAATTTCAAACTGCCTGATTTTTGGGATTTTAAACTAAGTAAATTTACTTCTGCACTGGAATTTTACTTTTTCAATTTTAGCGATATTTCTTGTCTCATTCCGATCGCTGTACATATCCGCAAGATATTTCTTGTTCTCATCCTGGAATGTCTTGTCATTCGGAAAATATTTCTTGTCTCATTCCGGGTTTACAGTACTTATTCCGAGAGTATCTCGATAAAGTCCATCTCCATCGCGATATTTGCGATAGAAATGGACTGATTAAAATTGAATCTTAGCAGCTTCCCTTTCTCTTTTCCCAGAGCATCTGCGGCAATGATGGCATCATAAAGCTCTGTTTCCGTAACATCCCTCACGAGGTTATGAATGGTTTCTCCGGGAATGCAGGCATTTTTGCAATAGTGTGTAAATCCTGATCGGAAAAATTTCCAAGCTCTTCCAAGGTTATAGGCAGACCTACAGCAACACAGAAGTCTTGCACTTCTTCAAATTCTTCCTTCTTGACCCCTTCCAGACAGAGCTGCACCAGAGTACCAAAAGCGACACAATTTCCGTGCAGACACTGTTGTCCGCCGAGGAGAGTGTAAGACCGTTGTAGAAGGAATGCTGCTGCGGCAAACATTTGCATTATCCGCACCTACGCCCGAGAGATAAGCACCAAGCCTCAATGATATTGTCCAAAGCCTTGGTAACCACTGTGATTTTCCACAGGCTACAATGGCAGCTCTCGAACTTCTTCAGATTCTCATAACAATACTTCGCCAAAACCATTCCTGCACCAATACCGGCATTTTCCAAGCTGGGAGACTCGGTACGAAGAGAGCTCTTCCCTCAAAATAAGTTCCAGGCATCTCCCATTCCGGCAATTAAGAAACGAACCGGGCATGGGCAATTACGGTGCTGTCTACCAAACACACAGTCCGGATTCGTCGGATAGAAAAGATATTCTTTGAAAGATCCGTCATCATGATAGATTACGGAAAGACCTGATGTAGGGGAGCATCCGTAGCCTACCGTCGGAATGATGACAATCTGCTTTTTCTCATAAAAGGCTGTTGCTCTTCGCCGTATCCACAGCGGAACCGCCCCTACTCCGACAACGGTATCAATGTTGTTTTCCTGTACGATTTTTCCGCATTCTGGCAATCTCGGACTCACTGGAAATGCCGCGAAAATCTCATAGTAACAGAGTTTTATCCGTTCCTTCTAAGCTTTTTCCAATTTGTCATGACAAAGCTTCATAAAGCACTATGAGAACAGATAAAGAGATAATTTTCCCCATATACTCTGTTTCCTTACAGAAAGAAAACATGCGCATCTCTTCCCCTGGACATATTTCAACAGATTTTCTCATTTCTCTAAGCATTTTCACTTTTCATTCTCCTTAAAACTCTTTTTCCCAACTTGCAACATTTCTTTTCCGCATCGTTTTCTATAAAAAGATGCAAACTATGATGGTTAGATATTTAACAATCTTTATTCTAACACGAATTTTTCGGAAAAAGGAGGAGAAATTGCAGATTTGGTTATAATGAAAATGTGATTTGAGTATTCTTAAGAGCGAGAAATATCCTCCAAAAATCTTCCTCCCATTCGAATCATTTTCTTTCAAAATGATAAATTCTCTCTTTTAAAACAGCGTGCTTGAGAAATGACGGATGGTAATCAGAGAATGCAAGTGGTAATCAGAGAATGACAAGCTTCTTTACAAATTCCTTTTTTCTAAAATAGTGTCTGGGAGGCTTGACCGGTTTCGACAGGGATGATGCAGCTAGAAGCTATCCGAAAAGAAGTCGTTAAACTTCAAAACCTAAAATTAAAACGCTAACGATAATAGTTACGCATTAGCAGCTCAGCGCTGCGGCCAGCCTTCTCTCACTCACAGGAGAAGAACTCTGACCTCATCTATGTGAGAAACGAGTGCATGGTTCCTCCCATGCTCAGGGCGTATGTAGAGGATACCGGCTCATAAAAGGGTGCATAGCTTTTATGAGTGGGGAATCTTGAAGTGTACTATGATAGTAGAAGGAAAGGGAATTCGTTTCTCGGACATAGGTTCGACTCCCATCAGGTCCACGATTACGCTAGAATTCAGCCAGAACGGCGAAACCAGCGTTTTTACTTGCTGAAGCTTTTCAGAAACGTGACTTACCCTCTTCCTATTAAAACTCCACCGTCTTCAGCACTTCTCCGTCCAAAGTATAGATGGTGACCCTTCTCCGTAAGAACTCCGTAGCTGTTCGGGTTTCCTTCCTTCGGGAGCTACCGAACCCGGATTTAAATGATAATAAAACTTTCCGTCCCGCTCCTTTTCTCTCCGCACAACAGGAAGGTGGGTATGCCCCTGTAAGAAAGACATCATCGATTCTTTCTTAACGGAAAGCTTTCATGATTATACATGCCCGTGACTCAAGAAAATGCTTCTGCATCCCAGGGTCTAGGCGCGTAATCCGCCATAACCGGGAAGTCCAGTACCATCTGATCCACTTCCGCCTCAGAATTTCCGCATGAACGGCAAGGATTTCGTCTTTTAAAAGGATTCAGCATTTTGATGACTTCCTTCGGAGCATAATCCTTCGGTAAATCATTTCGCAGGCCATGATAGAGGACATCGCCCAGGAGGAGAATCTTCTCATAGCTCTCCCGCCCGATAGACATCCAATACCTTCCTCAGAGAGTAAGAAGAGCCGTGTAAATCGCCTCATAACAAAATACTTCATTTTTACATCTTCTCGGTGCAGAGAATCCGAGCACATGGGATGGCGTCGGTCAAATTCTCCAAGTCAGTGCAAGGTGAGCAATATAGTTCTTCTGCTTTTCCTTATCCTCTTCCCCAAGAATCTTTTACATTGTAGAAGGCATTGAAGCTGTTTGCCAGGGACTATGTATCCGCAAGTTTTATGCGGTGCCAGCTCCTTCCATGCATCCTTCATTTTCATCCGAGAAAACAATAATCTGCTTCTCGAGAGCGAGTAAAGAGGCTCATCCTCGAATGAATCGGATAGTTCTTTCCGTGGTTTACAATCAAGATAGCGGTATCTTTAGAACTCTCACCGTAGCTTTCGGGCGATTTGCATCAAAATAGAGGCATTACGTACGATGGTATAGCAGGATATAAGGACCGGTATTTCCTTCAAAAGCACTGAACTTCTCAAGGTCGAAAATGTAGTCCTTTTGTAATCTGATTGGAAAGATCCCCGTACTTCAAGGCTGCAAGAGCAATAACCTTTGCGGTTTCTGTCTTTCTTCACTCGTGAGTCCGGTATCCTTTCCTTTCCCTCCATACGGGAAAGTACGGGTCCCGAATCTCGTCAATAGCTTCTCTAAAGCAAGCACGCCGCCGTCTCTCGTCTTAAAGGAGCTTTCCGTCCTTGCCGTTCATGGTTCCGAATCCCATAAAGGTGACTTCGTCTGCGCTTCGGAAGGAGCTCCGCCTTTCTTCCTACACGGAAGAAGGAAGTATATGTAGCTCCTGACGGCTGTCCGCCGCCAAAGATACCAGTGCACCGGATGAGCTTTTCTCATCCATAATGGTTCGAGGTCGGAAGTCGATAAAGACTTGCCTCCGTCAGACTTTAAAAATCATACAGGAGGCAGCTCCTTCTTATCCTCCGGCTCTGCAATATCCCGACAAGCGCGCCGTTCGAACGATAGAAAGCCCTTCTCTTCAAAAATTTCAATGAGTCTGGGGAAATAAGGCTCCGCATCGGACTCGCCCTTCCAAATTTCAAAATGCACATCCAGCGCATCATAATTCTTCTTTTTAAGTCGGCAATGAAACCTTCATAATCTTTTCCCAAGCCTCTTATACTTCTCTTCACCCTTCTGCAGTCTTACCGTGATATCCTTTTGCAGGTTTCGCATACTCTTCATTCTTTAAGCTGCCGATCGGCATTCTTCTCCTTAGCTTTGCGGAAGCAAAGGGATAGATTTCTTCCAGTTCTCCAATAGGTAAAATCCTTTTCCAGCTCTCCTTTCTTCCAGTTCTCCAATGATAAGACCCATCTGCAGACCGAAGTCGCCAAAGTGCACCCTCACCCACAGCTTCATTTCCCCATACGGATAGCCAGAGCGCTTTAAGGCTTCCTCCGATGGATGCGGAGGTGTCACCCACGTGGAGGGCTTTGCCACGTTCAGCTCCCTGGCAGTCGACGAGCACCTTCTATCCTTCTTTCGGGTCTAAACGAGCTTACTCATCTTCAGCCATGAAGACCGCAGTATTTTGCAAAGGAATGCGGGAGAAAGCGTCATATTCATCGGCTTAACCACTTCCACCTTTGAGAATAAAATGCAGGCGCCTTATCTCCTTCCAAATACTTGCTGCATCCTCAGCCAGCTCAATCGGATTCTTCTGATATTTCTTCGCTCCGATCAGCGCTGTTACTCAGTAGTCGCATGGGATCCGGACGATTGGAAATCGTAGACCTTTCTCCCAATTCTTTTCACTTATCCGGCAGACTCAAATGCAAGCTCTACGGCATTTTGTAAAGAATCTCTCTCTCTACGACTTTCCATACCAATCCTTTCTATTCTCCAATTATGGAAACAAAGAACTTCCTGAATCGGAAGTCTATTCCTTATCTAAACAGAGACATCGTATGCAGCCTTGCAGGACGCTCACTACGCATAAAAAGACTTATGTCACTCTGGATTCGTATTCTCCTGTCTGTGTGGAGATGATAATCGCGTCTCCAATATTCACAAACAGGCACCTTGAACCTCTGGCCCTGTTTCACGGTAGCAGGCTTGGTAGCTCGGTAGAAGTGTTTCCCTTTGATGCCCGGCTCGGTGTGTACCACTTCGAGGGAGATGACTCTTTGTAAAGAGGCTTCTACTTGAGAATACATTTCTGATAAGACAAATTTCAACGGTTTCATCGGTTTCCGCCTTTTACAAACTTTCATGGAATCCGGAAATCACGGTCATGCGAAAGAGCAATCTGCTCAAAGGTGTCATTGTTCATGCAAGTTGTACATCTCTCCGTCATCCATAGAGATGACCTGCATGTCCACTTCCGTCAATTCTGGCTGCCGGGAACCTTCTCCGGTCGGTCTGAATGTCTTATCTGTCACGCCGCCATTGATTACATTTCTTAACTGGTTCCGGACGTGCCAGCTTGTGCGGCTTAATCGCGCTGATGATTCAATAATCTGAACTACTGTCCCAATGCATCCTGGATTGTTATACCATTTCTGAAATCACCTGTCCAGAAACCGCGATCCTCCTAAATATCTTTATATACGGGAAACAGCCACAAAGGGCACAGTTCTACCCTAAACTCGTGCAGTCAATTCTATTATAAAATGAAAATGCATCGCAAAGCTTTTCTTGAAAAACGTACACTCTCCACGCAGTTTTCATGTATACTTGAAAAAGATTGCAAGAATCTGTTTTGTAATCATGCCGTCTTAGCATTTGAATATTTTTGCGTATTCTCGTGTAATAAATGTTTGCTGTACCATATTCCTTATGTAAAGTATTCATGTGTAAAAATAATTCTTTACATGACTGCTTGTTTTAAAAGAAACTCAGAGGGGTAAGGAAGGAGTCGAATCAGCTATCTTCGGCTTAGGCTTAATCGTCGGCCATTGGCAAAGGCCGCTCAAAAAGTCTATCGATACGTATATATTCGTCGTTTCCTGGATAAGGACAACTCTTCCGTGCAAAGTTCGCGTTTAACGGAAGGCATCGTGAATCAAGAACTGAAGACTTTCAGAAAGAAATAGGAAAAGGATTGCAATCTTTCTGTTTTATGCGTCTGCAGATGAAAACCGCTCCTTTTAAAAGAAACTGAAAAGCAGCCTCTCATGCCTTTTAAGTGATGTAGGATCCACCATTAAAACCGGCCATCATGGAGGAAGCGGAAAAGCTGGGACTTTCGGCGCAATTTGCGGTGGACATCCTGCGGCGGCGGACTTCCGGCTATAAGGCTTCTGGATGCTCTGCTTTTGGAAAATGCTTGTTATCTCTTAACACCGAAAAGATTTTCTTCCAGAAAACACCGAGAAAATGAAAGACGTTTTCTTTCCTCTATCGGTAGTATTCCCTGTCATGAGTCGGAGGAACATGACCGGTCTGTCGCCTGTGCTGGCCATCCTTTCCTGCGTTTTGATTGCCGCGAGTCTGGTAAAGCTTTTAAAGAAAAGAAGATGATGAGGCAGTATGAGCTGGGCGGCGGGTGGCTTTTAAAAGATATCAGCGTGTCGCTCTTCTTCTTCTCCTGTCATGTGGCAGCAGATTTGCCTCAGCAACAAAAAGCCGATTTTGGAAATGATGAGAGGCTTACGTGCAACAATTGGGAGAGAGATTCTGAGCTTCCCGATAAAAAGAAAGAGCGCACCGCAATCGAGGAAACTCTTCCGGGAATCGGGGACCCATCGTCACTCCATGGACAGCAGTGCACAGGGTCTCGATTCTACAGTGACTATGCCCTCTCCATCTGCATGCCCAGGATCACCCCGGTGCCATTTCATCATTTCCACAGTACTGGCCTCCAACAGGGGTCAGCATCCGTAACTTATCGGCATCAATCACAGCCGTGAGTGAAGGCGCCTCCACGGCTTTCGTTCTACACGGGAGAGGACTGTGAAATGGCCAAAACTGAGCATAAATATGGCTTCGACGCTAGGCTGAAGCGACTTGTCCCTCTTTTCTCTCCTTTCACCGGTGTCGAAGAGGCTGTGTGTTGCCTTATAAATTTCTCTGGCAATATAAGAGTGTTCATCGTATAAAGATGTGCCCGTCTCACCCCATGCGTCAGCAAATCAACAATCTGATCTACGGCATAGCACTCGGCATCCCTCATGGCGTCTGGATTATCTTCATATTTTCGGGAATTCTCTGAAACTATTTTGGAATTTTGACGCCACAAAGACCAGCCATCATAAAACAGCGCCGGTTGTTGATAAACATAATCCCGGCCTCAATCATTGCTGAAATCCCCGCCGTCACATTTTCAGAAAATCATAAAATATTCGTTGTCGAGAAGAAAAGCACAATCAGATACTCTGCATGGCATCGACCTTGGTTTTCAAGTTCCGGAGAATATCCGCGCTACTTTATCCGGGTTTTCAATATGCCTTCGGATAACCAGGCTGCAGAAATCGAAAATCACCGTTTTCTTTCAAACCACCTAAATCCAGCGTAAACGAAGTCTCCTCGATTGTCCATGCCTTCAGGAATATCACCCCGTAAGGCTAAAGATATTTTGAATCCAGCACTCTTAAACTCCTCTATTTTATCCAGCCTGCTATTTTGTTAAACCGATGCAGGAAAATGCCACGCTGGTACATGACGAATATTCTTCGATATAACCTGCGATGGAGAGATTGTACTTTTGCTTTGTTCTGTCTCCACCTCCACGCCATAAGTCACCGAGAAAAATCAGGGGCGCAAATCCTGCCGGTTATATAGGTTTCATAGATGGTTTCAATCGGAGCATTCCTTCGAGCGGAAATACCTCGAAAGGAAAAAACCGTTTTCAAGGAAAATAAATCAACAATACTCATTTCTCAGTTCTTTGCCCGCCTGTACAGGTTTTTCAAGGGCTTGCCAAAGGTTTCCTCTACCTCTGGTCTTCGGCCGCAGTCCGGATTGACGAGCTTTCTTTTTCAATTTTCTTCAGCATCTTTTCGAGTGCCTCTTTGATTTTCCTCTACAGGTACTCTCGAGAATGGATATCACTGCTCCCGGGCCTACCTCGGTACCGGAAGTATTCTCTCGCAAAGAATCCAAAATCAATGAAGTCGGAACAGGGAAGCCTCGAAAGAAATCGTCACATCATGTTGTCAATCATAATAATATCGGTAAACTCGCACCAGCAGCACCATGGTGTGGATCTGCGTGTCTGCCTGACGGCCGCGCGCGCAGACGGAAGGCAGGGAATAACCCAATCAAATACTCACTGTACCAGTCGGACTTGCAGGCAGCTTCTCTCTTAAAACCGCTTCATCTACCTGAATCACTTTGGTGCCGTTCTTCTCTCGTCCAAGACCTCATCCCGGATTGCCGAAAACGAATTTTGCTTGGTGCTTTTCCGCAATGTGATATCCTCTCGGGATAACCAGTTTAAAATCGTTACCGGGCGGTAAAGCATACCCTTCATGGGGCGCTTGAATTTAGCTCTGCGCATAGTGGACCATTCCAGTCTGTGGAAGAGAATCTTCAGAACATCTCCCAGATGATGGGCGGCTTTTTACAACAGGTTCCATGAGGCATGCCCAAACCTTATTCTCGGTAAACAGAAGCCGCTTAAGAGCTCTCCAAGTACTCCACCATGTCGTTTCTTTCGAACTCACCGTGCTGTAAGGACATCAAATCCAACTCTTCTGAATCTTTACCCACTCGACTATCTTTGCTTTATTAAGGCAACATACTCTTCATGGACTTCTCCCCTTCTTATGCGTAACTGA